>Ga0316576_10001584_pt1 | contig 12378 bp, 27 predicted proteins | sample S0NA_FD_203075 | JGI IMG/M metagenome (GOLD analysis project Ga0316576, IMG submission 203075) | Rhizosphere microbial communities from salt marsh grasses in Alabama, United States - S0-2_050615r3r5 | ecosystem: Host-associated > Plants > Roots > Rhizosphere | place: USA: Alabama | collected... | reverse complement strand
AGCTATCCCGAGTTGCCCGTGGTGCCCCGGTTGACCGAGGACGCGCACTGCTTTGTCTCGTATCCCTTTCCCGGTGGTCTCCCGCTGCGCTCAAGCATGCGGTGCCCCTCACCCCGGTCGGGTATCGGCACAAGGCCCTTCAGATCCCGGCTCTGCGATTGGCCCCGTCCTGGCGCCCGTCCCTGCCGGCCGCTCCTCGACCGTGGACTACATTATGGACATTGCTAGCCTGCCTGTCAACACCGACACGTAACTTTTTTTCGGCGACGCGCAGGCGTAGACTGAGCGGACACTTGAACGAGGCTAAGACTATGTTAGATATAGAAAAACAGATTGCGCGCGAGCCGGATCGGCGGAAGCGCTACCAGATGCGGCGGGATGCAGCCGGATTGACGCGGATCAATTTCTACGTGCCGCGAGAGCACATCAAAAGGTTCCGGGAGGAAGCTCGAAAACTGTGCGACGAGAAGCTGCGGGAGTCGGGCTGGGAGCCCAGACGGTGAGCGACCTGGGCGCACTGGTGGAGCGCGGGTGTGCGCTCTGTTGGTATCTGGGAATCTACGGCACGCCAGCCGAGGTGCATCACCTCAGGGACGGCCAGGGGCTCGCACAGCGGGCGTCAGACGACGATGCCATCCCACTATGCCCAGCTCACCATCGCGGCCCCAGGGGGGTGCACGGGCTTGGCACGCGTGGCTTCGAGAAGTACTACGGGATTACGGAGCGGGAGCTTCTGGAGCTTGTGCGCTCCGGCGAGCTGTGGCGCTGGGAGGATGTGCCTTTCTGATTGGTGCGGGCTCAAAAATTTTGAGCGTGCCCAAAAACTTTTGTGCGAGCGCAAAAAAATGCCCGCCGTTGGGGGTGGCGGGCGAGTAGGAGCGAGGAAGCAAACCCTGGGCTAATCCTAGCCTAGATCTTTGGCACTGGCCACCTTGGGCCGCCGGCGAACGGCAGGCCAGGCTTGTCGATACTCTTGCGGTCTCCCAGCCGGGCGCAGGCCGGACACCGTGTTGGGTACGCCAGGGCTCCACGCTTGGCGTCCTGTAGCTTGCGGTGCAGCTCGCTGCCGCGCGCTTGGTAGGGCTCTTCGCAGCAAGAGTACTGTACGTGGACGACATCGCTGGACGGGGCGCTCTCGCGCGCGACGCGCACACCGACCACTTTGGCGTTAAGCGGCTCCAGGTACTGGCCTACGAAGAAGCGCTGCACGCCTTTGCGCGGCTTTGTCTTGCGTGGTTGCGGTTGAGTCACTTGTAAGGTCTCCATTCCCACAACGGGCAGGGATTGGGGGTGTGCGGGCCGGACGGGCAACCCCTGATCTCCCGCATCGCGCCTTCGGCGGACTCTGTGGTGCCGCCCATACACTGCCAGCAGAACGCTTCGATTGCCGACTTGCGGGTATCGTGGTCGTGCCAGCGCTGCATGGGATTTCGGGGCTTCGCGCCTTCGGGGTGCTCTTCGCGCCACTTGGCGAGGTGGTCAATACTAGTCATGCGATGCGCTCCCATTCGCGGCTGCCATCGCTGAAAGTGACAGAGGGCATCCAAACGCCTGGCAGAAAACCATGCGGATCTCTGCTTGATCTAATTCTGCACCCAACCTCCCAGTGATCGTTGGCGGCAGTCTTATCTTCGCGGTGCCAAAGAAACAGCACAGCCGCGTAAGCCGCTAGCATGGCGACGATGATTCCGGTCAGGAAGATGAGGGCTTGCTCAATGGTCATTAGTGCACCTCTTTATTCTGTGATTTCTCAGATAGACCCATTATGATCTTGAACATCATATCGTCTTCTTCATCATCCATATCGAGCACCAGAAGCTTCCTATCGAAGTGTACCACCGCCGATCCATCCTTGAACCAAGCCATGCTTCCTTTAACCGTCTCTTTAGTGTCTTCATCATAGCCTTCTATTAAGGCTAATGGCACCAAGACACCTATAACTGCGATAACTTCTGGTTTGAATAGCTCGTCTATCTCCTCCGGCGATGTTTCTGGTGCCGTCCTTATGAAGTTCTCGAATCGACGTGCGTTTTTCATAGTCGTTCTCTGTCAAGAAGCGCTCGACATCTGGGCCATGCGTTGCTCAATGCGCGCAACAAAATCCACGTATCTAGCCGCTTTCATGGCTGGTCGATACTCTTCAGGGACTTTCTCTAGCGTCGCAGTGCTCGGCGCATTCAGCGGCTCGCCAACCAGGTTGGCAACTCGCCGTTGCTGCTTGTCGCGTGATGAGTATTGTTCGATCTCTTGGCAAAGCGGATTGTCGCAGACCGTGCGCGTGCCCCAGTCTTCTGTGTAGTGCTTCCAGGAATTCGGGTAAAGCCCGTTATAGATTTCACTGGAGCGCATGTGCTTTGGGTTCAACACCAGCGACGCGACCTCTGTGCCGCAGTAACCGCAGGTCTGGATCAGTGTCGGCTGACCATCTTCTTCGATTGGGCAAAACGCGCCCTCGATTTCATGGTGGTAAAGACCCTTCGCGCTGATTGGGACAGTTGGACTCGCGTTGTTACGCGAACGATAGCGCCAATAAATGCCGTTAATGAAAGCGTTGATTTCTGATGCGTGACGCGCTCGTTTTTGGCGAACGTGGCGAGCGATGTATTTGTCTGTTAAATGCTGCATGTAGCACGTTTCCTTACTAAAAGAGGAGTGCACGTTTGTGGCGATGAACCGCTGAAAGCGAGAACTGCTGCGCAGGTCACCGTAGTAGACCCACGCATTGAAAGCGGCCCCGGCGATATCGTCGCGGTTGCGACTGTACAGCATGATAGTTGGCTCAACCGGGTCCATTCGTAAGGTGGCTCGTGTGTCAGGCCGGCTTGAGCGAAGAGGGTAGTACGGGTAAATCCCTGCGGTTGCGCGGTTGTAGCGCTCAGTAAGCCAGCGAACGTGCTTGTCGTTGTTGTGGTCAAACGCTGTGAAGCAATTGAGCAGCGCAGAAAGCGCTTGCTCCTCTTGCTCAGGGGTGAGTGGGTGTTGCATGTCGGTCTCCTCGCAGGGCGCCATCCTTGGCGATTGTGTCTTAGCCCATGGGCAAAGCTTTCATGCCGTCCTGTTGGTCATTGTCAGCTCGCGCGGCCGTGACGAACCGCGCATAGTCCATCTCAAGGCGAGAGATGGTGCAGATCGTGTTGGCGATACTGGATTTGGCGCGCGCCTGCTGCGGCGTGCTTGCGCCGGACCTCAGTAGCTCCAGCTCCTCGAACATTGCCTTGGCGAGTCCGCGAGATGTTTTTTCGATCTCTTTCATGTTGATACCTCGATGAATGCTGCACTTGTGGTTAGGCGGCAGCGATGCCTGTAATCAAAGATAGGCCCTGCCCGGCCGCTTGTTAACACCGACGCCGAAGCTCATACAGCCAGTTGCCCGAGGTGCCGCGTCCTCGCCGTCGCGTGGTCTGCCCGACCCGCTGGCACAACTGACGCGCCAGCATCATCTTGAACACGTTGCCGAACGCGCGGTCGTCGTGCGGTACCAGCCCGCGTTCCTTGATGGCGAGCACGATGCTCTCGGCATCCAGCACCTTGTGCTCCTTGAGCACCTCCAGCGCCATGGTGACGGCGCGCTCGGTGTCCCAGTCGGTGGTGGCTTCGGCTTTCTCGACGCACAGATCAAGGGCGCGCTGACCTTCGGGTGTGATCATTGTCTAGTAATCCCCGCTGCGTCTAAGCTCATCCATTTCCCGGTAGTGCTGCTGTCGGTCTGGCGCGACCTCGATTTCATATCGGTTGCACCGTAGACAGACTTCATGGTCTGCGGCTGTTTTCGCTTCTTCTCGCGACGGGTAAAGCATTCCAAGAATTCGCGAGCCGCCGGTCTTTCTGCTGTAAATCCGAATACGGTATTTCAGTTCTTCAGCCATTCCACAGCCTCCTTGAGCTTGGCTCCGAACTTCACGGGCTGCCCGTATTTCCAGAGGTCAAACGTGCCGTCTGCCGAAGCAACCTCGTGTCCGGTGGTCGTGTTGCGCAGCACAGGAACATCACCAGCCGGAGTGATCAGCTTGGCGTCCGGGGTCTTGTTAATCAGCGGCGACAAGTAACCGAGCATGCGGTTGTGCAGTCGCGCCATCTCAGAGTCAGGGTTGTCGCGCAGATGCTGCGCTTCTCGGATGTAGTGCTCTTCGCTTAGTGGCGCAGGGCCGTCTGCGGGGCCGATGTACGTGCCGTATTCGGTGTCGGTGAATTCAAGCTTTGACATTGGTGTGTTCCGGGTGGGGTGCGCCGTCCTTGGCGCGTGTGGGCTAGCGGTTTTCGAGGGCTTTGATCTCGTCAGCGAGATTCGCAGGAAGCAGTGCGCTTCTGCGGGCTTGATCAAATGCGCTGGCAAGCTCGCGAACGATACGGCTTTGATCCTTTCCTTGGATGGTCGCGCGCTTGGTGATGGCGACAACGCCGGAACGGAGCCGCTTAACCGTCTTGCCTTCACTCAAAGAGTAGGCATTGCAGTAATCCGCCATCGGCGTGACGACATTGATGTCGCGACTGTCGGGGCCGTTCTTGTTGAAGATAAACAAGGAAACGGATGGGACTATCGTCCCGTCTTCAAGCTCCCGGTCGCCGAGCCCTTCAAACTGCTCTTTCAGGTTATAAATAGCATTGCGAATGGATTTCCAGTTATCCCTCGCATACTCAATGCGCTGCCACAAACCCGGATAGGGCGCAACATCAAGGCCGATCAGCTCCCAAATTGTCGGGATTTGAAGGTCCGGCATGCTGCTAGCCAATTTGGAGTTAGCGACATCCAGGTCGTATGTCATCCTTGGCAACCCGTTGTCCGGCTTATTGACCATCGCTTCGAGCACGCGCGCCTGCATTGAGCCAGGTCGCAGTTGCTCCAACATCAGGTTGATGGCGGCGGCCAATTCGTTGAGATCGTAGTCGGTCATTCTATAACCCTCTTCGAGGTTGACGCGGATTGCGCCCTCATGCCCCCTGTTGCCAAGGGGCATGCAGTCACAATCAGCTGATTTTCTTTTCTGTGCTTTCCGGCAAACCGACAGCAAAAGCAGTCAGCCTGTCGCGGGTTTGCTGGGCGGCAACCGTGAACTCGCCGAGCAGGTCCTCGTCCTCCACAAACTCATAGACCAGAGCCAGTTGGTCGAGGAACGCGTTCATGCGGTTGAAGACGCCGAGGTTTTCCCGGATGTACTGATCCGGCGTCATCGAGTGCTCGCGGGTCCATTGGTTCTTCCGTTGCTCCTTGCGCTCGCGCTCGGCTTTCTTCTTTTCCCGGAGTCGCTTGCGTTCCTGGCGGTCCCACTCCTTCTTGCCTTCGATCAGCTCACCAAGGCGGCGTGGAATGTCGCGCTTACCGGTGCCGTCGTTGACCAATTGCCGAGCGAAGCGGATCTGGTCGGTCTTAGGAACCGGATTGCCGGCGTCGTGCCGCTTGCGCAGCTCGCGGACGTAGATGACTCCGTTCTCCATGGCGGGGAACATCTCCATCACGTCGCGGTAGCCCTTGAACTCTTCAGCCTCACGCAGGTCGGCGTCTGCCTGGTGCTGCTGGGCGTCGAGTTCAGCGAGCCGGTCGTCATCCGGCACCGGGCTGTTGGCGATGGCTTCGTACTCCGCTCGCGCCTTTTCCTTCGCCCTCCTTGCCTCATCGGCCCGGTAGTGAGCGTCCACGTAGTTGATGCCGGCGGCGAGGGCGTTGTTGTTCCAGCCGTGCGAGTGTTTCTCGCCGCACAGGAACAGGCGCAGGATGTCACGCCCGACGACGCCAGCAGATTTGACACGACCAAAGCTGTCGTAATTTTCACTGCTGCCGGCAGCGGTGAAATAGACCATGTTTGCCTTGTGGTCGAACTCCTCCGGCGTCTCCGACTCCCGCAGGTACTGGTCGAGCATGAAGCGGGCGGCGACCACGACCTCGAACGCGGCGGATGCGGACTTGCCACCCTGGTTCAGGTTCTCGTCGCTCAGGAACTGGAGCATCTGGGCATCGGACAGGTCGGCCAGATCGACCTCGATGGTCTCGATGCCGAGGCGTTTGATGGCTTCCAGCCGATGGTGCCCGAAGGCGAGCTGGTAGCCGTCTGCGGTCGGGCGGGCGACGATGCCGCGCCACAAGTCGTTGCGGTCGATGGAATCCATGAGTGCGGCAATTCGCTCCTCGCTCATAGGGTTGCGCTCCACGTCGCGGAACGGGTTGTAGCCGATGTCGGCTACGTTCACGGTCTTGCTGGTCATCATTTTTTCCTCTTGCCCGGTGGGCGTTTGGGAACGTGTCGGCTCTGCCAAGCGGGCAGCGCAAGGCGAACGATAGACCCTACCACGCATGGTGTCAACCCCGACACACAGAACGTTTGCGCCGACACCGGCCTCTTGTGCGCTCTGACGCACGGTGCTAGTATCTAGGTTTGAGTTCCGGAGCCGCACCGGTACCCCTGCGGACGGGGATTAGGCACGAGTGCCCCGTGAGAAAAAACCGTGTCAGCTCAAGGACGTAGGTGAAAAGCACTCTAGGTTCTCATCACTGACCTAGACGCTACCTCTCAACGAGGTCCTCTGCCACTGAGCTTGAGCCGGCTGGCCCACGTTACGGGCGACCCCTGCGACTCGCCACCGCAGGGGCAGCGAGACGTCAGAGCCCCGCTGTTGTGGGGAGGATCATGGTCCGTTCTGACGTCCGGATCTGACCCTTGGCCGGGTCTCCTCCCCAGAGCAGCGGGGCTTTTTTATGCCTGATCTAGACCCAAAGGACCTCATCATCGAGGAGTACACCGCGACCGGTGTGCGCTCCCTTGCCCCTGTTCCAGCCGTGCTCGTCACGCACAAGCCGTCCGGTATCGCCGTGACGGCGGCAAAGCACCGAGCGCAGTACCTCAACGTGCGCGATGCACTCGCAGAGCTTTCGAGGCGGCTGGAGGAGTCGGCATGACCATCACAGTCACCCCCACCCAGGATGGCTTTGCCGTCGAACGGCGCACAGACGCCGGCGTCTGTGCCATCCATGTTCCTGAGTCAGAGATCGGCCAGCTCCTCGAAGACCTGCTGAGCTGTGCCATTGCCTCGCAGATCGAAGGCAAACCTTTTGATCCGCAAGTGACGCGGGTCGCCGACACGCTGTACCGCCAGGAGGACTAGCTATGAAAGAGGACCCTTACGCGAAGGCGTTCATCAGTAAGGCAGGCCAGTTGGTTATCCAGGGCCAGCCGTCAGGCATGCGCGATTGTGCATACATCAACCTTGAGGACTGGGCTGAGATCCGCAAGCAAGCGGATGCGGCGCTCCTCGAATATGTTGAGGATCTGGTTAAGGAGTACTTGCCATGAGCGAGACTGAGACAAAAAAGATTATCTGCGGAGTGACCGAAGACGGGCGCGTCAGGATTGACAACGCCTTTATTGATGAAGACGGGACGATACTTCTCGGTCTGCTGGAGTGGGCAGTTCTAAGGAAGCAGGCAAATGCGTCTGTTAACGAATATCTTTCTAAGCTTATGGAGGAGCTTGGCGCATGAGTGCAACAACCTGGGTCCGCTGGTTCTGGTCGGACTACAACGCGGACACCGCACACCTCGACCTGATGCAGCTCGGCGCATACCAGCGCTTGCTGGGATACATCTACCAGCGCCGGCAACCACTCCCCGGCGACCTCGACAAGATCTACCGGCTCGCGCACGCGACCAGCGCCATGGAGCAGACAGCCGTGCAGCAGGTGCTCACCGAGTACTTCATCCACGACACCGACCCCGAGCGTGGCAACTGCTGGCGCCACCTCCGCGCCGAGCGCGAGCTTGAGGAATCGGCAAACTTCCAGCGGGGGAAGCGTATCGGTGCGCTCAAGACCAACTACGCACGCTATGGCGACGAGGCGAGCCGCCTGGAACTGGAGCGCTTGGGCATCAAGGTCGCTGAGCGAGTCGCTGAGCGAGCCGCCAGCGATGTCGATAGCGAGTCGCCTCCACAACCACAACCACATAAAGATAAAACTCATGCTTCGCATGAGAGTGCCGTCGCTGTCGCGCCGACACGCGCGGCACCGTGCCCGTATGAGGAGATCAGGAAGCTCTGGAGCGAGGTGCTGCCTGAGCTTCAACAGCCAATCGGCTCAGAGCACTGGACCGACGCACGCAAGGCGATGCTGCGCGCGCGGTGGCGCGACCAGCTCCCGGACCTGGACGCCTGGCGTCAGTGCTTCGAGCTGATACGCCAGTCGGACTTCCTGATGGGCCGAACTCACGCGCGGGGGCGCAAGCCATTCCAGGCGTCGCTGTTCTGGGTGGCGAAACCCGAAAACCTACTGAAAATTTACGAGGGGAAATATGCCTAGACTGACGCCAAAGACCGACACGTCCGAGCCGCTGCGCGAGGCCGGCCCGCCGAACCCGGTGGACCTGCTCGTGATCCAGCTGCTGGCGCCGTACTGCCACAAGTACGGGTCACTTCCACAGCCGTGTCCGAGAGATCTGCGAGAGTGCGCCAAGTGGTGGCTTGAGCTTATGCAGGAGCCCGAGATGGCCCACGAGACCTACGAAGCGTCGCAGCAGGGACACGGTGGCGAGGGCACACGGTGGGAGACCGGCTACGCAAACCGCTGCCGACAGTCGCTGAGGGCGTTCATCTCCCGCGAGCTGACCGACGAGCAGCGCACCATCATCGTCAACATGGTTCGCAGCGGCGTGCCGTACAGGGGCGATAGCTGGGACTTCTACATGCGCGTCTGTCAAGAGCACGAGCGGATGCGTGAGATTGGGGTCGAGGCGTACAGGGCCGAAGCGCTTAAGCTGGTGGGCACGGCTTTCGGAGGCATGCAGTGAACTCAGTGGAACAAGAGATCCGAAAGCATCTCCTTGAGATGATTCACATAGAGACCAACAAGATCTGGTCGTGTGCCGTCGAGGAGGACTACAAAAACGTCATGGAGCATGCCGAGAGGCTGGTAACGTTGGCGAAACATGCCCAGGAGATCGTTGAGCGGGAGGAACGATGAGCACGTTTACGTGTGTCCAGTGCGGACATCTACTCCCAGCCACGCACCGCTCGCACCGCAAGCACAGAGAGAGCTGGGTTTGTCGGACGTGCGCAGAGATCGCGCTTGAGAACACCAAGGGCGAGGCCGAGCGCGACGCACAGCGCGCAGCAGTTGCCAGCCAATCGACCCGCTCTGCCCGCAGCCGGCTCGAAGATCGGATCGCCGAGCGCGAGCTTCGCGGTTGCTTCGCGGAGGTCTGGGATTGAGCTACCTGATCTCGGAGGTACAGGTCCGCTGCGGCGAGGAGATCAAGGGTGTGTGGGTCCTGGACCCCACGCACATGGACCCGCGCGAGCTGGCCGAGCGGCAATTCGGCGCCGAGCGCATCGTAAGTGTGCGCGTGCACGTCAGTGCCAACAATGCTAAACTCCAAGCTTCTGTAAACAAAGAGGAACAGCCATGAAAATCGAGAGCAAGCGAGTGTGGTCGGTCAACGGTAAGGACTTTTACTCGCGCGAGGACGCCAAGCGGTTCGCTGAGTACGGTGGCTACGCTGAGATGATCGAACCGTACTTGGAGGCGCGGGGCTACGACGAGCCCGAGACGCGCGCTGAAGTGATGGCCCGCACGCGTTCAGTCAACGTCCTGGTGGACTATTTGGACTGGGCGGCACAGCAGGACCTCTTCCGCTCGGACGAGCAAGAGACCCGCGAAGCCGCGTGATCGTCATCGAGGAGAACCTGGGCAGCCTCGTTGTCAGACGGGAGTTCGCGACGCGAGAGGACGCCGCGCGTTACGCTGCGTATGGTGATTACGCCGAGGAGATCGAGGCGTACCTGGAGGCGCGCGGCTACTACAACCCAGACAGTGCGGCGCAAATTCTCGTCACAGAAACCTTAGTGGATTTTCTGACGTGGCAGGATGAGCGAGCAGCCAAGTGGGCTGTCGAGCCAGAGGCTAAGGGAGAATGATTGCCATCTATATCCCAGGCGAGCCAATCGGAAAGGGAAGACCGAGGCTCGGTAAAGGACACACCTACACACCTGAGAAAACAAGGACGTGGGAGGAGATGGCAGCCTTGGAAGCGAGACGGCAGTACCAAGGCGAGCCTCTGGAAGGACCGGTACACATGGACGTGGAGGCTGTGTTCGCCATCCCGAAGTACTGGCCAACGTGGAGGCGGCAGGAGGCTGAGGACGACATGGTGATGCACATCGTCAGGCCGGACGCGAGCAATGTTTTGAAGGCTGTCGAGGACGCCCTCCAAGGAATTTTGTTCCGCGACGACAGCCAGATAGGCTCGGTAAGCATCGAGAAGTGGTACGGAGCCGAGCCGGGTGTTTGGGTGGAGGTCAAGGCGCTTCGAACGCTGCACTCCAAGAGCAAGCGCAGTGAACTCGAAGGTCTCCCAGTGAAGTGGTAGGGGGTATTGCAATCCTGACCGGCCTGCTGTTCCGCGAGCCTCCACCAGGCACCTGGGGCTGCTGGACAGACAAAGCACAACCCCACCCCTGGCTGCCCATCGAGGACGTGGCGTGCGGCTACGACGGCAAGCTGACCGACAAGCGCTGCGCCGGCTGCCACCGATCCAGGCCAGAGAACCCACGAGACCAACGGCAATGACAGAGCGCAGAGACGCATACCCGGAAGGGCGCAAGGCTGGCCTGGAGGGGAAGGAGTATTGGGAGAATCCGCACTCCGGCCTGTACAGTGACCCGAGCGACTTCCACGCTTGGTTTGCTGGGTGGTGTTCAGGGCGCAAGCGCAGGGAAGAGTTAACCCAGAACACCGACCAAGCTTGATCGCACACCAAAAGCGCACTAATGTGAGACTAACTTAGCCGCACACGCACACGATCATGGCTGCCCGGAAGCGACGTACCACCGTCAACGAAAAGTGGAGGGAGAAGATCCAGTCAAGCATGCTGGTGGATCGCCTTGTGAAACATGCAGTTGGCGAGATCGAGATGTCCGCAACCCAGATCAAAGCGGCTGACATCCTGTTGCGTAAGGTGGCACCTGACCTGAAAGCGGTCGAGCACAGCGGAGAGGGTGGTGGTGCGCTAGAGGTCGTGGTGAGCGTGAAGCCTCATGCAACTCCGGCTGGAGATTGATGTTCGCACGCCTTTCCTGCCGCTGTTCGCGGAGGACGCACCACGCTTCTTTGTCGTTGTCGTCCACCGGCGCGGCGGGAAGACGACAGCATCCATCCAGCGGCTGATCCAGGCCGCACTTCAGAATCCGCCACCGAACGCGAGATTCGCGTACATCGCTCCATTGAGACACCAGGCCAAGACCGTGGCCTGGGATCTGCTCAAGTCCATGTCCCAGGGCGTTCCAGGCCGCGAAGTCAACGAGGCCGAGCTGAGGGTGGATTTCCCGCTCGTGGGCTCGCGAATCACGCTCTTCGGCTCGGACAATCCAGACGCACTGCGAGGCCAGTACTACGATGGCGTGATACTGGACGAGGTGGCGCAGATGCCGGCGAACACTTGGACGCATGTCGTGCGCCCGGCGCTGGCGGATCGGCGAGGCTGGGCGATATTTATCGGCACTCCCGCCGGACGCAATGCATTCTTCGACCTCTTCGAGCAGGCCGGTCGCCTCGACGGCTGGGCACGGCTGTACCTGACGGCCGAGCAGACCGGGCTCGTGGACGCTGAGGAGCTGGAGCAGGCCCGTGCGACCATGACACAAGAGGCGTACGCGCAAGAATTCGATTGCGATTGGTCGGCTGCCATCAAGGGCGCGTTCTGGGCCAGGACGCTGGCTGACATCGAGGACAGGGGACACTTCCTGCACATCGACCACGACCCAAGCCGCCCGATCCTCACGGGCTGGGATCTCGGCACCAGGGACGCGACTGCGATCTGGGTGGCGCAGGCGTTCCGTGGCGGCTATGGATTCATCGACTTCTACAGCAACTCCGGCTACGGAGTTGACCACTATGCCGGCTGGCTCCAGCAGCAGGGCTATCTGTCGGGGGCAGCCCGGCACCTCGCACCGCATGACATAGTCAACGTGGACTGGGGTGTAGCGGGCGGCAGATCCAGGCTGGAGGTGGCGCGCGAGCACGGCATCGACTTCGAGCGAATCCCGAGAGTGCCGAACGGGCGCGCGCTGATGGAGGAGATCAACGCTGTGCGCTTGTTGCTGGCCAGGTGCTACTTCCACGACGCTGATGATGATAGGGGCGCCAGAGTGCGTGCGGGCAGGCTATCATTGAGTCTGTATCGCCAGCGTTGGAACGATAAGCTGAACGCACTCCAAGCTGAGCCACTTCACGATGAGCATTCTCACGCCGCCGATGCGTTGCGCACGTTCGCAAAGGTCGCCGAGTCCCGACTAACTGGAGAAAGCCCCGATGGCAGAGTCAACCCCCACGTCCGGCGAGCTGGTCTCCCAATTGCTCACACGACGCTCGGACGCCGAGGCGCAGCAAGCGGCCGACGAC
>Ga0316576_10001582_pt1 | contig 12383 bp, 11 predicted proteins | sample S0NA_FD_203075 | JGI IMG/M metagenome (GOLD analysis project Ga0316576, IMG submission 203075) | Rhizosphere microbial communities from salt marsh grasses in Alabama, United States - S0-2_050615r3r5 | ecosystem: Host-associated > Plants > Roots > Rhizosphere | place: USA: Alabama | collected... | reverse complement strand
CTCACAGGCTCTCCTGTGGGTCCACGTCGATGCTCCAGCGGAGGCGGCCCGCCGTCTTCAGCGTGCGCAAGCGGGGCAGCAGCGCGCGCAGCAGCGCCTGCAGGCTGCCACGGGTCGATGCCTGCAACAGCAGCTGGGCACGGATACGACCCGCACGGCGCTCCATGCCGGATGGCGCCGGGCCCCATAGCTCGGCACCGGGGGGCGTCAGCGGCTGCGCCTTCGCCCGCGCCGCCTGTAGAAACGCCATTGCAGCCCCCTCGTCCGGACTGTCGGCCCGCAGCAGGGCCTGGTGGCTGAACGGCGGCAGCGCCGCCTCGGCGCGCTCGGCCAGGGCCGCCTCGGCGAAGGCGCCATAGCCGTCGCGCAGCAGTCGTACCAGAAGAGGATGGTTCGGGTGGCGGGTCTGGACCAGCACGGTACCGGGGCGCTCGGCGCGGCCGGCCCGGCCGGCCACCTGCACCAGCAGCTGGGCCATTCGCTCGGCGGCACGGAAATCCGAGCCGTACAGCCCGTGGTCCAGCTCCATGATCCCCACCAGCGTGATGCCTGGCAGGTGATGACCCTTTGCCAGCATCTGGGTACCCAGCAGCAGCGGATATTCGCCGCGGCGCGCGGCTTCCAACAGGCGCTGGAGCTCGCCCTTGCGGCGCGTGCTGTCGCGGTCGATCCGGGCCAGCGGAATGCCGGGGAAGCGCTGGCGCAGCGTGTCCTCCACCCGCTCCGTGCCCTGTCCCAGCGGCCGCAGGTCGGGCGACGTGCAATACGGGCACTGCACCGGTTGCGGGCGCATGAGGCCGCAGTGGTGGCAGATCAGCTGGGCGCGCCCACGGTGCAGCGTCATCTGCGTGTCGCACCGGCTGCAATCGCTGACCCAGCCGCAGTCGTGGCAGGTCAGTACTGGTGAGAAGCCGCGCCGGTTCAGGAACAGCAGCACCTGGTTGCCGGCCTCGATCTCCTCGCCCATGCGCGTCAGCAACGTGTGGCCAAGCCCGGTCTCCAGGTATTGTCCGCGGATATCGGTGAGCAGGATCCGCGGCGGTCTGGCATTGCCGGCGCGCTTCGTCAGCAGGAGGTGACGATAGCGGCCAAGGCGGACGTTGCGCAGACTTTCCAGCGATGGGGTCGCCGACCCGAGCACCACCGGGCAGCCCGTCAGCTGGGCGCGGCGCACCGCCAGGTCCCGGGCCGAGTAGCGAAACCCATCCTGCTGCTTCAGCGACAGGTCGTGCTCCTCGTCCACGACGATCAGGCCCAGCTCCGGTAACGGGGTGAAGATGGCGGAGCGGGTGCCGAGCACGAGCCTGGCGCGGCCGGCGGCGGCCCGCTGCCAGGCCAGTTCGCGCTCTCGCTCGGCCAGGCCCGAGTGCAGCAACACCAGGGGGGCGCCGATGCGACGCGCGAAGCGGCCGGCCAACTGCGGCGTCAGGCCGATCTCGGGCACCAGCACCAGGACCTGTCGCCCGGCCTCCAAGGCGTACTCGATCAGCCGCAGGTAGACCTCGGTCTTGCCGCTGCCGGTGACGCCATCGAGCAGGAACCCGGTGAATCCTGGAGCGCTGCTGACGGCCTCGACAGCGGCCTGCTGCTCTGTGGTCAGGGCCGGGCGTTGAGATGGCGGCTCCGCCGGCGGCGAGGCAGCATGGGCCGCGTCGGCGAGGTCCATGCGGCAGCGTTCGATCAGGCCCTTGTCCGCGAGCGCGCGCAGCGCGGCACCGGCCGTCCCGGCGCGGGCGTTCAGGTCCTCCGGGGCCAGCCCGGCCGGCGCCTGTCTGAGCAGTTCCAGCAATCGGGCTTGTTTCGGTGCGCGCCGCAGCGTCTCGGGCGGGAGGGCAAGACCTGCCGCTGTCGCCCGCCAGCCCGGATGGCCATCGTCGGCCAGAGGTTCCGGCCGCCGCAGGCGGGCAGGAAGCGCGCTGAACAGGGCCTCGCCGGGCGGGCAGTGGTAATAGGCCGCCGCCCAGAGAACGAAGGCGGCGTGCCCGGCGTCGAGCAAGGGCACCGCGTCGAGGACGGTTTCGATGGCCTTCAGGCGTTCGGGTGCCTGGTCGGAGGCGGAGGCGGCCGCAACGATGATGCCGACCCGCCGGCCACGGCCGAAGGGTACCAGGACACGGCAGCCCGGCTGCGGTGCCGGGACGGGCGCCGTCGGCGGCAGATAATCGAACAGGCCGGCCAGCGGCGCGGCCACGGCCACCCGCCAGAAGGCCGGCTCGGGACCTCCAGGGGGCATCTCATCGGCCTCGCGCACTGGGTGCCGCAGGGGCGGTGCTTCGATGCCCGGCACCGGATTGCTTCGAGGGCGGGGCGATGATTGTGCACGGAGCCTGTGGATAACGCTGGGGAAAAGCGTCGTACATGGGCGCTTCTGCCATGCTGCGAAGCGCCGGCGTGGGGTTTCGCAGGCTGAGGGAAAAATGCTGACAAGTGGACAAAACAATCACTTAAAGTACTTCAGCGAGAACTTGTCGATGGGCCCGACAGCGGTGATTTCCGTTCGCCCTGCGGTTCGAAAGTTGTTGACAAGTCGTGCCGGGAGTGATCCTCGCACGAAGCGTTTTGCGGTCTTGGCCGCAGGGGCCCTTCGTCTCCGTCGAGGTAGCGCGGGGCAGTTGGCTTCCATCTTGCAACCCATTGTCAAGCGTGTATGATGCTGGTCAAACTCCGACCCGTGCCGAATCATGGTGTCTCTGAGCCAGCAGGTTCTGCGCACCGACCTGGCGGGCATGCCGCTGGAGTGGGTGAGCTACAAGGCCGCCGCGAGATTGTACTTTCTCGGGCAGGTCGCTTATGCCTGTGGCACGCCGATGATCCTGCTCCGCGGCGGTATCAATGCGCGAAGCCAGCGCCAGAGCACGCTCCAGATCCACTCCATCATTGCCACGCAGGGCACTCACCAGGCGATGAGCAAGCTGCGTGACGATTATGTTCCGCCGCTGTCCAACCGCACCCTGTTCCAGCGTGATGACCACCTGTGTTTGTACTGCGGTGGACGATTTTCGGCGCGGCATCTGTCGCGCGACCACGTGCGTCCGCTCAGCCAGGGCGGCGTCGATCAATGGAACAACGTCGTGACCGCATGTGTGCGCTGCAACAACTATAAGGCCGGCCGCACGCCGGAATCGGCCGGCATGGAATTGTTGGCGGTGCCGTTCACGCCGACCCATGCGGAATACATCTATCTGATGGGCCGCAACGTCCTGGCCGATCAGATGGAGTTCCTGCGAGCCCACTTTCCGCGGACCAGTCCGCTGCTGCGGCGTCTCGCCGTTGTCTGAGCGGCGCGTGCCGTGCCCAGGCACGGCCGCTGCGACATCTGCCCCACCATGAGCAACTGGGACGACATCGCCGCACAGATCGCAGCCGCCGTTGGCTGTCCGTTCTCGCCCCGGCCGCCGCGCCGGGTGGGTGGCGGCTGCATCAATCGCGCCGTCGTGCTGACGGACGGCGACCGGCAGGTGTTCGTCAAGCTGAATCGGGCCGATCGCCTGGACATGTTCGAGGCCGAAGGGGCCGGATTGGCGGCGATGGCCGAGACCGGGAGCATCCGCGTCCCGCGCCCCTGGTGCACGGGCATCTCCGGTGGCGAGTCGTTCCTCGCGATGGAATACATCGACCTGGGCGGTCGTGGCGACGCGGCTGCCGCCGGTCGCCAACTCGCGGCGCTGCACCAGGCGTGCGCCGAGCATTTCGGCTGGCACCGGGACAACACCATCGGCTCGACGCCGCAGCGAAACCGCTGGAATCCGGACTGGACCCTGTTTTGGCGCAACGAGCGACTCGGCTTTCAACTCGATCTGGCCGCCCACAACGGCTACAGCGGCCGCCTTCGTGCGCGTGGCGAACGGCTCATGGATGCTCTGCCGGCGCTGATCGGCCATAACCCGGTCCCTTCGCTGCTGCACGGCGATCTATGGGGCGGCAATCTTGGTTTCGCCGGTGACGGGCAGCCGGTGATCTTTGATCCCGCCGTCTACTACGGCGATCGCGAAGCCGACTTGGCCATGACGGAGCTCTTCGGCGGCTTCGGTCCGGCGTTCCACGCCGCTTATGACGAGGTCTGGCCCGTCGATGCAGGCTATCCGGTGCGCCGCACCCTGTATAATCTCTACCACATCCTCAATCACCTCAACCTGTTCGGCACGGGCTACCTGGGGCAGGCCGAGACCATGATCGATCGCCTGTTGGCCGAGACCCGCTGACCGCACGGCGAAGGGAATTCATCCTGCCGGTATCGTTTCGCTTCCCGTTACCGTTGTGTTAAAAGGGGGCGCAGTTTACTGACGGTATCGCCGAACCCTCGTGTCCCGCGTCGATCCCTTTCAGCGCATGTCCCGTGAGCTGCTGATCCTGCGTCACGCCAAGTCGGACTGGGACAGTGGTGCGGCCACCGATTTTGAGCGTCCCCTGGCGAAGCGCGGCAAGCGTGACGCGCCGCGTGTGGGCGAGTGGCTCTATCGGGAAGGTCTGATGCCGGCCTGCATCCTGAGCTCACCGGCGGAGCGTGCCCGCCAGACGGCGCTCAAGGTCTGCAAGGGACTGGATTACAAGAAAAGCCGAATCCGTTGGGAGCAGGACATCTACGACGCCGATGTCGAGACCTTACTGGGCGTACTGGCGCGCGTCCCGACCGATGCGCAGATGGTGCTGTTGGTGGGCCACAATCCCGGCCTCGAGGACCTGATCCATCACCTCACCGGCGGCGACTACGACGAGCCCGACGACGGAAAGCTGCTACCGACCGCTGCCATGGCCCGGCTGGAGATGCCGGACGACTGGTCGCGCCTGGATGCCGGCTGCGCAGTGCTGCTGTCGATTACCAAGCCGAAGAACCTCCGCTGATCACAGGCGCGCCAGCGCCCCGTTCCCACGACGGCAGTCTCGCGTCGGCCACGGACGGCCGTATGCGTGCGGACATGCTCTGTCTGTGCGCGAGCAGGCTGCGGCTGGGAGTCGATCGGGGGAGTGCTGTCCCTGCAAAAGCGACGGCGCCGGTCCGGTCGTCAGCCTTGCCCTGGCTGGGGGGGCAGGGCAGGCATCGACCGGGCCGGCGCCGCTGCGACCGGGCGAGGCCGGTCGCGGGTTGCAGTTGGCTTAGGTTACGTCTGCGGATCGAAGATTAGAGTCGATTTCGCTGCAACGGTTGCCGTCTGCGAGCAGAAGCAGGCTTCTGCATGGGCGTTGATGCTGAGTATCAGCCGCCCCAGTAGGCGCCATACGGGCTCACGGCGAAGAGCATCGCATGGATGACGATGCCGAGCACGAACACGGACATCAGGATCGGGACCAGCCAAGTGCCAGGATTCAGGACGAGCCAGACTTTCCAATCGTCTTCGGGGTTCTTGGGTTTCGAGATTTCGGCCATTTTCTATGCCCTCTAGGGTAATTGAATGGGTGTCAGTTCAGGTGCCGGATACCGGTGCGTTCTGAGCTCTAGGCGAGCTGAATCAGAACCACGGCTTCCAGGCCAGGACCAGGATGTGCGCGACGGCGGCGATGCCGACAAACGCGGTGTAGGTGGTCTTGAACTGCTCGTGGAACTCTTTCGCCTGGTCGGGGGTGAGGCCCGAGACGCTCGCTTGTTCGGCCATTAGTTTCGTCTCCGTTGGGTTGAACAATGCCGCAGTGAGTGATCGCGGCGTTAGTCATCGCGCCGTTGCCGGCGGCGATTAAGGACTGCCTGTTTGTTCCGGTCCAGGGCCCCGATGTCGCTGGTCGACCTCGTCAGCTATCCGGACCGGTGTGCCCTTGGTACGACGCCAGGCGCCGTTGTGGCACGTGACGGTGGCAACGTCTGTTCGCATCTCAGGCGCTCAGGCTGCCGCCATCAGCTCTATGTTTGTTGCCTTTACTCGGCAGGAGCCGGAGCGGCTTCCGCCGGGGCAGCCTCGACGGCGGCGGGGGCGTCAGCGACCCAGTACTCGCCGTACGGGCCCACCGAGAACAGGAAGGCGTGGATCAGGATGCCCAGCAGGAACACGGACATCAGGATCGGCACCAGCCACTTTCCGGGGTTCAGAACCAGCCAAATCCGGTAGTCCTGCTCTTTCGGCTTGTAGTTGAAGACGTCTTGGAACATGAGTCGACCCTCGTGGGATTGTTAGAACCAGGGCTTCCAGGCCAGGACCAGGATGTGGGCGACGGCCGCGATGCCGACGAAAGCCGTGTAGGTGGTCTTGAACTGCTCATGGAACTCTTTGGCTTGTTCGGGCGTGAGGCCCGAGACGCTCTTCATGTCTGCCATTTACATACCCTCCATTAAGGGTTTGTGACGTTGCCGCGCTGTGGCTTGCGGCGGGACTCGACCCGGCGGCTGGACCAGGTCGAACTCATGGGCCGGCTGCGCCGGAGGCAAGCTCCGTATGCCGCGTCAAGCTCCATTGGCTGTCAGTTTAGTTTGACAGAATAAAATGTCAACAAAAATGTACAGAAGATTTTGTGGTTTGGTTCTCGCGGCTGCCGGGGCGGACCGGACGCCAGGGTTTACCACGACCTCCGACGGCCTGGGAGAGATCCGGGGATATGGATAAAAATAAATATAAAACAAAGTGATATAGCTTTTTTCCCCGGGGTCCTGAGCGGGGCTGCAGAACGCCCTGCCGAGCTGAGGCCAGTGACAGTCGTTGCCGTTTGGCCGGGCCCCCGAGCGTCGTCTCGGTGGCGCGTGGGCGGATCGGCCCGTTGCTGTTCGTCGCCTGTCAACCAGTCGAGACACTGAGCTAGGCTGACAGAAGGGATGGGAAGGGCCCGGTACGAACGCCCAATTCTTCGCGTCTTGAATGGCGGAATCCCGCGACAGCCCGATCCCGGCTGGCGTGCTCGGGGCTCGGCCGTCCTGTGCCTGAGCGATGAGGAGTCGTCCTCGCGATCGGGCTCCAATTCCCGATTCCGGTGTCTCAGCGGTCCCTGGGGAGCTTGGGACGGGATACCGGGATGCGGCGTGACGGAGCCGCGGCGGCGCCTTCGGCGGCACGGCTCGGGGCCGTGCCGCCGGCGGGCTGGATGGGGGGAGGTCGGGTCGTCAGGGTGCTCAGTCGGCGGCCTTGCCGGCCTTCTGCCAGGGAGAGACGACGCCGAGCAGGTGTGCCATGTCTTTGACGAAAATGCGCAGATGTGCGCCCGGCTTGGCCTTGACCAGGCGCTTGTGCATGTACGCCTCCCAGGTCAGGTACTGCACGTCCGGGTCGGCGCAGATGCTGACGAAGCGCTCGCGGCGCTTGTCGTTCTTGTACCAGAAGCGCTGCATGATGCCGAGCACCCAGAACACGCGTCCATGGGCCTTCATGAAGCGCTTGCGCGCGCTGCGCAGGGCCTTGGGGTTGCCGGTCGCCAGCAGCTCCTCCACCGCGTCACCGGCCAGGCGGCCGCCCACCAGGGCATAGTAGATGCCTTCGCCGGAGGCCGGTGCGACCACGCCGGCGGCGTCGCCGGCCAGCACCACATCGCGGTCGTTGTCCCATTTGCCGAGCGGGTAGAGCGGGATCGGGGCACCTTCCCGGCGCAGCGTCTCGCACTGGTCCAGGCCGGTCTCCTTGCGCAGCCGGTCTACCGCGTCGTGCAGCGAGAAGCCTTTCAACTCGGTTCCGACGCCGATGCTGGTGGTCTCGCCGTGAGGAAAGATCCAGGCATAGAAGTCCGGCGATAGCTTGCCCTGGTAGTAGACGTCGCAGCGGGCCGGGTCGAAATCGTGCAATCCCTTGCCGGAGGTAGGCGCCGGTGAGCGGACGATCTCATGATAGGCGGCTACATGGGGCAGTTCCTTGGCGCCGGGAATGCACTGCTTGGCCACCGACGACATGGCGCCGTCGGCGCCGATGACGGCCTTGGTGCGTATCCGTTCGACGGTGTTGCGGTCCTCGGCCCCGGCCGGGTGGTATTCGATGACCGCGGTGCCGTCGCTGTCGCGCACGAAGCGCCGGAAGGTGCCGTCGGCGCGCTCCGCGCCGGCCAGGACGGCCCGCTCGCGCAGCCACTCGTCAAATGGACCGCGGTCCACCATGCCGACGTAGCCGCCGTCGATGGGCATGTCGACGTGGCGCTCGCTGGGGGCGACCATTCGCGCCGAGTTGATCTTGGCGACGAGTTGCTCGTCGGGAATCTCGAATTCTTCGATGGCCTTGGGCGGAATGGCGCCGCCGCAGGGCTTGATGCGGCCGGGCCGGTCGAGCAGCAATACCCGGCGTCCGCGCCGGGCGAGGTCGGTGGCGGCGGTGGCGCCGGCCGGGCCGCCGCCGACGACGACGGCATCATAGTCGGAATGGGTGGGCATCGGATTCTCCGGTTGCGTCTCGTGCCAGGACGGGCCCGGCGATGAAGGGTCGCGGCGTCGTCACAGCGGTGTGGAGCCGGCGATGGCGGCCCGCACCGCGAAGGCGCTGATCATCATGCCGCTGACATAGACGGTGACGCCCAGGGCGCTGAGCCAGGTGGCGCGCTCGACGGGGCTGTCGAGGAAGCGGACCATGAGCGTGATCTGCACCATGACCAGCGCGGCGACGGCGGCCGCGTGCACGGGCTGGATCCAGGCGAACAACAGCCCGACCACGACCAGCTGCGGCACGATCATGACGATGCAGGCGACCCATGCGGCCCCGCGTACGCCGAGCTGCACCGGCAGCGAGCGCACGCCCATCTGCTTGTCGCCCTCGATGGCCTTGAAGTCGTTCAGGGTCATGATGCCGTGGGCGCCGAGGCCGTACAGAAAGGCAAGGATCAGAATGCGCCAGTCCGGCAGTGCGCCGCCGAGCATGACCGCGGCGCCGGTGATCCAGGCCAGGCTCTCGTAGGAGAAACCCACCGCGGCATTGCCGAACCAGCCGTTCTGCTTCAGGCGCAGCGGTGGTGCGCTGTAGGCCCACGCCATGATCAGGCCGAGCACGGTAGCGCCCAGGACCCAGGGCCCGAGCACCATCGCCAGCGCCAGTGACATCAGCGACCAGATGATGGAGAGGTAGAAGCCCCAGCGTCCCGGAATGCGCCCGGACGGGATGGGGCGCTCGGGCTCGTTGATGGCGTCCACGTGCCGGTCGTACCAATCGTTGACTACTTGGCTGGTGGCGCACATCAGCGGCCCGGCCAGGACCACGCCGGCAACCAGAAGCAGCCAGTTCTCGGCGATGGAGGTGCCCGACGAGACGACGCCGCAGGCGAAGGCCCACATGGGTGGGAACCAGGTGATCGGATGCAGCACCTCCAGCACCGCGGACGGGCTCGGGCGGGTCGGTGCAGGGGCGGTGGAGACCGACTGATTCATGGTGGTTGGATCAAGGTTGCAGAACGAACACGGCGCGCGGGCGACGCGCGCAAGGGGTTGAAGGATCGGGCAAGTCTAGCCTGAAGGGGAAGGCGACGGCGCGGCCGTGCGCGGGAACGCTGACCGAGGTCAACGGCGTACGGACGGCGGCCGCGGCCCTGTCGTAGGGTCGCGTGCGGCCGGCCGCTGCTGCGGCCGTGCAATGCCGCCGGCGGGCGATCGCCGGGGCGTCACTCGGTCTCGCCTTCGCCGGCCTGGTCGCTGAGCCCGTAACGCCTGAGCTTGACGTAGAGGCTCTGGCGGCTGAGGCCGAGCAACTCGGCCGCGGAGGCCCGGTTGTCGCCGGTCAGCTCCAGAGCCGCCTCGATGCACAGCCGCTCGATCATGTCGGTGGATTCGCGCACGACTTCCTTCAGCGGCACCCGCCCGACCAGTTCGCTCAGATGCTCCAGCGACCGTGGCAGCGCCCGGTCGGTGCCGCCGTCCGCCGACACGCGCCGGTCGACGTTGCGGATGATGAACCCGAAGCTCGGCTGCTCGCCGTTCTGCAGCGCGACGGCGGAGATCTCGACCTCGCTGATGGCGCCGAACTCGCTGCGGATTGAGGTTGCGAACAGCCGCACCGCCGCATGCTGGCGCAGATTGGCGATGAGCACGTTGAGGTCGACGCCCGGACGTCCGAGCCAGCGGTCCAGCGATTCGCCGCGGGCCTGCTCCTCGCTGGTCAGCTGGGCCAGTTCCAGGAAGGCTGAATTGGCGCTGAGGATGCGCCCGTCGTGGGCGGTGACCACGATGGCATCCGGGGCCTTTTCGACGATCTTCGCCAGGCGCGATGCCGGCTCCGGCGCCGCGGCGCCGCCCTCGGTCTGAATCGGCGAGAGCCGCAGCAGCACCAGCGATGTGTTCTCCTGGCGTACCGGCGCGGCCGAGACCACCAACTCGGTGCCGGCGCGCAACCGGGCCCGCACGTCGCTGGCGCGCCCGGCGGCGCGCACGCCGGCGATCAGCGATTCGATGGCCCGGGTACCGGTCTCGTCGAAGCCCTCGGGGAAATGCCGTCCCACCAAGCGGCGCGCATCCGCCGCCAGCAGCAGGCTGGCCGCGGGATTGGCCTCCACTACCTTGCCGGTGGCCGGGTCCATGATCAGGATCGCATCCGAGGAAGAGCGGAACAGCAGCCGATAGCGGGTCTCCAATTGCCGCAGGCGCCAGTAGTCGCGCTCCAGCGACTGCTGCGCGTCGACGAGGCGCTGCTGCAGCGCGGCGATCCCTTGCAGGTTGCGGCCCACCGCGATCATATGATCGCGGCTGCCGAGCCTCGTTGCGCAGTAGCGAACGGGCATGCCGGCGCCGCTGCGCGAGACATGATCCAGCTGCTGCCAGAGGGGTGCGGTCGAGTCGCTCTGCGCATCGGCCAGCAAGGCCGCCACCTTGTCGCGGCTCTCGGGTGTGACGGTCTCCGCCCAGGGACGTCCGACCCAGTCGTCGGCGACCTGCGACGACAGCTCGTCATTGCCGAAGGCGATGTCTCGAATGACGCCCTGCCGATCGAGGATCAGGGCGATGTCCGACGTGGCCGCGACCAGCGTCGCAACCGCATCGGTGTCGACGTGTCCCAAGGCCGCCTGCGGGGCATCGAAAGGCTTCACAAGTCGCGAGACCCGGTGCTGCCGCTGGTCTGCATCCGGGGCTGCGGTGCGGCACCTGATGCATGCCCGGCGCGGTCCCCCGCGATCCGGCCAACGGGTTGGATGTCTGCCGTTCGTTGGCGGCCCGCGATCGGGCGTCGGCGCCGCGGCACAGGTGCCGCATACGTTCGCCCGGCGCCGCGGCCGGTTGGGCTTTGCCCAGCATCCCCTTGTTTTTGCATGGTTTAATTGGCGTAGACAGATGGCCGCCTGGCCGCTACCGCGCCGCATCGCGCGCTACGAATCCGAACGGCATGGGAACGCATGCCGCGCGAGCCGGGGACCACTAATTAGTTAGACGCCGAGGGGGGGAATGTCAAGTGCTGTTTACGTTAAGCAGAGTTGACATATGCGGGGGAGCGGACTAGATTCCTGTTACGGCGGCAACCCCCTGAAGAATGCTCGAGGAGCCTAATGCGTCAGCCCGTTAAAAGGCATGACCAGCGTCAACCGCTGTATACGCCTGAAGAGCGCGAACGGCGGGACAGCACCCCGTGGACCCTGGTCCAGGGCGTGCTGGCGCCCCTGCAGTTCCTGGTCTTCCTGGTCAGCCTGTTCCTGGTGCTGCGCTATCTCGCCACCGGCACGGGCGAGACGGCGGCGACCGTTTCCATCGTCGTCAAGACGGTGATCCTGTACGTCATCATGATCACCGGTTCCGTCTGGGAAAAGGTGGTCTTCGGCAAGTACCTGTTCGCACGGCCCTTCTTCTGGGAGGACGTGTTCAGCATGCTGGTGCTGGCCCTGCATACGGCCTATCTGGCCGCGTTGTTCACCGGTTTCCTCGACGTGCGCGGGCAGATGTTCCTGGCGCTGGCCGCCTATGCCGCGTATGTCATCAACGCCACCCAGTTCCTGCTCAAGCTGCGTGCGGCGCGGCTCTCGCAGCAACGGGCGGACGCGGCCTCGGCTGAAGGCAAGCGCGCCTTCGGAGTGGCCGAATGAGTGGTGCCGGCGCCATGCGTGAGCCCGCCGCCTGCCCCGAGGTCCAGGTACAGCGCGAGCGCGGCCAGCGTCAGGTCTTCTGCGGGCTGGCCGGTATCGTCTGGCTGCACCGCAAGATGCAAGATGCCTTCTTCCTCGTCGTCGGCTCGCGCACCTGTGCACATCTGCTCCAATCCGCCGCCGGCGTGATGATCTTCGCCGAGCCGCGCTTCGGCACCGCCATCCTCCAGGACCGCGACCTGGCCGGCCTTGCCGACTGCAACGACGAGCTCGATCGCGTCGTCGCCGAGCTGCTGGACCGGCGTCCCGACATCGGCACGTTGTTCCTGGTCGCCTCCTGCCCCTCCGAGGTCATCAAGCTGGACCTGGACAACGCCGCCCAGCGCTTGTCCGCCGCCCATGAAGGCCGCGTGCGCATCCTCTCCTACAGCGGCAGCGGCCTTGACACCACCTTCACGGAGGGCGAGGACACCTGTCTCAATGCGCTGGTGCCCTGG
>Ga0316576_10001581_pt1 | contig 12384 bp, 9 predicted proteins | sample S0NA_FD_203075 | JGI IMG/M metagenome (GOLD analysis project Ga0316576, IMG submission 203075) | Rhizosphere microbial communities from salt marsh grasses in Alabama, United States - S0-2_050615r3r5 | ecosystem: Host-associated > Plants > Roots > Rhizosphere | place: USA: Alabama | collected... | reverse complement strand
AAGGTGAGTTATGACCACACACTGCCCGGTGCGGATGCGACCACATCGGCAAGTGCCGCACCCGACCATGCGCTGTGGATGAAGACCGTCCCTTCGCGCTGGGCCGCTCGGGCCATACTGACATCAGCTTCGGAATTGAACAAAGACAGCAAGCCCATCGGAGCGATCGCCAATGGTGCGCGATTCGTGCCGAACCGTCGACCTTGAGATCGATGTCGCGAACGTCGCGCAGCACCCGCTGTTGAAGTCGCAGTGCCGCCAGGTCGGCGGTGTTCGCCCGCAGCGTGACCTCGTCGAGTGCCCCGCCTTCCAGGTAGTCCATCACCATGCGGGGAAGTCGTCGTTCCGTGGCTCTCCGGAAGTCCTGGACGCTGTGCACGAGCGGACATTACCGGACGTCGTCATCGCATCGCACACACGATGTTGTTCCCTGTGCCGGGAACCTGCCGTGTTGTGCTTGACGGCCATCGTGCCGCTATGTCACGCTGAGATATAGAGCGTTGGCGTCTTCTTGTCCAACCCCCTGTACGGAGGCATTCGATGGCCAAGGCGGTGTACACCCCTGGCGCACAGTACGACCCCCGGCTTCTCGCCGAGTTGGTCTCTTTGCGTACGCGCGTTGCAGAACTGGAGCGCGAGGTGAGTGCCCTGCGTGTCGAGCAGGCCGCCTTCGACGACGAGGTCCTGTCGTTGTCCACGCAACCGGCCGTCTTGGCCTGAGTTTCACCCGATCGCGCCCGCGTGGCGCAGCCCGTGTGATCCACCCGCCCGGGTTACGCTGACAGTCTTCCCCGCCGTCGGGCCGGCCAGGCCCGTGGTTGATGCTGCGGCAGGAGGGCACCGGAGTGCATCTGAGAAGTCTCACCCTGAGGGGTTTCAAGTCGTTCGCGTCCTCGACGACGATCGACCTGGAGCCGGGCATCACCTGTGTCGTCGGCCCCAACGGCAGCGGCAAGTCGAACGTGGTCGATGCGATCGCATGGGTCATGGGCGAACAGGGGGCGAAGAGCCTGCGCGGTGGCAAGATGGAAGACGTCATCTTCGCCGGCACGTCCGGCAAGGCGCCTTTGGGTCGCGCAGAGGTCGAGCTGACGATCGACAACAGCGATGGCGCGTTACCGATCGACTACTCGGAGGTCACGATCCGGCGGACACTGTTCCGCAGCGGCGGTTCGGAGTACGCGATCAATGGGCAGACCTGCCGGCTCCTGGACGTGCAGGAGTTGCTCTCGGATTCCGGGATCGGCCGTGAGATGCACGTCATCGTCGGCCAGGGTCGACTCGATGCGATCCTGCATGCCAGCCCGGAGGACCGGCGAGGCTTCATCGAGGAGGCGGCCGGGGTCCTGAAGCACCGCCGGCGCAAGGAGAAAGCCTTGCGCAAACTCGAGCAGATCCAGCAGAACCTGCAGCGGCTGACGGACCTCTCCACCGAACTCCGCCGACAACTGAAGCCACTGGGGAGGCAGGCCGAGGTGGCCCGCCGGGCGGCGACGATCCAGGCCGACGTGCGGGACGCCCGGCTGCGTCTGCTGGCCGACGAGGTCGCGGGAGTACAGAGGGATCTGGCGGTGGAGCAGGCGGACGAGAGCGCTGCCAAAGCCGAGCGGGAACGCGTGGAGACCCAGCTGGATCAGGCACGCCGCGCCGAGGCCGAACTCGAGGCCGGTCTGCAGGCAGTGGCTCCGCGATTGCACGCGGCGCGGTCCCGGTCGCTCGATCTCACCCGCTTGCGGGAACGGACCAGCGGCCTGGTGGCGCTGATCGTGGAGCGACGGCGGTCGCTGGAGCGCGAACAACTGGAGTTCAGCTTCAGCGTGGATCCTGAGGAGATCCAGCGCAGCAGTGAGACTGTCGCCGCCGACCTGGAGCAGGCAGCGGTTGTGGACGCGGATGCACAGGAGGTCTACGTCCGGGCCCGCGAGGCGGCGGAGGCGATCGGCGTCGAGTTGCGCGCCGAGCAGGCTGCCGTGGCGCAGGCGGAGGCCACACTCACCGAGTACCGCCAAGAGGTCGCCGCGGCCGAACAGTCGGTCACGGGCGGTCAACGGCTGCTCGAGGTGACGCAGGCGCGCGCGGACCGGCTGACCGAGCAGCAGGAGACCGCACACCGCGAAGCCGAACTCGCGGCCGCCGAGGTCGCCGTTCTCCCGCCGCTGGAGGCTGTCGACCACGGGGTGGACATGTCGGCGGCCGATGAGCGGATGCGCTCAGCGGAGCACGAGGTCGAACTCGCCCGCGCCGAGTTGTCGTCACAGGAGCAGCGGCGTGCGTCGTTGACTGCCCGATGTGAGGCGCTGCGCTCAGCAGTGGCGGAGACCTCCAGCCAGGCGGTTGCTGCGGACCTGCAGGCGGGAACGTTGGACGGCTTGATCCGGGTACGGCCCGGCTACGAGAAGGCGATCGCGATCCTGCTCGGGGCCCACGCCCGGGCAACCGTGCTGCGCGAGGGGGTCGCTGCGCGGGACGTGCTAGCCGCCGCCGACCCGGACGAAGCGGTGCGCCTGGTGGTTCCGGGGGCATCGCAAGTCGCCTCGGACGGGCCGCACGCGGCCATGTCGTATGTTGAGGCGCCCGACGCAGTGCGGGGCGCCTTGTCCCAGATGCTGCGGGGCTGCGCCGTCGTCGAGGATCCGGCCGCGGCGGAGGCGCACGTGATTGCGCATCCGGATGCGTTGGTGGCCACCGTGGACGGTCACGTCCTGGGGCGTGGAATCGCGGGACAGGGGTCCGAGGCGGCCAACGTCATCGCCCTGCGCAACGCTCTGGAACTGGCGACCGAGGAACTGGTGTCTACCGAGGCCTGCTGGCGTCGGGCGGTCGAGCATGTCGCGCGGGTCGAGGCGCGGGCGGCCCAGGCCCGGCAGGATCGCGACGAGGTACGCAACGAGGTCGCCCGGCAGCAGGCCCAGGCGGCCGCGGCCGCTGAGCGGGACGTGCACCTGCGACAACGTGCCGCGACCACCGCCCACCGTGTCGAGCAACTGCGGGTGGAGCAGGCCGAGGTGACCGCCGCACTCAGTGAGCACGCCGAGGACCTCCGGGCGGCCCGGGCTCGGCTTCAGGAGTTGGAAATCGGCGGTGCACCGCCGGTCGACCGGACCAGACTTGCGGGATTGCAGGCCCGCCAGGAGCGTGCGCGTCAGGAGCACCACGAGGCGAGCCTGAACGCCCGTTCCGCGCACGAGCGCCACCAGGCCCTGCGGGACAAGCACGCCGAGTTGATCGAGCAGGCGCAGCAGGCCCGCGATGCGGTGGCGGCGGCCGCTCGTCGCAGGGTACAGCGTGAAGAAGCACTGGCCACTCTGGGCCGACTCGAGCAACTCGCCCGCCGGACCGCGGCGCTGGTGGAGGAGGATACTGCGGCGTCGGAGGCCCGGCTCGTGGGCCTCGAGGACGAACAGTCACGGATGCAGGGCGATCATGCGCGGTCGCGGGCTGAGGCGCTCGAACTCGCCGCCGAGGTGGAGCGGTTGACCCAGGACGTGCACCGGGATGAGGTCCTTCGCGCCGGCAAACGAGCCACGCTCGAACAACTCTCCGAGAAGGCCCTCGAAGAGTACGGGCTCACAGTGGAGAACCTCGTGGCCGAGTACGGCCCGGAACAAGCGGTCCCGGTCGTGGACGGCGAGCCCATCGCGTTCGATCGCCAGCAACAACAGCGGCGACTTAAAGAAGCCGAACGTGGCCTGGCGCTGCTTGGGCGGGTCAACCCGTTGGCGCTCGAAGAGTTCGCGGCGATGGAGGAGAGGCACACTCACTTAGTCACCCAGATCGAGGATGTCAAGAAGAGCCGCGAGGATCTGCTGGCGATCGTGGCCGATGTCGACACCCGGGTGCAGCAGGTGTTCTCGGAGGCCTACGCCGATGTGGCCCGGGAGTTCGAGCACGCCTTCGCCCGGTTGTTCCCGGGTGGTCAGGGGAGGCTGGTCCTTACCGATCCCGAGAATCTGCTCATCACAGGGGTGGAGGTGGAGGCACGGCCACCGGGCAAGAAGATCAAGCGGCTGTCCCTGTTGTCCGGTGGAGAGCGCAGTCTCACCGCGGTGGCGTTCCTGGTCGCCTTGTTCAAGGCGCGGCCCTCGCCGTTCTATCTCCTCGACGAGGTGGAGGCCGCCCTCGACGACGTGAACCTAGGCCGGTTGATGGTTCTGTTGGAGGAGCTCCGCGAGACCTCGCAATTGATGATCATCACCCACCAGAAGCGGACCATGGAGATGGCCGATGCCCTCTACGGTGTGACGATGCGGGCCGGCGTCACGCAGGTGATCAGCCAGCGGATGCGGCAACTCCAGCCGGTGTGAGCTCCGGCCTGACGGTCGCCCCGTCCCCACGGGTGCTTCGCGTGAGGGGTTCTTGGACCACCCCCGCAATGGTGGACCGCATCCGGGCTGAACTGCGACATCCGGCGTCGGTCACACTGGTGGGGTGGATCTGATCGCATACGTTGTCATCGGCGTCGTCCTGCTGGTTCTTGTCGTCGTGTTGGGGGCCAGGCTGGTCTCCGGTCGTCGGGCGAAGCCCGTGCCACCACCGGAGGTGATCCCCGGCGTCGGTGATGATGCCAGTGAGCCACGGGACACCCCGACGCCCACCATCGAGGACCTCGGGCTGCCCGAGCAGGGCGGCGCGCCGACGCTCGAACTGGAGAAGCCCAAGCCGACCAAGGGTCGCCTCGCCGCTCTGAAGGAGCGTCTGGCGCGCTCGAACTCCGCCATCGGCAGGGGCCTGCTGGCGCTGCTCACGAGCGACAGACTTGACGAGGCGACGTGGGAGGAGATCGAGGACACGCTGATCATGTCCGACCTCGGGGTAGAGGCCTCTGGTGATCTCGTCGAGCGGCTGCGGACCCGACTGCGGGTGGACTCGGACGTGGATTGGCAGGCGGCTCTGCACGCCGAGCTGTTGGCGTTGGTGGGCCCGGACATGGACCGTTCGCTGGTCGCTTCACGCCAGGGTGATCGCCCCGCCGTGATCATGGTGGTCGGGGTGAACGGGACCGGCAAGACGACCACGACCGGCAAACTCGCCCGTGTGCTGGTGGCGGACGGGCACACGGTGGTGCTCGGCGCGGCGGACACCTTCCGGGCCGCGGCCGCCGAGCAGTTGCAGACGTGGGGGGACCGGGTCGGTGCCAGAGTGGTCCGGGGTCCGGAAGCCTCCGACCCCGCCGCGGTGGCCTTCGATGCGGTCGCCGAGGCCAATGCCGAGCAGGCGGACTGCGTGGTCATCGACACGGCAGGCAGGCTGCACACGAAGGTCGGGCTCATGGACGAGCTCGGCAAGATCAAGCGCGTGATCAACAAGCAGGGTCCGGTGGACGAGGTCCTGCTGGTACTCGATGCCACGACCGGCCAGAACGGTCTGGCGCAGGCCCGGGTCTTCAGCGAGGTGGTCGAGGTCAGCGGTGTTGTGCTGACGAAGTTGGACGGCACCGCCAAGGGCGGGATCGTCGTGGCGGTCCAGAAGGAACTGGGAGTGCCCGTCAAACTGGTCGGCCTCGGTGAGGGCCCCGACGACCTGGCGCCCTTCGATCCGGATGCCTTCGTGAGCGCACTGCTGGACTAGTGGGGTCGAGTGGCCGAGCGGCGCCAGGCGGGTCGCTGGGCCGGCCACGTTCCCGTCCCGCCCCGGTTTCCGCAAGCCTCGATCGTCCCGGCTCAGTAGCCGGATCACCCTCCCCGATACGCCCGGGGCGCTTCCAATGGGCGATACGCCCGGTTTCGAACACCTTCACGACAGTTGCTGCAGTGGGGACGAAACACACTGTTAACGAGAACTGCGGGTTCCGTCACATCCAGGAAACCTCAGCCAGCAAGTTGCGTAACACGTTCGGGTAAGGCTGCTTGTGTCCCGAGGGAGAGACCCGATGGGGAGAAAAGGAGAGGCGTGACGATGGATGAGTCCGTCTTGAGTGCAGGCGATACCGCCTGGATTCTCACCAGCGCGGCCCTCGTGCTGCTCATGTTGCCCGGCCTAGCGTTCTTCTATGGCGGCATGACACGTGCGAAGGCCGTACTGAACATGATGATGATGGTGATGGGGGCTGTGTTCCTCGTCGGCATCCTGTGGGTGCTGTACGGCTACTCGATGGCTTTCGCCACCGATACCGGCAACGGCCTGCTGGGCAGCGTCACCGAGTATGCAGGGCTCAACGGTCTGATGACCGACGACCCGACGGCGGTGTTCCCGGCGATGGCGTTCGTGGCCTTCCAGGCGATGTTCGCGACCATCACCGTGGCGCTGATCGCGGGAGCGATCGCCGACCGGGTGAAGTTCGGGACCTGGATGATCTTCGCCGGCCTGTGGGCGACGCTGGTCTACTTCCCGGTCGCACACTGGGTATGGGGCGCAGGGGGCTGGATCTTCGAAGGACTGGGACCGCTTCGTGGGACCCCGGCCATCGACTTCGCAGGTGGGACCGCGGTCCACATCAACGCCGGTGCCGCCGGCCTCGCCCTTGCGATCGTGATCGGCAGGCGTCTCGGCTGGCCGAAGACGCCCATGAAGCCGCACAACCTCACGCTGGTCATGATCGGCGCCGGGCTCCTGTGGTTCGGATGGTTCGGGTTCAACGCCGGATCCGCGCTCGCGGCCAACAACACCGCAGCGGTGGTCTTCATGAACACCTTCATCGCCACGTGTGCGGCGGCGATCGGCTGGTTGATCGTGGAGAAGATCCGCGATGGCCACGCCACGAGCCTGGGTGCTGCTTCCGGTATCGTCGCCGGCCTGGTCGCGATCACGCCTTCGTGCTCCTCGGTGAGCCCGATCGGGGCGATCATTCTTGGTGCCGTGGCCGGTTCTGTCTGTGCCCTGGCGGTCGGCCTGAAGTACAAGTTCGGCTACGACGACTCGCTGGATGTTGTGGGTGTGCACCTTGTCGGTGGTCTGGTCGGCACCCTGCTGATCGGATTCCTGGCCACCGAGGCTGCCCCTGCGGGTGTCAACGGGCTGTTCTACGGCGGCGGACTGACGCAGTTCTGGTCACAGCTGATCGCGGCCGTGGCAGTCATGGTCTACTCGTTCGTGCTCGCGTTCCTGATCGGCAAGATCCTGGATGTCACCATCGGCATGCGGATCCCCGACGAGGACGAGATCACTGGTGTCGACCTCACCACCCACGCCGAGACGGCATACGAATTGGCTGAGAGCGGATCCGGTGGCAAGTTCGCCGGCGTCGGTCAGGCCGCAGCGAAGAAGGAAGAGGTTTCGGTATGAAACTCGTCACCGCAGTGATCAAGCCGTTCAAACTCGACGACGTCAAGACCGCCCTGGAGACCTTCGGGATCCACGGTCTGACGGTCTCCGAGGCCAGCGGCTACGGACGCCAGCGCGGGCACACGGAGGTGTACCGGGGCGCGGAGTACACCGTGGACCTGGTGCCCAAGGTGCGCGTTGAGGTTGTCGTGGAGGATGACGACGCGGACAGTGTCGTCGACGTGATCGTCAAGAGTGCGCAGACCGGTCGCATCGGCGACGGCAAGGTCTGGGTGTCTCCTGTCGAGACTGTGGTCCGGGTGCGGACCGCGGAACGCGGCGCGGACGCGCTGTGACCAATGGCGTGGCGGCGGCCCCCGGGGGAGGGCTGCCGCCACGTCGCATGTCCAGATCGAGGGAGAAGCAGACCGTGAGCCTGATCGCAGACGACTTCCTGTCCGCGCGAGCGGATCTGATCGCCCGGCCCGGATTCGGCCCGGCTCGACGACATGCTCTGACCGGTCTCACCGACGACTGGTTGGCGGGGCTGTTCCAGGCCTCCGGAGCCGCAGAGCTCGGTTGCACCCTCGTCGCCGTCGGGGGCTACGGCCGCGGCGACATGGCGCCGGCCAGTGACATAGATGTTCTGCTGCTCCATCCTTCGTCGGTCTCCGCGGCCGACGTCGCCGCCGTGTCGGAGAAGATCTGGTACCCGATCTGGGACAGCGGGGTCAGGCTCGACCACAGCGTGCGCACCCCGGCGCAGGCCCGGCGCGTGGCCGGCCAGGATCTGAAGGTGGTGCTGGGCCTGTTGGATGCCCGGACGATCGTCGGTGATGAGCGGCTCACCGTGGAGACCCGCTCGAGTGTCCTGGGCGATTGGCGTGCCATGGCCAAGCAGCGCCTGGATGAACTCCGGGCCGGCGTCGAGGAGCGGGCGGAGATCCATGGCGAACTCGCGTACCTGCTGGAGCCGGACCTGAAGGAGGCGTACGGCGGGCTGCGTGATCTCACGGTGATGCGGGCGCTTGCCGCGAGCTGGATCATCAGCCCTCCCCAGAGCTCGCTGAGCGCGGCGCGGCTGACGTTGCTCGACACCCGCGATGCCCTGCATCTGACCACCGGCCGGGTCACCGACCGTCTCACGCAACAGGAACAGCCACAGGTCGCCGAACTGCTCGGATACGCCGACGAGGACGAACTTCTTCGCGCGGTCTGCGCAGCGGGCCGCACCATCGCCTTCGTCAGTTCCGTCGCGTGGGGACGTGTCCGTCGGCAGATCAAGAGGAAGTCCCTGCCGAGGTTGCGCAAGCTACGGCGCACCGGTGACAGATCCCCGTTGGCCGAGGGTGTGGTTGTTCAGGACTCCGAAGTCGTTCTGGCCTCGGACGCGCGCCCGGACCGGGATCCGGTCCTCGTGCTGAGGGCCGCCGCAGCAGCCGCCCAGGCCGGCCTGCGGCTCTCGCCGCACACCGTCGACCGGCTCGCTCAGGAGTCCGCCCCCCTTCCGGTGCCATGGCCGCGACAGGCTCGCGAGAGCCTGGTCAGCCTGCTCGGTGCCGGACGGGCGGCGGTCCTGGCCTGGGAGGCACTGGACCAAGCGAATCTGATCGCCCGCCTGATCCCCGGCTGGGACGTCGTCAGATCGGCCCCGCAACGCAATCCGGTCCATCGTTACACGGTGGACCGGCATCTGGTCGAGTCGGCGGTGGCGGCCTCGAAACACACCCGGAAAGTGTCGCGCCCCGACCTGCTGCTGGTGGGCGCTCTGCTGCACGACATCGGCAAGGGTCGACCGGGCGACCACACGCAGGTGGGGGTGAGTCTGGTCGCCGATCTCGCGCCGCACCTCGGTTTCGACCGCGCGGACACGCACACCCTCATGCAACTGGTCAGGCACCACTTGCTTCTGCCCGACGTGGCGACCCGGCGCGATATCGACGATCCGGCCGTGATCGAGGCGGTCGGGGAGGCGGTCGAGACGGCCGAGACGCTGGAACTGCTGCATTGGCTCACGGTGGCCGATGCCGCGGCCACCGGGCCCGCGGCTTGGAGTCCCTGGAAGGCGAACCTGGTCGACGTGCTGGTGCGGAGGACCGAAGCCGTCCTGGCCGGCGACGAAGTGGTGATCGAACCCGCACTGGACGAGGTGCCCCAGCAGTTGTGGACCGGCTCCGGCGTGGACGTCCAGATCCAGGAGGGCGACGAGGCGGAACTCGTCATCACGGTCGCCGCCACCGACTCGATCGGGCTTCTGAGTCGATGTGCCGGGGTGCTGGCCATCAACCGGCTCAGCGTCCGCGATGCCTTGAGCCGTACCCGCGGGAAAAGGGCCGTGATCCGGTGGACGGTACAGACCCACTTCGGCGAACCCCCGCCCTCCGACCGGTTGACCGCGGACCTCCGCAGGTCCATCGCCGGCGAACTCGACCTGGCCCGTCGCCTCACCGAACGGGAGCGTGCGTACGCCAATGCCGACGATCCGCGCCCGGATCCGACAGCCGCCCTGATTCCGGACGCTTCGAGTCGCACCACGGTTCTCGAGGTCCGGGCCCACGACCGGGCAGGTCTGCTCTACTGGGTCACCTCGGCGCTCGCGCGCGCCGGTGTGAGTGTGGATGGAGCGAAGGTCTCAACTCTGGGGTCCGAGGTCGTCGACGTGTTCTTCCTGACCGACGATGCCGGCGAGCCGCTGTCTGCGGCCATGTCGCAGGCCGCCCTGCAGGCCGTGCGAGCCGCCCTGACGGACTGAGTTCCAGGGCACTCTCCCGCCGGGGCGGGCCGCACGACGAACCTTCCGGCCGCGACGGGTGTCCCTCGGTCATGCCGGGATTCCGCCACTGGATTTCTAGCGGGCCGTCGCCGGGAGCGGACGACGGTGACCCGGCGCCCACCCCACCGCCAGTTACGCTGGGAACCTGACCACAGGAGTGATGCATGTTCAATTCCCTGTCCGACCGCTTGGCCGCAACCTTCAAGGGCTTGCGCGGCAAGGGCCGGCTGTCCGAGGCGGACATCGACGAGACCGTGCGGGAGATCCGCAAGGCTCTGCTCGAGGCGGACGTCTCCCTACCGGTCGTGCGTACCTTCACGGCACGGGTGCGGGAACGCGCCACCGGGGCCGAGGTGTCGGCCAGTCTGAACCCGGCCCAGCAGGTCGTGAAGATCGTTCACGAGGAACTCATCACCATCCTGGGTGGTGAGACCCGGAGTCTGCGCTTGGCGAAGAAGCCGCCCACCGTGATCATGCTGCTGGGTCTGCAGGGCTCCGGGAAGACGACGCTGGCGGGGAAACTGGCCAAACACCTCGCCGGCCGCGGCCATCAGCCGGTGCTGGTGGCCGGGGATCTGCAGCGACCGAACGCCGTCAACCAGTTGCAGATCGTCGCGGAGCGCGCGGGCGTCGCCTGTTACGCCCCACAACCCGGCAATGGCGTGGGGGATCCGGTCGTCGTGGCCCGCGAGTCGATCGGCTTCGCGGAGCAGTCGCTGCACGACGTGGTCATCATCGACACCGCCGGTCGTCTGGCGATCGATGCCGAACTCATGGGGCAGGCCGCCGCGATCCGTGACGCGGTCGACCCCGACGAGTTGCTGCTCGTCATCGACGCCATGATCGGCCAGGATGCCGTAGCGACCGCGGCGGCTTTCCAGGACGGTGTCGGGGTGGACGGGGTGATCCTGACCAAACTCGACGGTGACGCCCGCGGTGGTGCCGCGCTGTCCGTCCGGGAGGCCACCGGAGCGCCCATCATGTTCGCCTCGGTGGGGGAGAAGGTCGAGGATCTCGAGGTCTTCCACCCGGACCGCATGGCGTCGCGGATCCTCGACATGGGTGACGTGCTCACCCTGATCGAGCAGGCCGAACGGGCATTCGACGCCGACCAGGCACAGCGGATGGCGGACAAGGTTGCTCGTGGCGACGCCTTCACCCTCGAGGAGTTCCTCGAGCAGATGCAGGCCGTCAAGAAGATGGGCTCGTTGGGCAAGCTGCTGGGGATGTTGCCCGGGATGGCGGACGCCCGCAAACAACTCGAGCAGATCGACGACCGCGACATCGATCGGGTCGCGGCGATCATCCACTCGATGACACCGGCCGAGCGGCGTGACACCAAGATCCTGAACGGCTCCCGCCGGGCGCGCATCGCCAAGGGCGCCGGTGTCCAGGTGTCGGATGTGAATTCGCTGGTCGAGCGCTTCACCGAAGCCCAGAAGATGATGAAGCAGATGCGCGGCGGTGGCGGCATGCCAGGGATGCCAGGGATGCCAGGGATGCCGGGCGGCTCGAAGAAGGGGAAGGGGAAGTCCAAGCCGGTGCCGAAGTCGAAGAAGGGTCGTAGCGGCAATCCGGCGAAGCGGGCGGCACAGGCCGCTGCCCCCGAGACCCCGGACGTGGTGTCCGAGAAGCCCTTCAGCGCCGACCAGTTGCCCGACGAGTTCAGCAAGTTGCTCGGCGGACAGTAGGGCGCGGGGTCCACCCGGCAGCGGGCGTCTGGCACACTGGAGGGGTGTTCCCGCCCTCTCACCGGGGACCATCGACTTGAGCGGTGCCCGCTTGGCCTGTCCCCACATGTCAGCCGGAACCGCCACCCGACAACAGGAGAGACATCCGCAGTGGCAGCCAAGATCAAATTGAAGCGGCTCGGCAAGATCCGCAACCCCCAGTACCGCGTCGTCGTCGCCGACGCGCGTAACAAGCGCGATGGCCGCGCGATCGAGGAAATCGGCCTGTACCACCCCAAGGAGCAGCCCTCGCTGATCCAGATCGATTCCGATCGGGTGCAGTACTGGCTTGGCGTGGGCGCCCAGCCCACCGACGCTGTCATGGCGCTGCTGAAGGTGACCGGGGACTGGCAGAAGTTCAAGGGTCTGCCCGGCGCCGAGGGTACTCTGCAGGGCCCTGAGGAGAAGACCGATCGCAAGGCGGCTTTCGCGGCAGCTGCCGCGGAGGCGGCGGGGCTCAAGGAGGCGGAGGTGTCGACGAAGGCCGACTCCAAGCCGAAGAAGGCCGAGAAGGCCGAGAAGGCCGAGAAGGCCGAGAAGGCCGAGGACGCGGCTCCGGCGCAGGATGCTCCGGCTGACGATGCTCCGGTGGAGACGCCCGATTCCGCTACGACCGATGGCTAGGCCTCTGGCGGAGGCGCTCGAGCACCTGGTGGCCGGGATCGTGGACAACCCCGAGGA
>Ga0316576_10001580_pt1 | contig 12386 bp, 9 predicted proteins | sample S0NA_FD_203075 | JGI IMG/M metagenome (GOLD analysis project Ga0316576, IMG submission 203075) | Rhizosphere microbial communities from salt marsh grasses in Alabama, United States - S0-2_050615r3r5 | ecosystem: Host-associated > Plants > Roots > Rhizosphere | place: USA: Alabama | collected... | reverse complement strand
TTGTCGATCATCCTCGTTGTATCCGGTCCGCGACGTGGCAGCTCCCGGCCCATGTCCTCGACTGTCGTGTTCGCCCACCGATCGTAACACCTCGGAGAGCGCCGGTGGAGACCTGAGTCAGGATGCTAAACAGGGCACGTGCGATCATCGCGGGAATGAGATCAAACAAGGGCCCGGCCCCGACTTGGAGGGTGTGTCGGGGCCGGGTGCAGGGAAAAGAGACGTCCCGCCGTGCTGCGAACCGGCGAGGGCCAATCTCCGACGCCACTGTGGACGCCGGCCATCCCTTCGTTCGCTCTTCCTCAAGCAAGGAAGGTGCCACCACCGGAGATCAACCCCCACCCCAAGCTGAAAACCGCAAGTCCTTGAAAAACAGTTTGTTCCAAGCTCACCTCACACAACGCCCCCCAAACGACTGCGCAGCAGATTTGCAGACCGCCAACTGACTGAGCATTCGGCACATATAGCCCGATCCGTCGCTCCAACGCCTGTGGAACTCGGCAATCGGCATCCACTGGGGGCTTGGAATCCCGAACTCACCCGGATGGCGCGGGTGGGGTTCTTCCTCCGGAACGGTCACCGCTCGACGTTCGACACCTCAAACCTTTCCAATCGAGCATTTTCCGGAAACGCCGATCCACCCAACATGCACCGATTCCAGTCCCCGCTGTGCTAGAGTTGGGAGCAGTCCGGACCTCCGGAGGAGGACGTCGGACCTCACCGCGGAGGAGGGGTCGTGGAGCTCAAAGAGCTGCTCATGTTCATGACGAAGAAGGGAGCATCGGACTTACACATCAAGTCCATGCGGCCGCCCCTCCTCCGGATTCAGGGGCGCCTCATTCCCGTCAAGTCGACGCCGCTCACACCTGACGAGGTGGGACAGATGGTGGAATCCGTCCTGTCCCCGGTGCAGAAGGACAAGCTCGAGAGAAACCTGTCCGTGGATGTCGGATATGGCATCCCCGGGGTCGCCCGTTTCCGCTGCAATTTCTTCATGCAGCGCGGGACCACAGCCGCCGTCTTTCGTCGCGTGCCGTTTGAGATCCAGAACATCACCGAGCTCAAGCTCCCTGATGTCATCGACACCTTCACTGATTTCCCGGGAGGCATGGTGCTGGTAACCGGGCCCACCGGCTCGGGTAAGTCGACGACGCTGGCGGCGCTTATCCAGAAGATCTCGAAGACCCGAGCATGCCACGTGGTCACCATCGAGGACCCGATCGAGTTCCTGTTTTCGGACGACAAGGCGACCATTTCCCAACGCGAGGTCGGCACTGACACACCGAGCTTCAAGGAAGCCCTCAGAAACTGCGTTCGTCAGGATCCCGACGTCATCATGGTCGGCGAGATGCGCGACCTCGAAACCATGTCCACCGCCATCACGGCCGCTGAGACCGGCCACCTCGTGTTCTCCACGCTCCACACGAACAACGCCGCCCAGACCATCGACAGAGTGATCGACTCGTACCCCGTCGACCAGCAGCACCAGGTTCGCAGTCAGCTCGCGCTGGTTCTCCGGGCGATCGTCTCGATGCAGCTCATCAACCGGGCAGACGGCAACGGCCGGCTGCCGGTGGTCGAGATCCTCGTCAACTCGCCGAAGATCTCCAAGCACATCGAGGCCGGCGAGATCAAGGAGATCTCGGAGGAGATGGAGAACTCGGTCAGCTACTACCGCATGCAGAGCATGAACCAGTCGCTGATCGCGCTGCTTGCCCACAACCAAATCACCTACGAGCTGGCGGTCGATGCATCCCTCGATCCCGACGACCTGTCGCTCAAGCTCCGCAAGATGTTTCCGTCGATCGAAGAACGCTTCAGGGAGGGTGAGATGGCACCGTCACCCGCAGATTTTTCCGAAATCACCGGTCTTCTCGAGACCAAACGTCTGTACGAAGAGGCCGAGGAGCTGCACCGCTCGAAAATCGCCGAACGCGATGAGGTCATCAAGGACCTCGAACGCGAGCTGTCGGAGCTTCGCGCCCAGATCGACAACTCGGCGAGTGGTAGCGACGATCTACGCCGGGAGGCGGAGCTGGCGAAGGCCGAAGCCGCCCGCGTTCGCGAGGAGTCACAGGCGAAGATCAACGCGCTCAACGAACGGATTCGCGACCTCAATCAGCAGCTCTCAGGCAACGGCAAGGGGCAGGGGTTCTTCAAACGCTGATCCCGTCGGCGATCGACTGAACTCCCAACCATCGCCCGGCACCCCGACGATCAGGTCTGACGACTCGACTGTGACAGCCCAGCGGAGGCCACCGTGACTGATCCTCGAACAGCCCTCATGCAGGAGCTTCAGGCTCTCCTCAGGGACGGCGAGGAGGAGTCACTTCAGATTTTCCTGAAGCTGGTTCGGACTCAGGACATCGCCGGCTGGCTCGATCTGCTGTCTTCTGAGCAACGCCAGAGGATCGTCGAGGCCCTCGATCACGAGTCAGCCGGTGCGGTGCTCAACGAAGCCACGGCGTCGATCCGGGCAGAGCTTGTTGAAGAGCTCGATTATCGTCGCCTGGCACGAATCGCAGAAGCGCTTCCAGCCGACGATGCCGCCGACCTCATCGGCGAGCTCGAGTCGGCCGACTCCGAGGCGGTGCTGCGACACATCTCAGACCAGGACGAGGCGGTTCTCCGCGACCTCCTCGCTTACCCCGAGGACACGGCCGGCGGCATCATGACCCCGGAGGTGGTGGCGCTGACCCCGGACACCACTGTCGACACGGCCATACGACACCTCCGCTCATCGAGCCCGGATGCGGTCATCGCCTCGCTCTATGTGGTTGACAGCGAACGGCGGCTGCTCGGCTTCGTCCGTCTCCGCCGTCTGGTCACCGCCCAGCCGACTCGCTCACTGGGCGAAATCATGTCGACAGACGTGATCACGGTCCCGGTGGACGCCGACCAGGAGGATGTTGCCGCCCTGGTCGAGAAGTATGACTTCATCGCGGTACCAGTGATCGACCACGACAGCCGCCTACTCGGCGCCGTCACTTTCGACGACATCATCGACGTCATTTCGGAAGAGGCCACCGAGGACATCTACAAGATGGCCGGCTCTTCGGTCGAGGAGGAAGAGTCCGAATCCATCCTCCACGTCGCTCGTTACCGGCTCCCGTGGCTCCTCATCTGTCTTGCCGGCACCCAGCTGTCGACCGCCGTCCTCCAGATCGCCAAGGGCAGCGTCAGTTTGTACGAGCAGATGTCGGTCTTCACCGCTGCAATCATGGCCATGGCGGGCAACACCTCGCTGCAATCCGCAACCACCACGGTCCGGCGGCTCGCCGTCGACACCCTCCCCCGCAGCAGGTTCGCCCGTCACGTCCGACGCGAGATCGCGGTTGCGCTGCTGATGGGCTTGATCTGTGGGCTTCTCGCGGCCGGGCTCGGCACACTCTACGGCCACGACGCAACGATCGGTCTCGCCCTCGGTTCCGCGATGGCGTTGGCCATGTCGGCCGCCAGCCTGTTCGGCGCCGGAATGCCGTTGGTCCTCGAAATACTGGAGATCGACCCGGCTGTCGCCTCCGGTCCGCTGGTTTCGACGATCAACGACAGCCTGGCCCTCGCGCTCTACTTCTCGGTCGCGACCGCCATTCTCTACTTCTTTTCCTGATCAGACTTCCTCGCGAGCTGCAAGCCCGTTCCCGTCCAGAAACGGACCTTCCCGGCAATCTTGGCGTCAACCTGCGGGTTTCCTTGTGCGGCGTACCACAGCACGCCTCCGCGCAAACCCTTCATTTCCTAGACCTTGCTCGAAAACCACTCGTTTCTAGATCGGGTACGGCGCTGTCCCCACCAGAGCTTCTGGATGGGAACTAGGAGCTTGTAGCGCAAGGATCAGCGGCGTCTTTCGGGTTCCGTGAAGGCCCTTTTCCGTTGCATTTTCGGCCCGTACTCCAAGTACTGCTCCGAAAATGCGCCTCAAATGGCACTTCACGGCTCTCCGAAATCCATCCGCCACCTTCACGCTACAAGCTCCTAGAGACCTGAGACTCCTCGACGGGGAACTCGAACGATGGCGTCGGACGCGACGTCTCAGATCTGCCTCGGGTGCCCGAAGTAGAATCCCTGTTGGAGCATCACACCGAGCTCGGTGAGGGCGTGCATCTCGTCTTCCCGCTCGACCCCTTCCGCGATCACCACCGATTGGCTGGTGGCCGCGAAGCTGGTGATGGCAGACACCAGATTCCGCTTGATGGGTGCGTGCGGCAGTCCCCGTACCAGAAGGTGGTTGAGCTTGATGAAATCGGGCCTGAGCTCGGCCAGCACGTGCAGGGCGCTGTACCCAGTGCCCATGTCGTCAATTGCGATTCGAAAGCCCTGCAGTCGGAGTCGTCGCACCCGTTCATTGAGCACCGCCTGACTTTCGGCATAGGTCCGCTCGGTGATCTCGAGGACGCACTCGTTCGGCGTCCGTCCGGTCCCTTCGAAGAGCGCGGCCAGCTCAACTCCGGTTGCGTCGAGGTACTCCAGGCCATGGTTCGACATGTTGATGAAGAGGATGGTGTCCTCCGGCAGCCGTGCCGCCCTCTGCAACGCGAGCTCGACACAGAGCCGTTCGACCTCACCCAGCAGTCCTGACCGGTCCGCAAAGCCGAACAGATTCTCGGCAGGTTCCAGATAGCTCCCGGACGGACCGCGCGAGAGAGCCTCGAAACCGATCACCTCACGTTCGGGCAGACCGAGAATCGGCTGGAAGAGGGTGGTTACGTTCCGGTCGCGCAGGATCCCGCGAGCCTCCACGAGCCGCGCTTCGTCGAGCACCTCACCACGCTTGTGGAAGTCCTGGCGGGCATGATTGATGCCGTTGTAGATGGCGCGTTCGGTTCGCTCGGAGGGCCGCCGAGTGATCACCCCCCGACCCACCTGCAACGCCATCAGGCTCTCCTCTCCGGAATCCTCGTCACTGACCGAGATCCCGTCCGCGAGCACGGTCTGCAGCCGCCCGGCTTCACCGCGATCAGCCAAGAAAATGATGAAGACATCTCCGCGCACCGCTTCCTGGCAGAGAATCACATCGCACCGGACCGTCCGCGCGAGCACATCGCTGAGGTACCGAGCAACGTTGCCGAGGAGCTCGTCGTACCGTTCCCATCCGACCACACGCTCGAGGTGTTGCTCGTGCTCGACCCGGACGACGAAGACCGGGACCGCGCCCTTGTCGTCCAAAAGCCGTCGCACACGGTCCATCACGACCGGCAGGGTCGGTAGCTGCGTCGCCGGGTCGAAAAGGCTGGCGCGGTACTGCAACAGGCGCGTGCGAAGCGTCTTCGGGTCGTTCCCGAACTGATCGTCAGTCACCCGACCCGCTCCTCGAGTCGTCCAGCAGCTGGTGGACCTGAGTGACCAGCTCCCGCGGCGAGAACGGCTTGTAGATATAGGCGTTGGCGCCAAGCTGGAGGGTCTCGAGCTGAGCCTGATGTCCGGTTCGGGCCGACACCACCAGAACCACCACGTCCCGTGCCCGCGAGTCGAGACGGAGGAGCTTGAGCAGCTCGAAGCCGTCCAGGTCCGGCATCATGAGGTCCAGAAGCAGGAGCTCGGGCGGTTCCTCCAAGACGCGAGCGAGGGCCGCCCGGCCGTCCGTGAAAGACTCGACCTCAAAGCCCTCGGCACGCAGCACCGTGGCGAGGAGATCCACCATGTCCGGCTCGTCATCGACGACGTAGATTCGATGCACTAGCGTTCTCCCGAATGCGGTCGCTACCGTGAATACACCTCGGAGATTCTAACAAAGGCGCGCCCTCGTCATCAGTCGTCCGAACCTTCGCGCGGGCGGCACGGTAACCAGACGGAGAAAACGGACCCACCGTCGCTTCCGCTTTCTGCCCACACGACGCCCCGATGACTGTCGACGATTCGTTGAACCAGGGACAGGCCCAGGCCCATCCCTCCGAACCGACGGCGGATGCTCGGATCAACCTGGTGAAACCGGTCGAAGACACGTACCAGCTCGGACTCAGGAATACCGATCCCGTTGTCGACGACCCGCAGGAGGACGCCTTCCCGGTGATCGTGGTCGCACTCCTCAGCAATCACGGTCACCGCTCCCCCGTCTGGAGTGAACTTGACGGCATTGTCGATCAGATTCAGCACTAGGCGTTCGATCCGCTCGACGTTCCCGGTCACGAAGGGGAGATCGGGCGGCGCGTCGATTCCGACCGCCAAGTCCTTGTCCCGAATCCTCATTTCGAATGTGTCAACGACATTGTCGATAATCGTGGCCAGGTTAACGGGCTGCTCCGACCAGAGCTCCGGCCAAGTTTTCTCCATTTGCGACATTTGGACCAGATCTTCGACTCGCAGCGCGAGCCGGTCAGCGTTCCTCCGGCACACTGACACCGCACGACACGCTTCATCGCTGAGACCGCCAAGGCTGCCTGCATCGAGAAGCTCCAGGTAGCCCTTCAGCGCCGTCAGCGGGGTCCTGAGCTCGTGCGAGACGTTGGCGACCAGGTCGGCCTTCATCTGGTCGAGCGTGTGGAGCTCGAAATTGGCGCTGCGGAGCCTGTCGATGGTCAGCTCCAGCTCGGCGGTCATCTCGTTGAAAGCGTCCGCCAGCTCCTCGATCTCATCGCCCGAATCGAGCTCGACCCGTTCGTCGAGATGACCGGCGCGAAGCCGTCGGACACCGTTCTGAAGCAGCTCGAGGTTCCGGGTGATGCCCCGGGCCAGGGCAACCGAGACCCGTTCTGTAATGATCAGCCCGAGGACCAGGGCAAAGGCTGCAAAAATGACCGACTGCCGGAGCTGGCGGTTGAGGTTGCTGTAGCTGAAGGTCGCGACCAGGGAGTAGGCGAATGGCTCGCCCACTTGGTGTCGCGGCACAACGACCCGGTATTTCGACCTGCCTCCCTCCCGAACCCGTTCGGCCTCCACCGCCGACCCGGCACCGGAGCCGGACGCGATCAGGCTGTTGGCGAGCGGCCACGGCTCGTCCCGAGGCGGCACCGTGATTCGATTCCTGGTGGCAGAGAAGATCATTCGTCCGTTGGCGTTGACCAGGTCCAGGCGTTCGACGTTGCCGTTGAGCTCGAACAGCCGGGCCACCATCGCGTCCACCGGTGGTCCGATTTCGGTCCCGCCGTACATGTCGGCGATCTGGGTGAGCGGCACGCCCACGAGGGCCGCGAAACGCCGGGCCGAGTCTTCGAGCGCTCCCCGCAGGGCGATGTGCCGGTAAACGATGGTGCTCGCCGTCCCCGCAATCAGCGTGACCACAACCGCGAATGCAATGTAGCGCGCCATGCGCACCTGCAACCGGCCTCCACGCCTACCGCGAGCCTGGGCAATAACCGGGTCAGGCATGACTCACCGACAGACCACTTCGCCGATCGCGAAGCCTCGTGCGAGTCGCCAAACACGACAACCCGTTCGGGCCCGCGGCCCCGTCGGCCAGACTCACCCGCATCATTCACCAGATTTCTGTTGCGATCGGCGATGCGCTGCCCTCAACGGTGGTCTCTCGCCTCGCGGTGCTCAACGGACCATCGTCACCTAGGCCTACGCACTCCTCGAACCGGGGGTTCCACTTTGGTCCGCACCTCGCCGACGTGGCGACAAACCACGGTGAATGATGCAGACAAAATCGCTGGAAGCTCACGCGGTGTCAATCGTATCAAAACGGTCGAAGCTTGCAATGTCGTCCGCCGCGGTTCCCATCACTCCAGGTTCTGCACCTGCTCCCGAACCCGTTCAAGCGCTGCCTTGGCGTCAACCAGGCGCTCGGCCACACCGACTTCGCGGCACTTGGAGCCCAAAGTGTTGAGCTCTCGCAGAATCTCCTGACACATGAAGTCCAAGGTCCTCCCAACCGCACCGCCGCCATCCAGACGATCCACGAATCCAGCCAGGTGGCTCCGCAATCGGACGACCTCTTCCGTCACATCGGCGCGATCGGCGAGCAACGCTGCTTCCTGGACCTGACGGTCCGGATCCAGGCCCGACCCTTGACCCGTGAGCTCGGCGAGACGGTCACGCAGCCGGTCGAACACAAGCGAGCGAAACTTGCCCGATTGGGGTTCGAACCAGTCGACGAAGCCGCGGATGACCGCTAGGTCGTTCCTAACGTGCCCCTCCAGCACGGCCCCTTCCTCGCGCCGCATGGAGGCAAGCGCCGCCACGGCACGAGCGGTGACCTCCGCAAGCGCCTCGACCTCGACGGGCTCGAGCTGCGACGCGACCGATTCCACCGTAACGAGACCCGGAATGGCAAGGAGCTCACCGAGGCCGACTCCACTTCCCACGCATCCCGGCAGCGACAACGCGGCGAGCTGCTCGCCGGCGCTGGCAACTGCATCCGCATTCACCACCACGCGGACTGTCTGTGGAACGGTCTGTTGCAGATCGACCTGAACCGTCACGCGGCCCCGTTCGAGGCCACCGGCGACTACTGCTCGGACCGCAGCCTCGAGCTCTGGGACCTCATCCCGAACGCTCGTGCGAACAACGACATCGAGGTATTTCGAGTTGACCGATCGGATGACGACCGATGCGGCAAACCGCGACGACAGCTCACCCTGCGCGCGGCCGAACCCAGTCATGCTCGTCAGAGTCATGGCCTCTCTCCCACTCAATGAGCCCGACCATCATGCGCGCAACCATCCGCCCCTGCAACCTGTCGGAATCGAGGCTCTCGACGATCCAGAAACGCGCGCGCTCCCCTCTCGGGGTCACCGGATGCAAACAGGAGCCGGAAGGCTGCGAGCTCGAGTTGCCGGCCCGACGCTCCGCACACCGTCGTCGACCGCATGAGATCTCGCGCGATCGTGAGCGCTGTGGTCGATCCGGCCGTCGGCAGAGGGATCGACCCACCGGACCCGATCCGGCCCTGAGCCAACCCGAGCGCCACGGCCTGGTCGGCTGCGATGGGCGACGGATCGAGGAGTCCCCGGGCCAGCGCCGCGCGACCCGCACGTCCGAGGGCGAAGAGCCAGCCGGCCGTCGGCGTCCCCATGTCGGGTCGAAGCTCGATCTCGGTGTGGAGATACACCAGGTCCGAGCACAAGGCCACATCGAGCGCCGGCGGATGCAGGTCGACCCGCACGTCGGCAACCGTCACCGCGCGGACCCGAAGCCATCGTTGGATGGCGTCCCAGGACACTCCCTCCGGGAGACCTTCTCGTCCCTCGGTTCCGAAAACCACATGCACGATCCCGGGCTCGGCGGCGATTCGACACCACTCATCAACCATTTCGCTCGCCGAAGCCCTGGGATTCCAGTGGACGGTCTGCACGCCCTCAGTCTACGACGGTCGAAGCCCGGTTGGCCGCTGCAGATCCCCCTGAAGCAACCTCCGTGCCGATTCCCCCGAAGCCCCCCCAAGATTCGTCCATTGCGTCAACAAACTCACGCCAGCTCAGTAGCGTAGAAAAAAGATCAAGGATATGTTAGAATTCGCCGCCGAGTTGTTTGCAAAGGAGGGTTCAACCTACCCATGGCTGATCTCTATCAGTTTCGCACCGCTCCTGAAGAGCCCCTGGACTGCGTCTATGTTCTCCACACGGCGGGCAGTGATCCGATCGCCAATCTCGACTTCAACGCCAAAGACAAACGTGCCCTGCGGGCCAAGGCCAAGGCGTTGGCGCCGCGCGGCGAAGAGGGGGAGATGATCTCGGGTGAGTGCCCCCTCGACCTCGCTCACAGAGTCACCTTCATCGGTCTCGGCGATGAAGACAGCCTGACCCATGGCAGGCTCCGTTCTGCGCTTCAACGGGTCATGCGCCAGGCGACGAAGAACCGTGAGTATCAGATCGGTCTCGGGATCGCAGCGACGATTCACGGTCTGTCGGACTCGGAGTCACGGCTGTTCGCGCTGCGCGAAGCGTCGATCGCCGACTACACCTTCGACCAGTTCAAATCGAAGAAGAACGAGTTCGACAAGATCGACGGTCTGCACGTCTTTCCGCTCGCCAACGAGGGTGAGGAGGAGCTCGAGGAGCGCCTCAACTCGGTTCGGTTGCTTCGAACCTCGATCCAGCTTGCCCGTGACCTGGCCAATCGCCCCGGCAACGACCTTACTCCCGACGCAATGGCCACCGCGGCACGGCAAATGGCCGAAGGCCTGACCGGCCTCCGAGTCACGATCCTCGGCAAGAAGGAGCTGATCAAGGAGAAGATGGGCGGGATCCTCGCGGTCAGCCAGGGCTCGATCGAAGAGCCGAGACTCATCGTGATCGAACACCGGCCCAAGAAGCCCAAACGCTCGGTGGTGCTGGTCGGCAAGGGCGTGACCTTCGACGCCGGCGGAATCTCGCTCAAACCAGCCAAGGGCATGGACAAGATGAAGTTCGACATGGCGGGCGCTGCCACTGTCATCGGTGTCATGCGCGCAGTGGCCGAGCTCGAGCTTCCCATCAAGGTCGTGGGCCTGGTGCCGGCGGCCGAGAACATGCCGTCGGGCAGCGCTATCAAGCCAGGCGACATCATCGCGACGGCAAGTGGCAAGACGGTCGAGATCGACAACACCGACGCCGAAGGTCGGCTGCTCCTCGCCGATGCTTTGCACTACGCCGCCCGATTCAACCCCGACATCGTCATCGACTTCGCCACCCTGACCGGCGCCTGCGTTGTCGCCTTGGGGCACGAGGCGGCCGGCATGATGAGCAATGACGACGAGCTCCAGACAACCCTGCACAAGCTCGGAGAGCAGGTTGGTGAGCGGGTGTGGCCGCTGCCGGTTTACGACGAGTACCTGAGCTACCTGTCGAGCGACTGGGCCGACCTCAAGAATGCCGGAGATCGTTGGGGAGGCGTCGTGACGGCCGGGGTATTCCTCAAGCAGTTCGTGCCCGAGAAGGCGGCATGGGCCCACCTCGACATTGCCGGCGTCGGCTACCTCGAGAAACGCCACAACGGACTGCCCAAGGGAGCAACGGGTTTCGGCGTGGTGCTGACCACGACCTTCCTGCAGGGGCTGCTGAAGTAGCTCTCGGTTTGAGCTCTCAGTTCTCGACTGCCAGTCCTGAGTCACTCACACGATGGCCCGCGCCCGGAGCAGCGAGAGTGGGTCAATGTAATCCCGGCGGGAGACGGACGTGAGAAGGACCACGATCGGGCCGATCGAGCTCGATCCACCGGTGGTTCTCGCCCCCATGGCGGGGATCACGAACTACCCCTTTCGAACACTCTGCAGACGTTTCGGAGCAGCGCTGTTCGTCAGCGAGATGATCACCGCCCGCGGCCTCGTCGAGGGCGGGTGGAAGACCCGAAAGCTCGCCGATTTCGGACCCGACGAGCACCCGCGCAGCCTCCAGCTTTACGGTGCCAATCCCAACGAAATCGGCGAGGCTGTGCGTTGGCTGGTGGGCGAAGGCCGGGTCGATCACATCGACCTCAACTTCGGCTGCCCCGTCCGAAAGGTGACCCGAAAGGGCGGCGGCGCGGCTATCCCGGCCAAACCCAGGCTCCTGGCGAACATCGTCCGCGCTGCAGTTGTAGCGGCCGATTCCATCCCGGTCACCATCAAGTTCCGGATGGGTATCGACGACCGGCTCCTGACGTTCCTCGAGACCGGCCGCGTCGCCGAAGCGGAGGGATGCGCCGCTGTCACCCTTCATGCCCGCACCGCCGCCCAGCTCTACGACGGCCGCGCACGCTGGGCTGCCATCGCCGAGCTCAAACAGGCGCTCTCCACGATTCCGGTTTTCGGCAACGGCGACATCTGGACCGCGGACGACGCCGTCAAGATGATGCTCGAGACCGGTTGCGACGGCGTCGCCGTCGGTCGCGGCTGTCTCGGTCGACCGTGGCTGTTCCGGGACCTCGCCGACGCCTTCGCGGGGCGACCGCCCTCGCCGGACCCCACCTTCGGCGAGGTCGCCGACACCATGCTCGAGCACGCCCGGCAGCTGGCGTCCTGGTTCGGGGCCGAGCGGCAGTCCATGACCGCCTTCCGCAAGCACGCCGGCTGGTACACCAAGGGCTTTGCCTCTTCCGCCCGGCTGCGCGAGCGGCTGATGCGGGCGACCAGCCTCGACGAGCTCGAGCGCGCCCTGGCCGACATCGACCGCGACCTGCCCTACCCGGCCGACGCCCACCTCTTCCGCCGTGGCAAGCGCGGCGGCACCCAGAAGGTGGTGCTTCCCGAGGGCTTCCTCGACGACCCCGAGGACGCCTCCCCTCCCCCCTACGCCGGCCGCGAGGCCGTCTCCGGCGGCTGACAGCCCCACCTCTCCGGTGCGGGGAAGCGCCGATCCCCCTGGCGCGACGTCGCCGGCGGGTGTACGCTTCCAGGCAAGGAAGTCCGAGAAGACGCAGCATCCGCTCTCGTTTCGAAGGCTATTCACGGGCGTCTCGCGATGCCGGAAAGAGATGGAGCATGAAGGCGAAAGTGTTCTGTGTCGCGTTGGTCGGGTGTCTGGTGGCGCTGCCCGGCGTCGTCCACGCCC
>Ga0316576_10001579_pt1 | contig 12388 bp, 9 predicted proteins | sample S0NA_FD_203075 | JGI IMG/M metagenome (GOLD analysis project Ga0316576, IMG submission 203075) | Rhizosphere microbial communities from salt marsh grasses in Alabama, United States - S0-2_050615r3r5 | ecosystem: Host-associated > Plants > Roots > Rhizosphere | place: USA: Alabama | collected... | reverse complement strand
GCGCCGCGCTGGGTGAGCTGGTCGGCGGGTGGCAGCTCGCCCGGCTGCGCACGGCGGAGCAGCTGGCGCTCCTCGGCGAGGCCGCGGTGTCCGCCGGTGGGCTCTACCTCGACACCGAGTCGGGAGTACGGCGCAGCCTCACCGGCGGCCCCCGGTGACCTATCTCGTCCCGCTGCGTGGCTCACCGGAGTCCGTCCGGCTGGTGGCCGACCGTCTCCTCGACTCGGGTCGGAGCCTGGCCGCGATGTCCGGTGTCCTCGCGACCATGCGCGACGGTGCGGTCTGGGACGGCCCCGCCGGCTATGCCTTCGGTGCGCGCCTCGGCGCCGCGCCCGGGGTGCTCGACGCGGCCGCGCGCCGCCTGGTCGCGGCGGTGGTTCCGCTCCGAGCCCTGGCTGCGGCCCTCGAGGACGCCCAGCACGTCGCCGAGCGCGCTGGGCGGGAGTACGCCGACGCCGAGGACGAGTACGTGAGGCTGGAGCACGAGGCCTGGCGGCTCGTGTCGTCGGGTACGTCCGAGAGCGACCCCCTGCTGCTCGCCCTGCGCGAGCGCCAGCGCGAGCTCGCCGGCACCATGGAGCGGGCGCGGGCTCGGCACACCGCGGCCCTCGCGGAGTTCCACGAGGCCGACCGCCACTGCACCCGCATCCTGCGGGCGCTGGCCGACGACGGGATCGCCGACCCGTGGGGCTACCGCGGGCTCCAGGCCGCGAGCGAGGCCGGCCACGGCGTGGGCCAGGCGGGCCTGCTCGGCCCCGTCGTGCCGCAGTCGCGCGGCATCGGCCTCGTGGGCGAGGCCGTCGGCACCGCCGCAGACACGGCGCTCCTCGTCGGCTACGGGCAGGGCAGCTGGTCGCAGATGGGGACCTCGGCCGGTCTCTATGCGGTCGGCTTCGCCGGCGGCAGCCTCGCCAAGGGCGCCGGCGTCGGCGCGCGGATGGGATCCGAGGGCGTCGAGGTGCTGTCCCGCGTCTCGGCGCGCGAGCGGCTCGTGGCGGGAGCCGCACTCGAGGCGCGCCGCCGGATCTCTGCGGTGAGACGCGGGCTCGACGCGCCCCCGAGACGCGCGACCCCCAGCGCGATGCTCGGGGGGCCACCCGTGCCCCCGCCGCCCCCGGCGTCCCTGGCCGACCGGGTCCGCCGTGCCGCGGAGGCCGCCCGGGCCCGCGCCCGGGCAGCAGCCGACGCCGCGTTCCTCGACGACTGGACGGTGGCGACCGCCGTGGGCACCCGCCCCATGTACGCCTCCGGTGTCACCCTGCGGGCTGCGGCCGCCGGCGGGCAGAAGGCCGTCGACCACCGGGATCGCACTCGCTGAGGCCCACCTATCCTGTCGCGCATGCCCGTCGAGCCCGCCCAGCGTGCTGCGCCACCGGCGCGGGGCCCGGTGGAGCGCACGACGCTCCGCTACGCCGAGGAGCTCCCGGTCGTGGCCCGCCGCGACGACATCCTCGCGGCGGTACGGGACCACCAGGTCGTCGTCATCGCGGGGGAGACCGGCTCCGGGAAGACCACCCAGCTGCCGAAGATGTGCCTCGAGCTGGGGCGGGGGAGCGACGCGCAGATCGGGCACACCCAGCCTCGCCGCATTGCCGCCCGGTCCGTGGCCGAGCGGATCGCGGAGGAGATGCGGGTGCCGCTCGGAGAGCTCGTCGGCTACCAGGTGCGCTTCGCCGACCACAGCAGCGACCGGACGCGGCTGAAGGTGATGACCGACGGCATCCTGCTCACCGAGATGCAGCGCGACCGCGACCTGCGACGGTACGACACGGTGATCGTCGACGAGGCCCACGAGCGCAGCCTCACCATCGACTTCATCCTCGGCTACCTCAAGCAGCTGCTGCCGAGACGCCCCGACCTCAAGGTGATCGTCACCTCCGCCACCATCGACCCCGACCGGTTCGCCCGGCACTTCGCCACCGACGCCCGCGGAGAGGTGGTGCGGGAGGTCCCCGTCATCGAGGTCTCCGGCCGCACGTACCCGGTCGAGCTGCGCTACCGCCCGCTCCTCGGGGCGGGGGAGGACGGCGAGGAGAAGGACCAGGTGACCGGGGTCGTCGAGGCCGTCGAGGAGCTGTGGACCGAGGACCCACCGAGCCCGGACGCCACCGACATCCTGGTGTTCTTCTCCGGGGAGCGGGAGATCCGCGACGCCGGCGAGGCGCTCACCGCGCTCGGCCTGCCCGACACCGAGGTGCTGCCGCTCTTCGCCCGCCTCTCCGCCGCCGAGCAGCACCGGGTGTTCCACCGGGGCCGTGCCCGCCGGATCGTCCTCGCCACCAACGTCGCCGAGACGTCGCTGACGGTCCCCGGCGTCGGCTACGTCGTCGACACCGGGACCGCCCGGATCTCCCGATACAGCCAGCGCACCAAGGTCCAGCGCCTCCCGATCGAGCCGGTGAGCCGGGCCAGCGCCGCCCAGCGCGCGGGACGCTGCGGACGGGTCGCGCCGGGCGTGTGCATCCGGCTCTACTCCGAGGAGGACCACGACGCCCGGCCCGAGTTCACCGAGCCGGAGATCCAGCGCACCTCCCTGGCGTCGGTGATCCTCCAGATGACCTCGTTGGGTCTGGGCGACGTCACGCGGTTCCCCTTCGTCGACGCACCCGACGCCCGTCAGGTGGCGGACGGTGTCCGGCTCCTCGAGGAGCTGGGCGCGTTCTCCACCGACGACCGGGGGACCGGTCGGCGCCGGGGCCGGGGTCGCCGGCTCACGGCGACCGGGCGGACCCTGGCCCGGCTGCCGCTCGACCCGCGGCTCGCGCGGATGGTCGTCGAGGCCGGGCGGCTCGGGTGCACGCGGGAAGTGCTCGTCCTCGTCGCCGCGATGTCGATCCAGGACCCACGCGAGCGGCCGGTCGACAAGGAGGCCCAGGCCGACCAGCAGCATGCCCGCTTCAAGGACGAGACGTCCGACTTCGCCACCGTCCACAACCTCTGGCGGTACCTGAAGAAGCAGCAGAAGGCGCTGTCGCACAGCGCGTTCCGTCGTAGGTGCCGGGCCGAGTACCTGCACTACCTCCGGATCCGCGAGTGGCAGGACCTGCACCAGCAGCTGCGACGGGCCTGCCGCTCCGCACGGATCGACCCCGACCTGGCCACCGCCGCCGCGGACCGGGACCCCGACTGGGACACCGTGCACCGCGCTCTGCTCGCCGGGCTGCTCTCCCACGTGGGTTCGCGCGACGAGGCACGACGCGAGTACGTGGGGGCGCGAGGTGCGCGGTTCGGCATCAGCCCGGGATCGGTCCTGTTCCGGAAGCGCCCGGACCTCGTGATGGCCGCCGAGCTGGTCGAGACCAGCCGCCTGTGGGCACGCACCGTGGCGGCCATCGAGCCGGAGTGGGCGGAGGAGGCCGGGGCGCACGTCGTCACGCGCACGGTGAGCGAGCCGCGGTGGAGCCGGAACGCCGGAGCTGCGGTGGCGACCGAGCGGGTCACCCTCTTCGGGGTACCGCTCGTCACCGACCGCACGGTGCAGTACGCCCGCATCGACCCCGAGGCCGCCCGGGAGATCTTCGTCCGGTCTGCGCTCGTCGAGGGCGACTGGGACCCCCATCACGAGTTCTGGAAGGCCAACCAACGGACGCTGCGGCGGGTCGAGGAGCTGGAGGAGCGGGCCCGGCGGCGCGACATCGTCGTCGACGACGAGGTCGTCTTCGCCTTCTACGACGCCCGCATCCCCCCGGACGTCGTCTCGGAGCGCCACTTCGACCGGTGGTGGCGTGGTGAGCGCCGACGGCGGCCCGAGCTCCTCACCCTCACCGACGAGATCCTCACCTCCGACGACGGCCAGGCCGTCTCGGCCGACGACTACCCCCGGGTGTGGCGCCAGGGCGACCTCGAGCTCGACGTCACCTATCAGTTCTCGCCGGGCCAGGAGGCCGACGGCGTGACCGTGCACGTGCCCGTCGCGCTGCTCAACCAGGTCACCTCCGAGGGATTCGACTGGCAGGTGCCCGGTCTGCGTGACGAGCTGGCCGTCGCGCTGCTCAAGTCACTGCCGAAGGCGACCCGGCGGCACTTCGTCCCCACGCCGGACCACGCGATGGCGGCCCTCGAGTCGGCCGACCCCTCGCAGGGCCGGCTCACCGACGAGCTCGCACGCGTGCTCCACGAGCGCACCGGGGTCCGGATCCACCCGGGGGAGTGGGACGTCGACCGCGTGCCCGACCACCTGCGCATCACCTTCTCCGTCGAAGGACCGAAGCGTCGGGTCGTCGCGCGGGGGAAGGACCTGGACGCCCTGCGCGAGCGGGCGGCGGGTGAGGTGCGTGCCGGGATGGCGAAGGCAGGCGCCACCATCGAGCGGGGCGGCCTCACCGCGTGGACCGTGGGGACGGTCCCCGAGACCTTCGAGGGCCGCGCGGGGGGCCAGGTGGTCCGGGGGTTCCCTGCCCTCGTGGACGAGGGGGACTCGGTCGGACTGCGGGTGCTGCCCGACGCCGGCTCGGCGGCGGCGGCCCACCGCGCCGGTGTGCGGCGGCTCCTGCTCCTCGGGACGACGGCGCCGTGGAAGCGGGTGCTCGCCCGGCTCACCAACACCCAGAAGCTGGCGCTCGCCGACAACCCGCACGGCTCGGTGCCGGCACTGCTCCAGGACTGCCTCGACGCGGCGGTGGACGACATCGTCGCCGAGCACGTGCGCGGGCCGGTGCGCACCGAGGCCGCGTTCGAGGCCGCGCGGGCGGCGGTCCGTGACCACGCGGCGGCACGGGTGCTCGTCGTCGTGCAGCGCGTCGAGCCGGTGCTCGTGCTCGCGGCTCAGGTCCGGCGGACCCTGGAGGCGCTCGAGCGGGGGGCGGCCGCGGACCGGACCCGCGCCACCCGTGCCGACGTGCGCGCCCAGCTCGACAGCCTGGTCCGCCCGGGCTTCGTCGCCGCGACCGGGCTCGGGCGGCTGAGGGACGTGGAGCGCTACCTGCGTGCCGCGCAGCACCGTCTCGAACGGGCCGCGACGAACCCGCGGGAACCGGTGCTGCAGGAGCAGGTGGACGCCGTCGAGGCCGCGTACGCCGACCTCCTCGAGTCGCTCCCGCCGTCCCGGCGCACGGCCCCCGAGGTGGCCGAGGTCGGGTGGATGGTCGAGGAGCTGCGGGTGGGGCTGTTCGCGCAGACGCTCGGGACGGCCCACCCCGTCTCCGAGAAGCGGGTGCGTCGCGCCATCGCCGCCCTCGCCCCGACCCCCTGACGCGCGAGCGCGAGGGAATCGGTGCGGACCCGGCGACGTTCTGCCTACCGAGGCACCACATCTTGGAAAGGCGATGCCCGTGCAGAACCCGTCCGACCTCTATCGCATCGAGACCGACGCCGACCTCGGGGAGCACCGTCCCGGCGTCCTCCTCGTCATGCTCGGGGGCTTCGTCGACGCCGGCCAGGTCCAGGGCATCCTGCGCGAGCACATCCTCGAGAGCGGCGACCCCGAGGTCGTGGCCTCCTTCGACGTGGACCAGCTCCTCGACTACCGCGGCCGCCGGCCGGCGATGGTCTTCGACGAGAACCGCTGGGTGCAGTACGACGACCCGTCGATGCTGCTGCACCGGCTCACCGACCGCGACGGCCAGACCTACTACCTGCTGGCCGGCCCCGAGCCCGACTACCAGTGGGAGCGGGTCGTGGAGGCGGTCCGCGAGCTGGCGCACCGGCTCGGCATCACCCTCGTCGTCAGCACCCACGGCATCCCGATGGGCGTGCCGCACACCCGACCCGTCGGGATGACACCGCACGCCACCGACCCCGACCTCGTCGGCGGCCGGGTGTCGCCGTTCGGTCGCGTCCAGGTCCCGGGCTCGATCGCCTCGCTGCTCGAGCTCCGCTTCGGGGAGTCGGGCATGCCGACGATGGGCTTCGCGATCCACGTGCCCCACTACCTCGCCACGACCGAGTGGGCCGAGGGTGCGCTGGCCGCCCTCGGTGCCATCACCGACGCCACCGGCCTGAACCTGCCCAACGACGACCTGGTCACCCGCGCGCGGGCGAACCAGCGGGCCATCGCGGCAGAGGTGGAGAACAGCGACGAGGCCCGGCAGGTGGTCAGCGCGCTCGAGAAGCAGTACGACGCGTTCGTCGAGGGTCGGGAGCGGCCCAGTCTGCTCGCCACCGAGACGAGCGACATCCCTTCGGCCGACGAGCTGGGGGCCGAGTTCGAGGACTTCCTCCGGCAGGTCGGCGAGGACTGAGCCGACCCGGGATGCTCGGCTAGTCCTTCGCGTCGGACCACCGGTCGATGACCGACGTGTCGGCGACGAACCGCACGGGTGCCCCTCCTGACCAGCGCCGTGCGGCGTCGCCGAGCGCCGTGTCCACGCGCCGTGCCGCCTCGTCGGCCGCGTCGGCCGGCACGTGGAGCAGCAGCTCGTCGTGCAGGCACAGCACCACCTCGGCGCCCAGGTCGCGGGTGGTGGCGCGGACCGTCGCCGTCCACGCCTTGAACAGCTCGGCGGCCGAGCCCTGGATGACGGCGTTCCGGGCGAACCGCCCTCGGGCGGCGTCGAGCGCCGGGTCGGTCCCCGGGGGTCGCTCGGCGAGGAAGCGCCCCGTCGGCACCAGCCGGCCGCCGTACGTGTGCAGCGGCTCCCCCCGCCGGCCCGCGGCGTACGCCCGGTCGAGCAGACCCATCGCGACCGGGTACGCCGACTCGAGACCACGCAGCGCCTCGCCGGCGGCGCCGCTGCGCTGCCCGTACATCGCCGCGAGCACGGCCACCTTGGCCACCGCCCGCTCCACCCCGAGCCTCAGGGCGACCGGGGCATAGAGGTCGTCGGCGGCGGTGGCCGACGCGAAGGCGACGTCTCCGCTCACCACCGCCAGCACGCGGGGCTCCACCTGGCCCAGGTCGGCCCGGACGAAGCGGTACCCGGCATGGGCAGCCACGCCCGGGCGCAGCGACGCCGGGAGGTTGTGCAGCCCGTTCTCGGCGGTCATCCGACCTGCGGCGCCGTCGCAGGCGCTCCAGCGGCCCCGCAGCCGGTCGTCGTCTCCGACGTTGGCGTCGAGCCAGCGGTAGCCGTACGTGGTGGCGATCCGCTCGTCGCGTCGCCAGGTGAGCAGCGCGTCGACGACCGGATGGACCTGCCGGTACGGCTCGAGCACCCACTTGCGGGTGCTGGGCACGTCGACCCCGGCCGCGGCCAGCAGCTCGCGGACCTGCACCGGGTTGCGCAGGTCCGTCGACTCCCGACCCTGCACGTGTCGCAGCACCAGGGAGTCCCGCGTCCGGCGGGCGGCCTCTTCGTCCGCCGGGGTGGCCGCCCGCGGTCCGGCCGCAGCGGCGATGAGCTCCTCGGTGCGAGCCCGGTCCAGCGGCAGCCCGTCGCGCTCGAGCTCGACGCACAGCAGCGCCGCCGCCGACTCGGAGGCGGCCGTGCCGGCCAGCCTTGTCGAGGACGCCACGGCGGCCTGGTACTGGAGGCCGGCCACACCGAGCGCGGCTCGGGCCCACTGCTCGAGGTGGCCCGGGTCGCGGACCCATCCGTGGTGGTCGGCGCGGAGGTATCCGCCGTCGTCGACGAGGACGTCGTCGGGAGGGAGCGCGGGGCCGACCAGATCGAACAGGTCGCCCGCCGGCGCCGTGGGGATCCCGTCGACGGGCAGCCCGTGCGCCACCGCCCAACACCTCGCGGGCTCCGCCTCCCAGCCGCCGTGGAGCAGCCGATGGGCCTCCGCGACGTCCCACGCCCGCGCCAGGTGCACGCGGGCGCGCACCACCGGCGCGGCGTCGGAAGCGGCGGCCCACCACACCCACCGCGGCTGCTGCCGGGCCTCGAGTCGTGCGACCTCGGCGGCCAGCCGCTCGACGGGCAGCACCTCGCAGCGCCCCTCGTGCACCACGGCGCCGACGTCGCCGGCGACGGCGAGCGCGGCGACAGGTCCGGGGATCACGGCGCACCAGACTACGGAGTGCCGCCGTCGGTGCAGGGTGTGGTCACGGACCCGCAGGTCACCGCGCTCCGCGTGGCAGGATGGCCGGAACCGGAACCCATGGCCCGTACCGGGCCGTCGCCTGCACGAGGAGGACGCACCGACGTGGCACCCAGCACGACCAGCCGCACGACCGACGCGGTGAAGGAGACCCGCACCGCCCTGGAGCGGGCCGCCGACGGTCCCGACGACAACGGGATGCTCGGCAACCAGGCGGTCCGCCTCGTCGAGAACGTCCTCGACCTCGGCATCGACGGCAGGGGCTGGTTCCACTCGGCCCAGCAGGTCGCCGACGCCGAGCTGAGCGCCCACGGCGGTGACCGCGAGGCCGCGGTGGACAGCATCATCCGCAGCCACCTCGTCAAGGGTGGGATCGAGGGCTTCGTCACGAGCCTCGGCGGTTTCGTCACCCTCCCCGTCGCCCTCCCGGTCAACGTGCTCTCGTTCTACGTCCTCGCCACCCGGATGACCGCCGCCGTGGCGGCCCTGCGCGGGCATGACATCGCCACGCCTCAGGTCCGCGCGGCCGTCCTGCTCACGCTGGTCGGCGCCGACGCCGACGACCTGCTCCGCAAGGCGGGTATGGCCGTGCCCGCCGGAGGCCTCACGAACCTCGCCGCGCAGCGGCTCCCGGGCCCGGCCGCGATGGTGGTCAAGAAGGGTGTCGGCTTCCGTCTCCTCGCCAGCGTGGCCAAGAACACGCTCACCCGGTTCGGGCGCGCAGTGCCGGTGATCGGCGGGCTCGTCGGGGCCGGCGTGGACACCTACCTGCTCCACCAGGTCGCCGAGAACACGCGCAAGGAGTTCCCGGCGGCTGTCCCGGGGCAGGTGGCCTCGGCCTGAGCCATCCCGGCCGCCGAGGGAACGGGAATCCTCCGCGGCGCGTCGGACGTTCGAGAACACGGGACCATCCCCGCACCAGGAGGACCAGCAGCAATGTCCAAGACCCGCACCTTCGCGTACGTCGGCGCCGTCGCGCGCGCCCTGCGCCTCGCCATGCGCCCCGGCGGCCCGACGCTGGGCGAGCGACTGGCGTCACTCCCTCGGCTCCTCCGGGCGTTGCGCACCGGCGACTACACCCAGACCTCGCTCTTCCGCCTCGCGCTCATCGCAGCGGGGGTGGCGTACGTCGTGTCGCCGATCGACCTCCTCCCCGAAGCCGTGCTCGGCGTGTTCGGACTTGCCGACGACGCCATGGTGCTCGCCTGGGTGACCACGGCGATCGTCGAGGAGACCGAGAAGTACCTCGCCTGGGAGCAGAGCGCGGGAGCACCGGCGGGAGCGTGGGCCTTCGCTCCGTCCGACAACGGCGCGTCCGGCTCCACCGTGCGCTCCGACGTCGTGCGCTGACCCCACGGCCGGCGAACCGCCGGCCAATCGTGCGACCCGTCGTCCACAGGGCGGCGGGTCGCGCGCTGTCGTCCACAGGTCGCCACCGAGCGGTTCCACCCGCGATGGTGCCCCGGCAGCGTGGACCCCATGGCAGCCGACATCACTCTCCGCGGGCCCGGCGACGTGCTCGCGACCCTCCCGTACCAGCTCGGGTATCACCCCGCGGAGAGCGTGGTCGTGGTCGCGCTCGACGGGCGACGTCTCGCCTTCGTCGCGCGGTGCGACATCCCACCCGAGAGCGGCGTGACGGAGACGGTCGAGGCGCTGGTCGAGCCGATCGTGCGTGAGCGCTTCGGCGCGGTCGTCCTCGTCGGGTACGAGAGTGAGGTCGACGCCAGCCGACCGCTGCTCACTGCCCTGGTCGAGGCCCTCGAGCTACGAGGGGTGGAGGTGCTGAGCGTGGATGCCGTCCGCGACGGACGTCGCTACTCGCTCGTCTGCTCCGAACAGTGCTGCCCGCCGGAGGGCGACCCCGTGCCCGACCCCGCGGCCGTGCCCGCCGTCGCCGAGCTGGTCGCGCTCGGCCGGGCACCGCTGCCCTCACGGGCGGCGGTCGAACGGCTCGTGGAGCCGGACGCGCTCGGCCCCGACACTGCAGTGCCTCGGGTGTGGCGCGTGCGGCGCCGGGTCGCACGGGAGGTCGGGCTCCGCGCCTGGGCCGAGGTGCTCACGCCTCCCGGTGAGCCGGGGGCCCGCTCCTCCGAGACCGAGCGATGGCCACCCCGGGTCGTCGCGGACGCCGCCGGGGCGTTGGCCGACGTCGCGCTGCGCGACGCACTCGTCGGCTGGCTGGCGCCAGGGGTGCTGCCGCGGTCCGCCCTCGACGGCGCCGTCGTGGCCCGGGTGGAGGCCTCGCTGCCCCGGTGGGCGGGGATGGGGTCCTGGACACCGCCGGGGCAGCGGGCGCTCGGCCGGGAGATCCTCCTCGAACGTCTCTTCGGACTGACGCGGGCCGTGCCCGACGTGGCGCCGTCCGCCGCAGCGGTGTGCACGGTGGCAGCCCATGTCGCCTGGGCACAGGGTGACGGCGCCCTCGCCCGTGCCGCGCTCGACCGGGCACTGCGCCTCGACCCCTCCTACCGCCTCGCCCAGCTGCTCGCCCGACTCGTCGAGAACGGCCTGCGGATGACGCCGCGGGACCGACCCGACGACGGTGAGGTCCGGCGCGCCGGATGACGGCCCGCCTGATGGACGCGACCTGGGCCGGGGGACCGGCGGTCGGTATCATCGGCAGAGGTCATGAGTCCCAGTGCCAAACCCCGGTTTGCTGGGCGGCAACCCTCCTCGCGGTGGGGTGCCCCGGGTGATGACCCGGCCCCGCCGACCGGCGTGGCAAGCGCGAGTCCAGGAGTCTGCGATGACGGCCACCCCCGTGACGTCGGGTGCCGCCGTGTGGCGACCCGGCGACGACCCGGGCCGGCGACGCTTCGTCACGACCGGGCCGGTTCCGCTCGAGAGCGGCGGGAGCCTCCCGGAGGTGACGATCGCCTACGAGACGTGGGGAACGCTGGCCCCCGGCGCCGACAACGCGGTCCTCGTCGAGCACGCCCTCACCGGCGACAGCCACGTGGTCGGCGACGTCGGTCCGGGGCACCCGTCGCCGGGCTGGTGGCCCGGCCTCATCGGGCCCGGAGCGCCGCTCGACACGGACCGCTTCTTCGTCGTGGCCGGCAACGTCCTCGGGGGCTGCCAGGGCACGACCGGCCCGGCCTCCCCAGCACCTGACGGGCGACCGTGGGGGAGCCGGTTCCCCTTCGTGACGATCCGCGACCAGGTCACGGTGGAGGCCGCCCTCGCCGACGCCCTCGGGGTGCGGCGCTGGCACACGGTGCTCGGGGGGTCCATGGGTGGGATGCGGGTGCTCGAGTGGGCCGCGACGCATCCCGACCGCGTGGCGAGGGCGCTCGTCCTGGCCTCCACGCCCTACGCCACCGCCGACCAGGTGGCGTGGTGCCAGCCGCAGCTGCTCGCGATCCGCAACGACCCGGCCTTCCACGCCGGCGACTACTACGACACAGGGGAGGCCCCCCTGACGGGGATGGGCATCGCCCGCCGGATCGCGCACACGACCTATCGGCACGAGGAGGAGCTCGACGAGCGCTTCGGGCGTCGACCTCGTCCGGGAGAGAACCCGCTCGGCGGTGGTGGCCGGTACGACGTCGAGGGCTACCTCGACCACCACGCCACGAAGCTCGCCGGGCGGTTCGACCCGAACAGCTACCTCGTCCTCACCGAGGCGATGAACAGCCACGACGTGGGGCGGGGCCGGGGCGGTGTGGCCGCCGCCCTCCAGCGTTTCGAGGGCCGGCTCGACATCGCGGCGGTGAGCACCGACCGGCTCTACCCGGTGCGTCTGTCCGAGCGGCTCGCCGCGGCTCGACCGGGGACGGGTCTGACCGTCATCGACTCCCGGCACGGCCACGACGGCTTCCTCATCGAGACCGGTCAGGTCGGCAGGGTCATCGATGGCACGCTCGACACGTCCTGACCTGACGCCGCTGCGGTAACGTCGCGGTGCACCATCCCGAGACTCCAGAGGAGGCCATGGTGACCATCGTCGTCGGGTTCGTCCCCACCAAGGAGGGGAGAGCGGCCCTCACCCGCGCCGTCGAGGAGACCAGGGCCCGTCACACGCGTCTGGTCGTCATCAACTCCCACCGTGGGGGCCGGGACTTCGACGACGAGGCGAACCGGGCCGCCGAGATCGAGCTGCAACGGGTCACCGACGAGCTCACCCACGACGGGCTCGACGTGGAGGTCCGGCAGCTGGTGCGGGGCAACGAGCCCGCCGAGGACCTCATCGCCGTGGCCGACGAGACCGACGCCGACCTCATCGTCATCGGCCTGCGGCGGCGCACGCCGGTGGGCAAGCTCATCCTCGGCTCGAACGCGCAGCGGATCCTGCTCGACGCCCCCTGTCCGGTCCTCGCCGTCAAGGGTTGAGGGGTGCCGCCCGGCACGCCGTCCAGGACGGATGTGCCCCGCGGCGCATGCCCGATTTATAATGGTCGGAGCGCATCTGCCCAGCCCGGCCCAACCACCCCCGCCGGCCCGGCCGACGCAGAGCCGACAAGGA
>Ga0316576_10001578_pt1 | contig 12396 bp, 6 predicted proteins | sample S0NA_FD_203075 | JGI IMG/M metagenome (GOLD analysis project Ga0316576, IMG submission 203075) | Rhizosphere microbial communities from salt marsh grasses in Alabama, United States - S0-2_050615r3r5 | ecosystem: Host-associated > Plants > Roots > Rhizosphere | place: USA: Alabama | collected... | reverse complement strand
GATCCGCATGTAGTGGGACTTGCGGCGCTCGATCTGCTCCCGTTCACGCAGCGACTTCTGCAGCTCGTTGGTGGCTTGATAGAGCTCGACATTGCGCGCCTTGAAGCGGCTGGTCACCGAATCGGTAAGATAGACGACACCGAACACCAACGCGACCAGCAGAGCCGTGATCAGGACGCAGCCCCCGACCGTGGACCCGCCGCCGGTGATGGCGGGATGCCGTTCGAGCATCCCCAGGTGCTCGACGACGAATAGGCCGGCGGCCGCGGCGCAGACCCCGCAGGCGAGCAGGTACATGGTGCGGGTCTCGATCATGATCGTGCCGATCGCCATGTGGAACACCACGAACGGCAGCACGGGGCTCGAGCAGCCGCCCGTGAAGTGGACGGTGACGAAAAGCGCCGCGAGATCGGTCACCATCTGGACGATCGCGGCCGCCCGCAGGTGCTCGTAGTCGTCCCGCGGCCCGAGCCGGGACTTCAGCACGTAGACGAAGAGCACGTTGTACGCCGCGACCAGCGCCGCCACCACCGCCAGGCTGGGACGAGTCGACGCGGCGCCCAGCATCGGTCCGATCAGCGACGCCACGGCGAGCCCGGCGACCGCGACCCAGCGCAGGTTGGCAAACCACAGCAGCCGCTCGTGGAGCTCGGAAGCGAAGACGACGCTCACCCGCTCGGGCATGCCACCCGTCGCCGACCGGGCGGCCGGTCCGCCGTCGGAGCGGCGCCCCGGGTTCGGGCCCGGTCCGGCGTCGTCGAAGCTCGTCGTCACGGCTCCTCGGGCGCCCCGGGCCCGATCAGATCAGCAACCGCAGCGAGCAGATCGTCCGGCGACATCGGCTTTTCGAGATAGCGGTCCGCCGGCACCCACGACTCGTCGATCTCCATTCGGAGGTTGTAGACGCGGTCGACCCCCGTGAGGATGATGATGGGGATCAGGCTCGTCGCCTCGTCGTCCCGCAGGGTCCGGGCGACATCGAAGCCCTCGGACATGTGGTCCATCATGACATCGAGGACGACCAGGTCCGGCGGCTCGTGACGGACCGCCGACAGCGCCTCGGTGCCGTTGGCCGCGGTCGCCACCTCGTATCGGCCCGACAGAATCGAGACCAACGCCGTGACCAGCACCGGATCGTCGTCGACCACGAGCACAGTCGGCCGCGCCATCAGGGCGTGACCCCGTTCGATGCCGGACCGCGCCGGCCGGAACCAATCTGTCGGTTCATGCCTGCCCCTCGACCTTACCCGAGCTCGACCTTCCGGAACAAGCCGGAGCCGCGGTCAGCTCGTCACATGACAGCCTCTGCCGTCGAGGTGACGGTCATACACCGGCCGCAGGAACCGCAGGCCGGTGAGCACCGGCACGGTGGCGTTGCGTCCGAGCTCGCACATCGAGGTCTCGGCGATGTGGCGGCACAGGCTCTCGAGACGGGCGAGATCCACCGCCGAGGCGCGGCCGGACTCGACCTCGTCGAGCAGATCGAGCACCACCCGGGTTCCGATGCGACAGGGCGGACAGGTGCCGCACGACTCGGCGGCGCTCGCCGCGACCAACGATCTGGCGTGCGCCACCGGGCATACGGTGTCGTCGAGGACGACGACGACGCCGGTGCCGAAGTTGGCCCCCAGGCGACGCAGCGCCGCGTCGTCGAGCGCGGTGCCGAAGCCATCCGGTCCGAGGCTGGCGCCGGCCGGTCCACCGACGTGCACCGCGCAGACCCGCCGACGGCGCTCGGGGTCGAGGAACGGGTCGAGCAGCTCGGCCACGGTGGTACCGAGAGGCACCTCGACCAGGAACGGCTCGATGCCCGGCCCGGACACGCCGAGGACCTTGGTCGTTGCCGTCTGCGCCGTCGGGCCACCGTCGCCACCGGCGACGATCGACGGGATGTTCGCCAGCGTCTCGAGCCGGTGGATCAGGGTCGGTCGGTCCCAGAGTCCGCACTGTGCCGGGAACGGCGGCCGCGGCCGGGCAGTCGCCCGGCGGCCCTGGATCAGATTGATCAACGCGGTTTCCTCACCGCCGACCGAGGCGCCGGCGTTCTCCCGAACCTCGATGTCGAAATCGAAGTCGGAGCCCGCCACGCGATGGCCGAGAAAGCCCGCTCGACGCGCCTGACCGAGCGCGCGCTCCATTCGCTCGATCCCGAGAGCGTGCTCCGAACGCAGAAACAGCCGGCCCTGCGCGGCGCCGACCGCGACGCCGGCGAGCACCATTCCCTCGATCACCCGATGCGGATCGGCCTCGAGCAGCGCCCGATCGACCGTCGGTTCGGCACCGAACCCGTCTCCGCTCCCGACCACGAATCGGCGATCGGCCTCGGTGCCCGCGACCAGCGCCCACTTGAGTCCGACCGGGAATCCGGAGCCGTCACGTTCCTGCAGACCGGATCTCTTGACCAGATCGATCAGCGCCGCGGGTCCGAGTTCGACGAGCGCGCGACGCAGCGTCCGGTAGGCACCCAGGCTCATCGCCTGCTCGATGTCCTCGGGATCGACGTGCCCGCATCGGGCGAGCACCGTGATCGCTCGGCGTATCGGCGGCGACGGCTCACTCTCACCGCCGGACGGCTCCTCCGACCCGCGACGATCCGGGCTGAGCGCCGGGTAGAAACCGACGACGCCCGCGACCTGGGCCGCCGACATGCCGTATCGCTCGGCGACGAGCTCCTGAACCCGCCACGACACCCGGTCGAATCGGTGTTGGATGCCGAGCAGGACTGCGAGCAGGCCCTCGCGACCCGGGCTCGATCGGGCCACCAGATCGTCGACCAGGGCGACCACCGCCGGATCCAGCGCCTCCGGCCCGTCGCCGCCCTCGGCGCCGAAGAACGCGGAGTCCGCGACGTCGCTCGGGCGCGGAGGCTCACCCGCCATGGTCACACCTTCCTGACCTTGACCGACACGACGTCGTTCGCGTTCTCGTACAGTGTCGAGGCGCCGTGTCGGTCGCCGACCCAGGGCACGCCGACCGTTCCCGGGCTCGTGCTTCGATCGAGGCGCGCCCGCAGCAGCAGCTCACGGCGTCCACTCGACACCTCGACGACCTCGCCTCGGGCCACTCCGATGGAGGCGGCATCGGCCGGGTTGAGCCGGGCGGCGATGGTCGGTGACAGCTCCTGGAGCAACGCGCTTCTGGTCGTCGTTGACCCGGAGTGGAAGAGCTGTGGTGCGGCATCGAGGAAGAAGCCCGACGGTCGGACCGAGGCCCGCGGCGGCGGCGCCGGCGGCAGATTGACGATCACCGGCCGCGACCAGCTCCACCCGACGACACGGTCGAGCTCGTCCGTCAGTCCCTCCGCCGCGGGGAGCTTCCCACCCATGCGGAGCGCGATCTCGCTGACGATCTCGCCGTCCGAACGGACACCGGCCGGCGGCTCGAGCGCACGTCGCAGCGGCCGTCGGACACCGTCGCCCGCGACCGATGTTCCGTTGCGCTCGCTCAGGATCGAGGTCGGCAGGACGACATCGGCGAGCTCCGCACTGTGGCTCAGGAAGGCGTCGATCGCCACCGTGAATCCGGCCCCCTCGATCGCCCGACGCGGACGGTCTCGCCCGGGAAGGAGATCGATCGGATCGACACCGACCAGCAGCAGCCCGGAGACCGAACCGGGGTCCGCCGCCATCCACTCCGCACCCGTCCACCCCGGCCGCCCAACGGTCGGCCGACCGGTCAGAGCTGCCAGTTCGTCGGCCCGGTCCAGCCGCCGATGCCCCGGGAGAACCCGGGGATGGAGTCCGACGTCGAGCAGGCCCTGGGTGTTGGGCCGGCCGCCGAACACCGCCAGCCTCGCGCTGGCGCCGAGCAGCGCGACCAGGGATGCCGCCGCCCGGGCCGTCGCAGCCTCGTCGCCGGGAACCCCGGATCCGGTCGCGACGACCAGCACCGGCCGGCGGGCGACGGACAGCGCCTCGGCGAGGGCGTCGATCCGATCGGCATCGAGCCCGGTCGCTCGATGCGCCGCGTCGGCGGTGTGGAGTTCGAGGCTGCTCCGCCACTGCTCGCCGCCCGGCACACCGTCGATGATGGACGACGATTCCGGCGACACCTCGAGGATCCGCGCCGCGATCCGCGACAGCAGATCCGGGGTGGATCCGGGTATCAGTCGCAGTGCGCTCGCCGCGAGGCGATCGAGCCCGGACGCCACCGGCAGCGCGATGTGAACCGCGACCCGGCGCTGCATCACGCCCTGCACCAGCTCGGTCTTGACCAGTGGGTGACTGCGTGTCGGATCACAGCCCACCACGAGCACGACGTCAGCCTGTCGAAGATCGTCGAAGCCGGCGGTCGGTCGGGGTTGATCCATGACCTCCCAGACACCATCGACCAGTGCATCGGAACCTGACCCGGGCAGGGCGATCACATGGGGCGTACCCAGCACCTCTCGCGCCAGCGCCTGCAGCAGGTAGCCGTCCTCGCAGGTCAGTCGGCCGCCGCCGGCGACCACGACCTGGCCACGGCCCGCGGCGCGCCGCAAGCCGTCCGCAGCGGCTGCCAGAGCCTCCTCCCAGCCCGCCGCGACGAGGCCGGAATCGCGCCGGACGAGCGGTGTGGTCAACCGATCCGGGTGGCCGGTGACGTCGAGACCGAGCCACCCTCTGACGCACAGCTTGCCCCGATTGTGAGTGCCCTCGGTGCGCGCACCGACCCGTTGCAGCTTTCCGTCGTGGTGCTCCACCGTCAGCTCACAACCACAGGCGCAGTACGAGCACGTGGTCTGGACAGCGGTCCGCTGCCACACCGGGATCGATGAGACGTACGAGCGGGCGACGAGAGCCCCGACCGGACACGCGTTGACGCACTGGCCGCAGAACTCGCAGTCGAGCGGCCGATCGGCGAACGACGCGACCCGCGTGTCGAGGCCCCGTCCGGTGAAGGTCAGCGCGGCCACACCCTGGACCTCGTCACACAGGCGGACACAGCGTCCGCAGACGATGCACCTGGCCGAGTCGTGGATGATCACCGGAGAGGTCTCGTCTCGCCGGACCGACCGCGCGCCGACCGGCAGGGCCTCGTCTGGGAGACCGATCTCGTGGACCAGATCCTGGAACCGGCAGTCGGCATTGCGCTCGCAGACCGGACACTCCATCCGGTGGTTGACCGCCATGAGCTGGAGCTGCTGGCGGCGCGCCCGGACCACCGCCTCACTGTCGGTGTCGATCACCATGCCGTCCTGCACCGGTGTCGAGCACGCGGGAACCAGCCCCGCGGGACCGTCGAGACGCTCGACGACACACATCCGACACCCGCCGTACGGGCTCAGACGGCTGTCGTGGCACAGGGTCGGGACCCGGATGCCGCGGTCGCGCAACACATCGATGAGGAGTCGGTGGCGCCGGCTCCGCACCGGCCGGCCGTTGATCGTCAGGGTCACGGGAAGCGTCGACATGATCGCGTCACTCGGGCGGCGGCATCCGCCGGATGGACCACTTGGCGCGCAACCGGTTTCCGAGCCGGGCCGGCGTCCGTGGGTCCTTCATGGCGGCTCGCCCCCGCGGGCCGCCGTTCATCAGCAGGTCGAGCACGTGAACCACATCGCGGCCGGCGCCACGCAGCGCACTCCGGCACCCTATGCAATACGTCAGCATGGGCAGCGACGACTCACCAGCGGCGCGTTCCGCGATCTTGGCGAACAGCGTCGGATTGACCCGTTCGACCTTGCCGCCGAAACCACAGCAGCGCGTCCGCTCATGGGTCGAGTCGGTCTCCACGACCTCGGCGCCGCAGGTTCGAACCAGCGTTCGGATCGCAGCATGGACCTCCGGCTCGCGCCGACCCCGACAGGGATCGTGCACCGAGAACTGGTACCCGTCGTAACGATGGACCGGATCCCAGGTCTCGGCCAGGACCTCCCACACCGAGCTGATGCGGACGTCGGGCAGGTGGCTGCTGAGGGTCTCCTGGCACTGCGGGCAGGCGACGAGCAGCTCATCGGCTCCGAGACCGTCCATCGCTCGCTGGATGGCGTCCCTCGCCCGGGCGCCATCGGCCTCGAGCCCGAGGATCTCCGCCGGTGCACCGCAGCAGTACATCAGCACGCCGATTCGGGCGTCCTGACGGAGCAGATGCGCATACAGCGCGCGCGTGTGGTCCGGCGAGGTCGCGGGCAGCTCGCAGCCGGTGAAGAAGAGGCGCTGCGCCCGGCGTCGACCCGGCGCGGCCGCCGCGAGAGTGAACGCGCCGGACATCCCGGCCTGGACCTCGCGTTGCACCAGTCGGTGCTCGCGCAGCGGTCCCATCCCGAGCTCGACCGCCTCACGGCGCGCCTCGAGCATCAGCTCACCCGTGTCGAGATCGACCGGACACACGGTGGCGCACAACCCGCAGACGTTGCACGAGTAGATGGTCTCGAGATGGTCCTCGATGCCGTCGCGAACCCGGCGTGCGAGCTCCCGCGGAGAGCTGCAGTAGTTGGCGAGGAACTCGCAGTCGCGGACACACCGGTCGCAGCTGCAGTCGAGGCACCGCTCGCCCTCGCGGCGGACCTCGTCCTCGGTCATCAGGGGTGGCGAGGGCTGGAGCAGCAACGGAGTCCGCTCACGACGACGGCGTTCGGCCTCGTCGATCTCGAGCCGCCACAACAGGTCGGGTTGGCGTCCGCTCGGTTGACGATCGGACGGCTCCGTGCCGTCGAGGTATCGGCGCGCCGCCTCCGCCGCCCTCCGGCCGAGGGCCATGGCGTCGATCACCGAGGTCGGCCCACTGACCGCGTCGCCGCCGGCGAACACACCGTCGTGTCCGGTGCTCAGGCCGATCGGGTCGGCGTACAACGTGGCTCGAGCCGACTCCGCGAGCCCCGATCCGGCGTTCGCCAGGAGCGCCTGGCCTCCGGCAAACCCCGGCGTCAGCACGACCGCGTCGAACGCGGCGCGGAGGGTGTCCAGATCGACGTCGCGGCCGAGCTCGACACCGGTCCGAACCTCGATGCCGAGCGCCCCGATGATCGACAGGTCCCGGTCCCGCACCGCCGCCGGCAGGCGCCACTCGGGGATCCGATAGGTCAGACACCCGCCGAGACGATCCCGCGTTTCGAGCAACGAGACCTGGAGTCCGGCCCGCCGGAGATCGTGCGCCGCGATCAGCCCGGCAGGACCGGCTCCGACCACCGCGGCTCGTTGAGACCGCGGCGGGGCACAGCTCAGAATGTGCTCCGGCGGCCCCTCCTCGGCGGCCGCCAGAAACCGCTTGATGTCCCTGACCCTGATCGCCCGGTCGAGCTCGAGCCGCTTGCAGTGGAGCTCACACGGATGCGTGCACACATGGCCGAGAATGCCGGGGAACGGGAGCCTCTCCCGAATCGTCTGCAGTGCCTCACGAAATCGCCCGGCCTTCGCCAGCTGGACGTAGAGGTGAGCATCGACGCGCAACGGACAGCGTGCCTCGCAGTTCGCCGGTCCCTCACCGCGGCAACGCGCCAGGATGCCGTCGGCCAGATCGACGACTCGTTGCCGGCAGACGCCGCTGGAGCCGCTCGCGGTGCCGGGTCTCGGGTCGGGTGGCTGCCGCCCTTCGTCACCAAGGCGTAACATCGGGTGCACCCTTCGCGTTACCCACAGGCTCCGGCGAGAGCTCGACGGGACCACCGCCACCACCGATTCGAGGGCCGGTCGCCGACGCCGGCAGCCGCCGGGCTCGCGACCGGCACGAGTCCCGGCAGCGGTGGATCAGCCGACGTCGATCATGGATCGGCCGCCGGCGTCCGGTGTCGGTCCGCCCGGGGCGGATGGGTCGAGGCATCTCTCACCGCTCCACCCGAGCCCGCTGCAAGTTGTGTGCCGTTGGCGAATGCCCGACGTCAGGGCTCGTCACCCGCTGCGAGACGGGTGATCAGATCCGGAAACCACTCCTCGGTCGGCAGCTGGATCATCCATCCGTTGACGAAGTAGGTCGGCGTCGCCATGACACCGACCCGATGACCCAACGCCAGCTGGTCGTGCACCGCCTGCAGCGACGCGCTGCGCAGGTAACAGGCGCGGAATGCCGTCTCGTCGAGACCGTTGCCGTCGACGAAGTCGACCACGGTCGGCGTCACGAGGGCGACCTCCATCTCGCGCTGCAGGTCGTAGAACAGCTCCTTGAAGGGAATCAGCAGGTCGACCTGCTGCTCACCGACGCACCACTGAGCTGCCGATGCGCGGAACGCCCACGGGTGGATCGACGTCAGGGGAAAGCTGACCATACCGTGTCGGAGCCGGCTGCCGTTCGCTTCGAGCACGCCCTTGATCAGATCCCACTTGGCCCGGCAGGCGGGACACTCGAGGTCCGAGAACTCGACGATTTCGACCTTCGCGTCGTCGGCCTCGTGGTCCCACGCAACGGCGTCGCTATCGTTGAAAAGTGCGCGCCGGATCGCCACCGGGTCGCCGTCGAGCGGGAGACCGGCGCCCATGACGATCAGACGGCCGTCCGACGTCACGGCGACCGGCTTGTGGAACTCGCCGTAGCCGGTGTCGACCATCATGAAGAATGGGATGACAGCACCGGTCGATGCGCCGTCCGGCTCATCCCAGCTGATCCGCACCTTCATGTTCATGTTCTGCTGCAGGACCTTGGGCAGAAACCCCTCGATGAACGGGCGCAGGGCCCGCGGCGATGTCCCGGTCTGCTCGAACGGCAGCTCACCGACACTGCCGAGATACGCCAAACCGGTGACCTCGTCGATGATCACCGATGGTTGACCGCTCAAAATCGTGCTCGCACACGCCCGATCGACGGTGACCACGCGGTACGAGCCGGACGCGGTCTGAAAGCGTTCGTCGGAGACGACCCGAAACGTCGAGTCCGGGTACCAGGCGATGGAGCGCTCGACGAAACGGAGGACCTCGGGGTCCTGCTCGACCAACGGGTCCTCGGCCGCCCAGGTTGCCGCACACCCGGCCAGCACCAGTATCGTCACCATCCACACTGACACACGTCGTTGCTTCATCGGGCCTCCCGCCCTGTGCCAACCCCGGATCGTTGCGCCCGATTCCGCTCGCTCGTGCCCGACAGGCTCGAGCTCACTCGTCCGCGTCGGCGTCGTCGGTGTCCGAGGCCTGGATCAAACCGAGCTGCTCGCGCAGCTTGACCTCGATCTGCTCGGCGATCTCCTTGTTCTCCTTGAGGTAGGCGCGAGCCGCCTCCCGGCCCTGGCCGATCCGGTCGTCGCCGTACGAGTACCATGAGCCCGACTTCTGGATCAGCCGGTGCTCGACCCCGAGATCGAGCAGCTCGCCCGTCCACGAGATCCCCTCGCCGTACAGGATGTCGAACTCCGCGATCTTGAACGGTGCGGCGACCTTGTTCTTGGCGACCTTGACCTTGGTGCGGTTGCCGATCACCTGATCGCCCTGCTTGATGGCCGCGGTCCGACGGATGTCGATCCTCACCGAGGAGTAGAACTTCAACGCCCGGCCACCGGTGGTGGTCTCGGGGCTGCCGAACATGACGCCGATCTTCTCCCGGATCTGATTGATGAAAACCAGGCTCGACTTGGATTTGGACACGATGCCGGCGAGCTTGCGCAGGGCCTGCGACATGAGCCGGGCGTGCAGCCCGACCACGGCATCGCCCATGTCGCCTTCGAGCTCGGTCCGCGGCACAAGGGCTGCCACCGAGTCGATGACGATGACGTCCACCGAGTTCGATCGAATCAGCGTCTCCGTGATCTCCAGTGCCTGCTCACCGTAGTCCGGTTGCGAGATCAGCAGCTCGTCGAGGTTGACGCCCAGACGACCCGCGTACTCGGGGTCCAGGGCGTGTTCGGCATCGATGAACGCGGCCAGCCCGCCCTCGGCCTGAGCGTTGGCGATGACGTGCAGGGCCAGGGTCGTCTTGCCGGAGGACTCCGGGCCGTAGATCTCCACCACCCGGCCCCTGGGAACTCCACCGACGCCGAGCGCGGCGTCGAGCGCGATCGAACCCGTGGGAATGACCTTGACCTTGACCTTCGCCTCTCCGCCGAGACGCATCACCGAGCCCTTGCCGAACTGACGCTCGATCTGGCCGATCGCGGTTTCCAACGCCTTGAGCTTGTCGTCCTTTGTGCTCATCAGGATCTCCTTCTGCAGAATGCAGCGTGGTGGGACGGACCAATCCTAGGACCGGCCGCCCGGCTCGTCAAGGAGAGGACGAGAGCCGATCGTGGATCCGTCGCTGGAGATCGTGCTTGAGAACCAGCTCGGACATCTCGACCTGCAGCCGCGCCGCTTCGAAGGCCGTGCGGCACGCCTCCACCTCGACTTGATCGAGCGTCGCGACGTCGAGGCACTCGCCGTCCGCGAGCTCAGGGCCGTGGCGTAGAAACACGTGGTCGGCGTCGCGCCAGCAACGGTACTCCCCGATCACCGGTCCGGTCCCGGGGCTGCCGAGCAGGTTCCGGCCGACAAACGCGTACGGCGCCGGATCGATGCCGAGCAGCGCGAGCAGGGTCGGCGCGACGTCGACATGGCCGGCCACGACAGACCGCGGTCCCGCCTCGGACGACAGGCCCGGCACCCGGATGATCAACGGCACCTCCTGGCTCAGATACCAGCCCGTGCTGTCGTCGTCCACACCCATGATATCGGCGATCTCCGGCCGCCACTCGAACCCGGCGTCGTGGTCGCCCCACACGGCGATGACGGTCCTGTCCAGCACACCCGCCCGGTCGAGCTCACGAACCAAGGCCTCGAAGGCATGATCGAAAAACCGCATCGTGTGGACGAAGTTGCCGAACGGCGTTCCCCGCCACCGGCCGACGTCGATCTCCTTGTGGCGGTCGGGAAATCCGGCGAAGGGGTGGTGCAGCGAGAGGGTCAGCAGGTAGCCGCACCACGGTTCGTTCCGGGCGACCAGGTCGGCCGCCGCGTCGGTCAGGAAGTCGCGGTCGTTGAGACCCCAACCGACGATCTCACCGGATGGAAAGTCCTCGGCGAAGAGGCTGTCGTTGAAGCCGAACCGGCGGTGCATGACCCGGCGGTTCCAGAACGATCCGTCGAACGGCACCGCCGACACCGTGTCCCAGCCCCGGGACGACAGAATCGACGCGAGACCCGTGAAGTCGTTCCGGTCGTAACGGAACGCGGCGGCGCCCCGGTCCGGCGGCAGCAGCGAGACCTGGGTCGCCAGCTCGGCGTCCGACGACCGCCCCTCCTCGGTCTGGTCGGTGACGTTGGTGAACCAGAGGCTTTGCGCGGCAAACCCGTTGAGAAACGGCGTCACCTCCTGGCCGCCGACCTCGAGACCGATCACGAAGCCCTGCAGCGACTCGACCTGGATCATGATCAGGTTGTCACCGGCCGCAGCGCCGGCGAGCGGGCCGTTGGCGGACCGCAGCGCGCGGCGCTCGGCGAAGTACCGTTCGACCTCCGCCACGTGATCCGCGTCGAGCCGTGGCGACGCCAGCGATCCGATCGCGGATGACACGAGGTCAACCGCGTGAAAGTTGAGCACGCCGATCCGACGGGCCTGCTCCGTGGTCCGAAAGACCTGGCGCAGGGCCTCGGCCTGCCCGCTCAGTGCGATTCCGCCGATGACCCCCGCCAGCAACGTGGCGGCCGCCAGGAGAACGCCGGCGCGGCGAACCGCTGCGGTCGTCCGGATCGCCGCGCGCGACACCACCCACACCACGACCAACGCCGGAGCCAGATCGGCCCACAGCCAGAGGTCACCGACTCGAATCAGACTGCGGACGCTCGGCGCGACGGTCGAGATCTGACCAGCCGCACCGATCGACGCGACCGACACCAGATCGCCGAAGAATCTCTGATACAGGACATCGGCCGCCATCAACGCCGTGACCGCCGCGACCGTCGACCAGCACGCCCAGGGCCGAGCACCCGGTGGCAGCTTGATGAGGAGGTACCCGATCAGCGCAGCCGACGCGAGGGTCAGCCACCACCCCGACGCCGTGAGATCGAGCCCGGCGTCACGCACGACCCACAGCTGCTTGACGATCACCGCCGCCACGGCCCAGGCGACATCGGCGACCGGGCATACCCCGGAGTCGGTGCGCCTCGCGCGGCGGACGAGCACACCGGCCACGATCACGACCGCCGCGAACCAGAGCAGCCGCCCGACGGCGAACGCCGGCAGCACGACGACCACGACCTCGGGCTCGACGCTGGCGTCTCGCTCGGAGAACCAGGCGGTGCCCTCGTCGACCATGTCCCACTGCAGTCGGTGGACGCCGGCCGCTTCCGGGGCTCGCACAGTCGCCTCGAGCTCGATCGCATCGCCGGGCGCCACCGCCCGCGTCACCGGGTTGCGCCGCCCTTCCCAAACCTCGAGGCCGCCGGATCTCGACCACCAGTGAACCGCCACCGACACCGAGCCGTCGGCCGGCCACGACCGCGCTCCGTCGTTCCGAACCACGACCCGAGCCGAGTGCTCGGTTCCTGCAACCATCAGCCGGGGCGTGTCGACCTCGATGAA
>Ga0316576_10001577_pt1 | contig 12398 bp, 10 predicted proteins | sample S0NA_FD_203075 | JGI IMG/M metagenome (GOLD analysis project Ga0316576, IMG submission 203075) | Rhizosphere microbial communities from salt marsh grasses in Alabama, United States - S0-2_050615r3r5 | ecosystem: Host-associated > Plants > Roots > Rhizosphere | place: USA: Alabama | collected... | reverse complement strand
CAGATGGAGTACGGGATGTACGTGCGGATGGCGCTGCTGGCGCTGGTGCTCGGGCGGGCGTGACGGCTCAGCCGGCGGCCGAGCGCACCGCATCGGCGAGGTCACCCCGGCGGCCGACCTCGATGCCGCCCAGGCCGAGCCACCCGGCCATCGTCTCCAGTTCGGCGGCGAGCTCGTCGGCGACCCGGCGCCGGTCGATCCCGTCCTCGCCGAAGGCGCCGGGCACCCGCAGCACCCCGGCCTGCCGGTCGGCCTTGATGTCGGCCCGCGCCACGAGCCGGTCGCCCAGGAGGAACGGGAACACGTAGTAGCCGTACTGCCGCTGCGGGCGGGGGACGTAGATCTCGATCCGGTAACGGAACCCGAAGATCCGCTCGGCGCGCTCCCGGTACCAGACGAGCGAGTCGAACGGACAGAGCAGCGCCCGCCCCTTCACCTGCCTCGGGACGGTCGCCTCGGGGTCGAGCAGGGCCGGTTCACGCCAGCCGTCCACCTCGGCGGGGACCGCCCGCCCGGCGGCGACGAGGGCGGCGGCCGCCGCCCGACCGTCCTTGACCGGCATCCGGTAGTAGTCGGCGAGATCCCGGGCGGTGGCGACCCCCATCGCCCGGAGCGCCCGGGCGGCCAGTTCGACGTGCGCCTCGGCGGCGGGGACGGCCGGCGCCTCCAGGTAGCGAGCCGGAACGACCCGCTCGGGGACGTCGTAGACCCGGGTGAATCCGTTGACCCGGCCGGCCACGGTGACCTCGCCGATGGTGAACAGCCACTCGAGCACCGCCTTGCCGGTGTCCCAGTCCCACCACGGCCCGCTGCGGCGTTCCCCCGGATCGGTGAGCTGGGAGGCGGTGAGCGGCCCGCGTGCCCGGACCTCGTCGAGCACCGACTCGATGTACCCGGGCCGGGCATCCCGGATCCGGGTGATCGCCCGCCACGGGTGTTCGGCCTCCATGCGGTGACGGAACAGCGGCCAGGTCTCCACCGGGACGAAGGAGGCGACGTGCGCCCAGTACTCGACGGCCTCCCGCCGTTCCTCGACGAGCCGGCGGAACGCTCCGGGGTCGTACGGGCCGAGCCTGGCGAACAGCGTGAGCTCGTGGGCCCGGGCGACCACGTTGACCGAATCGATCTGGACGGCGCCCAGCCGGGACAGCACCCGGCGCACGTGGCGGACGTCCACCCGTCCCCGGGGGCGGTCACCGCCGAGGCCCTGGGCGGCCACCGCCAGCCGACGCGCCCGCTCCGCCGTCAGCCGGACGGTCACGATCCGGTGAATCGGCCGGGCCGCTTCTCGATGAAGGCGGCGACGGCCTCGGCGAAGTCGGCGGTGCCGAACATCGGCACCAGTTGCAACAGGACCCGGGAGACGTGCTCGGGATACCCGTCGGTCCGCCCGGCGCGCATCATCCGCTTCGCGGCCTGGACCGCCAGCGGCGGCATGGCCGCCACGCTCGCCGCCAGCACGGCGGCCCGCTCCCGCACCGAGTCGGGCCCGTCGGCCACCTCGGACACGATCCCGGCGGCGAGGGCCGCCTCGCCGTCGAGGTCCTCCCCGAGGAAGTAGAAGCGAGCGGCCCGCTCCCACCCGGCGAGGCGGGGCAACAGGTAGGTGTCGCCGCTCTCCGGGACCAGGCTCCGCTTGGTGGCGGGCACCAGCCGGGCACCCCGGGCCATCACCCGGATGTCGGCGTTGAGTGCCAGGCCGACCCCGTACCCGGCGGCCGAGCCGTTCACCGCGGCGATCACCGGGGTGTCCATCTCCTGGAGGACCACGACCGGCGCCCGGTGGACGTCGAAGTCGAACGGGAGCGAGGCGAGCCGTCCGGCCTCACCGGCCGCCTCGACGAGGTCGAGGCCCGAGCAGAACCCCTCGCCGGCCCCGGCGAGCACCACGCAGCGGACGTCGGGATCGTCCTCCGCCCGCCGCAGCAGGTCGCCGAGCACGTCGAGCATCCCGACCGTGAGGGCGTTGCGCCGCTCCGGGCGGTTGAGGGTGAGGGTCGCCACGTGATCGGCGGCCTCGTAGAGCACATCGGGCATCGGGACTCCGCAGCGCCGGGGACCGGCCGGTAGCCTACCCGTATGGCCAGGACCGTTCTCGACATCGCCCGCACGAGCATCGGCCTCCTGGCGGTGGCGATCTACGTCGTGTTCGTCGGCCTCTATGTCATCGTGGTCGCCAACATCTGGCCGAGGGCCAAGCACCTCGACGCCTGCGTGCGCGGCTGGGGGATCCTCTTCGCCTTCGCCACCGGCACCCGCATGGACGTCGAGGGCCTCGATCACATCGACCGGGGCGCCTCCTACGTCGTGGTGTCGAACCACCTCTCCAACCTCGACCCGCCACTGCACATCGCCACCCTGCCGATCCCGATCCGGTTCCTGGCGAAGAAGGAGCTCTTCCGGATCCCGATCTTCGGCCGGGCGATGCGGGCGGTGGGCATGATCGAGACCGACCGCGAGGCGCACGCCTCGGCCCACCGCGCCATCAACGAGCGGGTGGCCCGGGCCGTCGGCCTGGGCAAGTCGCTCATCATCTACCCCGAGGGTCACCGCTCCCGCGACGCCGAGATGAAGCCCTTCAAGAAAGGGGCATTCCGGATCGCGATCGACGTCGGCCTGCCGATCCTCCCGGTGGCCATCTCGGGGACGGAGCGGGCCTGGAAACCGGGCGACCGCCTCGTCCACGGAGGACGGTGCCGGATGGTGATCCACGAGCCGATCCCGACCGGGGGGCTGGGCAAGGACGACATCGCCGGGTTGCGGGACCGGGCCCAGGACGTCGTCACCACCACCTACGAGCGGATCCGGATCCCGGCCTGACCCGGCTCAGCGCCGGACGGCGACCGTGAGGTTGTCGACGGCGTGGTGCAGTACGCCGTCTTCGTCCTCGACGGGGCGCAGCACCGTCCCGGCCCGTTCCACGTCGAGCAGGCCGTCGATCGCCGCCGCCACCTCGGCGGCGGTGTAGAGCACCGCGGGCGAGGACGGCCCTCCGTAGCCGGCGGTGATATTGGCGGTGTCGTGGCCGATCACCACCAGGCGGCCGCCGGGCGCGATCGCCGCGGCCGCCTCCCGCCAGATCGCCGTCCGCTCGCCGGCGGGGATCTGCAGGTACACGATCGTCACCAGGTCGTAGATCGGGCCGGGAGACCGCCACCGGGTGAGGTCGTCGACGACCCATTCGACCTCGACCCCTGCGTGATCCGCCCGCCGTCTCCCCTTGTCGACGGCCACCTGCGACCAGTCCACCGCCGTGACCGTCCAGCCGAGCGTCGCCAGCCACACCGCGTTGCGGCCCTCGCCGGCCGCCAGGTCGAGCGCCCGTCCCGGCGGCAGACCGGCGGCCGCCTCGACGAGGAACCGGTTGGGTTCGACCGTCCAGACGAAGTCCTTCCGGCGATAGCGCTCGTTCCAGGCGTCGGCATCCATGGCCCGAAGGGTATCGGCTCCGGCGTCAGCCCCCGTCGCCGGCCGCCTCCCGGCGAAGCCGCCCGAACAGCCGCCACGAGGCCCCGTCGAGGGGTGAGGCAAACCGGGGCCCTCGGTTTCCGAAGGCGGCCACCGCGACCCGAACGGTGGGGTCGACGGCGAGGAAGGAGCACGCCCCGTACGTGCCGCCGTCGTGCCAGGCCGACGGCTCGGCACCGGGGAGTCCCCGAACCTGCCAACCGAGCCCGACGCCGGCGATCCGCCCGCCGCTCCGGCGTCGCTGTGCCATCCTCATCGCCTCGCCGAGCGTCCCGTCGGGCGGATCGAGACAAGCGGAAGCGAAGGAGATCATGTCGGCGGCCGTCGAGCGCAGCGCCCCCGCTGCCTGGAGCGCTCCGAAGGTCCACGGTGGGGCCAGCCGGCGGCCCCGGTACCCCGGCACCACGCCGAGCAACCCGAACCCGGTCGCCTCGAGCCCGAGGGGCACCAGGAGTCGCTCGGTCACGAGGTCCTCGTAGGACCGCCCGGCCGCCCGGCCCAGCAGGTGGCCCAGCAGTCCCATCCCGTAGTTCGAGTAGTGCGGGCGCCGGCGGCGCCGCGGCCGGACCGTGGACGGCCCGAGCACCTCCCAGACGTCCTCCTCGGTGAGGTGCCCGTACGGGTCGTCGGCTCCCCGCAGCCTCCAGAGCCAGGCCCGCGGAATGCGGGGGAGCCCGGAGGTGTGCGAAGCGAGGTCGGCGAGGGTGGGCTGGCGAGCCCGATCCGGCAGCCGGGCCGCCACGCCGTCCGGGACGAACCGCCCGATCGGGTCGTCGAGGCTCACCTCGCCGCGCAGCGCCATATCGGCGAGCAGGACCCCGGTGAACACCTTGGTGATCGATCCGATCTCCCAGCGGAGGGCGGACGGCTCGGGCTCCGCCTCGAGTGTCCCGAATCCCTCACACTCCACGGTTCCGCCGACGAGCGTGGCGACGACGATCCCGGGGATCCTGAGGCGCTGGTGGTGCGACCGGTCCACGACCACATTCTCGCTCCCCCGCCCCTCCGAGCCGCCCGGTATGCTCCCGGCCGTGAAAACCACTGCGATCGTCGCCGCCGTGCTGCTCGCGCTGCTCGGCGCGTTCCAATTGGCACTGGCGGCCGGGGCACCGTGGGGCCGGGCCGCCTACGGGGGGACCAGGCCGGGCGTCCTGCCGCCGGGCCTCAGGATCACCAGCCTGGTGTTCGGCGCCCTCGTCTACCCGGCGGCGATCCTCTTCGTCCTCGATGCCGGCGGCGTGCTCTCCCTGTCCTGGCTTCCGGGGCCCCGAACGGTGATCATGTGGATCCTCGTGGGGTTCTTCGCTCTCGGCACCGCCGCCAACCTGTCCAGCCGCTCCCCGATCGAGCGCCTCTGGGGGCCGGTCACGGCGGCGATCGCCGCGTGCTGCGCGATCATCGCCCTCGCCTGATCCCCTGCCGGGCGCTCGAGCGGGCCGATCACGCCGGGTCGGTGATCCTGCGGTGCAGCACCACGACTCCTCCCACGAGCAGCGGGACGATCCCGAAGGCGTACCGGAGCACCACGATCTGATCGAACACGCCGAGGAGGACCGGGGTGACGGTGATCGCCACTCCCGAGGCGTAGGCCGCCAGGGCGATGAGATGGCCCTCGTCGAGCGAAGGATCTTCGAGCAGGCGGGTCAGCGACACCGGATACAGAACGGCGACGCCGAACCCGGCCACGAACAGCGCCCCGACCAGGACCGGCACCGGAACGTCGAGGATCACCACCACGGCGGCCGCCGAAGTCACCACCGACGAGAGCCGGATCGGATCCATCGGCCCGACCGTCCTCGGGCCGATCATGCGGCCCAGCGCCATGCCGACGGCGAACGCCGCCGCCAGCCCGGATGCGGTGCCGTCGGCGGCGCCGGCGTCCACCAGGCGGGCGGCGCCCCAGGTCCAGAAGCAGAACTCGGCGGCGACCGCGAGCACGATCACCAGCCAGCGGCGCATGGTGTCGGTGGTGATGCTGCCGCGATCCGATGCAGCGACGGTCGCCGACCTGCCGATGCCGATGCCCTCGGCGGCCCGGAGGCGGCGAAGGGCGATGGGGACCAGCCACAGGATCGGGACGGCGAGCGCGACCCGCCCGGTCACCGCCGTCTGGTCGAGCAGCGCCACCGACACCGGGGCCAGTAGCCCGGCGACACTGGAAACGCCCACGGCGACTGCCAGCCGCCGGGCCCGGTCGTCGAGTCCGACGAGGGCCGGGGTGGCGATCAGGAACGCCGAGCAGCCGGCGCCCTGCAGCAGCCCGCCGGCGATCAGCAGCGGCAGACCGTTCCCGAACCCCAGGGCGGCGACCCCGGCCACGACGAGGACGGCGCCGATCCGGGTCACCGGCTCGGCGCCGTGGCGGAGGATGCGGCGTCCCAGCAATCCCGCCCCGAGCAGCCCGAAGCCGAAGGCGGAGCCCAGCCAGGACACCTGGTAGCGAGGGATGTCGAGATCCCGGGCACCGAGCACGAGGACCGGACCCAGTCCGCCGATGCACCAGCCGATGGCGGCCTGAATGGCGAGGACGTGCCGATCGCGCACAGCAGCGCGAAGGCTAGGCACCCCGGGCCGGGTTCCCGCCGCCTGTGCGCCCGGGCGGGGCCGGACGGGCGGTCCCACCGGAGCGCACAGGCGGCGTCCAATTCCTGTCGGAGGCAGCCGATACCTTGGACGAATGACGGCAGCGACCCTGGGCGATCCTGTTCCCACATCGACCGACGCCGCCCTGCGGGTGGCCGAGTTGCCGGACGACGAACTGCACGAGTTCTTCCTGGAATGCCGCCGTCGGGAACGGGTGGCGGCGGCGGAGGCCGCTGCCGCTCTGGCCGAGATCGATCGGCGGCGCTCGTTCATGCAGGAGCGGTTCCTGTCGGCGTCCTCCTTCGTGGCGTGGCGGGCCGGCGACTCGCAGCGAGCCGCAGCCGGACTGGTGCGGACGGCGAGGGCGCTCCAGCGGATGCCGCAGACGGCGGCGGCCTTCGAGCGGGGGGACATCGACGCCATCCGGGTCCGGCGGCTCGTCGACGCCCGGGAGGCGGCTCCGGACGCATTCGATGCCGACGAGGACCTGCTGGTCGAGCATGCGTGCGAGCAGGATGCCGCCACCTTCGTCCGCACGGTCGAACTGTGGCAGCAGAACCAGGCCCCCGACCACTCCCGCCGCCTTGAACGGGAACGCTTCGAGGCGCGCCGCCTCGGCTTCGCCGACCGGTTCGACGGCATGGTGGCGGTGGACGCCCTCCTCGACCCGGTCTCGGCGGAGACCGTGATCACTGCCGTCGGGGCGCTGGCGGGGCCCGCCGACCGCGACGGCACCGACGGCCGCACCTCACCCCAGCGCCGCGCCGACGCACTCGTCGAGGTCTGCCGCCGGTTCCTCGACGGCGGCGACGCCCCGATCTCCGGCGGGCAGAAGCCCCACCTCGAGGTGATCGTCGACATCGACGGCCTCACCGGCGGGCGCGTCTCCCGCAGCGAGATCGGCCGCGGCCGGCCCCTCGGCCCGGCGGCCAGGGAGTTCCTGGCCTGCGACGCGACGGTGTGCGGCGTGATCATGGAGGGTCCCCACACCGTGTTGCAGATGGGTCGCCGCACGAGGGTCGCCACCCCCGCCCAGCTGCGGGCACTGGCGGTGCGCGACGGCGGCTGCGTCGTCCCCGGGTGCGACCGGCCCCCCGACTGGTGTGACGCCCACCACCTCGTCCCCTGGGTCCACGGCGGGCTCACCGACATCGACGAGATGTGCCTCCTCTGCAGACCCCACCACCTGATGCACCATCTGGGTTTCCTCGATCTGCCCCAGAGGGAATGACCGGCCGGACACCCGCCGGCGCTTCGTAGAATCGGCTGGTGCGGCGGGCCCCTGGGTGACCGGCCGCCCGGCGACCCCGACCCAGGTGGTGACCGTGACCCTGCAGCCGTGCCCCGCGCCGAAACCCGGCACGCCGGCGACGTCGCGACCGGCCTCGTGATGCTGCTGCGCATCCTGCGTGAGCACCTGCGCCCGTACCGGTCGTTGATCGCGGTGATCGTCGCCCTGCAGCTGGTCGGCGGGATCGCCTCGCTCTACCTGCCGAGCCTCAACGCCGACATCATCGACAACGGGGTGGTCCGCGGCGACACCGGCTACATCCTGCGGATCGGCGGTTGGATGCTGGCGGTGTCCCTCCTCCAGATCGGCTGCACGATCGCCGCCGTCTACCTGGGGGCGCGCACTTCTATGGCCTTCGGGCGCGACCTGCGCTCCCGGGTGTTCCGACAGGTCGGCATGTTCTCCGGACGGGAGGTCGCCCGCTTCGGGGCACCGACGCTGATCACCCGGAACACCAACGACGTCCAGCAGGTCCAGATGCTCGCGATGTTGTCGTTCACGATGATGATCTCGGCGCCCATCATGATGGTGGGCGGGATCATCATGGCACTGCGGGAGGACGTCGGGCTCTCGTGGCTGGTGGCGGCGGCGGTCCCCGTCCTCGGCGTCGTCGTCGCGGTGATCGTCACCCACATGGTCCCGGCGTACCGCCTGATGCAGCGGCGCCTCGACCGGGTGAACCAGGTGCTCCGCGAACAGATCGCCGGCATCCGGGTCATCCGAGCGTTCGTCCGGGAACCCTTCGAGACCGAACGTTTCGAGACCGCCAACGACGATCTCACCGACGTGTCGATCCGGGTGGGACGGTGGATGGCGGCGATGTTCCCGGGCGTGATGTTCGTCCTCAACCTGTCGAGCGTCGCCGTGCTGTGGTTCGGCGGACTGCGGGTCGATGCCGGCGCCATGCAGATCGGCGCCCTGACCGCCTTCCTCTCCTACCTCATCCAGATCCTGATGGCGGTCATGATGGCCACCTTCATGCTCGTGCTGGTGCCGCGGGCATCGGTGTCGGCGGATCGGATCGGCGAGGTCCTCGACACGGAGTCCTCCGTGGTGCCGCCGGCGGAGGGGATCACCCGGCTGCAGGCGGCCGGGACCCTCGACCTCCGGGGCGTCGGCTTCCGGTACCCGGGAGCGGCTTCGCCGGTGCTTCGGGACGTCACCTTCTCGGTGCGCCCCGGACAGACCACGGCGATCGTCGGGTCCACCGGGGCCGGTAAGTCCACCCTGCTGAATCTGATCCCCCGGCTCTTCGACGCCTCCGACGGGGTCGTGGCGGTGGACGGCGTCGACGTCCGCGATCTCGAGCCCGAGGCGCTCTGGTCTCGCATCGGCCTGGTCCCCCAGCAGGCCTACCTGTTCTCGGGGACCGTCGCCTCCAACCTGCGGTACGGCAAGCCGGATGCCACCGAGGACGAGATGTGGTGGGCCCTCGAGATCGCCCAGGCGCGAGATTTCGTGGCGGCGATGCCGGACGGGCTCGAATCGCCGATCGCCCAGGGCGGGACCAACGTCTCCGGCGGGCAGCGGCAGCGCCTCGCCATCGCCCGGGCGGTGATCCGCCGTCCGGAGCTCTACCTGTTCGACGACGCGTTCTCGGCGCTCGACGTCGCCACCGATGCCCGGCTGCGGCGCGCCCTCCGTCCGGTCACCGCCGGGGCCGCCGTCGTGATCGTCGCCCAGCGGGTCTTCACGATCGTCGACGCCGACCAGATCGTGGTCCTCGAGGACGGCACCGTCGTCGGCCTCGGCACACACGACGAGTTGCTGCAGACCTGCCCGACGTACCTCGAGATCGTCGAATCCCAGATGAAGGCGGAGGTCTCGTGAACCGGCCCCGCGTCATGCACCGCACCGAGCGGATCCAGGGCGGGCCGATGGGCCACGGCCGGGGCCCGATGGGTGGGCCCATGGTCGGCCAGAAGTCGATGAACTTCGGCCCCTCGGCCCGGCGGCTCGCCGCGCGGCTGCGCCCGGAACGGCGCAAGGTGACCGCCGTCGTGGCGACGGCGGTCGTCGGCGTGGCCCTGTCGGTCCTCGGCCCCCGGGTGCTCGGGCGGGCAACCGACATCGTGTTCGGGGGGGCGATCGGCAAGGGCATCCCGGTGGGCGTCACGCGAGCGGAGGCCATCGAGGGAGCCCGGGCGGCCGGGCAGACCCAGATCGCCGACCTGTTGAGCGGCATCGACTTCGTCCCCGGCAGGGGCGTCGACTTCGGAGCGCTCGGAGTCGTCCTGCTGATCGTGCTGGGCCTCTACGCCGGCTCCTCGCTGCTCGGGTTCCTCCAGGGCTATCTGCTCAACGACGTCGTCCAGCACACGGTGCGCCGGATGCGGGCCGAGGTCGAGGACAAGCTCAACCGCCTGCCGCTCGCCTACTTCGACCACCAGCCGCGCGGCGAACTGCTGAGCCGGGTGACCAACGACCTCGACAACGTCTCCCAGAGCCTCCAGCAGACGATGAGCCAGGTGCTCACCTCGCTCCTGACCATCGTGTTCGTGGTCGCGATGATGGTCTCCATCTCGTGGACCCTGGCGCTGATCACCCTGGTGACCGTGCCGATCAGCATGGTGGTCGCCGGCCTGGTGATGCGCCGCTCGCGAACCCAGTTCATCGCCCAGTGGCGCCGCACCGGGACGCTCAACGGGCAGGTCGAGGAGGCGTTCACCGGCCACGCCCTCACGAAGGTGTTCGGGCGGCTCGACGAGGTGCAGGCGGCGTTCGAGGAGGAGAACGAGGAGCTCTACCGGGCGAGCTTCAAGGCGCAGTTCCTGTCGGGGCTGATCATGCCGATCATGATGTTCATCGGGAACCTCAACTACGTGGCCGTCGCCGTCATCGGCGGGCTGCGGGTGGCGAGCGGCACGATGAGCCTCGGTGACGTGCAGGCCTTCATCCAGTACACCCGGCGCTTCACGCAGCCGGTCACCCAGGTCGCCTCGATGGTCAACCTCCTGCAGTCGGGCGTCGCCTCGGCGGAGCGGGTGTTCGAGTTGCTCGACGCCGAGGAGGAGCCGCCCGACGACGAGCAGCCGATGGCCGTCGCCGAGTCCCACGGCCTGGTGGCCTTCGAGGGTGTCTCGTTCCGCTACGAGGAGGACCGTCCGCTCATCGAGGACGTCTCGCTGTCGGTGGCTCCCGGCGAGATGGTCGCCATCGTCGGCCCGACCGGCGCCGGCAAGACGACCCTCGTGAACCTCATCATGCGGTTCTACGATCTCGACGCCGGGCGGATCACCCTCGACCGGGTGGACGTCGCCCACATGCGGAGGGCCGACCTCCGCTCCCAGGTCGGCATGGTGCTCCAGGACACCTGGCTCTTCGAGGGCACCATCCGGGAGAACATCGCCTACGGCCGCCTCGACGCCACCGAGGACGAGATCCTCGAGGCGGCCCGCGCCACGTTCGTCGACCGTTTCGTGCGGAGCCTCCCCGACGGCTACGACACGCTCGTCGACGACGCCGGAGCCAACATCAGTGCCGGGGAGAAGCAGCTGATCACGATCGCCCGGGCCTTCCTCGCCGACCCCCCGCTGCTCATCCTCGACGAGGCGACCAGTTCGGTGGACACCCGCACCGAGGCGCTGCTGCAGCACGCGATGGCGGCGCTGCGAACCGACCGGACCTCCTTCGTGATCGCCCATCGCCTCTCGACCATCCGCGACGCCGACCTGATCCTCGTCATGGAGGACGGCCGCATCGTCGAGCAGGGCAGCCACGACGAGCTGATGGCACGGGGCGGCGCCTACGCCGCCCTCTACTTCGCCCAGTTCAGCGGGCCGGACGTGGAGCTTCCGCCGGCCGAGGGGGCCACCCTCCCGCCGCTCTCCGGCTGATCGCGGCCCTACTCCTCGATGCAGGCACCCTGGGGGTCGTCCCGGGGGTCGATCAGGTGCCGGCCGGCCACGAGCCCGGGCAGGGCGAGGGCCGCCCCGGTGCCGAAGAGGATCGGGTAGGGAACCACCACGGTGAGCGCCCCGACGGCGAGCGGGAGCAGCGACACCGGGGCGAGCAGCGTGTTGAGCAGCGCCACGCAGGTGGGACGCAGGCTCACCGAGGCCATCTCGAGCAGGATATTGGGGAAGCCGAGCCGCAGCCCGCTCATCGTCGCCCCGAGCAGGACGAACACCACGATGAACACCGCGTCGCCCGCCGGGGCGGCCAGGGCGGTGAGCGGGGTGAGCAGGCCGAGCATGACGGTCAGCAGGATCACACTCCGGTTCCCCCGGCGGTCGGCCAGCCAGCCGAACAGCAGGTTCGAGAGCGCAGCCCCGGCCATCTGCACCGACAGCAGCACCCCGACCATCGCCGGGTCGATGCCCCGGTCCTCCAGGGCGTACACGACGTAGAAGGGAGACAGGGCGAGCCCCGCCTGCACCACCCCGCGGGCCCACATCAGCCTTCGGAAGTTCGGGTTCCGCCGCGCCAGCACGATCGCCCTGCGGATCATCTGGCCCATCGAGTCGGCGATGCGCCGCGACGGCACCGCAGGCTCCCGGATCATCAGGAACCCGCCGAAAGCGACGAGCAGGGCACCGGCGGTGCAGGCGAAGATGAGGGCGTAGTCGGCCGGGAACCCGGGCCCGGCATCGGAGAGGGCCCAGCCGACCACCGAGCCGGCGGCGATCGCCGCCCCGTACCCGAGCAACTGGCGAAGCCCGATGAAGCGGCCCCGCCGCCGCGCCGGGATCGCCTTGGAGAACACGTCGGCGAACACCACGGTGCCGATCCCGCCGGACACCGAGAACACCGAGAACAGGGCCAGCAGCACCACGAGCACCAGGCCCGGGTGGTCGGCGGCAAACGCCCAGGTGAGCCAGGCCAGCACCAGCCACGACACCCACCGCAGCGTGATGATCACGAGCAGGATCGGCTTGTTGCGGGTGCGGCCCTGCAGGCGGTACGCGGTGGCGAGTTGCGGGACGATCTCCCCGGCGTCCTGGACCGCCGCCATGAGGCCGACGGCGATCGCCGACGGGGTCAGCAGCGCGACGAAGGAGGGCAGGACGGTGTGGATGCTCGACAACGCCGCCGAGGCCTGGAAGAAGACGCCGTG
>Ga0316576_10001576_pt1 | contig 12398 bp, 12 predicted proteins | sample S0NA_FD_203075 | JGI IMG/M metagenome (GOLD analysis project Ga0316576, IMG submission 203075) | Rhizosphere microbial communities from salt marsh grasses in Alabama, United States - S0-2_050615r3r5 | ecosystem: Host-associated > Plants > Roots > Rhizosphere | place: USA: Alabama | collected... | reverse complement strand
CCAGCACATGAATCAGAAGGTCGAAGGACGCGTGGTCCAGGTCATCGGACCGGTGGTCGACGTGGAGTTTCCGGACACCCACCTCCCGGCGATCCTGAACGCGGTGCGGGTGGTCGACGACGCGGAACTCGGCGAGGTGCCTGTCAACGTGGTCGCCGAGGTCGCACAGCACCTCGGCGAGAACCGCGCGCGATGCATCGCGATGGAGCCGACCGAGGGCATGGTGCGCGGCATGAGAGCGGTCGACCTCGGTGAGCCGATCTCGGTGCCGGTGGGTCGCACGACGCTCGGGCGCGTGCTCAACGTGATCGGCGAGCCGGTGGACGGCCGTGGTCCGGTCGATGCCGAGGAGCGCAAGCCCATTCACCGCGAGGCGCCGACTCTCGAGGAGCAGTCGACCGAGATCGAGATGTTCGAGACCGGCATCAAGGTGGTCGACCTGCTCGAGCCGTACTCGAAGGGCGGCAAGACTGGACTGTTCGGCGGCGCCGGGGTGGGCAAGACCGTGCTGATCATGGAGCTGATCAACAACGTGGCCCTGCAGCACGGCGGGTACTCGGTGTTCTCCGGAGTGGGCGAGCGGACCCGCGAGGGCAACGACCTGTGGCTCGAGATGACCGAGGCCGGCGTGATCGACCCCGACAACTGGGAGAAGTCGAAGGCGGCCCTGATCTACGGTCAGATGACCGAGCCGCCGGGCGCACGCCTGCGCGTCGGCCTCACGGGACTGACCGTGGCCGAGCACTTCCGCGACTCCGAGGGCCAGGACGTGCTGCTGTTCATCGACAACATCTTCCGCTTCACGCAGGCGGGGTCGGAGGTGTCCGCGCTGCTCGGCCGCATGCCGTCGGCGGTGGGCTATCAGCCGAACCTCGCGACCGAGATGGGTGAGCTGCAGGAGCGCATCACGTCCACCAAGCACGGTTCGGTGACCTCGGTGCAGGCGATCTACGTGCCGGCGGACGACCTCACGGATCCCGCGCCGGCAACCGCCTTCGCCCACCTCGACGCCACGAGCGTCCTGTCGCGTCAGATCGCCGAGCTGGGCATCTACCCGGCGGTGGACCCGCTGGCGTCGACGTCGCGCATCCTCGATCCGGGCGTGGTCGGCGAGGAGCACTACATGGTCGCCCGCGAGGTGCAGCGGATCCTGCAGCGCTACAAGGACTTGCAGGACATCATCGCGATTCTCGGAATCGACGAGCTGTCCGAGGAGGACAAGCTCACCGTGTCACGCGCCCGCAAGATCCAGCGCTTCCTGTCGCAGCCGTTCCACGTCGCCGAGCAGTTCACCGGCTTCGAGGGACGGTACGTCAAGGTCGAGGACACCGTGCGCGGCTTCAAGATGCTGTGCCAGGGCGAGCTCGACCACCTGCCCGAACAGGCCTTCCTGTACGTCGGCGGCATCGACGAGGCGGTCGAGAAGGCGGAGCGCATGAAGGCGGAGGGCTGAGATGGCCGGGCGTCTGCGCCTGCGCGTGGTGACGCCTCGACGGGAGTTGCTCGACCGCGAGGTGGACGAGGTCCGCCTGCCGGGCGTCCTCGGTGAAATGGGCGTGCTGCCGGGCCACACGCCGTTGCTCACGTCACTGGCGATCGGGCCCTTGACGCTGTTCGATGCGGGACGGTCCGAGCAACTGGTCGTGGCTGGCGGTTTCGCGGAGGTCCTCCCGGACGCCGTGACGGTCCTGCCGCGGTTGGCCGAGCGCGCCGACGACATCGACGTCGACGCAGCGCGCCTCCAGGTGGCCGAGGCCGCGGCGGCACTGGCGACCGCCACGGCCGAGGAGCTCGACGAGATCACCGCCGCCCTCCGCCTCGCCGAGAGTCGTCTCGCCGTCACGGCCTCCTGACCGGACCGCCGGACCGCCACGTCGCGGCGAGATCGCGTCTCTGCTAGCATCACGCCCGACCGGGGCGACGCACCTGGCGAAGCGGACCGGTCGGGGGAGGGCACGTGAGCGCACCGGCAGCGGAGCGAGGGCAGTGGAGCTCGCAGATCGGGTTCATTCTCGCGGCGGCCGGCTCGGCTGTCGGGCTCGGCAACATCTGGCGCTTTCCCTACTCGGCGGGTGAGAGCGGCGGCGGCGCGTTCGTGCTGCTGTACCTGGTGTGCGTCTTAGCGCTCGGTCTGCCGGTGATGCTGCTCGAGATCTCGCTCGGCCGCGCGACCCAGAAAAACCCCGTCGGAGCGATCCGGGCAGTTCGACCGAACGGTCCGTGGAAGCTGCTCGGCTACCTCGCCATCGCCACCGGACTCGGGATCCTCTCGTTCTACGCGGTCATCGCCGGGCAGGTGGTGGCGGCGTGTGTCGACTTCACGCAGCGCATCTTCACCGGTCGCGAGCTCTTCCACTCGTTCGGGCCCACCGCCTCCATCTTCTTCTTCGCGCTGTTCACGCTGCTGACCGTCCTGGTGGTCGCAGGCGGCGTGCAGCGGGGTATCGAGCGGTGGGCCAAGATCCTGATGCCCATGCTGCTGGTGATGATGCTCGCGATCATCGTCCGTGGTCTGCTGCTCCCCGGTGCCGGCGAGGGCGTGGCGTGGCTGCTGCGACCGGACCCGTCGAAGATCACGTTCGAGGTCGTGTTGGAGGCCATGTCACAGGCCTTCTTCTCGCTGTCGCTCGGTATGGGCGCGATGCTGACGTACGGATCGTACCTGTCGAAGAAGCAGAACGTGCTGCACTGCGGTGGCTGGGTCGTGTTCTTCGACACGCTCATCGCGATCCTCGCCGGTCTGATGATCTTCCCGGCGGTGTTCGCCCTCGGCCAGGAGCCGAACGCCGGCCCCGATCTCATCTTCAGGGTCCTGCCCGCCGTGTTCGGCGAGATGGTCGGCGGCACAGCGGTCGGAGCGGTCTTCTTCTTCCTGCTCGCGGTGGCGGCGCTGACCTCCACCGTGTCGCTGCTCGAGGTGGTCGCCGCCTACTTCATCGACGAGCGAGGCTGGTCGCGGACCGCGACGGTATGGGCTGCCGGGGCGGTCACGGTGCTCGTCGGGCTACCGTCCGCCCTGTCGTGGGTGAGCGCGGACAAGGAGTTCTTCGGGTGGATGGACCTGCTGTGGGTCAACCTGTCGCTGCCGTTCGGGGCACTGATGCTGTGCCTGTTCGCCACCTTTGTGTGGGGTCTTCGCAAGGCCTCGGACGAGATCACGTCGAGTTCCCCGGAGTTTCGCTGGATGGCCCCGACCTGGCGGTTCTTCGTGCGGGTCGTGTGTCCGATCTTCATCGCCCTGATCCTGCTCACCCGCTTCGTCCCGGTCGACCGACTGCTGCGCTTGCTCGGTGGCGGAACCTGATCTAGAATGCCGGTCCGCGTCGGGGCGTAGCTCAGCCTGGCAGAGCGCACGGTTCGGGACCGTGAGGCCGGTGGTTCAAATCCACTCGCCCCGACCATCCCCTTCCCTCCCGCACCGTCCCGTGTCCCGGGCTTGACGTACGCCGCATGTTCACCTACCTTCGTGGGTGGAGGAACCCGTGACCTACCTCACCGAGCGGCAGCGCGACGTGCTCGACTTCATCGCCGACCGGGTCGGCGTCGACGGTGTCGCCCCGACGCTGCGCGAGATCGCCGAGCGGTTCGGGTTTTCATCCACCGCCTCGGCGCAGAAGCACGTGCTCCACCTCGAGCGCAAGGGCTTCCTGGTCCGCGAGAAGCACCAGAAGCGCGGGCTCGCACTCACGGAACGGGGTCGTCGTCACGTCGAGCACGACGGCGGTGGGATCGGCGTCCCGCTGTTGGGTGCCGTCGCGGCCGGGTCCCCCATCGAGTCCCTGCCGCAGGACGAATGGGTCGAGCTGCCGTCCGGTATGGCGGGTTCCGGCGACCACTACGCGTTGAAAGTGCGCGGTGAGTCGATGATCGACGAGGGGATCCACGATGGCGACGTCGTGGTCGTCAAGCGAACCGTGGACGCCTCGAACGGCGACATGGTGGTGGCGATGGTGGCCGGCGAGGTCACCCTCAAACGGTTCTACCGTCACGGCACGGATCGGATCCGTCTCCAGCCCGCGAACCCCACCGTCCCCCCGCTCGTGGTCGCGGCCGCCGACGTCCGGATCCAAGGCCGGGTCGTGGGGCTCCTGCGACGGTACTGACCGGACGTCACGGCGCGTCTTGACGGCCCTCGCCGGTTCACGGTAGCGTGCGGCCATGACTGAACTCGAACCGGTGACCGTTGTGTTGACGTCGGTCGGCACGGAGCAACAGGCGGTGGAGATTTCCGAGGAGCTGATCGAACGTCGGCTCGCCACCTGCGTCAACATCGTTCCGTGTCTGAGGTCGATCTACCGGTGGAAAGGCAAGGTCTGCGAGGACACCGAGTTCCTGCTCCTGATCAAGACGCCGCGGCGGCTGTTCGAACGGGTGTCCGACGCGATCCGCGAGTTCCACTCGTACGAGCTGCCCGAGATCCTCGCGCTCCCGGTCGAGGCGGCGGAACGGAACTTCCAGGAGTGGGTCCTGCAGATGGTCGAGCCCTCTGACGACGACGACGGTGGCGACAGCGCCCCGGACTACGACTGACCCTTCGGCCGGGACGCGTCGCAGTGACGTTCGAGCAACCCCGGGAAGCGCACCTCGACCTCTCCAGCCGGTTCGAGAACATCGAGCTCGCCGAGCGGGCGCTGCTCGACCTGTGCCGGACGGCCGGGGTGCCGTCCGACGACGAGTACTGGCTGACCACCGCGCTGCGTGAGGCGGTGGCGAACGCCATCAAGCACGGGAACCGCGAGGAACCCGACCGGCGAGTGCGGATCGCGTTGCGGATCGACGACCACACCGTGTCGATGCGCATCGACGACGAGGGCCAGGGCTTCGATTCCGGGGCGGTGCCCGACCCCACCGACGAGAGTCATTTGCTGAGCCCCAGTGGGAGGGGTATCTTCTACATGCGACAGTTCATGACGCGCGTCGCGTTCGAACGCGCCCCCGAGGGCGGGACATCCGTCGTCATGGAGCGCAGCTACGACGCTTCCGGAAGGAGTACACCAGATGAAGAGTGAGATTCGCGATGTGGGCGACGTCCGGGTGATCACGCTGTCCGGAAAGATCACTATCGGCACCGGGGACGTGAAGATCCGCGAGCTCATCAACAGCGCTCTCGACGATGGCAAGAGCAAGATCCTCCTCGATCTCGCCGATGTCTCGGCGATAGACTCCTCCGGCATCGGGGAGATGGTGGCGTGCTACACGACCGTCACCAAGCGCGACGGTCAGCTCAAGCTGATGCGCCTGTCACCGAAGATCAACGACATCCTGCACGTCACCCAGCTGATCACGGTGTTCGACGTCTTCGACTCGGAGGACGAGGCCCTCAGCCACATGCGGTAGAGGCGATCACCGGCCGGGGGCGACCCCGGTCGGGTCGACCTGCATCTGTCCGTGATACGTGCCGTCGGCGAACCCGTCGACGACGGCGCCGATCAACGCCGCGGCACACGCCGCGGCGTCGTCTTCGGACAGACCGCCGACGATCCGCGCCGCCGCGATCACGCCGTGGCGAACGGCGAGCTCCACCTCCAGGGGTGTCGAACCGCACGCGGCCACATGGGGTACCGCGGCCACGAGCACCGTCCGCCCGGTCGCCACCGTCAACCGGCCCGCGGGGGGTGACGCCCACGGCAGAGGACCGACCACGACCAGCGGCTCGCCGGGACCGGTGTCCGGCATGCGATCGGGGGTCGCCAGCAGCCGTTCGCGGGCGCCCACCGGCCGCTCGTCCTCCGGAATCACGGAGGTCGGCAGGGGGCGCAGCTGGAAGTACTCCGGTCGCTCCGGCACCGGCGTCTTCGCCGCGTCACGTAACGCCTGCAGGGACGGCGTCGGTGGCGCGTGCTCGCGGCCGAGCTGATAGGCGACGCCGAGGCCGACGGCGACCACGGCGGCGGCCACGGCCAACCACCAGCGCGGGAGCGGGCTTTCGGGCGGCGACGACCGACGCAGTGGGACGAGCAGGCGGTCGAGGTCCGCGGGCGGCTCCATGGCGTCCGCCAGTCGGCCGACCGCCTCCCGCGACGCACGCAACGAGGCCAGCTGCTCGGCCAGCTCGGGCTCTCGCTCGAGACGCCGTTCGAGGCGCGAGGCCTCCTCGTGATCGAGGTCCTCGTCGACGGCGCGGCTCAGCAGCTCGAGCGTGGGTTCATCCATCACGACCATCCAGTGTCCTGTGCAGTGAGGCACGGGCGCGGGCCAGCCGCGAACGGACCGTGCCGATGGGCAGGTCGAGCACCTCGGCGATCTGCTCGTACGACAGCTCCTCCGCATCGCGCAACCACACCACCACCCGGTAGTGCTCGGGGAGTTCGTCGATGGCCGCCTCCACGCGGTCCAGGAGCTGGGCGGCCGTCGCCCGTCGTTCGGGATCGGGGCGGTCGTCCGCCAAAGGCGGCGCCGCGACCTCCTCGCCGACACCGTCGACCGTCAGGAGTGTCGGTTGTGCGCCGGTCCGTCGTCGGTACCACCGGAGGTAGTTCCAGGCGATCTGGAACACCCAGGTGCTCAGCCGCGCTTCGCCCCGAAAGCCGTCGAGACCTTTCCACACCCTGAGGAAGATCTCCTGGGTGGCGTCGAGCGCCTCCGTCTCGCTGCCCGTCAGGCGACAGGCCAACCGCCAGACCGGCGTCCGAAAGCGAGCGTAGACCTCTTCGAATGTCACCACGACTCCGCGTCCACGACTGCGGGTCGACCATGTGTCGTACCCCCGGGAGAGTGAGACCGCGCCGAGGGCCCCGGGTTCCCGGTCGGCCGTGTTCCGAGGCGGTGATGCTACCACCGGCGGGCGACGTCCGGCCCGCGCCCCGATCCTCGCGCACGGACGGGATGGAGGGGTCGGCGGTACAATCCCGGCGGCTCGACCCGTCCCGCGGGCGTTGCGAGGAGGCGCACATGCAGCACGGTCCCGAACCCTGGCGTGTCAAGGTGGTGGAGCCGATCCGTCTCCCGGACCGCGACACCCGGCTGCGGCGACTCGAGGAGGCCGGTTTCAACGTGTTCGCGATCCCGGCCGAGGACGTCTACATCGATCTGCTCACCGACTCCGGAACATCGGCGATGTCGGACAATCAGTGGGCCGGACTGATGGTCGGCGACGAGTCGTACGCAGGGGCGAAGAACTTCCACACCTTCAACGACACCGTCCGAGAGCTCACCGGGCTGCCGTTCGTGATCCCCACCCACCAGGGACGGGTCGCGGAAAACCTGCTGTTCTCGACCCTCGCGAAGCCCGGCATGAAGGTGCCGAACAACAACCATTTCGACACCACCCGGGCGAACGTCGAAATCCACGGCGCCGACGCTGTCGATCTGGTGATCTCCGAGGGTCGGGACCCGTCGGTGGACCATCCGTTCAAGGGCAACATCGACCTCGAACGTCTCGACGCGTTCCTGTCGGAGCACGGGCGCGAACGGATTCCGGTGGCGATGCTGACGGTGACCAACAACTCCGGAGGTGGTCAGCCGGTCAGCCTCGACAACATCCGCGGCATGGCCACCGTGTGCCGCCGCCACGGCGTGCCGTTCTTTCTCGACGCCTGCCGGTTCGCGGAGAACGCATGGTTCATCAAGCAGCGCGAGCCCGGCCAGGGACACCGCAGCGTCCGCGAGATCGTGGCCGACATGTTCCATGCCGCCGACGGCTGCACGATGAGCGCGAAGAAGGACGGGCTCGCGAACATCGGCGGCTTCATCGCGATGCGAGATCAGGGACTGTTCGAGCGCCTGAAGAACATGCTCATCCTGATCGAGGGGTTCCCCACCTACGGGGGACTCGCGGGGCGTGACCTCGAGGCGGTCGCGCGCGGTCTGCGAGAGGTCCTGGACGAACGGTACCTCGAGTTCCGCATCGGCCAGGTGCAGGCGTTGTGGGAGCGTCTCGAGGCGCGGGGCGTCCCGGTGCTGCGACCGCCGGGTGGTCACGCGGTGTACCTCGACGCCAAACGGTTCCTCCCGCACATCCCGCAGCCGGAGTTCCCGGCGCAGACCCTGACGGTGGAGCTGTACCTCGAGGGTGGAGTACGGGGCGTGGAGATCGGCGGAGCGATGTTCGGCAAGATCGACCCGGTCACCGGGGACAGCACGTGGCCCGATCTCGAGCTCGTCCGGTTGGCGATCCCGCGCCGCGTCTACACCAACACACACCTGGAGTACGTGGCCGAGGTCATCGAACGGCTGTACGCGCGCCGCGACACACTCGGGGGCCTCCGGATGGTCTACGCCCCCCCGGTTCTGCGGCATTTTACCGCTCGATTTGAACAACTTAGACGTTGACCCGCTCGTCGATGTCACGGTACCCTGAACGGGCGACGGAGACTGCACACCATTGGTTCTGACCGGTTACAACACCGACATCGAGCACAGCGGGACGACCTACCACGTCCAGACCGAGGACAAGGGACGGGCGAACCCGTTCGTCGAGTCACTGGTCTACGCGCGTGGTGAGATCCTGTACTCACGGCGCACCTCCTACCACGACCTGGTGGAGGAGGAGGTCGACTCCAAGACGATCGCGGCGCTCATGGACCGGCAGCACCGCACCATCGTGGAGGCGATCCGTCGCGGCCGACTCAGCCAGCTGTCCGATGACGGGATGTCCGAGCACGCCGTGGACGCCGACGAGGACACCTCGATCTCGGGCCAGGCCCAGCCTGCCGGCGACACCAACGAACCGTCTCTCGACCAGGTGATCCTCGACTATCTCGAGGCCCAGCGCGGTCGTGCTCATCTGATCCTGCGGGCCGTCGGCGAGCACGACTTCGTGTACGGGACGCGGGCACCGGTGTCCATCGCGGCGGTCGACTCCCACTCCAACGCCGCTCTTCCGGGGGTCCGCGTGTCGGTGATGTTCAAGTCCACCGCCGAGCCCCGGCGACAGGTCCTCGCCGAAGGCCAGACCGACGTCGAGGGGACATTCGCGGCCGAGATCCAGCTGCCGGCGTTCAACGGCGGCACCTCCGCAGTGGTGATCACGGCGGAGTCGGACCTGGGCCAGTCCGAGATCAAGCACCTGGTGCATCGTTAGGCCTGGGTGCTCGTCCGCCGCTTCGGCAGAGGAGACGGACGCTCGTCGGGCACGGGCACGGGTAGGGGAACCGAGGCGGGAACACCCAAACCGGCGCCTCCGTTGCGGGTTGCGGGTCGAGACGTCGTCATGTACGATGCCCCGTGGCGTGGGCCGTTAGCTCAATTGGTAGAGCAAGGGACTCTTAATCCCTAGGTTGTAGGTTCGAGTCCTACACGGCTCACCACTCCCCGACACCTCCGCGAAAGTGGCGGAACTGGTAGACGCGCGAGACTTAGGATCTCGTGGGGGCAACCCCGTGGGGGTTCGAGTCCCCCCTTTCGCACCATCCGGAGACCCGCATGCCATACACCCTGACGCGACTGCCGAACCACACCGTGGAGATCACCGCACAGCTCCCTGCGACGACAGTGGACGAGGAGCGGCAAAAGGTGATCCACTCGTACCGGCGGCACGCCCGGATTCCCGGGTTTCGACCCGGGAAGGCGCCCGAGAGCGCCGTGCGCGCGCGCTTCGCGGACGAGATCCGAGCCGAGCTCCGCGAGCAGCTCGCGGAAACCGCGTGGCGCGAGGTGCTCGACGGTGAGGACAACCTCCAGCCGCTGACCCAGCCCACCATCGAGGTCGCGGACCTCGATGACGCCGGCGGATTCCAGATGACCGCGAAGCTCGAGGTGCGACCGCAGCTCGAGCTGCCCGAGCTCGAGGGGTTCCAGCTGCCCGAGGTGGATATCGACCCCACCGACGCCGAGATCCACGAGGAGCTCGACCGGCTCCGCGAGCAGCAGGCGGCATGGGAGCCAGTCGACGACGACGCGCGGGCAGAGGACGGCATGCTGGTCGAGGCGGACCTCCACGGCGAGATGGAGGGCTCCGACGGCGAGCCGTACACCGAGGAGGGCGCTCGGTTCGTGCTCGGAACCGAGGGCGTGCCGGCGGAGGTCAATGAGGCCCTCCAGGGGGCGGCCGCGGGCGACGAACGGACCGCCGAGCGGCGCTTCCCGGACGACGACGACAACCCGGATCGGGCCGGCAAGACCGTGACCTACAGGGTCGTGGTCAAGAGCCTCAAGCGCAAGGTGCTTCCCGAGCTCGACGACGAGTTCGCGAAGACTGTCGGTCTCGACAGTTTCGACGAGCTGACGGACCGGGTGCGCGAGGCGGTGCGACGGCGCAAGGTCGCCCAGCGGCGGGAGGACTGGCGGCGGGCCGTGCTCGACCATCTCGAGGCGAACGCCGACGTCAACGAGCTGCCGTCCTCTCTCGTCCAGAGCGCCGTGCACGAAGATCTCAACCGGTTCGCCTACTCGCTGGCCATGCGGGGCGTGTCACCCGAGTCCGAGGACATCAACTGGCAGGAGATGGCTGCACGGTTCGAGCCCGGCGCGCGCAAGCGCGTGCTCGACAACCTGGTGCTCGAGCAACTCGCCAGGACCTGGGAGATCTCGGTTCCGGAGGCCGAGGTGGACGCCTACGTCACCGGCGAGGCGCGGCAGCTCGGCGTACCGCCGGGCGAACACAAGGCGAATCTCGCGAAGGAAGATCGGCTCGGCCAGATCCGGCATGCGGCGCGGATGTCGGCGACCGTCGATGAATTGATCCGCCGCGCCGGTGGAGAGGTGGAGTGATGCTGGTTCCCGTCGTCGTCGAGCAGACCAGCCGCGGAGAGCGTGCCTACGACATCTTCTCGCGGCTGCTGAAGGACAACGTGATCTTCCTCGGATCGGCGATCGACGACACCGTCGCGTCGCTGGTGATCGCGCAGATGCTGTTCCTCGAGGCCGAAAACCCCGAGAAGGACATCTACCTGTACATCAACTCGCCCGGCGGTTCGATCACCGCGGGCCTCGCCATCTACGACACGATGCAGTACGTCAAGCCGGATGTCGCCACCATCGCGCTCGGTCAGGCCGCGTCGATGGGCGCGGTGCTGCTCGCCGGGGGCGCGCCGGGCAAGCGGTTCGCGCTCCCCCACAGCCGGGTCCTGCTGCACCAGCCGTTGATGTCGGGTCTCCAGGGGCAGGCGGCGGACATCGACATCCACGCCAAGGACATCATGCGACTGAGAGAGCGCCTGAACGGGATCCTCGCGCGCCACACCGGCCAGAAGATCGACAAGATCCACGGCGACACCGACCGGGACTTCATCCTCGAGGCCGAGGCGGCCAAGGAGTACGGTCTGATCGACAAGATCATCGTTTCCAGGGAGTAGAGGGCGACACGTTACAATGGTCGTGGGAGGACCTGATGTCGCAACGTGACGGAGACGTGCTGCGCTGCAGCTTCTGCGGCAAGAGCCAGCACGAGGTCCGCAAGCTGATCGCCGGACCGACGGTGTACATCTGCAACGAGTGTGTCGAGGTCTGTCTCGACATCATCGCGGAGGACCGGGTCCACGAGGCACGCACCAAGCAGCAGGTTCTCCCCAAGCCGCACGAGGTCAAGTCGCACCTCGACGAGTACGTGATCGGCCAGGAATCGGCCAAGAAGAAGCTGTCGGTGGCGGTGTACAACCACTACCGACGCATCGAGTACCAGCAGGCGCGCAACCGCAACGACGTCGAGCTCTCGAAGTCGAACATCCTGCTGATCGGACCCACCGGCACCGGCAAGACGCTTCTCGCCCAGACCCTCGCCCGTCAGCTGCAGGTCCCGTTCACGATCGTCGACGCGACCACCCTGACCGAGGCCGGCTACGTCGGTGAGGACGTCGAGAACATCCTGCTGCGCCTGTACCAGGCGGCCAACGGTGACCGCGAGGCCGCCGAGCGCGGCATCGTCTACATCGACGAGATCGACAAGGTGGCGCGCAAGGCCGAGAACCCGTCGATCACGCGCGACGTGTCCGGCGAGGGCGTTCAGCAGGCGCTGCTGAAGATCCTCGAGGGTACCGTCGCCAACGTACCGCCGCAGGGCGGGCGGAAGCACCCGCACCAGGAGTTCCTGCAGATCGACACCACGAACATCCTGTTCATCTGCGGGGGCGCGTTCGTCGGCCTCGAGGACGTGATCGCCAACCGGCTCAACCGCAAGCGCCTCGGCTTCGACGTCGACCTCGGCGGTAACACCCAGCGCGACACGGAGCTGCTCGAGAAGGTCCATCCGGAGGACCTCATCCGGTACGGCATGATTCCCGAGTTCGTCGGCCGCATCCCGGTGGTGGCGACGCTGCACGAGCTCGACCACGACGCGCTGGTACGCATTCTGACCGAGCCCAGGAACTGCCTGGTCCGGCAGTACGAGACGATCCTCGGGTTCGAGGGCGTCGACCTCAGCTTCACCGCAGAGGCCCTCGCGGCGGTCGCCGACGAGGCGATCACCCGCAAGGTGGGGGCCCGGGGGCTGCGAATCATCCTCGAGGAGTTGATGCTGGACA
>Ga0316576_10001575_pt1 | contig 12401 bp, 12 predicted proteins | sample S0NA_FD_203075 | JGI IMG/M metagenome (GOLD analysis project Ga0316576, IMG submission 203075) | Rhizosphere microbial communities from salt marsh grasses in Alabama, United States - S0-2_050615r3r5 | ecosystem: Host-associated > Plants > Roots > Rhizosphere | place: USA: Alabama | collected... | reverse complement strand
AGCCTTCGGCAATGAGCGACGGCCTGACCCCGATCTACCCGGCGACCGAAGGCGTGCAGCAGGGACGCCTGCGCCAGCTCACCGACCAGGCCTTGCGCTTCATGCAACAGGCGCCGCCCGCGGAGCTCTTGCCGCCCGACGTCACCGCGAGGCTCGGCATGCCCTCGCTGGCCGAGGCGATTCGATACCTGCACCGGCCGCCGGCCGACGCCGACGTCGACCGGCTCGTGGCCGGCACTCACCCGTGCCAGCAGCGACTCGCGTTCGAGGAGCTGCTGGCGCACTTCCTGAGTCTCAGGAACCTGCGTGCGCTGGCCGAGCGCGAGAACGCGCCGGCGCTCGAAGGCGGCCAGGAACGCGTCGATGCCTTCGTCGCGAACCTGCCGTTCAAGCTGACGGCGGCGCAGGCACGCGTCGTCGCGGAAATCCTCGCCGACCTCGCGAGGCCGCACCCGATGATGCGCCTCGTGCAGGGCGACGTCGGTTCCGGCAAGACCGTCGTCGCCGCGATCGCCTGCCTCAAGGCCATTGCCTGCGGCGTGCAGGTCGCGATCATGGCGCCGACCGAGATCCTCGCGGAGCAACACTGGCGCAATTTTTCCGACTGGTTTCGCCCGCTCGGCATCGAACCCGCCTGGCTGAGCGGCAGCCAGCGGACAGTTGCCCGGCGGCACGCACTCGAGGCGATCGCCGACGGCAGCGCCGAGCTCGTCGTCGGCACGCATGCGCTGTTCCAGGAGGGCGTCGAATTTCGCCGGCTCGCGCTGGTCGTGATCGACGAGCAGCATCGCTTCGGTGTGCACCAGCGCATGGCGCTGCGGGACAAGGGCGTCGGCCCGTACGGCCACCCCCACCAGCTCGTCATGACCGCGACCCCGATCCCGCGCACGCTGGCGATGGCCGCCTACGCCGACCTCGATACGTCGGTGATCGACGAGCTGCCTCCCGGCCGGCAGCCCGTGACGACGATTGCCATACCCGATTCCCGTCGCGCCGAAATCGTCGAGCGCGTGCGCGCCGCCGTTGCCGCCGGACAGCAGGCGTACTGGGTCTGCCCGCTGATCGGGGAATCCGAAGTGCTCGACTACCAGGCGGCCGAGAAGAGCTACGCCATGCTCAGCGAGGCGTTGCCCGAACTGCGGGTCGGTCTCGTTCACGGCCGCATGCGGCAGGCCGAGAAGGAGAAGGGCATGCAGGCGTTCAAGGAGGGACTGATCCAGGTGCTCGTTGCGACGACGGTTATCGAGGTCGGCGTGGACGTGCCCAATGCGAGCCTCATGATCATCGAGAACGCGGAACGGATGGGCCTCTCGCAGTTGCACCAGCTGCGGGGCCGGGTAGGTCGCGGGGCCGCCCAGAGTCACTGCGTGTTGCTGTACAAAGCCCCGCTCGGGCGAATCGCGAAGGAACGACTCGCCGTGCTGCGGGAGACCAACGATGGTTTCGTCGTCGCGCAACGCGATCTCGAGCTCAGGGGGCCGGGCGAATTGCTCGGTACACGCCAGACCGGGCTGCCCGATTACCGCGTTGCAAACCTGACGCGCGATGCCGAGCTCATGCCGCAGGTGCAGCGCACGGCAGAGGACATCCGGCGGAACGCGCCCGAGCGCGCCAGGGCGATCGTGCGCCGCTGGCTCGGCGATGCCGGTCGTTACGGCAAAGTGTAGAATCGCGGCCATGAAAACGTCAGCCTTCGCAAGCTTTGCGCCCGAGATCGTCAGCCAGGTGCGCAATTACGGCAAGCTCATGCGGATCGACAAGCCGATTGGCATCTGGCTGTTGATGTGGCCAATGCTGTGGGCGCTCTGGCTCGCGGGCGAGGGCAACCCCGACCAGCGCCTGTTCATCATCTTCATGGCCGGCGTTTTCGTCATGCGCTCGGCCGGCTGCGTGCTGAACGACTTCGTCGATCGCAAGATCGATCCTTATGTCGAACGAACCCGGACCCGGCCGCTGGCGACGGGCGCCGTCGCGCCAATGGAGGCGCTGACGCTGTTCGTCGCCCTGGCCCTGATCGCCCTCGGGCTTGCCTCGATGCTCAACAAGGTGGCGCAGGTGCTCGCCCTCGTCGGCGGCTTGCTGACGTTTGCCTACCCGTTCGTCAAGCGCTGGATTTCGATCCCGCAGGTGTTCCTCGGCGCCGCGTTCGGCCTCGCCTGCCCGATGGCATTCGCAGCCCAGACGGGCAGTACCCCCGAACTCGCCTGGCTGCTGTTCGGGACGGCCCTCGTCTGGGCGGTGATCTACGACACGTTCTATGCAATGGTCGATCGCGAGGACGACCTGAAGCTCGGCGTGAAATCCACTGCCATCCTGTTCGGCGATATGGACCTGTTCGTCATCGCCGGCCTGCAGGGTCTGATGCTCCTGTCACTGGTTCTTGTCGGTTACCAGGCCGAACTCAGCGCCTGGTATTTCGCCTCGGTCGTGGTGGCCGCGGGCCTGATGGCCTGGCATTTGTGGCTCGCCCGCGATCGGCAGCCGGCCGGCTGTTTCGAGGCCTTCCTGAAAAACCACTATATCGGCATGGTGATCTTCATCGGCATCGTGCTGCATTACACGTTTCACCCGGTCGGCTAGTTTTCCAGCGACGCGACGATGCGATCGATTTCGGCCTGCATTTCGGGCGGGAACGGCGGGTCGAAACGGATGTGTGACAGGTCTTCCTCACTCACCCCGTACTTCTCCAGGAACGCTGCGTAGCGCGGGTCCGCGTTGAGACGCGCATACAGGTCCGTCCTGGCCCAGTTTGCGCCCTCCGGTCCATAGCGGTCGACGACCTTCTCGAGGTACTCGAAGGCCCGGTCGTTGTCGCCGGTCCACGCATAGATGCGCGCGACCGATTCGATGCCGTCCGGACCCACATTCTCACGCAAGGCGGCAAATTCCCTTTCAAAGTCGTCCGTGCGCCCGAGATCATAGAGCGCCAGGACGCGCCCCAGCATGCCCTGGCTCGGGTTTTCCCCGGCCGCAATGATCAGGTCGAACTGCTCGAGTGCGTCGCCGGGCCGGCCGGCCGTCAAGTACAGGACGCCGAGATGCCAGCGCAGAAGGTCGTTTTCCGGCTGCCATTCGGCCAGGCCCTCGAAATCGCGCAGGACCTCTTCAGCCCTGTCGAGCTCCCTCGCCCAGCGCACGACCAGCGCGACCCATCGCTGGTTGGCCGGGTCTCGCGATACGGCGTATCGGGCGATGGCGTAGGCCTCCGCCTCCCGGCCGATGAAGCCGAGGTATCCCGTCACGCCGCGCAGCATCGACACCGGGCGCATCGGGTTGTCGGCGATGGCGCGCTCGTAATAATCGGCCGCCGCCTGCGGGTCACCGTCCAACTGGTACGCGATCCAGCCGAGCCAGGCGTTGGTGTAACTCGACGCGGGGGCAATTTCGACCATGCGCGCAACCAGCGCGCGCACGCGCTTCTCGACGGTTTCCCGGTCCATGTTGGCGCCGTACACCGTAAACTTGGCAAGCTCGAACATGGCCGGGACGTAGTCGGGCTCGATGGCGAGAACCCGCTCGAGCAATGCGATCGCCTCTTCGGGCGACCCGTCTTCTTCCCAGATATCCACGGCCTTGAGATACAACTCGTAGGCGCGTGCGTCGATCTGCTCGCTCGTCGGGGCGGCTCCGACGAGCTTCACCTTCAGGTCATCGATGATCCGGGCGGCGTAACGGTCCTGTAGCGCAAAGACGTCGTCGAGCACGCCGTCGAAACGCTCCGACCAAAGCGGCTTCTGGGTTCGTGCATCGACGAGCTGCGCGACGATGCGCACCTGGTTCCCCGACTTCTGCACCGAACCTTCCAGCACATGCGTAACGTGCAGCCGGTCGCGCACCTCGGCGACGGTCACCCCGGCGGGAAATGCCTCCGAGGTCGTGTGCGGCGTCACGCTCAAGCCGTCGAGGCCGAACAGGAGGTTGCGCAGTTCCCTGGCAAGCCCGTTGGCGAAGAAGTCCTGCTCGGGATCGGAGCTCAAATTGGTGAACGGCAGTATGACGAGCGACTGCTCGTCGGGCGGCCGCTCGATGACCAGTTCGTCGACGACGAAATACGCGACCGCGAGCACCAGCAGCAGGATGATGATGCGCTCGAAGCGCCCGGTCGAAGAGCTTGGAACGGCGACCGGGGCCTGCGATTCCCGACGGATGCCCTGTGGCGTCCACTCGAATACCCAGGCAATGACCAGGGCGGGCACGAAGCCGATGGCGAGGACCAGCAGCACGATCCGACCGGCCTTCTCGTCGAGACCCACCAGCGGAAACACGGTATCCACGATCTGCAGCAGCAGCCACGCGCCGGCGAGGTAAGCAAGGGCGACTTGCGGCACATTGCGCCGGCGAAACTCCGAGAAGAACGACATTCCATGACCGGTCGAGGCTGCGATGGTTCATGCTAACCAAGGGCGGGAGTACCCGCAATTCACGGCCCGGCACGCGCCACCGCCAGTGCGCTGACCCGGGTCGCGCCGGCTGAGAGGACAGCCTTGCCCAGCTGCCGTACGGTCGTTCCCGTCGTCATGACGTCGTCGACGATCAGGACGTGCGCGAACTCGACTCTGCGCCGGGCGTGGAAAGCCTGTCGCAGATTCCGCGCGCGCTCATGGGCATCGAGCCCGGACTGGGGCGCGGTTGCCCGCCTGCGCGTCACGCCGCGCACCAGCGGCACACCGAGCCGCGCCGCCACCGGCCCGGCAATTTCACTGGCCTGGTTGAATCCACGTACGAGCTGTCGACGCCAGTGCAGGGGCACGGGCAGGATCGCGTCGATGTCCCCGGGCAGCTCGTCGAGTGCCGCACAGGCCAGCTCTGCAAGCGCGGGCGCATAATAGAGACGCCGCCGAAACTTCAGCGCCTTGATGGCCGCATCGACCGGGAATGCGTAGGTGAAAGGAGCGATCTCGCGAACCAGCGGCGATGCCGGGGGCGGCGGAGGGGACGCTGCGCGTTGCAGGTCGTCGCCGCAGTCGCCGCAGATCGGCCCTTCCCCGGCACTCGTCCGTGTTCCGCAGAATGCGCAGCGCAGCGGCATGATCGCATCGTCGATGGCGGTGAGGAGGCGCTTGATGTGCATCACCGAATAATCGCCGTCCGCCGGGGTTTTGCCCAACGTCGTTTCCCCGCGTTACGCGGAGAAAGCGTGCTAGGGTTCGCGCATGCTCGTAAAGCGTGATATCCGCCGCCGTTTCGACCGCGCTGCGCCCGGTTTCGACGGCACCGATTTCGTGCATGCCGTCACGCGCGCGGGGCTCGTGCAGCGTCTCGAGCCACTGGTCCTCGATGCCAGCGCAGTCCTCGACCTGGGCGCGGCGACCGGGGCCACCGGTCAACTGCTGCGCAAGCGCTTTCGCCGGGCGCACGTCGTCGCGCTGGATCTGAGCCGGCCCATGCTGGTGCACGCGCGCCGGCGAAGAGCCTGGCTCGCAACCTTTTCGCGGGTGCAGGCCGACGCCGAGAGGCTCCCGTTTGCGGACGGCACGTTCGACCTGGTGGTCGCCAACCAGCTGCTGCCCTGGCTGCCGGATCCGGCGCACGTGTTTGCCGAGGTGGCCCGGGTGCTGAAGAAAGGCGGGGTATTCGCTTTCGCCACGCTCGGGCCGGACAGCTTCAGGGAGCTCGCCGCCGCGTGGGCGGCCGTGGACAGGGGTGGCCATGTGCATCGCTTCGCCGACATGCACGACATCGGCGACGCGCTCGTCGGTGCCGGTCTGCAGGACCCCGTCCTGGACGTCGACCGGCTGACCGTAACTTACGAAGACAGCGGCAAATTATTTGCCGATCTGACGCGCGCCGGAGCGCGCAACAGCCTTGCGGAACGCGACAGGGGGCTCGTCGGCCGAGGCCGTTTTGGGGCCATGGTCGAGGCGCTCACCGGCGCCGCTGGGGACGGCCCAATCCGGCTCGATCTCGAACTCGTTTACGGCCATTGCTGGGGCCGCGGGCAGGACAGCCGCGCTGACGATTTTCGCATCGATGCAAACAGGATTCCGTTGCGCAGGTAACTTCTTGTTAAATAAGAATTAATGCTAATGGCGTGTCCATTAGAAGGATTGCATGGACGAGTCCGATTGAGTAAACTGCGCGAGCTTTTTGGCCATCGCAGGTGGTCGAACCGGCCAATCGACGGATTCCCGGGGTCACCGGGCCAGCGCTCACTGGCAAATCCAGTATTCGTCACATCCGGAAATTTAGATGATTGCGATCGCCCGGGCGCTCGCAGGGTGGACAACTAATGACACGTAAATCGTTCCTCAGCTTGCTTGGTCTGTTCCTGGCGGGTTCGGCGCACGCGGACTGGGCGCTCAACATGCCCAAGGGCGTGACCGAACTGTCGAAAGAGACCTACGACCTGCACATGATGGTGTTCTGGTGGTGTGTCGGGATCGGCATCGTCGTATTCGGCGTCATGATCATTTCGCTGATCAAGCACCGCAAGTCGAAAGGCGTGGAGCCCGCGACGTTTTCCCACAGCACGGCGGCGGAGATCATCTGGACGGCCATCCCTGTCGTCATCCTGCTCCTGATGGCCGTGCCTGCGGCCGAAACCATGATCAAGGCCGAGGATTCGCGTGACCCCGACCTGTCGATCGTCATCACCGGCTACCAGTGGAAATGGCATTACAGGTACCAGGACGAAGGCATCGATTTCTACTCGAGCCTGGCACGGCCGAGCCTCGATGCACGCATTCTCGACGCCGGAGTGGACGTCAACAGCGTGGACAACTACCTGCTCGACGTCGACCGCCCGCTGGTCGTGCCGCGTGACGCGAAGGTGCGCCTGCTGCTGACGTCGAACGACGTCATCCACTCGTGGTGGGTGCCGGAGCTCGCCATCAAGAAGGACGCCATCCCGGGAATCGTCAACGAGACCTGGTTCAAGGCGACGGAAGTCGGTACGTACCGTGGCCAGTGCGCCGAGTTGTGCGGCAAGGACCATGGCTACATGCCGATCGTTGTCGAAGTCGTCGAGCCCGAAGCCTTCCAGGCCTGGGTCGAAACCCGCAAGAACGGCGACGCCAAGCTCGCCAGCGCAGAGTAAGGAGTAAACGGATATGGCGACTACTGCTGCAGACCTTCACGCCGCCGAGCACGAGGATCACGGCCCGGAGAAGGGCCTCAAGCGCTGGCTGTTCTCGACGAACCATAAGGACATCGGCACGATGTACCTTATCTTCAGCCTGACGATGTTTTTCATCGGCGGTGCAATGGCGATGGTCATCCGTTCGGAACTCGCCGTGCCCGGGCTGCAATTCGTGCATCCCGAGTTCTTCAACCAGATGACGACGATGCACGCGCTGATCATGGTCTTCGGGGCCGTGATGCCCGCGTTCGTCGGCCTCGCCAACTGGATGATCCCGCTGCAGATCGGGGCGCCCGACATGGCCCTGCCGCGCATGAACAACTGGTCGTTCTGGATCCTGCCGATCGCGTTCGGCATCCTGCTCTCGACCCTGCTCATGCCGGGCGGCGCGCCGGCCGGCGGCTGGACGATGTATCCGCCGCTCATTCTCCAGACCGGCGATGCCTTCCCGTTCCTGATCTTCTCGGTCCACCTGATGGGCCTGTCATCGATCATGGGTGCGATCAACGTGATCGTGACGATCATCAACATGCGAGCGCCGGACATGACGCTCCTGAAGATGCCGATGTTCGTCTGGACCTGGCTCATCACGGCCTACCTGCTGATTGCGGTCATGCCGGTGCTTGCCGGCGCCGTGACCATGCTGCTGACCGACCAGTTCTTCGGCACCAGCTTCTTCCTCGCGGCCGGCGGCGGCGACCCGGTCATGTTCCAGCACATCTTCTGGTTCTTCGGGCATCCCGAGGTCTACATCATGATCCTGCCGGCGTTCGGCGTGGTTTCCGAGATCATCCCGACCTTTTCGCGCAAGAAACTGTTCGGGCACGACTCCATGGTCTACGCCGCGAGCTGTATCGCGTTCCTGTCGTTCATCGTCTGGGCGCATCACATGTTCACGGTCGGCATGCCGCTGACGGGACAACTGTTCTTCATGTTCGCGACCATGCTGATCGCCGTGCCGACCGGCGTGAAGATTTTCAACTGGGTCGCAACGATGTGGCGCGGTTCGATGACCTTCGAGACGCCGATGCTGTTTTCACTCGCGTTCGTGTTCCTGTTTACGATCGGTGGCTTCTCGGGACTCATGCTGGCCATTCAGCCGGCGGACGTGCAGTACCACGACACCTATTTCGTGGTTGCGCACTTCCACTACGTGCTCGTGCCGGGCTCGATCTTTGCGATCATGGCCGGGGCCTATTACTGGCTGCCGAAATGGACCGGCCACTACTACAACGAAAAGCTCGGCAAGCTGCACTTCTGGTTGTCGGCGATCTTCGTGAACGTCACGTTCTTCCCGATGCACTTCCTCGGGCTGGCCGGCATGCCGCGGCGTATCCCCGACTATTCGACGCAGTTCGCGGACTTCAACACGATCGCAAGTATCGGCGCATTCGGCTTCGGCCTTTCCCAGCTGATCTTTGTCGCCGTGCTGCTCACCGCAAAGAAAGGCGCAGAGGCCGACGACCGTGTCTGGGAAGGCGCGCACGGCCTCGAGTGGACCGTTCCCTCGCCGGCTCCGTGGCACACGTTCACGACGCCGCCCAAGGCGCGTATCGCCAACGAAGCGTTCGAATAGGCATGGACGAACAGGAGCGCAAGAAAAGAATCCGCCGCACGACGCTGATCGTGGCGGGCATCGCGCTCTCGTTCTACGTGGGATTCATTCTGGTCGGAGTGTTGCGATCCTGATATGAGCGAACAGCAGCAGGAAAATCGTTCCCTCATGGGCAGGCTCCTGATCCTCGCCGTCGCCATGTTCGGTTTCGGCTTCGCGCTGGTGCCGCTTTATGACGTGTTCTGCGAGATTACGGGGTTCGGCGGCCGCACGAACACCGAAGCGGTCGCCGTCGAGGAAGCCCCCGATCTCGGAAGGGAGATACGCATCGAGTTCATGACGACCGTCAACTCGTATGCGCCCTTCGAGTTTGCGGCGGATGCCGACAGCATGACCGTGCACCCCGGCAAGATGTATTTCGCGACCTTCACGGCAAAAAACCTGGCGGGAGCGGACAAGGTCGCCCAGGCCGTGCCGAGCGTCGCGCCGATTGCAGCAGCCGAGCATTTCATCAAGATCGAATGCTTCTGCTTCAACAGCCAGGAATTCGCGGCCAACGAAGAGAAGGCCATGCCCCTGCAGTTCATCGTCGATCCGGAATTGCCGGACTACGTCGATACGATCACGCTGCAGTACACTTTCTTCGACACCGCGAGCTTGGCGTCGAATAACCGGTAAAGATCGAGACCCCAGAGAAACACGATGACGACTCACACAGACGAACACTATTACGTCCCCCACGGCAGCCACTGGCCGGTCGTCGGCTCCGTCGGCCTGCTGTTCATGATGGTAGGCGTATCGAGCTGGCTCAACGGCGCGGATTTCGGCTTCTACGTGATGCTGACCGGGATGGCAGTCATCGTGTTCATGATCACCGGGTGGTTTGCCGAAGTCATCGGCGAAAGCCAGCGCGGACTGTACAACGACCAGGTCGACAAGTCGTTTCGCCAGGGCATGTTCTGGTTCATCTTTTCAGAAGTCATGTTTTTCGCCGCATTTTTCGGGGCGCTGTTTTACGCGCGCAACATGTCGATTCCCTGGCTCGGCGGCGCGAGCAACAATTTTTTCACGAACCTGCTGCTGTGGGAGGGCTTCGAGAGCACCTGGCCGACCAACGGCCCGGCCAACGTCGGCGGAGACTACGAGGCAATGCCGCCCTTCGGCCTGCCGCTGGTCAATACCGCCCTGCTGCTGACGTCGTCGGTCACGCTGACGATCGCGCACCATGCGCTGATCGCCGGCAAGCGCACCCAGCTGAAGATCTTCCTCGCCTCGACCTTCATCCTCGGCTTCATCTTCGTCTACCTGCAGGGTGTCGAGTACATCCATGCGTACCACGAGATGAACCTGAAATTGACCTCGGGCATTTACGGGTCGACCTTTTTCATGCTGACCGGCTTCCACGGCATGCACGTGACCATCGGTGCGATCATGCTCACGACCATCTTCTTCCGCGTGCTCAAGGGGCATTTCACCCCCGACAAGCATTTCGCGTTCGAGGCCGTGGCCTGGTACTGGCACTTCGTGGACGTCGTCTGGATCGCACTGTACGTGTTCGTCTACTGGATGTAGGGACTCCGGGCGGGACAGACCCGCTGCGGGACCGACTGTGGAATGGTTCGCTTCGCGGCGCTCTATTTCCTCAATCGGTCCCGCAGCGGGTCTTTCATGATTGCAGCCAGCCCATGAAATACGAAACGACCAGGAACGCGATCAGCACGGCCGACAGGGCGACGCGAATCTGCAGGGCGCGCAGCATCTTCGGCGAGTCGGCGTTATCACGGCGCAGGTAGAATAGAGCCGTAAACAGGCTGACCACGATACCGGCCAGCAGGACATAGACGACGACCTTCATGGCGGCAGTATAGCGTGAACACGGATACGAAAAAGAGGTTGCCCGCGTGGCTGCCGTTCGTTGTCGGTTGGGTTCTCGTTGCACAGTTCGCAGCGCTCGGTGCCTGGCAAATCAGCCGCGGCCTCGAGAAGCGCGCGGACCAGCAGATGTTCAAGGACGAGACGGGGTTTTCCGCGTGGCACCATGGCATGGACGTGCGGCCGTACCAGCGCCTGAAAGCCACCGGGCACTTTGACGGCACGCACCAGGTGTTGCTGGAGAACATCATCGTCGACAGCCGCTACGGCTATTACGTCATTACGCCGCTGGTTGCCATGGATGACGAGCCGGTGCTGCTCGTCAACCGTGGCTGGATCGAGAAGGGCACCGGCCCCGTCGATCCCGCATTGCTCGAGGTGCCCACCGGGCGCGTCACCGTGCATGGGCGGGCCGGATCGCTGCCGCGCGCTGGCATGAAGATGGGCGAGGCGTTCACGCCCGGGCAGGACTGGCCCCAAACGGCCGTATACCCGTCGTCCGAGGATGTCGCCGCCGCACTCGGTCGCGAGGTGCAGCCGTTCGTCCTGCTCATGGACCACGAGGAAGAACACGGCTTTTATCGCCACTGGGTGCCGACCGAATTCGGGCCGGGCAAGCATTTCGGCTACGCGCTGCAATGGTTCGCCATGGGAATCGTGCTGTCGGGCCTCCTGATCTGGAACTACCGCAAGAAGCGATTCGAGTAATGAACGACACCAAGCAAGGCAGAGGGCGGCTGCAATTCCTGCTGATCGCTGCGATTTTCCTGGGACCGCTGCTGATCGCGGCCTGGATGTATTTCAGCAATGCCGGCCTCGCGCCCGAGGGACGCACCAACCACGGGGCGCTGCTCGAGCCGATCACGCGCCTGACCGAAGTGCTGCCGGACTCCGCGTTGCACTCGCAAACCGATGGCCGCTGGGTATTGCTCTATGAGAATGCCGGCGTCTGCGATGAAGATTGCAGGTTTTCTCTTTATACACTGCGGCAGTCGCGGCGGATGCTGGGCCGGGAAATGGATCGCCTCGCGCGGGTGTTCTTGCACGGTGACATTCCGCCCGATAAAGTCTGGCTGGCCGACGAGCACGCCGGCCTGGTGACGATGCAAGACGGCGCTCTCGCGGAATTGCTCAAGAGCAAGAGACCGGTCGATCTCGAAGCCGGCGGTTACTACCTGGTCGACCCACTCGGCAATCTCGTGATGTATTTTCCGCCGGGCATCGATCCCGCCGACATGGTCGAGGATATCGACCACCTGCTGGAACTGTCGCGGATCGGCTGATGGGGGGCGCATTGAACACGACGGCGGAAACCTACACGGACTGGCGCGATTACTACGAACTGACGAAGCCACGCGTCGTCATGCTGATCGTGTTCACCGCCATCGTCGGCATGTTTCTGTCGGTCCACGGCTGGCCCGGCATCGGCCCGCTCGTCTTCGGGACGCTCGGCATCGGCCTCGCGTCTTCGTCGGCGGCCGTTTACAACCACGTACTCGACGCCCGCATCGATATCCGCATGATGCGCACGCGAGGGCGCCCCCTGCCACAGGGCAGGCTGACGGAACGATCGGCGCTCGTCTTCGCGACAATTCTCTGTGTCATCTCGATGCTGATTCTTGCGCTGCTCGTCAACCCGCTGACCGCCCTGCTTACGTTCGTGTCGCTGATCGGGTATGCGGTCGTCTATACCGTCTGGCTGAAACGCGCCACGCCCCAAAATATCGTCATCGGCGGTGCCGCGGGTGCCGCACCGCCCATACTCGGCTGGACCGCGGTCACTAACGAGATCAGCGCGGGGGCGCTGCTCCTCTTCCTCATTATTTTCGTCTGGACCCCGCCGCATTTCTGGGCGCTGGCAATCGCACGCAAAGAAGAATATGCCAAGGTGGACAT
>Ga0316576_10001574_pt1 | contig 12403 bp, 5 predicted proteins | sample S0NA_FD_203075 | JGI IMG/M metagenome (GOLD analysis project Ga0316576, IMG submission 203075) | Rhizosphere microbial communities from salt marsh grasses in Alabama, United States - S0-2_050615r3r5 | ecosystem: Host-associated > Plants > Roots > Rhizosphere | place: USA: Alabama | collected... | reverse complement strand
TCGGTCCGGTGCGCCTACTACCTCGCGTCGCTTCGCTACGAGCTGCTGCGGCTGGCGCGGGCGTGCGGCGTCGTGCACCCTGCGCTCGTCCCGGCCGACCAGCTCGAGGTGCTCGAGGAGCGCTGGCGAGCGGTGACCCTGCGCGACGTCGTCGGCTACGAGGAGGGCTGGGGTCTCCCGTCGGCCGTGGACCAACGGGAGCTGGTCAGACTGATGACCGGAGCGTGAAGCTCCGGCGACGCCTGTGCGACCTCGCGCAGACCACGCTGTTCGATCGGGTAAGGAGGGTCGTGGCCGAGCACGAACCGACTCGAGAGGCGCGCATGCGCTCAGCTGCACCCAACAGGATCCTGGTGACCGACGTCCAGCCGACCGTGGCCGAACGGCGGTACCCGGTGAAGCGGGTGGAGGGTGAGCCGGTCGACGTGACCGCCACGGTGGTCGCCGACGGCCACGACGAGCTGCACGTGGTGCTGTCGCACCAGCTCGACGGGGACGAGGGCTGGACCGACGTCGCCATGCGGCCGTCCAACCCCGGACTCGACCAGTGGACCGCTCGCTTCACGCCGGTCGGCCGCGGCCTGCACCGGTACAAGGTGCTCGGGTGGGTCGACCACCTCGCGTCGATCGCCCACGGCACGCGCCGCAAGCTCGACGTCGGCCAGGAGGTGACCTCCGAGCTGCTCCAGGCGGCCGAGCTGCTCGAGCGCGACGCCGACGCTGCGCCCGACGCCGTGCGCTCGTTGCTGGTGTCGGCCGTCGCCCGCCTCCGCGGCGGCGACCCCACCGATCTCTTCGCCGTCGGCACGCCGGAGCGACCCTCGGCGGGCGACCTGCACCGGGCCGGCCTCGACCGCGCCGCGGCGGCGGTGAGCCCGGCCGTCGAGGTGCTCGTCGAGCGCGAGCGAGCGCTGTTCAGCGCCTGGTACGAGCTGTTCCCGCGCTCGACGGTCGTGGAGGCCGAGGACGTCCCTGCGGTGGCGCCCCCGCCCGGGCCCGGACGGGCCGCCCGGGCGGTCGCCCCGCCTCCCCACGGCACCCTGCTCGATGTCGTCGACCGCCTCGACGACATCGCGGACCTCGGCTTCGACGTGCTCTACCTGCCTCCGGTCCACCCGATCGGACGGGCCTACCGGAAGGGCCCGAACAACAGCACCGAGGCGGGCCCCGACGACCCCGGCAGCCCGTGGGCGATCGGCGCTGCCGAGGGCGGCCACACGGCCGTGCACCCCGGTCTCGGCACGGTGGACGACGTCGCCACGCTCGCCACCGCCGCCAACCAGCGGGGCCTCGAGCTGGCCCTCGACCTGGCGTTCCAGTGCTCGCCCGACCACCCCTGGGTCACCGAGCACCCGGAGTGGTTCCGCCACCGACCCGACGGCACGATCCAGTACGCCGAGAACCCGCCCAAGAAGTACCAGGACATCTACCCCCTCGACTTCGAGAGCCCAGCCTGGAACGAGCTGTGGGAGGCGCTGCTCGACGTCGTGGAGTTCTGGATGGACCACGGCGTCACCGTGTTCCGCGTCGACAACCCCCACACCAAGCCGTTCGCGTTCTGGGAGTGGCTGATCGAGCGGGTGCACCGGCGTGACCCGGACGTCATCTTCCTCTCGGAGGCGTTCACCCGGCCCGAGGTCATGCACCAGCTGGCCCGGGGCGGGTTCACCCAGAGCTACACCTACTTCACGTGGCGGGTCTCCAAGCCGGAGATCGAGGAGTACGCCACCGAGGTCAGCACCTCGCCGAGCGCCGACGAGTTCCGTCCCAGCTTCTGGCCCACGACCCCCGACATCCTCCCGTGGCACCTGCAGGACGCTCCGCTCACCGCCTTCGCCGTTCGCCACCTGCTCGCCGCGACCCTGTCGCCCAGCTACGGCGTCTACGGCCCCGGGTTCGAGCTGGGCGACAACCGGCCGGCGGGCAACGGCAAGGAGGAGTTCGCCGACTCCGAGAAGTACGAGGTGCGACGGTGGGTCCTGTCGGGCCCCTCGCTGCGCTCGCAGATCAGGACCGTGAACCGGGCCCGCCAGGAGCAGCTGGCCCTGCGCACCCTGCGGACCCTCCACTTCCACGGCGTGTCGAACGACCAGTTGGTGGCCTACTCCAAGACCACCCACGACGGCCCTCGCCCCGACCCCGCCACGCCCTCGCGGAACCCGGTCCTGTGCGTGGTCAACCTCGACCCGCGCAGCGGCCAGGCCGCCCTGCTCGACCTGGACCTCGTCGCCCTCGGCGTCGACCCCGCCCGCCCCTACCAGGTGCACGACCTGCTGACCGGGCAGCGCTTCACCTGGGAGGGCCACCATCCCTACGTGGAGCTGCACCCCGGCGAGTCGCCGGGCCACGTCCTGCGGGTGAGCCAGCTGCCCGAGGCCGAGCTGCCCGACGACGGGCTCGTGTGAGCGACCTCCGAGCCCCCACCGCCACGCCCCCGACCGGGAGCCTCCGATGATCGACGACCACGCCAACCGCCCCGACTGGTACAAGGATGCCGTCATCTACGAGGTGCACGTCCGTGCCTTCGGCGACTCCGACGGCGACGGCATCGGCGACTTCGACGGCCTCACCGCGAATCTCGACTACGTGCAGCAGCTGGGCGTGACCGCGCTCTGGATCCTGCCCTTCTACCCCTCGCCGCTGCGCGACGACGGCTACGACATCGCCGACTACGCCGACGTCCACCCGAGCTACGGGGACCTCAGGTCGTTCCGCCGGTTCCTGAAGGAGGCCCACCGGCGCGACCTCCGGGTGATCACCGAGCTGGTGCTCAACCACACCTCCGACCAGCACCCCTGGTTCCAACGGGCCCGCCGGGCCAGGCCGGGCAGCCGCTGGCGCGACTTCTACGTCTGGAACGACACCCCGGACCGCTACCCGGGTGTCCGCATCATCTTCGAGGACTACGAGACCTCGAACTGGACGTGGGACCCCGTCGCCGGCGCGTACTACTGGCACCGGTTCTTCTCCCACCAGCCCGACCTCAACTACGACAACCCCGAGGTCCGCTCGACCATGCTGCGGGTCGTCGACCGGTGGCTGCAGATGGGCGTCGACGGGGTGCGGCTCGACGCCGTGCCGTACCTGTTCGAACGGGAGGGGACCAACTGCGAGAACCTGCCGGAGACCCACCAGTTCCTCAAGGACCTCCGGGCCCACGTCGACAGCCACTTCCCCAACCGCATGCTGCTGGCCGAGGCCAACCAGTGGCCCGAGGACGCGGTGGCCTACTTCGGTGGGGGCGAGGGCGACGAGTGCCACACGGCGTTCCACTTCCCGCTGATGCCGAGGCTGTTCATGGCGCTCAGGATGGAGGACCGGTTCCCGGTCATCGACATCCTCCAGCAGACCCCGGAGATCCCCGAGACCGCCCAGTGGGCGATCTTCCTGCGCAACCACGACGAGCTGACCCTGGAGATGGTCACCGACGAGGAGCGCGACTACATGTACCGCGCCTACGCCTCCGACCCGCAGATGCGGGTGAACGTGGGCATCCGCCGGCGGCTGGCGCCGTTGATGCAGAACGACCGCCGCAAGATCGAGCTGATGAACGCCCTGCTGTTCGCGTTGCCGGGGACCCCGGTGCTCTACTACGGGGACGAGCTCGGGATGGGCGACAACGTCTACCTCGGCGACCGTGACGCCGTGCGCACCCCGATGCAGTGGAGCCCGGACCGCAACGCCGGGTTCTCCGACGCCAACCCGCAGCGGCTCTTCCTCCCGGTCATCATCGATCCCGAGTACCACTACGAGACGGTCAACGTCGAGGCCCAGTCGACCAACCCGAGCTCGCTGCTGTGGTGGACGCGCCGGCTCATCGCCCTGCGCTCGCAGCACCAGGTGTTCGGTCGGGGCGACATCGAGTTCCTGTACCCGGAGAACGGCAAGGTGCTGGCCTTCCTCCGGCGCGACGGCGACCAGACCGTGCTCGTCGTGGCCAACCTCTCGCGCTTCGCCACCGCGGTGGCCCTCGACCTGCACGAGTTCCGCGGCCAGGTCCCCGTCGAGCTCTTCGGCGCCACCGAGTTCGCCCAGGTGCACGACGGGCCCTACCAGCTCACCCTCGGCCCCTACGGCTTCTACTGGTTCTCGCTCGAGTCGCAGGCCGCCGACGGGGGCGGCCCGGGCGACGGCGAGCGCCTGCCCGAGATCTCCGTCGCCACCGACTGGCGCACCCTCAAGAAGGGCCGGGGGCGGTCCCAGATCGAGCGCTGCCTGCCCGGCTTCCTTTCACGCAACCGGTGGTACGCGGGCAAGGCGCGCTCGATCCGGTCGGTCGACACCCTCGACGTGGTGCCCCTGTCCACCGCCCGCAGCCGCTCCCAGTCGTTCGTGATGCTCGTGCAGGTGGAGTACAGCGACGGGGAGCCCGAGACCTACGTGCTGCCCCTCGCCGTCGCCGAGCCCGCCCGTGCCGACGAGCTCCTGGCGGACCACCCCAACTGCGGGGTGGCGTGGATCGACGTCCGCTCCAGCGGGGAGCGGCTCCTGCTGCACGACGCGGTCGTGGACCCCGCGTTCATGGCCGGCGCCCTCGACGCGGTGCGGCGACGTCGCAGCTTCACCTCCACGAGCAACGCCGAGCTGCGCACCGTCACCACGCCGTGGCTGCGGCGGACCCTCGACGGGGCCACCGCCGACGACCTCCCCGTCCAGCACATCGGCGCCGAGCAGTCGAACAGCTCCGCCATCTTCGGCAACCGGATCGTGATGAAGATGTTCCGCCGGGCCCAGGAAGGGGTGAACCCGGACCTCGAGATCGGTCGCTACCTCACCGAGGCCGGCTTCCCCCACACGGCACCGCTGCTGGGGGCGCTCGAGTACAAGCGGGGGGCGCGGTCCGAGCCGCGCACGCTCGGCGTCGTCACCGCCTACGTGCCCAACGAGGGCGACGCCTGGCTCTACACCCAGGACCAGCTGAGCCTGTACTACGAGTCGGCGCTGGGCGCCCTCCCCGACGAGGCCGAGGTGCCCCCGATCTGGCCCGCGGAGGCCGCGCTGATCGAGTCCATCCCCGACGTCGTGGGTGACGCCGTCGGTCCGTTCCTCGACTCGGCCGAGCTGCTCGGGCAGCGGACCGCCGAGCTCCACCTCGCGCTGGCCGCCGGTGAGCAGGAGGCGTTCGCCCCCGAGCCGTTCACGACGCTCTACCAGCGGTCGGTCTACCAGTCGATGCGCGGGCAGGTCCGACCCACGCTCACCCTGGTGCGCCGCAGCCTGAACCGCCTCGACGACGCGGCCCGACCCCTCGCCGAGTCCCTCCTGGAGCGCGAGCACGAGGTCCTCGACCGCTTCGGCGCGGTCCGGGCCCACCGCATGGACGTCAGCCGCATCCGCGTCCACGGCGACCTGCACCTCGGCCAGGTCCTCCACGCCGGCCGCGACTTCGTGATCATCGACTTCGAGGGCGAGCCGTCGCGGTCGCCGACGGAACGTCGGATCAAGCGCAGCGCCATGGTCGACGTGGCCGGGATGATCCGGTCGTTCCAGTACGCCACCGCCGCTGCCCTGCGGACCATGGAGGATCGGGGGATGGTCCGCCCGGAGCAGCGCGGGGAGCTCTCCCAGCGGGGCCGGCTCTGGGAGCGGTGGGTCACCCGCCAGTTCCTGCGGGGCTACCTGCACCGGGCCGAGGGCGCTTCGTTCGTCCCCTCCGAGCCGGCCGACCTGGACACGCTCCTCGTCGCCTACACCCTCGAGAAGGCCCTCTACGAGGTCCGCTACGAGCTGAACAACCGCCCGACCTGGGCCGACATCCCGCTGCGGGGCGTACAGGAGCTCCTCGACGCCGAGGTGGGTGGCCCGACGTGAGCGACGAGCCGGCGGACCACGGCGAGCTGGGCCGCCTCGCCGAGGCGCTCGGTGTGCAGACCTGTTACCGGGACACCCAGGGCCGCCGCCACGACGCCACCGCCGAGGCGCTGCTCGCCGTGCTGCGATCGATGGGTGCGCCGGCGGAGCACCCCGAGCGGCTGGACGAGCTGCGCCGACACGTGGAGCTGTCCCGGGTCCGCCCCGTCGAACCGGTGGTCGTGGCCCGGGAGGGCCAGCCTCTCGAGCTCCAGGTGTGCACGCCGACGGTCGGTGGCGCCGCCCGGGCCGTGGTCCGCGTCGACGCGCCGGTCGGCGGGCCGACCCACGTCGAGCTCGACCTCGGCGAGTGGCCCGAGGTCGAGCGACGGTCCGCCGACGGCCGGCCCTACTCGGTGCACCACGTCCGCCTCGACGGGGTGACGCCACCTGTCGGTTACCACCGCCTGAGCGTGGAGCTCGGTGGTGGCCTGCACCCAGGCACGCTGGTGGTGGCGCCCGCCCGTGTGCCCGGGCCGGCGGCGACCGAGCGCACCTGGGGTGTGTTCGCCGCCCTCCACGCGATCCCGCCCGACGACGGCTCGGGTCCCGACGTCGGCGACCTGGTCCGCGTCGGCCGCTGGGTCGAGGGGCTCGGCGGGAGAGTGGTGGCCACGTTGCCGATGCTCGCCACCTACCTCTCCCAGCCCTTCGACCCGAGCCCCTACGCGCCGGTCAGCCAGCGCTACTGGAACGAGCTCTACCTCGACGTGGCCTCCACCCCGGAGCTGGCCGCCAGCGAGGCGGCCCGCGCCCTGCTCGACGGACCCGAGGCGCAGCGGGCGATCGAGGAGCAGCGACGGTCGCGCCGCTTCGACGCCGCCGATCGGTACCGGGCCCTGCGTCCGGTGCTCGACGCCCTCGCCGCGACCTGCGCATCGGGGCCGAGATCGGTGCGGGCGCCGTTCGACGCCTGGGTCGCCGGGCACCCCGACGCCACCCGCTACGCCCGGTTCCGGGCGGCGACGGACCGCACCGGGACCGGCTGGCACGCGTGGGGCCTGGGCCCCGGACGCCTCCCGGACGTCGACCTCTCGGGCCCCGAGGCGACGACCCACCTCTGGGCGCAGTGGACGATGGCCCGCCAGCTCGCCGGCGCCGCGACCCAGCTCGAGGCGGCCGACGTGCGCCTGTACCTCGACCTCCCGGTCGGGACCAACGGCGACGGCTACGACACCTGGTCCGACCACGACCTCTACGGCTGGGGCTGCGGCGTCGGCGCGCCGCCCGACGACTTCTTCGCCGCCGGTCAGAGCTGGGGGTTCCCCCCGGTGGCCCCGGCCGCGGCACGCGCCCAGGGCCACCAGCAGCTGGCCGGCGCCCTGCACCACCACCTCAGCGCCGCCGGAGTGCTCCGCCTCGACCACGTGATGGGCTTCCACCGGCTCTTCTGGGTGCCCGACGGCATGGACCCCTCCCACGGGGTGTACGTGCGCTACCCGGCCGAGGAGATGTTCGCCGTGCTCGCCGTGGAGGCGGCGAGGCGTGGTGCCCGCGTGGTGGGGGAGGACCTCGGCACCGTGCCCGAGGAGGTTCGCCACGAGATGGATCGCTACGGCCTGCTGGGGATGTACGTGAGCCAGTTCCAGCTCCCGGCGGGTCCGGGCCAGCCGCTCCCGTTGCCCGACGCCCGGCAGGTGGCCAGCCTCGACACGCACGACACCCCGACGTTTGCCGCGTGGTGGCGGGCCGAGGACATCGGCCTCCGGCGGCAGCTCGGCTTCCTCGACGAGGACGAGGAGCACCGTGACCGCACCCAGCGCGCCGCCGACCGCGCCCACGTCGAGGACGCGCTGCGGTCCGCCGGCGTGCTCCAGGGCGACGCCGACGAGCGCGCCGCGCTCGGAGGCCTCCTCGAGGTGCTGGGGGCCAGCGAGGCCTCCACCGTCCTCGTCGCCGCCGACGACCTGGTGCTCGACACCGAGCCCCAGAACGTGCCGGGGACGGGTGCGGACCGCCCCAACTGGGTACGCATGCTCCCATGCGACCTCCCGGAACTGATCTCCGACCCAGAGGTCGACGCCCTCCTGCGCCGACTGCAAGGGTCACGACTCGGCGCCCACGCTCGGGCGGAGGAGGAGGACCGATGACGCTCGGACCGGACGACCTCTGGCTGTTCAACGAGGGAGCGCACACCCGCCTCCACGACCACCTCGGAGCCCATCGGACCACCGAGGACGGCGTCGAGGGGTGCCGGTTCACGGTGTGGGCACCCAACGCCCGCGAGGTCTCGGTGATCACCGACGGCAACGGGTGGCGCCCCGGCACCGATCCGCTGGCGCCCACCGGCGAATCGGGGCTGTGGAGCGGCTTCGTGCCGGGGATGGCCCACGGCGACCGCTACAAGTTCCACATCGAGTCGCGCGCCGGTGGCTACCGGGTCGACAAGGCGGATCCGATGGCGTTCATGGCCGAGATGCCGCCGCGCACCGCGTCGGTGGTCTGGGACCTCGACGGCTACGACTGGGGCGACGACGAGTGGATGGCCGGGCGGGGCCGTCGCAACGCGCTCGACGCGCCGATGGCCATCTACGAGCTGCACCTCGGCTCGTGGCGCCACGCCGCCGACGAGCTGCGCTCGCTCAACTACCGCGAGCTGGCACCGGTGCTGGCCGACTACGTCGTCGAGCAGGGCTTCACCCACGTGGAGTTCCTGCCGCTCATGGAGCACCCCTTCTACGGGTCCTGGGGCTACCAGACCACCGGCTACTTCGCCCCCACGTCGCGCTTCGGGACCCCGCAGGACCTCATGTTCCTGATCGACGCGCTGCACCAGGCGGGGATCGGCGTCATCCTCGACTGGGTCCCGTCGCACTTCCCGACCGACGAGCACGGCCTCGCGTTCTTCGACGGCACGCACCTCTACGAGCACGCCGACCCGCGCAAGGGGCACCACCCCGACTGGAACAGCGCGATCTTCAACTACGACCGCTACGAGGTCCGCAGCTTCCTGCTCTCGAGCGCCCACTTCTGGCTCGACCGGTACCACGCGGACGGGCTGCGGGTCGACGCAGTCGCGTCGATGCTCTACCTCGACTACTCCCGCAAGGAGGGGGAGTGGATCCCGAACGAGCACGGGGGCAACGAGAACCTGGGCGCCCTGCGCTTCCTGAAGAAGCTCAACGAGACGGTGTTCGAGGCCTTCCCCGACGTGCAGACGATCGCCGAGGAGTCGACCGCGTGGCCGATGGTGTCGCGGCCCACCGACATGGGCGGCCTCGGCTTCGGGATGAAGTGGGACATGGGCTGGATGCACGACACGCTGCGCTACATGGAGCGCGAGTCGGTGCACCGCCGCTACCACCAGGGCGAGCTGACCTTCCGGACGGTCTACGCGTTCACGGAGAACTTCTGCCTCCCGCTCAGCCACGACGAGGTGGTGCACGGCAAGGGATCGCTGCTCGCCAAGATGCCCGGCGACCACTGGCAGCGGCTCGCCAACCTGCGGGCCCTGTACGGCTACCAGTACGGCCAACCCGGCAAGAAGCTGCTGTTCATGGGGGCCGAGCTGGCCCAGGAGACGGAGTGGGACCACGACGGTTCCCTGCCCTGGTGGTTGCTGGACCGGCCTGGTCACCTGGGTGTCCAGCGGTGGGTCCGCCACCTCAACCAGCTCCTCGTCGACGAGCCCGCGCTGCACGACCGCGACTTCACCCCGGACGGCTTCCAGTGGGTCGACGCCGCCGACACCGGGGCCAGCGTGTTCTCGTGGCTCCGCCAGCCGGCGCGCGACGAGCGGGGCCGCCCGGTCGGCGAAGGTGCCCGTGAGGTCCTGGTGGTCTGCAACCTGACCCCGGTGCCCCGCGACGGCTACCGCATCGGCGTGCCCCGGGGCGGGCGGTGGGCCGAGCTCGCCAACTCCGACGCCTCGGACGTCGGGGGTTCGGGCGTGGGCAACGCCGGCGGGGTCGACGCCGAGGAGGAGCCCGCCCACGGCCATCCCTGGTCGCTGCCGCTCACCCTCCCCCCGCTGGGCGTCCTGTTCCTCGCCCCTGACCGCCGGTAGCCTTCCCGACCATGGCCGGGAGCTTGGAGCGCGCGCGCGACGTCGCGTCCAGGTCGCCGGACCTGCAGCGCTGGGCCCGCCGCGGCCGAGAGCTGCTGTACGGCCCCCCGCCCGGCTCGTCGCCGTCGTCGGAGGTCTCGGCGTGGCAGCCGCCGCCGAGCGCCGCGCCCCGTTTGTGGGTCACGGTGCTGGCCGCGCTCTCGGGCTTCCTGGGCGGGCTGTTGATCGCGGCATCCGCGCCGGTGTGGCGCCTGGCCGAGCAGGTGGCCCCCACCTGGCGGCTGACCCTCCCCGGAGTGCCCCACCCGGGTACCACCACCGAGTCGACCCTGTGGTTCCTGGCCGGCCTCCTGCTCCTCGCCGCCGGCTGGCTCGGGCTGGTGCACCGGGCCGGTCGTCCGGGTCCCACCCGGGCGCGCATCGTGATGGTGGCTGCCGTCATCGCCCTGTGGGCGATCCCGGTGTCGCTGGGCCCACCGTTGCTGTCCAACGACGTCTACAGCTACGTCGCGCAGGGGGAGATGGCCAGCCGCGGCGTCGACCCGAGCTCGATCGGGCCGGTGGGCATCGGCCGGAACGACTGGACCACCATCGCCGACCCGGTCTGGCGCTCCTCGCCGGCGCCCTACGGGCCGGTGGCGGTGGCCACCTCCTGGGGGGTGGTGGGGCTCGCCGGGCACGATCCGGCCACGTCGGTGTGGATCTACCGGGGGGTGGTCACGATCGGGGTGATCATGGCCGGCGTCGGGATCGTGCTGATCGCCGCCCGGAGCCGGGTGAACCCCGCCGTCGCCCTCGCCATCGGCCTCGCCAACCCCGTCGTGATCCTCCACCTCCTCGGGGGGGTCCACAACGACGCCCTCATGTTCGGTCTGCTCGCCCTGGGCCTGGCGGCCGCCCAACGCGACCGGAAGAAGCTCGCGCTCGCGCTGCTCGCCGCCGCCACCGCGGTCAAGCTCCCTGCCGCCATCGGGCTCGTGTACCTCGGCTGGACCTGGTCGGGAGCGGTGGCGCCCCTCCGACGCCGCGTGGCCACCACCGCCGCCGTGGTCGGGGTCGCAGCCGTGGGCATCGCCCTCGCGTCGGTGGCCGTCGGGCTGGGTCCGGGCTGGCTCACCGCGCTGAAGAGCACCGGGAAGGTCAACGACACGTACTCGCCCACCACCAAGATCGGCTTCTCGATCTCCGAGCTGCTCGGGGCGGTGGGCATCCAGGCCGACGGTGCCGTGCTCGCCGGAGGCGTGCGGTTGGTCGGCCTGGCCCTCACCGCCGTGCTCGCCGTGGTGATGATGCTGCGCAGCCCCCGCGTCGGGATCGTCCGCGCCACCGGGGTGATGCTGGTGGCCTACGTGCTGCTCGGCCCCGTGATCTGGCCGTGGTACCTCCCTGCCGGCTTCGCCCTGCTCGCCGCCACCGGGCTCGGCCGGTACCGTCCCGCCTACCTCATCGTGTGCATCGCGGTGAGCTGGTTCGTCTGGCCGACCTCGGTGATGTCGCTCGAGGGCCTCGGTGGCGGCTACCAGCACCTGCGGGGCCTCGGCGTGGTCCTGCTCGTGTGCGGGCTGGCGTGGGGGGCCCAGCGCTTCGCGACGCGCTGGGAGCGCCGGCACCGGCGGGAGCTCGGGTCGACCGAGGCGGCCGCGTTCGACGCCGGTCGCCGGCTGGAGACCACCTCGGCCTGAGGGAGGCATCGCCGGAGCGCGCCACGCGCTCTGCGAACATCTGCGCCATGCGCGTGCTGCCCCGGCGCTGGGACGCCGAGACCCTCGTCTGCGCGCTGCGGGGCCACGTCGCCCCGGCCGCCAGGGTGCAGCGCCTCGAGCCCGGGGACGGCCGCCTGGGCGTCGAGCTGGGTGGCGCGGCGCGGCTCTCCCGATGCCTGCGCTGCGACCTGTGGGTGAGGACCACCGACCCGACCGGTGGCCGGGTCGAGGCGGACCGGCTGCCGCCCGACGACGAGCTCCCCCGGCCCCGCCGCGGGCGGCAGTTGGAGGACGCGATCGTGACCCGGCTGATCGCCCTCGAGCGGCTCGTGCACTGCGTGCTCTTCACCTGCGCCGCCGTGGTCCTGGTCGTCCTCGACGCCGACCTCGGAGGTGTGCGGCGCACGGCGATCGACCTCTCCGCCTCGCTCCAGGGAGCCATCGACAACAGCGGACGGGGCGGGAGCCACGCCTGGTTGGTGCGCCACCTCGACGACGTCGGCGGCTGGCACCTCGACGCCATCAGGGTGCTGCTGGTGGTCGCGGTGGCCTACGCGCTGCTGGAGGGCGCCGAGGCCTGGGGGCTGTGGCACGAGCGCCGATGGGCCGAGTACCTCACCGTGGTGGCGACGGTTGGGTTCCTCCCCTTCGAGCTGCACCAGCTCACCGAGCGGGTCACCGTGCTGCGCCTGCTCGCCCTCGTCGTCAACGTGGTGGTCCTGGTGTGGCTGGTGTGGGCCAAGCGCCTGTTCGGCGTGCGGGGAGGGTCCGTCGCCCTTGCGCAGCGGTCCGGGGACCCGGTCGACCTCGGCGCCCCGCCCCGCCGGCCGGAGGCCGCCCGGTG
>Ga0316576_10001573_pt1 | contig 12404 bp, 10 predicted proteins | sample S0NA_FD_203075 | JGI IMG/M metagenome (GOLD analysis project Ga0316576, IMG submission 203075) | Rhizosphere microbial communities from salt marsh grasses in Alabama, United States - S0-2_050615r3r5 | ecosystem: Host-associated > Plants > Roots > Rhizosphere | place: USA: Alabama | collected... | reverse complement strand
GCGTCATCGAGATCGACCTGCTGGCCGACTCCGGGGTCCGGGTCACCGACGACGGCCGCGGGATCCCCGTCGACCTCCACCCGGTCGAGCAGCGTCCCGCCGTGGAGGTCGTCCTCACCGTCCTTCACGCGGGGGGCAAGTTCGGGGGCAGCGGCTACAAGGTCTCCGGCGGGCTGCACGGCGTCGGCGTGTCCGTCGTCAACGCCCTGTCCGAGCGGCTCGAGGTCGAGGTCAGCCGCGACGGCTACGTGTGGCGGCAGGCCTACCACCTCGGGGTCCCCATCGGTCAGCTCGAGCGCGGGGAGCCCACCGACCGGACCGGGACCACCGTCACCTTCTGGGCCAGCCCTGACATCTTCGAGACCACCGCGTACTCCTTCGACACGCTCGTGACCCGGCTGCGGGAGATGGCGTTCCTCAACCGCGGCCTGCAGATCGTGCTGCGGGACTGGCGGGTCGAGACCAGCGAGGCCGACGAGGTCGTCGACGAGGTCGTGGACGAGACCCCGGAGCCGCAGGCCCGCGCCACCGGGCCCCGAGAGGTCGGGTTCCGCTACGACGGTGGCCTGGTCGACTTCGTCAACCACCTCAACCGCGGCCGGGAGGCGGCACACCGCAGCGTCATCTCGTTCGAGGCCGAGGCCGGCGGCATGAGCCTGGACGTGGCGATGCAGTGGAACAACGGGTTCAGCGAGTCCGTGCACACCTTCGCCAACACGATCAACACCCACGAGGGTGGGACGCACGAGGAGGGCTTCCGGTCCGCTCTGACCGGGCTGGTGAACCGCTTCGCCCGGGAGTGGGGGGTGCTCCGCGAGAAGGACCCCAACCTGACCGGGGACGATGTCCGAGAAGGCCTGACGGCGATCATCAGCCTGAAGATCGCCGAGCCTCAGTTCGAGGGACAGACGAAGACCAAGCTCGGCAACACCGAGGCCAAGTCGTTCGTGCAGTCGGTCGTCAACGAGCGGCTGAGCACGTGGTTCGAGCAGAACCCCAACGAGGGCAAGGACATCGCCCGCAAGGCCCAGCAGGCGGCCTCGGCTCGCATCGCTGCCCGCAAGGCCCGCGACATCGCCCGCTCCCGCAAGGGTCTTCTCGGTGGCGCCGGGTTCGGCAAGCTCGCCGACTGCCAGTCGACCGAGCCGGCCGAGAGCGAGGTGTTCATCGTCGAGGGCGACTCCGCGGGAGGGTCGGCCAAGGGCGGTCGCGACCCCCGGATCCAGGCGATCCTGCCCATCCGCGGCAAGATCCTCAACGTCGAGAAGGCCCGCATCGACCGGATCCTCGCCAACACCGAGGTCCAGTCGATCATCACCACGCTCGGCACCGGCATCCACGACGACTTCGACATCGCGCGCCTGCGATATCACAAGATCATCCTCATGGCCGACGCGGACGTCGACGGCCAGCACATCCGCACGCTGCTGCTCACGCTGCTCTTCCGGTTCATGCGCCCCATCGTCGAGACGGGCCACGTCTACCTCGCCCAGCCGCCGCTGTACCGCATCAAGTGGACGCAGGGCGAGCACGAGCTGGCCTACAGCGACGCCGAGCGGGACGCCCTGCTCACCGCCGGCCGCGAGGCGGGCCGCCGGCTCCCGGCCCAGGCGGCCATCCAGCGGTACAAGGGCCTCGGCGAGATGAATGCCGACGAGCTCTGGGAGACCACCATGGACCCCGACCGGCGCATCCTGCTCCAGGTCAAGCTCGAGGACGCGGCGGCGGCCGACGAGGCGTTCTCCGTCCTCATGGGCGAGGACGTGGAGAGCCGGCGGCTGTTCATCCAGCGCAACGCGCGCGACGTGCGCTTCCTGGACATCTAGGGGGAGACCATGACCGACCCCGACCTGCCCCCGGGCCCCGACGACGGCGGCGACGTGCGCGTGCGCGACGTCGACCTGCAGGCGGAGATGGAGCGCTCGTACCTCGACTACGCCATGAGCGTCATCGTCGGGCGGGCCCTGCCCGACGTCCGGGACGGCCTCAAGCCGGTCCACCGTCGGGTGCTGTACGCGATGTACGACGGTGGCTACCGGCCGGACCGCGGCTACTCCAAGTGCTCCCGCGTCGTCGGTGACGTCATGGGCCAGTACCACCCGCACGGTGACTCGGCCATCTACGACACCCTGGTCCGGCTGGCCCAGCCATGGTCGCTGCGCTACCCACTGGTCGACGGGCAGGGCAACTTCGGCTCGCCCGGCAACGACCCCCCGGCGGCCATGCGCTACACCGAGTGCCGGATGGCGCCGCTGGCCATGGAGATGGTGCGGGACATCGACCAGGAGACGGTCGACTTCACGCCCAACTACGACGGTCGCGCGCTGGAGCCGGTGATCCTGCCGAGCCGGTTCCCGAACCTGCTGGTCAACGGCAGTGCCGGCATCGCAGTCGGGATGGCGACGAACATCCCGCCGCACAACCTGCGCGAGGTCGCGGCCGGCGTCCGGTGGGCGCTGGACAACCCGGAGGCGAGCCGGGCCGAGCTGCTGGCGGCGCTCATGGAGAGGATCAGCGGTCCGGACTTCCCCACCGGGGCCCTCATCGTCGGACGCGGCGGCATCGAGCAGGCCTACCGCACCGGCCGCGGGTCGGTGACCATGCGTGCGGTCGTCGAGGCCGAGGAGGACAGCAAGGGCCGCACCACCCTCGTGGTCACCGCGCTGCCCTACCAGGTCAACCCGGACAACCTCGCGGTGCGCATCGCCGAGCTGGTCAACGCCGGCAAGATCACCGGGATCGCCGACATCCGCGACGACTCCTCGTCGCGGACCGGGCAGCGGCTGGTCGTCGTGCTCAAGCGAGACGCCGTGCCGATGGTGGTGCGGAACAACCTGTTCAAGCACACGCAGCTGCAGGACACCTTCGGGTGCAACATGGTGGCCCTCGTCGACGGGGTGCCCCGCACGCTCTCCCTCGACGCGTTCGTGCGGCACTGGATCTCCCACCAGGTCGAGGTGATCCGGCGCCGGACCGAGTACCGGCTGCGCAAGCGCCGCGAGCGCCTGCACATCGTGCGTGCGCTGCTGCGCGCGATCGACGTCATCGACGAGGTCATCGCCCTCATCCGTGGCAGTTCCTCCGCGTCGGCGGCGCAGGTGGCGCTGATGGAGTTCCTCGACATCGACGAGCTGCAGGCCCGGGCCATCCTCGACCTGCAGCTGCGCAAGCTCGCAGCCCTCGAGCGCCAGGAGCTCCAGGACGAGCACGACGTCCTGGTGGCCGAGATCACCGAGCTCGAGCTGATCCTGGCCAGCGATGCCCGCAAGCGGGAGATCATCCGCGGGGAGCTCGACGAGGTGGTCGAACGCTTCGGCGACGACCGGCGTACCCGGATCGTCCCGGCCGAGGGCGAGATGACCGACGAGGACCTCATCACCCGCGAGGACGTCGTCGTGACCCTGACCCGGGGCGGGTACGTCAAGCGGACACGGGCGGACCTCTACCGGTCGCAGCGGCGCGGCGGCAAGGGGGTGCGGGGAGCAGCGCTGCGCGGCGACGACCTCGTAGCCCACCTTCTCGTCACGTCCACCCACCACACGCTGCTGTTCTTCACCGACGCGGGCAGGGTGTACCGGGTCAAGGCCTTCCAGGTGCCGGAGGCGGCCCGGGACGGGCGAGGTGTGCACGTGGCCAACCTGCTGTCCATGCAGCAGGGGGAGGCCATCGCCCAGGTGCTGGCCATCGAGCACTACGAGCAGATGCCGTACCTGGTGCTGGCCACCCGGCGTGGCCTGGTGAAGAAGACCATGCTGCCTGCCTACGACACCCGGCTCAGCGGTGGGATCAAGGCGATCTCCCTGACCGAGGACGACGCGGTCATCGGGGCCGACCTGCTCACCGCTGCCGACGACCTGCTGCTGGTCTCGCGCCGGGCACAGGCGGTGCGCTTCCACGCCGACGATGGGGCGCTGCGGCCGATGGGTCGTGACACCCGGGGCGTGGTCGGGATGCGCTTCCGGGACGGTGACGAGCTGCTGTCCATGACCGTGCTGCCTGCCGGGATGGACGAGGAGGCGGCGTTCGTCTTCAGCGTCACCGACGGCGGGTACGCCAAGCGGACCCCGGTCGCTGACTACCGCCCGCAGAGCCGGGGAGGGCTCGGGCTCAAGGCGATGCGCCTCACGGCCGCACGGGGCGGGCTCGTCGGTGCCTTGGTCGTCGAGGAGAGCGACGAGGTCCTCACGATCCGGGCATCGGGTAGCGTGACACGAAGCCCAGTCCGGGACGTCCGGGCGACCGGACGTGACACTATGGGCGTGACCTTCGTCAGCGTCACTGGTGACGACGCCGTCGTGGCGATCAGCACGGTGGTCGAGGACGAGATGAACGGCGCGACCGACGACGGAGTTGGCGACGAGGACGTCGTCGGGGAGGATGGTGAGTCGTGACGACGAGCCGTGGCACGCCTGCCGACCTCGACGAGGACGCGACACAGGCCGTTCCTACCGCTGACCTGGACACGGGTCCTCAGGAGGCCGTGGAGGCCCCGGTCGCCGAGAAGGATGACGCCGAGGGGTTGGCCCCGGCGGAGGACCGTCCGTCCGGTGTCGTCCCTGCGTACTACGGCAGCCACAGCACGTCCTCGTCCGACCTCCCCGAGCTCACCCCGGAGCGCCCGGTCACCCGTGCCGCCCGCCGGACCGGCAAGGTCCGCAAGGCCCGGTTGCGGATGCTGCGGGTCGAGCCGTGGTCGGTGATGAAGTCGGCGTTCGTGCTGTCCATCGCCATCGGTATCACGTTCGTCGTCGCCGTCGCGACGCTCTGGTCGGTGGTCGACGCCGCCGGGGTGTTCGACGTGGTCGGCGGGCTCATCAGCGACCTGACCGAGTCCCAGGACTCCACCGGCATCCAGGTCACCGACTACGTGGGCTTCTCCCGGGTCGTCGGCCTGGCCACGGTCATCGCTGTTGTGGACGTCGTGCTCCTCACCGCTCTGGCCACGCTCTTCGCATTCCTCTACAACCTCTCCGCCGCCCTGCTCGGCGGGCTCGAGGTCACGCTGGCCGAGGACGACTGAGGCCCCCAGGCGTCGCGGCGGCCACGGCCCGGGAGGGGTCGGGGACCACGCGGTGAGGTACGGTTGTGCGCTGGTTCGGGCCTATAGCTCAGTCGGTTAGAGCGCTTCCCTGATAAGGAAGAGGTCACTGGTTCAAGTCCAGTTAGGCCCACGTGAAGAAGGTCATCGTGCTGCTGCTGACGGCCGGCGTGGGCTACCTGGCCTGGCGTCGCTGGGCCCAGTCCCAGGAGGAGAACGACATCTGGGCACAGGCCACCGATCCCGTGGAGCCGCGCGACCTCCGCTGACCCCACGAGCCGGGGACGTAGCTCAACTGGCAGAGCACCGCCTTTGCAAGGCGGGGGTTAGGGGTTCGAGTCCCCTCGTCTCCACGCCGGGCCCCTGGCGCGGGGCGTGGCCTCCGGTCGCGGTGCAGGTCGCGGGCGGGTGCCCCGCCCGCGACCTGTTCGACCGTCAGGCCTTGTCGGGCTCGGCAGCCTCTGCCACGTCGTGCGCGGCGTCAGCAGCCTCCTCGGCCGTGCCCGCGGCGGCCTCTGCCGCCTCCGCCACGGCTTCCTCCGCCTTCTCCTCGCTCGTCGCCGCGGCCTCGTCGACCTTGGCCGCAGCCCGTCGACTCGTTCGCTTCGTCGTCTCGGCAGCCTCCTCGGCCTTCTCCGCCGTGGCCTCCGCAGCGTCCGCGGTCGCATCGGCAGCCTGGTCGGCCTTCTCGGCGACGGCCTCGGCCGCGGACTCCGCTCCGGCCGAGACGGTGGCGGCCGCGTCAGAGGCGGCATCCGAGGCCTTGCGGCTCCAGTCCGACGGGGTGCTCTCCCAGCCTCCCGCGCTCTCCCAGGCGTTCTCGCTGGACGACCCCATGAGCTTCTTCGCGATGACCGCCCCTGCGGCGGCCAGCGCCCCGATGAACACCAGCTTCTTCACTGCACCCATTGCCGTGGTCCTTCCTCGTCGACGTCTGGGCCCATCCGATCACGTCCCGCCCCCGGCGGTCCAGCGCGACGGGTGAGACACTGAGCCTCGTTGTGCTCCCGACAGGAAGGTAGTTCCGTGCCCGAGACCATCGTGGCCACCCTCTCCACGAACCACGGCGACATCAACATCCGGCTCTTCCCGGACCAGGCGCCCAAGACGGTGCGCAACTTCGTGGAGCTCGCCGAGGGGACGCGTGAGTGGGTGGACCCCTCCACGAGGCAGCGCTCCACCGCGCGCTTCTACGACGGGCTCACCTTCCACCGAGTGATCCCCGGCTTCATGATCCAGGGAGGGTGCCCGCAGGGCACCGGGACCGGAGGGCCCGGCTACCAGTTCTCCGACGAGTTCCACCCCGAGCTCAGCTTCGACCGCCCCTACCTGCTGGCCATGGCCAACGCCGGGCCCAACACCAACGGGTCGCAGTTCTTCATCACGGTCGCTCCGACCACCTGGCTGAACTTCAAGCACACGATCTTCGGAGAGGTGGCCGACGCAGCCAGCCGGGGCGTCGTCGACGAGATCGCCGCCGTGCCCACGGGACGCCAGGACAAGCCGGTGGACCCCGTCGTCATCTCCTCGGTCAGCATCGAGCGGGTCACCTCCTGAGCCAGGCGGTCCCGCAGCCCCTGCGCTGCTACCGGCACCCCAACCGGGAGACACGGGTCACCTGCACGCGCTGCGGCCGGCCCGTGTGCCCCGAGTGCATGGTGCCCGCCCCGGTCGGGTTCCACTGCCCGTCCTGCGTCGCCGAGGCCCGACGGGCCCTTCCCCCGACACGGACCTCGGTCGGCGCCGTCGCCTCCCGCCACCCGCGGCGAGCGACCACGGTGCTCATCGGCGTCAACACGGTGGCCTACGTGGCCACCGTGCTCAGCTCGGACCGGTTGCTCGCCCAGTACGGCCTGCTCGGAGTGGCCGTCGCCGATGGGGAGTGGTGGCGGCTGCTGACGGCCCCGTTCCTGCACGGCAACCTCGCGCACGTCGGGCTCAACATGCTTGCGCTGTGGATCCTGGGCTCCGCGGTCGAGCCCGCGCTCGGGCGCGCGCGGTTCCTCACCGTCTACGGGCTCTCCGCGCTCGGCGGCACAACCGCGTCCTACCTGGTCGGGAACCCCCTGGTGCTCTCGGTCGGTGCGTCAGGTGCGGTGTTCGGGCTGCTCGGCGCGCTGCTCGTGGTGCTCCGACGGCTCAACCGGGACGTCTCCGGGGTGCTCGTGCTGCTGGCCGTCAACCTCGTGCTCGGCTTCGTCGTCCCCAACATCGACTGGCGGGCCCACCTCGGAGGTCTCGTGGTCGGGGTCCTCGTGACGGCGGCGTTCGTCTACCCGCCCCGCGCCGCCCGAGCCACGGTCGGCTGGGTCGTCAGCGCCGCCACGCTCGGCGCCCTGGCGTGGGCGGCGGCGCTCCGCACGGAACAGATCCTGGCGATGCTCACCTGACACCACGGAGATTTCCACAGGAGTTGTCCCCAGTGGGGATGAATCACACGCCTGTAACCCATTCTTACGCTCAGCGCCACCTCGTGAACACGAGGAAGCCGGCGACGATCGCCCCCATCCCGATGAGCAGGTTCCAGCTCCCCAACGACGACATGACGGGGATGGAGGACCCGGCCACGTAGTTGACCACGATCCAGAGCAGGCCGAGCACGAGCAGGACCGAACCGGTCACTGGGACCCAGCGACCGCTCGTCTGCTCCTCGGGTGGCACGGCCCGCTGCGGTGGTCGGTACGACTCGTCGTCCTTCTTCCGCCGTCGCGACTCGGGCACGTCGGGCCTCCTCTTCGCTGCCTACCGTCCGCGCGGTCGTCGCGGGTACGGACGGCATCTAGCCTAGATGCGGGAGGTGAACGGTGCCGATGGCGACGGGACGTGCCTGGCACGGGACGGCTGTGCTCGTCCTCGGCGGCGCAGGTCTGCTCATCGCGGCCGGGGTCGAGCTCTCGTCCGCCGACGACGTGGACACTCCCCGGGGGGGCGACCTCGCCGACCTCGTCGACCGGGAGACCCAACGGGTGACCGAGCTCGAGGAGCAGGTCACCGGCCTCGCCGAGGAGGTCGACATCTTGGGAAGGACCGATGCGACGACGCCGCTGAGGGCGGCGCTCGCCGCCGAGGAGGCACAGGCCGACGCGGCGGGGTTCACCGCGCTCGAGGGCGCAGGGGTGACCGTGACGCTCGACGACGCCCCGGTGCCGGAGGACCTCGGCGACCTGCCGCCGGGGACGTCGGCAGACGACTTCGTCGTCCACCAGCAGGACGTGGAGGCCGTCGTCAACGCCCTGTGGACGGGCGGAGCCGAGGGGATGCAGATCATGGACCGTCGCATCACCAGCGTGAGCGCGGTGCGGTGCGTCGGCAACGTCATCATCCTCGACGGGCAGGTCTACTCCCCACCCTTCACCATCACCGCGGTCGGCAACCCTGCCCGGCTGACCGCGGCGCTCGACCTCTCGACGCCGGTGCAGATCTACCGCGAGTGGGCGGCCTACATCGGGCTGGGCTACGGCGTGACCGAGCACGACAGCGTCGAGCTCCCGGCGGCCACCGGCCCGACCACCCTCACCCACGCCCAGGTGGCCGGGGAGGCGACGTGACCCCGCGGCACGTCCTGGTCGTCGACAACTACGACAGCTTCGTGTTCAACCTCGTCCAGTACCTCGGCCAGCTCGGGGCTGAGTGCGAGGTCGTCCGCAACGACGAGGTCGTCCCGGCCCGGGCCCGTGAGGCGGACGGGATCCTGCTCTCGCCCGGCCCGGGGACGCCGGAGGCTGCCGGTGCGTGCATCCCCCTGGTGCACCAGCTGGCCGGGGTGGTGCCGATCTTCGGTGTCTGCCTCGGGCTGCAGGCCATCGCCGTGGCGTACGGGGCCCGGGTGACGCGGGCACCCGAGCTGCTGCACGGCAAGACGAGCCATGTGCACCACGACGGTGCCGGGGTGCTCGCCGGGCTGCCCGACCCGTTCGTGGCTACCCGCTACCACTCGCTGGCCGTCGAGGAGCCCACGGTTCCGCCGTCGCTGGAGGTGACGGCGCGCAGCACGAGCGGTGTCGTGATGGCGATGCGTCATCGTGAGCTGGCCGTGGAGGGGGTGCAGTTCCACCCCGAGTCGGTGCTGACCGAGGGCGGCCACCGGATGCTCGCGTCGTGGCTCGCCGTCTGTGGCGACCCCGACGCCCGGGCGCGGGCCGAGGGCCTCGCACCGGTCGTCCGGCGCGGCACGACCTCCCTGGACCTGCCCGAGCCGGTCGGCTGAGCTACGGCGAGGCGGTAGCGGTCGCTGTCGGGCTCGGGGCGGGCGGCGTCGGGGTGGGAGTCGGAGCCGGTGCCACCGCCACGGTGATCGCGACGCGGCTGCCGGCCTGCGCCTCGGTCCCGGCCGCGGGGGCCTGGAACACCACGCGGCCCTCGGGCTGAGCCGTGCTCTCCTCCTCGGTGACGACGACGGTGAAGCCCGCCTGGCCGAGCACCGCCTGGGCCTCCCCACTGGGCAGCCCCACGACGTCCGGGACGGTGACGGCCCCGCTGGAGACGACGAGGCTCACCTCCGACCCCGACTCCACCTCGGTCCCCTCCGGGGGGTCCACCTCGAGGACCGTGCCCTCGGGCTGGTCGCTGGCCTGCTCGGTGACAGGGCCGAGCCGCAGCCCGGCATCGGTGATGATCGGTCGCGCGTCGGCGAGGTCGAGCCCCACGACCCGCGGGACGTTCGTGCGCTCGGCTCCACTGGAGACGACGACGTCGACCGCGCTCTCAGGCTCGACGAGCTCCCCGGCTCCCGGGGACTGCTCGATCACCGAGCCCTCGGGCACGTCGGGGTCGGTGCGCACGGTCTGCTGGCCGAGCACGAGGCCCCGTTCGGTGAGCAGGGCCTCCGCCTGCTCGAGGGTCTGCCCACCGAGGTTCGGGACACGGACCTGCTCGGCGCTGGGCCGGAACAGCGCCCAGCCGACCACCCCCGCCAACGCCAGCACGGCCACCACCGCCAACGTCAGCAGCACGTAGCGCCCGGCACGGGACTTCTCGGGCCCAGGCTCGGTCGCTGCCAGACCGGGTACGAGGGCGGTCGTCCCGGGGTCGGTGGCCAGCATCGCTGTCTCGGGGGCCACCGCGGCCACCGGACGCCCGGTGCGGGCCCGCTCGATGTCGGCCCGCATCTCGGCGGCGCTCTGGTACCGCTGCAGCCGGTCCTTGGCCAGCGCCGTGAGCACGATCGTGTCGACGGCCGCGGGAACGGCGGGGTTGAGCGAGCTCGGCGGCACCGGCTGCTCCTTGACGTGAGCCATCGCCACCGACACCAACGAGTCCCCGACGAAGGGCGGACGTCCGGTCAGCAGCTCGTAGAGCACGCATCCGGTCGCGTACAGGTCGCTGCGGGCGTCGGCCGTCTCCCCGCGGGCCTGCTCGGGGGACAGGTACTGGGCGGTTCCCACGACCATCGAGGTCTGCGTCATGGTCTGACCGGCCTCGCCCATCGCCCGCGCGATGCCGAAGTCCATGACCTTCACCTGGCCCTGGTCGGTGATCATGACGTTGCCGGGCTTGATGTCGCGGTGGACGATGCCGGCCCGGTGGCTGTAGTCGAGAGCGCGCAGCACCTCCCCGGTGACCTCGAGGGCGACGTCGGTCGAGATGGTGGGCTCCTCGCGGAGCATCTCGCGCAGCGTCTTGCCCTCCACGTACTCCATGACGATGAACGGCACGGAGACGCCCTTGATCTCGCTCTCGCCGGTGTCGTAGACGGCCACGATCGCCGGGTGGTTCAGGGAGGCCGACGACTGGGCCTCACGCCGGAACCGCGCCTGGAACGTCTGGTCGGTCACCAGGTCGACGCGCAGCGACTTGATCGCGACCGTGCGCCCGAGGCGCAGGTCGCGCCCGCGGTGCACCTCGGCCATACCGCCGCGCCCGATGACCTCCCCGAGCTCGTAGCGGTCCGACAGGATCGTGGTGGGGGTGATCCCGCCCTGATCGGGCCCTTCGGTCATCCTTGCCCTCCCTCTTCCAGCAGCACGGCCTGCATGACCGCCCGGGCGATCGGGGCAGCCAGCTGGCCGCCGGAGACGTCGACCCGCTCGCCGGGGTTCTCGATCACGACGGCGACCGCGACCTGCGGGTCCTCCGCCGGAGCGAACGACGTGAACCAGTACACCGGCGTCTGGCCGGCACCACGCTCGGCCGTGCCCGTCTTGCCGGCGACCGACACGCCGGGGATCGCCGCGTTCCGCCCCGTGCCGGAGTCCACCACGGCGACCATCATCTCAGTCAGGTCCCGGGCCGTGGCCACCGAGACGGAGCGGGCCTGCTCGGAGGGCTCCGTGACCTGCAGCACGGCGAGGTCCGGGGCCAGTGCCTCGGCGATCAGGTACGGGCGCATGAGCACTCCGTCGTTGGCGATGGCCGCTGTCACCATCGCGTCCTGCAGCGCCGATGCGCGAACGTCGAACTGCCCTATCGCCGCCTGCGCCGTCTGCGCCGGGTCGAGGGTGTCGGGGAACACGCTCGTCGCCGCGTTGTACTCGACGAGGGGCTGGGTGTTGTAGCCGAACGCCTCGGCCTGCTCCCGGAGCGCGTCGTCACCGAGCTCGATGCCCAGGGCCCCGAAGGCGGTGTTGCAAGAGATCCGCAGGGCGTCGAGCAGCGTGGTCTGCCCGGACGGCCCGCACTCGCCGCCGAACGCGTTCGGCAGGGTCGTGGTGCTGCCGGGCAGCGGCAGCTCGGCCGGGCCGGGGATCACGGTGTCGGGCTCGTAGTCCCCGGACTCCAGTGCGGCGGCCGCCGTCACGAGCTTGAACGTCGACCCGGGGGGGTAGGTCTGGGCGATGGCGCGATTCAGCATCGGCTCGGCGGCGTCGGTCTGGTAGGCGGTCCACGCCTGCTCCTGCACCTCGGCGTTGGGGTCGGCCAGCGGGTTCGGGTCGTAGGAGGGCCTGGCCGACATGGCGAGGATCGCCCCGGTGGCGGGGTCGATGGCCACAACCGCGCCGACCATGCCCGCCAGGCCGGAGTCAGCGGCCTCCTGTGCCGCCGGCTGCAGGGTGAGCCGGACGCTGCCACCTTCGGGGGGTCGGCCCGACACCAGGTCGATGACGCGCCGGGCGAACAACGTCTCGTCGGTGCCGGCGAGGATGTCGTTGGCGGCCCGCTCGGTGGCCGACCGTCCGTAGACCCAGGAGTAGAACCCGGTGGCGTGGGCATAGAGCGGCCCCTGCGGGTAGGAGCGCTGGTAGTCGAAGCGCCCGGTGGACTCCTCCGACACCGCGACGGCGGTGTCGCCGACCAGGATGGGGCCTCGCTGCCGTGCGAACTCCTCGAGCAGCACCCTGCGGTTGTCCGAGCGCGCGTTGAGCTCGTCGGCCCAGAAGACCTGGACGACGGTGATGTTCGCGAGCAGAGCGACGAACATGAGCAGCGT
>Ga0316576_10001572_pt1 | contig 12406 bp, 9 predicted proteins | sample S0NA_FD_203075 | JGI IMG/M metagenome (GOLD analysis project Ga0316576, IMG submission 203075) | Rhizosphere microbial communities from salt marsh grasses in Alabama, United States - S0-2_050615r3r5 | ecosystem: Host-associated > Plants > Roots > Rhizosphere | place: USA: Alabama | collected... | reverse complement strand
AGCGAAAGTGCGATACCACAGCCCGGTGGGCTGTGGTAAAAATTCCGAAATACCCCGTAGATTATATGAAACGGGCTGCTCCAAGATGTGCTAAAAGCACATCAGAACAAATAACCCTAAATAAAAAAGGAGCAGCCCATGAAAAAGATAGCTTATGTTGGAATCGATTACCATATAAATGTGCTTTCAATCGCAGTAATTGTTAAAGGACAAAAAGAACTCTACGAAACGATTCGACTTAAAAACGACAATAAAATCATAGCCAGGTATATGAAAAAGTTATCAAAGAAGTTTCAAATCAAAGCCTGCTACGAAGCTTCCAGTAGTGGTTATTCATTTCAACGCAAGATGGCTTCATGGGGATTTCACTGTGATGTTATTGCGCCTTCGTTGATCCCCAAAAAGCCGGGCAATCGCCGCAAAAATGATTTTCGAGATGCCAAAGATCTGGCCAAAAATTATGCCAACGACATGCTAACCTTCGTCCGTTTACCCAGCGAAAAAGAAGAGGCCCTGCGAAGTCTTATCCGTTGCCGTTTGACATTTAAAGAATCAGCCAAGCGGGTAAAACACCAGATCAACAGCCTGCTTTTGTCTCAAGACTTCCGTTGGCCCAAAAGTAAGTGGACGCAACAGCATCGGTGTTGGATATCGCAAATTAAGATGCCTCATGTCTATCTTCAGCACGCCTTGGATGAATATTTTAATCATTTACAATATATTGAAGGTCGGCTTGAGTATCTGGAAGATCAAATCGAAGAGATTGCTGCATCTCCCATTTATGCTTCAAGCGTAAAGAAGCTTCGATCTTTTAAAGGCATTTCCACCCTGACGGCCATGGTGCTGATTGCCGAAATTACCGACTTTCGACGATTTGCAAATCCCAGGGCCCTGATGGCCTTTCTTGGATTGATTCCATCTGAGCATTCTTCCGGTGATAAGCAACAAGGTGGATCAATTACCAAAACAGGCAACAGTCGGTGCCGCAAACTTTTGGTCGAGTCGGTTCAGCATTATTACAAAAGACCATACATCTCGCATAGAATGCGAAAAGAGTTAGCCCAAGTAGATCCTCAAAGTGCCCATATTGCGGTCAAATGTCTCAAACGCTTACACAAACGATTTTGGGCACTAACAATGAAAGGCAAGCAAAGACCTGTGGTGATCACGGCCATAGCACGTGAACTTGTTGGATTTATCTGGGCCATGATGCAACCTGTAGCTGTTGAAGCATAAGAACTTTTAACCATGAATATCATTGTTTATCAAAAACCTTTTTAAGCGGTTTAAGCATCAGGAGACTTGGGGTATGTCAGGAGATACTCGGGCAAGCTGTGTTGAGAGGTGTGTAACCTTATTCACGACCGTAGATCGAGTGTCCTCCGGACGGATTATGAAAAATGTTGGTAACCAATCCACGAATAGCAGCTTGATTCACCGTCGAAGAAACCTCAAGTCTCTGTTGCTTATCCAGGGAGGTTTACAAATGTAATCCATGCTCAATGCTCAATAATTCGATGAGCAAAAATAAATGTCAAAGAACATATAAAACAACTATTGACAAAGCCCGTTTCATAGCAGCTTGCTGCGGGGATAGGAATTTTAGCCAGCCAAACAAACGGCGGGTAAACCTTTCGGAAAACTGAGCGGCAAAGCCGCGTTTCATAAAATCGTTGCACGATTTTATTTCCCCTGACAACAATAGATGATCTAATATATTTAACGCTTTAAATAGTCGAGAGAAGGTGCTTTGTCAACATTAGCTGATCATCGGGTTATAATTTTAGAGGACCAATAACTGATCAATAAGGAGCGAACGCTCCGCGGCAGCGTATATCTCTTTCCAACCGACTGAAACTTGTGCTTAAACACCCGTAAATCCGAACCGGACTCGCATTATCTATAATAATTTAAAGCTAAATGATAACATTAACTTATTTTGTCATCATTTCATTCGGTTCGGACTAACGCGTGCTAAAGCCCTTCAAACAGTCATTCGGTTTTCAAGAGAAACACGCCGTCGCTACGCTGAATCGAAATAAATGGCGTTTACTCCGGTATCCATAAAAATACTCATTGACATATTGAGTCCTATCTGTGCAAATTAGAGCCTTTTTAAAGTACAACCTAAATGACATGGAGGGAGATAATGGAGAACAGAATTTATAATTTCAACGCCGGTCCGGCCGCACTTCCCCTTGAAGTGCTTGAAGAAATAAAGGATTCATTTTTAAATTTCGGTGGTTCCGGCATGTCAATTACAGAGATCAGTCACCGGTCAACGTTGTTTGACGATGTTATAAACGATGCCGTTGCAAGAACCCGACGACTGTTGAAACTTGATGACAAGTTCCACGTATTGTTTATCCAGGGAGGTGCCAGTTTACAATTTTGCATGATACCCCTGAACCTTCTCGAAGAAGGTGATGCTGCAGACTATGTGAACACAGGCACCTGGTCTACAAAGGCCATCAAGGAAGCTCAAATTGTAGGCAAAACCATAGACGTTGTGGCATCTTCAGAAGATAAACATTTTTCCTACATTCCAAAAAATATCTCGTTTAACAAGGGTGCGGTCTATGCACACATTACATCCAACAACACCATCAAAGGAACCCAATGGGCATCTATTCCGGAGACAGGCGGAGTTCCCCTTATCGCTGATATGTCGTCTGATATTATGTCAAGACCTTTTGATGTCGATAAATTCGGCCTGATTTATGCCGGAGCCCAAAAAAATATAGGTCCTGCCGGTGTTTGTATGGTCATCATTCGGGATGATATGCTGAAAAGGGTACCGGATACGCTTCCGTCCATGCTAAAATATACCACTTATGCCTCTAAGAATTCGATGTTCAATACGCCGCCCTGCTTTGCAATCTATATGATTCAATTGGTCATGAAGTGGCTGGAGGAAAGTGTCGGCGGACTTGAGAAAATGGAAAAGATGAATCAAACAAAGGCCGGAATGCTCTATGATGCCATAGACGCCAGTGGTTTTTATCAGGGAACGGCTGAAAAGGATAGTCGTTCTATGATGAATGTCACATTTCGTCTTCCGGATGAAGCTCTTGAAAAACAGTTTGTTGAGCAGGCGCTTAAAAACGGAATGGGTGGTCTTAAAGGTCATCGATCCGTGGGAGGTTGCCGTGCGTCGATTTACAATGCAACATCACTGGCGGCAATAGAATCCCTTGTTGATTTTATGAAACAATTTGAGCAGAAAAACGGGTGACGGAGTAATATTTGTCGAATCGCTTTATGGACAATGCTTTATTAAAATCCGAATAGCCACACCTCAGGCGGATAAATTCGCCTGAGGTGAATCAACCTCATGTTTAAAAGACCTTAAAGAAATAACAGATGTTAATATCGTATTTGAAATTGATGTTACTTTCTAAAGTGACCGCATGAAAAATTCGGACTAATCGCACAACTCGAAAAGTGCGGCAGCGCCCATTCCCCCGCCGACACACATCGATTCGATGCCGTATTGAACGCCGCGTTCCTTCATATTGGCAAGCAGCGTTGCACACAATTTGGCGCCCGTGCATCCCAGAGGATGCCCCAACGCAATAGCCCCACCGTGAATATTAACCCGGTCCATGTCAATACCGAGTTCCCGGATACAATACACCGCCTGAGATGCAAAGGCTTCGTTGATTTCAAAAAGACCGATATCTTCAAGGCCCAAGCCGGCCATATCCAGAAGCTTTGGAATAGCGTATCGGGGTCCTACTCCCATTTCTTCGGCCTTGCAGCCAACAGTTGTATAATATTTTAACTTGGCGATGGGTTTTAATCCAAAAGCCTCGATCTTTTGAGCACTCATGATAATACTTGCGGCTGCACCGTCGGTGGTCTGGGAAGAGTTTCCGGCAGTCACCGTTCCATCCTGAGCGAATACAGGATTCAGACCGGCCAAACCTTCCAAGGTCGTAGAAGGCCGAATGCCGTCATCATCATCAACCATAAAGGTATCTTTCCTGTAAATAGCCTCTTCATTTTGAACAAACTTGTTTGCCGGCGTAGGAACAATTTCACTAAAAAGTTTTTTATTCATGGCCTCTGTGGCTTTCATTTGAGAATGATAGGCGAATTCATCCTGTTCTTCTCTGGATACATTGTACCGGTTGGCAACGATTTCCGCGGTTATCCCCATAGAAACGTAAAGATCGGCGTGTTGTTTAGAATATTCAGGATGAGGCCTGGGAAGATTTCCACCCATGGGCACAAAAGTCATGGACTCAAGACCTCCCCCAATGGCAACTTCCGACCAACCCGACATAACGCGCAAGGAGGCCTGAGCGATGGCCTCGAGGCCGGAAGCACAGAACCGGTTTACCGTGGCGCCGGAAACTTGAACCGGAAAGCCGGCAATCTGGGATGCAACTCTTCCGATGTTCAGTCCCTGTTCAGCTTCGGGAAACGCGCAGCCGATCATTATGTCATCCACATCTTTCATTTCAAGGTTCGGTGTTTTTTCTACGGCAGACTTCAAAATGAAGGACAACAGGTCTTCAGGTCGTGTATCTTTAAAAGCCCCTTTGCTTTTCTTACAGCCGGGTGTTCTGATGGATTGGACTATATAGGCGTCTCTCATATTCCCTCCTCTGTTTTCCATTTATAAACGGACCTTTTTCCGATGTGCTGTGTTCTCCGCGGGTTTCCGTCTGCGGCGTACTATTCGTACGCCTCAACGAAAACCCTTGTGCGACCTTGCACATCGAAAAAATCACGTTTTTAAATGGAAAACATGAATAATGATTTCTGTGTCCTCGATGGTTAGGATCTATACTACGTTCCGACAGGCTCAAATTTTAATCCTCGAAATACTATATGTATGTCTGTGGTTAATCCCGCCAAGGCGGGATCGCCTTTCTTGACCTCGGCCAAAAATCTGTTTTTTTAAAAGGCCTCAGTTTATTATCAAAAAATCGCATTTATAACTGGAAAACATGATTAATGACTTCATAGTAATTATAAACTTAAGATTCATATCGCCTTTTTAAAATATATGGCGATGGAACTTCCTATATCAAAATTTACTTGAATAAAACCTCACTCGTGTCCATTCATAAATGAGGATTTTTGTTTTATATCAAGGCATGCGAAAAAAATAACCGCAGGCATATGGTTGATATTCCGAAGATTATTTTTTGAGCATAACGCAGATATCGGGCAAAAAGACCATTTAAGGATGGACACCAACTAATTTCTTAAAGGTCTTCCGGTTTTTAACATATGTTCAACTCTATCCAAGGTCTTTTCTTCTTTCCAGAAATCGACGAAAGCCTCTCTTTCGAGATTAAGGATGACATCTTCTTCGATGATGCTGTTGTCTCTTACATCTCCACCACTGATAACATAGGCGATTCTTTTTGCCAGGAATGCATCGTATTCTGAAATATATTTTCCTTCTAACATATTGAAGATCTCCACCTCAATCATACCTTGAGCAGCCTGTCCCAAAACCTTTATCGGTTGTTTTATCGGCGGTGCGTAGCCTTCATCGACCATCTTCAAAACCTCTTTTTTGGCTTCACCGATGAGATAGTCCCGGTTAAATACGATTCTGTCCTTGGGACCCAAGAAACCGTTGTTTCTGGCTTCAGCAGCAGATGTTGAAACTTTAGCCAGTGCAATGGACATAAACACCGGAACGAAAAACTTGGCAAGATCGACGTCAACCACCGCTTCAGGGATCGTCTGAATAAATTTTTTCCAAAGATTTAAACATCCGCCGCTCGATGGGAGTAAGCCGACGCCTATCTCAACAAGTCCCATGTAGAGTTCGGCATGGGCCACAATTCTGTCGGCGCCTAAACACACCTCGCACCCACCCCCAAGGGTCATGCCGTAAGGGGCTGCCACTACCGGAAAGCTCGAATATTTTTCTTTTTGTATAGCGTTTTGAGCTAAACGCAAAAATTCATCGATTTCCGAGAACTTTCCTTGCATGGCCAGACCGGCCATAAAATAAAGATCTCCGCCTGCTGAAAAGGTGCCCGGCATTCCGCCTGTCTGGTTTCCGATGACAAGACCCAGACCGTTGGCATCCACATACTCCATGACTTGCTGCTGAAATTCGATAACTTCTTTGTTCAAAGCATTCATCTTGGTATGAAATTCCAGACAAAATACGCCATCGTCAAGATCTATTAATGAAGCGGATTTGCAGGACTGAACCAGTTTGCCTGCATCTTTGATGGCTTTAAGAGAAACCATCGTTTTGCTGGTAACGATCTCTGCATAGCTTTCGGTGGTGAAGTCATATGCATAACGCTTTCCCATATCGGTTTTGTAAAAAGTCGTGTGGCCGGCGGCAATCATCCGCTTTATTTTTTCAGGTATTTCAAATCCATCTTTTTTCATCTTGTCTACAGAAACTTCGAGGCCGATGGCATCCCAGGTCTCAAACGGGCCCATTTCAAAGTTGAATCCCCATCTCATGGCATGGTCGATGTCAACGATGGTATCTGATATTTCAGTTATCCTGTTAACCGCGTATATCAGACCGTTTGCCACAACTTTCCAGGCAAATCTCGCAGCTTTGTCCTGACCATAAACGATGGACTTGATTTTTTCAGGAAGTGTTTTTGCCTCTTTAGCTTCAGCAAGACATGGGAAGTCCGGTGGGGCATATTCAGCATATTCTAAAGTGTGTGGATCGATGACCTTTCGGATCTTTTTCCGTTCAGGTGTTACGTCGGTCTTATAAAAGCCGCTTTTGGTTTTTTTCCCCAGTAAATTGTTTTTAATCATCTGGTCTACAAATTCGGGAAGGACGAAGCTGTCTCTTTGTTCGTCGTCGGCAATCAATTCATATGTGTTCTTGGCGACATGACCCAAGGTATCGAGTCCAACGATGTCGCATGTCTTGAACATGGCGGTCTTGGGCCTGCCCATGGCGGTTCCAAAAAGTGCGTCCACTTCAGGAATAGAAAGGCCTTCCTCGATCATGAGTTGCATGGCCTTGACAATTCCCTGAACACCGATTCTGTTTCCGACAAAATTGGGCGTGTCCTTAGCCCATACAATGCCTTTTCCGAGAATCCGTTCTCCAAAATCAGACATAAATTCGAGGACTTCAGGGAGAGTTTCTTCTCCCGATATGATTTCAAGAAGGTGCATATATCTTACTGGATTGAAAAAATGTGTGCCTATAAAATGCTGTTTAAAATCGAGGCCCAGGCCTTTGGACATGGCTTTTAGCGGCAGCCCTGAGGTGTTGGATGAAACAACGGCGCTGGGTTTTCTTTTTGTTTCAATTCGCGTAAAAAGATCCTGCTTAATTTTTAGATTCTCCACAACCACTTCCACGATCCAGTCGCAGTCTGAAATTCTGTCAAAATCATCTTCCAAATTGCCGATGGTGATGCGATCAACATCTTTTTTCTCCATCAAAAGCGACGGACTCGACTTCAAAACTGTATCCAAACCGGCCTTCACGATTCGATTTCTGGCAACCGGATCGTTTCTTTCTTCTTCTTTTAGATCAAAAGGAACGATATCCAGCAATAAAGTCTTTATGCCGGCCCCGGCCAAAAGGGCGGCAATGCCTCCGCCCATTACGCCTGAACCAATAACCGCTGCCTGCCTGATTTTTCTAACCATGATAGCCTCCTGCTATAATTAAAGGATGAAGCTCAAAATATGAATGCTCATTCATTTATCTAACAAAACATATTTTGATCTGTCAAGAAAAAAACAAAAAATATATGCCATCTTAAATACGATTATAAAATAAATAAATTCATTAATTTATGCTGATATTTGTACTTTTGTAAAATTATAATAAATAATTTTGTCAGCATTTGTAACTTCAAAATGAAAAATGAACAATTATTCATTTAAAGCAAATAACCATTGCCAAACAAGCTTGTTTACGGTTATAAACCACATGTTGAGGCTTTGTAGCAAAACAATACGCTCTTTCGATAGGACCTTGGAAGAATGACACAAGAAAACGATGTTGTACTCATATACTTTGAAGATCAGCCGATATCATTTGCGAGGATAGAAGATATCTCTCCGGATATCAAAAAAGACTGGTATCATGTTAAACTGCTACTGTTGCAGTTTCCTCTCCAGGTGGTTAACTGGATTTTGCGTGATATTTATATTAACGGCCAGGAATTTACCATGGAAGGAAAAAAAATACGCCTTGAAAAGGTGGTTTGCCCCAAAGAGATCGATCAGGTTAAGAAAGAAAAAGACATCTCTGAGAAATCAGGTAATCAGAAAGTGATATCTTTAGCTGATCTCAAGAAAAAATCGCCGTGAGGTTGGTTATAAGGTTATGGAACGTTCAGGCCAAATCGTTATATCAGCCTCAAGACGCACCGATATTCCTGCCTTTTACATGGATTGGTTCATGGAACAGATCAAAAAAGAGGTGTTTGAAATTACCAATCCATATAACCGACGCAAGTCCACCATACCTGCAACACCTGATAAAGTACATACCATTGTATTCTGGTCAAAAAATTTTGCACCTTTTATTAAAGGAGGGTTCGGTCAGACGCTTTTGAGCATGGGATACCACCTTTTTTTTAACTTTACCATAAATTCGAATATGCCGTTGTTGGAGCCTTGGGTGCCGTCCTTAAAGCAGCGGTTAGATCAGCTTAGAGGCCTTTGCCGGGACTATGACCCAAAAAGTATAAACTGGAGATTCGACCCTATCTGTTTCTTCGAATTTAAACAAAGTCCCATTAGAAACAATCTTCATGATTTTTCCAGGATTGCGGCATGGGCATCACAATGCGGAGTTACTCGATGTATTACCAGTTTCATGGATCATTACGCCAAGATAGACAAACGGATAAAGACAATACCCGGATTTTCATTTATCGATCCAACCCTGTCGGAAAAAAAAAGAATTCTTCTTAAAATGGAAAAAGAGCTTTCAGAAATGAATGTTGATTTGTATACATGCTGTGAAAAAGACCTGCTGAATGTACTGCCTTCGGACTCGAATATAAGGAAAAGCTCGTGTATTCCCAATGATCTTTTTGTTAAATTATTCGGTGGTAGCTTAAGCTTTAAAAGAGATACAGGACAGCGGTCATCAAAGGGGTGCGGATGTATGATCTCAGTGGATGTCGGGTCGTATCATCTGCACCCATGCTATCATAACTGCCTGTTTTGCTATGCTAATCCAACTGTTCGGGATATTAGGGAAAACGCTACGTTGTAGGTTTTTGAAACGATTTGACATTTCAAGAGCTTTGGGGAAATGTGATGGTTGTTTTATGATTGTTGATTGTTAATATCGTCCTTTCGGGTTAAATCAACGTCTTTGTTTATTCAATCATCAATCGCAATAGGGTTGATTTATGAAAATTGGTTCGGTTGTTCTTGATAATATAACGATTTTAGCACCGCTTGCCGGTATAACTAATTTGCCGTTTAGATTGTTGGCAAAAGCTTCGGGGTGTGGTCTGGTCTGTTCAGAGATGATCAGTGCCAACGGGTTGGTTCACAGATCCTCCAAAACACATGAAATGCTCAAAAGCCGGATTGAGGAAAAACCGTTTTCAGTTCAGATATTCGGTTCAGATCCTTATATAATGGCCGAAGCTGCAGCCATTGTCGAGGCGTCGGGTGCTGACATTCTCGACATAAATCTTGGTTGTGCTGTAAAAAAAGTGTTGAAAACCGGATCAGGGGCAGCTTTAATGAAAGCGACCGATAAGGCTGAAAAAATATTTTTGGCTGTCCGAAAAGCGATAAACATTCCGCTTACCGTGAAAATGAGATCCGGCTGGGATAAATCCGGCGAAGAAGCTTTTGCCATCGCTAAGGTTGCTGAAGCAGGAGGAGTGGACGGAATCACCATACACCCACGTCTCGCCACTCAAGGATTCGGAGGTAAAGCTGACTGGTCTTTAATTGAGGCTATAAAAAATAGCGTTTCCATTCCGGTGATCGGAAACGGAGATATTGTAACGCCGGAAAATGCATTGGCCATGAAAAAGGAAACAGGTTGTGATGCGGTAATGATCGGCCGGGCAGCCATTGGAAATCCATGGTTATTTTCTCAGGTGATATCCCTGATGAACGGAAAGGAAATGGTATCTCCGGATCTTACAGAACGTTTTAATGTAATGGCAACATATCTTAATACTTCAATAGAATGCTTCGGAGAGAAACGGGCTTGTCGGATGATGAGAAGCCATCTGGGATGGTTTGTAAAAGGATTGCGTTTCAGCAGCAGCTTTCGTGAATCCATCAAGGGGATATCGACGAAAAAAGAAGCCCTGTCGTTTATTGAAGAATATAAAAAATCCCTGATTGACTCAAAGAATGTCGGTATTTGAAAAATGATACACTTATCAGTAAGAGAATGTTGCAAGGAGTTTCTATGATAAAAAAGCTGTTTTTTGTACTGACGCTCGTGCTTTTGCTGACGTTTTCTGTCTTTGGATATGCTGACAATTCCAAAGATGTTATTGAACTAAAGGATAATGGCAGCATCAATTGGAGCAGGGGGGTCGTTCAGGCAAAAGGAATCGGAATTCCTCCAACAAAACTGTCTGGGGATTCGAATGCTCGAACCGAGGCGTTGACGGATGCAAAACTTAATGCCTCTCATGTAATTCTAAAAATTATTAAAGAGCTAAGGATTACCGGCACGACTGTTGTTGGAGATTATGCAATTCAAGAGCCTGCCATTATGTCGAAAATTGAAAATATGGTTAACAACGCAAAAGTGGTCAAAAAAGAATATCTAACAGACGGGACGGTAAAAATAGAAATGGAATTGAATCTTCGCGGAGGATTTGCTCAACTTATACTTCCAAAAGAAATCAAGCCCCTCGATTCAATCAAACTGGTCACAATGAATAAATCATCGACACCAGTTTTTACCGGACTTGTTGTCGATGCTAAAGGACTTGGTGTCAAGCCCGTAATGGTCCCAAAAATAATCGATGAAAACAATCAGGAAGTTTATGGTTCTGCTTTTGTCAGCAGAGAATATGCCGTGCAGCAGGGTATGAGCGGATATTCTCGGGACCTGAAAGAAAGCCTGAAAGACAAGAGAGTATCAGATTATCCTCTGGTAGTTAAAGGGTTGAAAACATCGGGTCCGGGTCGTTCTGAAATTGTTATCAGTAATGCAGATGCTTCAAAGCTCAGGGGTATTTCGGAAAGCCTCTATTTTATGAAAAAATGCCGTGTTATTATTGTAATTGACTAACTCGTGATTCTACTGGAAAACAATAAAAATTTTATAGTAAAGATCATATATTAAACAAATATGCTTTATCTCTGAACCGCCCAGGTTCATGATAGATACGGGCTAAACTGGAGGAATCATGAAATTTAAAAAACGATACGCTGTATTTGCAGTTTTGTGGGTATTCTTTCTATATGCGTGTGCCACAGCAACCATGGAATCAAAAACATTTCTCGACACACCTTTGCATCATGTTTCCAATGGCAACACGCTCTTAAAAGCAGGCAAAATTGATGCTGCATCCCGAGAATTCAACCGAGCAAAGGAACTCGATCCGAATTATTCACCGGCTTATGTGGGTCTCAGCTTGGTACATGGTTTAAAGGGAGACGATGAGACTTCCGTCATGTACTTGAAAAAAGCTGTTGACCTGTTGAAGGAGACGCACAAAAATTAAATTTAGGATTATGTCCCAAGACTCCATGATGCCAAATATTTTTTCTGTTCAGGTGTGAGCTTGTCGATTTTTACATTCATTGCCTTCAATTTTTCTCTTGCAATGGCCTTGTCTATTTCTTCGGGTACGGAATAGACATTATTTTCGAGCCTCTGCTTGTTTTTCACCATATATTCAATACTTAAAGCCTGGTTTGCGAAACTCATGTCCATTACGCTTGATGGATGTCCTTCGGCAGATGCAAGGTTTATCAATCTGCCATCACCCAATACATTAATACATTTGCCATTTTCAAGAACATACTCTTCAACGAAAGGCCGAATTGTTCTTCGGGATTTCGCTATTGACCCAAGTCCGTTAAGATCGAGTTCCACGTTAAAATGACCGGAATTGGCGACAATCGCTCCGTCTTTCATGGTTTGGAAGTGTTCTTTTCGTATGACATTAATATTGCCTGTAACGGTGCAGAAAAAATCACCGATTCGCGCTGCCTGACGGATGGGCATAGCGGTGAAGCCGTCCATGACCGCCTCAAGTGCAGCGGTGGGATCGACCTCGGTGACAATGACATTGGCACCCATCCCGCGTGCCCTTAGTGCGAGACCTTTGCCACACCATCCATATCCGCAAACGACAAAGTTTGATCCGGCAATGAGACGGTTTGTGGCCCGAATAATCCCGTCCATTGTGCTTTGGCCGGTACCGTAACGGTTATCAAAGAAGTGCTTGGTCTTAGCATCGTTTACGGCTATGATAGGATATTG
>Ga0316576_10001571_pt1 | contig 12407 bp, 7 predicted proteins | sample S0NA_FD_203075 | JGI IMG/M metagenome (GOLD analysis project Ga0316576, IMG submission 203075) | Rhizosphere microbial communities from salt marsh grasses in Alabama, United States - S0-2_050615r3r5 | ecosystem: Host-associated > Plants > Roots > Rhizosphere | place: USA: Alabama | collected... | reverse complement strand
GAAGTTGTGCAGGCCCGTGAGTTGGTCCGTGATGGCGATGTGCCGAGTGCGTTCGTACAAGAGGGCATACTCCATCGCCAGGACGTCTTGCTCCGCATCGGCCTGCTCACGAGCTCGGACGTCGGTCTCGAACAGCACCAGGCCGAGCCGGTTGAGCAGCGCGGAGACCTGCCCGGCCCCGCGTCCACCGGGTTCGCGGTCAGTGGCCTCCCCGGGGTCTGCCGGCATGGAGCGCACGGCTTCGTTGAGGATGTCGCGTATGGAGAAGAGCAGGAACACCATTTCGCTGCTGCTGATGCCGTCGCGGGCTTGGAGCTCGCGGAGCTGCGCCAGAATTCCCTGCAGCCGGGAGTCCTCCGCTGCGCTGGCGCTCGTGGGCTGCTCGACCAGCGCGAGCAACTCGACGAGCAGGCCCTTGACCTCGTCGAACGTGCTTTCGCGACGCAGAAATTGCGTGATGCGGCTCAGGAAACCATTCACTGCCGCTTCCCAGCGGCCGCGCACTCTTGCGTCGTGGTCGTCCAACAGGTCGCTGACGCTGCCTTCGGTTTTATTCATGGAACGGCGCAGATTTGCGGAAGGAGGGCGAGGAAGGGGATGGTCTCATCGTGCTCTCCGGCGCCGCTCCTGGCAAGGTGGCCCAATCGTCGGGGGTAGGGGTAGCTGGCGAGGGCGCGATGTGCCAGAGTCTTCGGTTGCCCGGTCTGCCGATCGGGTGCATGACAACGGGGCCTCACCCGAGGTCGTGCAAGGCAACGTCTCCGCGAGCATGTGCTAAAATAGTGTGTCCAAGTCAAGCCACCCAACCAGGAGCCACCCCAACCCATGACCCGACACCACGGTAGCGGGACTCGACCTGCGGTCCGCGAGCACCAGCGGGTGGCTGCGGACATACCGGCCGCGTGCGAGGGCGGTGGCACGGCTTTCGATGGCGTGGCGACGGACGTGAGCCTTGGCGGCGTTTTCATCGAAACGGAGCAGCGGCCCGAATTTGGCTCACAAATGAGCGTCGTGCTGCAGGTCGGCGGCAAGCTCGGGGCCCTGCGCTGCACGGGCACTGTGCGTTGGAGCAACGCCTGCGGGTTCGGGATGCAGTTCGGACTGCTGGGAGCCCGAGAGACGCACGGGCTGATCGCGCTCGTGGCGGACCTCAAGGGAAAGCATTCCGGCAACGGACCCGGCCCTGCCAACGCCGGCAGCCCGCAGTCCGCTCCGGACCGCGCGTCGGGGACTGACTAGCCTGCCCAGCGCTGGAGGTGTCTCGGCTAGAGGCAGCACGGCATTCCGCTGTTGCTGGAATTGGACCAATGGACAGTGGTCTGTGCTGAACCGTTCTTGACTTTGCACCGGCAATACGCCTGGATTTCGCCCTTCCGCAGCCAGGCGGAGTCAGGATTCCGGCCCGAAGAGCCGGGAGCCCGGCCGTTGGCAGGCGCAGCCTGAGCCGCGCTTCCAGCAGCGGACGAATCCCCCGCTCTCGTTCAGCAGCGGGTACAAGCGATAAGAAGCATTCAACGAGCCGTGGCCGCGAGCTACTTCGACGTCGATGGGACGCTGGTGTCGACCAATCTGGTCCACCCCACCCTCTACTACTTGGTCAATCAGAGCATGCCTCTGCAGACGGCCAAACGGTTGGGGCGCGCCCTGATCCGCGCGCCGGCCATGGCGCTCGCCGAGCTCGCCGACCGCAGAACCTTCAATGAGCTTCTGTACAGCGCGTACGAGGGCATGAGTGAAGACCGGGTCCTGCTGTTGGCCGAAGACGTTTTCGACCGCGTGATTCGCCCCGCCATCTACTCGGAGGCCCGCGACCTGGTGCGCCGTTCTCGCGAGGACGGACGCACGGTCGTATTCATCTCCGGGGCGCTGGACGTCATCGTGAAACACCTGTCCGACCACCTCGGTGCGGACGAGATCATCGCGAACCGTCTCGAGATGAAGGACTACGTGGCCACGGGCAAGCTGCTCAAGCCGGTGGTGGCCGGCCCCGAGAAAGCCCGATTGATCCGCGAGCACGCTCGCGAGCATGGCCACGATCTGGACGAGTGTTACGCATTCAGCGACAGCTACTCGGACCTGCCCATGCTCAGCGTGGTCGGGCACCCTGCCGCGGTGAATCCGGACCGACGACTGTCTCTGCTCGCCAAAGCCTACAGCTGGCCGAGCTTCGAGTTGACCCAAGCACCATGAAGACCCATCCCGACGCCAGGCCGCTCGGCGGCGCTCTCCCTCGTCAGCCAGACCAGCCCGTTTTCGTCCTCCCACCGGAGGGCTGCCGATGAGCCACCCGTGCGTCGTGACGCTGGAACGCGACAGCGCTCCTCGGGTTCTCTTCTCTGGCGACCAGCTGATTGAAGTCGATCTGCCAGCCGGAACCCGGTGCATCTATCCGAAGCCGACCATCGAACCGCTCAAAGACGTGGACGCGGCCATTCGCTACGCCATCAATCATCCGCTGGGGAGCGACCCGCTGTACGCGAAGCTACGTCCAGGCATGAAGGTCACGATTCTCCTCGACGACATCTCCTTGCCGCTCCCCCCGATGCGGCGCCCGGACATCCGCGAGCGGGTTCTGACCATCGTCTTGGACCTGCTGGCCGAGCACGCGGTGGACGATTTCGAGATGATCGTTGCCACCGGGATCCACCGAAAGATGCGCGACTGGGAAGTGCGCCACATGGTGGGGGACCGCATCTTCGACGCCTATTGGCCCGATCGCCTCTACAATTTCGACGCCGAAGACCGAGACAACTTGGTGGTGCTGGGCACCACCGACGAGGGGGAGCTCGTCGAGGTCAACCGGCGTGCGGCCGAGAGTGACCTCATCATCTACGTCAACTTGAATCTCGTGCCGCTGGACGGTGGACACAAGTCGGTGATTTGCGGCATCACCAGCTATCGATCCCTGCGTCATCACCACGCGCCTGAGACCATACGCGCTTGCGACAGCTACATGAATCCGCCGCGTTCCGCGTTGCATCACGCGATCTGGAGGATGGGGCGGCTCGCCAACAAGCACCTGAACGTCTTCACCATCGAGTCCAGCATCAACAACAAGATGTTCGACGATCCGCTCTGGTTCTTGGCGAAGAACGAGGACGAGCTCACCCCGCGGGAAAGGCTGGCGCTCAAGGCGTTGGTGGCCACCACGGCGCGCCTGCCCCAGCCCGCTCGCCAGGCCCTCTTCGACAAGTTTCCAGCGCCCTACGGCATCACGGGGGTGAACGCCGGCGAAACCGAGGCCGTTCACGAAAGGACTCTGGCTCGGCTTGCCGACCAGTACTTCGTTCCGATTGAAGGCCAGGCCGACGTGCTGGTGTTTGGTATCCCATACATCATGCCCTACAGCGTCCATTGCTTCATGAACCCGCTGTTGGTGTCTTGTTTGGCCGAGGGGTACCTGTTCAACTTCTACCGGGGGCTCCCGATGGTCAAACGTGGTGGCACGATGATCATCACGCATCCCTGCAGCGACAAGTTCGACTACGGCCAACATGCGACCTACATCGACTTCTTCCATCGGCTGCTGCCGGAGACTCGCGACTCGCTGGTATTGCGGGAGCGGTACGAGCAGGAGTACGCGGCCGATCCGGCCTTCGTTCAGATGTACCGGAACGGGTACTGCTACCACCCGGCACACCCCTTCTTCATGTGGTACTGGGGGGAGAACGGCCGGCAGCACCTGGGCAAGACCATCGTGGTGGGAGCAGACAACGAGTACATCCCCAAGCTCATGGGATGGGAGACCGCGCCCACCATGGACGAGGCGCTGTACCGTGCCCGTGGTGGGGAAACGCGTTCGCTCGACATCACCGTGCTCCACATTCCTCCCATCCTGATGGCGGACGTGTCGCCGGCGTCCGGCAGCGGAGGAGGCGGATGAATCAATCCCCCGCCGCACCTGCCGACGGGGGAGGTCGAGCCACTCCGCTCGATTTGGTCGGGGTGTTGCGCGACCGCAAGCTGGTGGTGATCGGCGGGACCGGCTTCCTCGGCAAGGTGTGGTGGGCTCATCTGCTGTCCCGCTATCCTGGCGTGGGACGGATCTTCCTCGTCGTGCGTCCCCGCGCCGGGCAGGACCCCCAGGCCCGATTCTGGAGGAAGATCGCGACCAGCGAGGTCCTCGGGCCGTTGCGGGACCAGTACGGTCCGGCTTGGGAGGACTTCCTGCGCGAGAAGGTCGTGCCTCTGGCCGGTGACGTGGTGCAGCCCTACTGCGGTCTGCCGCCCGAGGTGCGAGACGATCTCCGCGGCGAAGTGGACGTGGTCGTGAACGCGGCGGGAGTCGTGGACTTCGATCCGCCGCTCGACGAAGCCCTGACGGTCAACGCGTTCGGCGTGCAGAATCTCGTCAATCTGGCTCGGGATCTCGGCGAAGTCCCGCTCATGCACACCAGCACTTGCTTCGTGGCCGGCTGCCGGACGGGAAACATCGAAGAGCGCGACCCACGCGAGCACCCGTTTCCGCGCGCGGGGGAGTTGGAGCGCGCCCATTGGGATCCCGACCGCGAGATTGCCGAGTGCCTGGACGTCATCAAGCAGGCTCGGCAACGGGCCAACGACGCCTTCCGGCAGAGCTTCTTCTTGGACCAAGCCAAGAAGAATCTCAAACGCCGGCACGAACCCACGCGAGGTGGCGTGCTCGAGGCGGAGTTCGCCCGGGTCAAGCGCTCCTTCGTGGAAGCCGGGCTGGCCGAGATGGGGATGGAGCGAGCCCAGTTCTGGGGGTTCCCCAACACCTACACGTACACCAAAGCCATTGGTGAGCAGATTGTGGCGTCCAGCGGTCTGCCCTTCACGATCGTGCGTCCGGCCATCATCGAGTCGACGGTGTCGTTTCCGTTTCCGGGCTGGAACGAAGGAATCAACACCAGTGCGCCGCTCATCTACATGCTGCGCGAGGGACAGGTCCACTTTCCCGGTTCGGACAACGCTCTCGACATGATCCCGTGTGACATGGTCGCCGGAGGAATGACCCTGTCGTTGGGCGAGTTGCTCGAGGGGCGAGCCGCGCCCGTCTACCAGTACGGCTCGAGTGACTCGAATCTGTGCACCATGCGGCGCTTCTTCGAGCTCACCGGCATCTACAAGCGCCGCTACTTCCGCAAGACCGGGCGTGGTGGTCCCATCGTCAGCGCCATCCAATCGCGGCTGGAAGGCTCGATGTTGAACCGGAAGCAGTTCGAGCGCTATGGCCCGACCACGGTGTCCAAGGGCGCGAAGCTGGCGTCCTCGCTAGTGCGCTCGGTCGCCACGGGTGCCCTGTCGTCGCTGTTGGAACCCGCGGCGGACGCCCTGGCGGATTTCGGAGAGCAGCAGCGACGCATCGGCGAAGTTCTCGATTCCTTTGCTCCCTTCACCGCGGAGTACGACTACATCTTCCGTTGCGACAACACCCGAGCCGCCTATGCTCGCCTGGGCGAGGCCGACCAGCAACGCATCAACTGGAATCCAGAATCGATCGACTGGCGCCAGTGGTTCCTGGAGGTGCACGCGCCTGCCCTGGAGAAGTGGGTGTTTGGGCAGATCGAGAAGCGGATCAAGCGGGGCGTCAAGGCACCGCGGAGCCATGAGACGCTCACCAGCATGCTCGAAGACATGGCGGATCGCTACGAGCTCAGCATCGCGTTGCAGCGCACCGAGGTGCAGGGTTTGACGCGGATCAGCTATCGCGAGCTATTGGAGCGGGCTGGGGCGTGCGCCGTTCGATTGCACGCGCTGGGCGTTGCCGCCGAAGACCGCGTGTTGCTCGCCGGCAGCAACCATCCGGCGTGGGCCATCGATTTCTTCGGCATCTTGCTGGCTGGGGCCACCGCGGTTCCCGTGGATGCCGGTGTGGAAGCGCCCATTGCCCAGAACCTGGCGAAAGCCTCACACGCCAAGGTGTTCTTGGCAGACGAGGCGGTGCGCAAGCGCGTGCAGGGCCACCTGCGCGAAGCGGTGTCTTGGCTCGACCTCGAGGAGGCGGCTGAGCCGGGCCCCAGAGAGGAGGCGACCGCGCCGACCTCCGAGCAAATGGCTGCCCTGATCTACACCAGTGGGACGACCGGCACCCCCAAAGGGGTCATGCTCTCCCACGGCAATCTGACGGCATTGGTGGCTTCGCTGGCGCCGCTCTTCCCGCTCGCCAAGGGAGACCGGGTGCTGAGCGTGCTGCCGCTGCATCACACGTTCGAGCTCACCTGCGGTCTCCTGCTTCCCCTGTCGCGGGGCTCGCGGGTGGTGTACCTCGACGAGCTGACCTCCGAGCGCCTCGAGCACGGTCTGAAAGAGGGCCGGATCACCGCCATGGTCGGTGTGCCGGCCCTGTGGGAGATGCTGGAACGGCGGATCGCTGCCCGGGTGGCGGAGCGCGGCAAGCTCGCCAGCACGGTCTTCGACTTGGCCGTCGACCTCAATCGCACCCTGGGCAAGTCCGTCGGTGTCGATGCAGGTCGGCTTCTCTTTGGACCAGTACACCAAGGCCTGGGCGGCCACCTGCGCTATCTGGTGAGCGGCGGCGCCGCACTTCCCGAGAGGACCCATCAACTGTTCTCCGGACTGGGACTGCATCTGGCGGAGGGGTACGGACTGACCGAGGCGGCGCCGGTGTTGACGGTGGCCAAGGCCGGACCCAAGTCACGGTCGGGACACGTGGGCAAGCCCGTACCCGGCGTGCAAGTGCGCATCGCCGACCCGAACGCGGAGGGGGTCGGCGAGGTGCTGGCCAGAGGTCCGAACGTCATGCTCGGCTACTCCGACGATCCGGAAAGCACGTCCCACACCATCGATCAGAATGGCTGGCTGCACACCGGTGACCTGGGCAAGCTCGACCGACGGGGCAACCTGGTCATCGTGGGTCGTGCCAAGGACACGATTGTCGCGTCCAACGGGGAAAACGTGTACCCCGACGACGTCGAAGCGCGTTTGGGGCGGGTCGATCACATCCGTGAGCTGACGGTTTTGGGGATTAGCGACGCGCGTGGGCACGAACAGGTGGCGTGCGCCGCCGTGGTCGAGTCGGACGACGCCCTAGATCGCGCCAAACGGCACGAACGGGCGCGACGCTCGCTGGACAAGGCGATCGCCACGTTGCCTTCCCACATGCGCCCAGCCGTGACCACCCTGTTCGACATCAAGCTACCCCGAACGGCCACGCGCAAAGTCAAGCGGTCCGACGTCAAGCGAATGGTCGAACGCGCCATCGCGCCAACGCCCAGCGCCGCGGCGGATGCAGGCAGCACCGAGCTGGACGGCTGGACTGAAACGGTGCGCGCCGCGGCAGCCAGCATCGCCCGACGCGAGCCGAGCGAGATCACTGCCAGCTCCTCCCTGCGCGGCGACCTGGGATTCGACTCGTTGATGCTGCTGGAGCTACTGGTCGCGCTGGAGGGACAGAGTGGAGGCGCTCTCGATGCCGAGCGGCTCTCTGGGTGTGACACGGTGGGAGAAGTCGAGGCCATGCTCCGCAGCACGACGACCGCGCGGCGCCTCTCCCGCTCCACTCGTTCCATCGAACGCGAAGAACATGAACCGCTCACCTTGCCCCCGCCACTTCGAGACGCCGCGATGCACTGGCTGGGGAGGGCCCAAATGGGCTTCTACGATCGTGTGCTGCACACGGAGGTGTCCGGGCAGGCGTACGTCCCGCACAACCGTCAGATGATGGTGGCCGCGAACCACGCCAGCCACCTGGACATGGGGCTGATCAAATACGCGCTGGGCAGCTACGGTCGGGACTTGGTTTCGCTGGCCGCGCAGGACTATTTCTTTGAGGGCAACACCTGGCGGAAAGCCTATTTCGAGAACCTGACCAACTTGGTGCCGCTGGCGCGCAGCGGGTCCCTGCGTGACAGTCTGCGCCAAGCGGGAGAGTTGCTGGATGAGGGGAAGACGCTGTTGATCTTCCCCGAAGGAACCCGCGGCCGCGACGATCGGGTGCGGGAATTCAAGCCCGCTGTCGGGCATCTGGCTCTGCAACACAGAGTCGGCATTCTGCCGGTGTGGATTGGGGGCACGCACGCAGCCTTGCCCAAGGGCGCCACCGTCTTGCGGCGTCGGGACGTGCGGGCTCGGATTGGTGCTCCACTACCCGTCGAAGAGCTCCAGCGCCTGACACGGGGCATGGGCAGCGCGGAAGCTGCCCGCACCGTGACCGGGCTGGTGGAGCGCGCAGTCCGTGAGCTCAGCCAAGGGCGCGTGCTGGACGTGACGCGCCTGGAGCCGGAGACCACCGTCCCGGTGTCCGAGCAGAAGCCAGAACTGGCGGACGTGTTTCGGGAGCTGAGCGGGCGCTTCCGTGCCGGGACCGTGGCGCAACCGGTCAGCTTCTACTTCTCCCTGGGAAACGGGGAGCGGTGGACGGTGAAGATCGATGCCGAGAGCTGTGAGGTGCTGCCGGGGAAGGTCGTCAATCCGGCGGATTGCGTGCTGAAGACCTCGGCCGCGATGTTCACGCGGATTGTCCGCGAAGCCTACACTCCGTCGCCGGCGGAATTCATGTCGGGAACGGTGAAGTCGAACAACATCAGCCTGCTGATGACGTTTCAGAAAGCCTTCCAGCTGGCGGGGGACAACTGATGGCGCGGTTCTGGGTCGGCGGGGCCACCGGGTTTCTCGGTCGACACCTGGTTCGCGTGTTGCTGTCTCGTGGCCACGAGGTGTCTTTGGCCGCGCTGGGCGGAGGTGAGATCGATGGTGTGAAGGTCGAGGATGTCGACGTGCTCGATGGCGCCGCGGTGGCGGCGTCCGCGCAGGGGTGCGAGGGTGCCTTTCTGGCTACGGGTAAAGTGTCTCGCGATCCCGACGACGCCGAGTTGATGCATCGGCTTCACGTGTTCGGCACGCGGTCCGCTCTCGGTGCGCTGCGCGAGGCCGGAGTGCGGCGGGTCGTGGTGGCGAGCACCAGCGGCACCATTGCCGTCGGCACGGATCCCGATCAGATCTTCGACGAGACTGCGCCACCTCCCATGGAGCATGTGGCCGCGTGGCCGTACTACCGGACCAAGGTCTTTGGGGAGCGTGAAGCCTTGCTGGCCAATGCTCCGCCGGAGTTCGAGGTGGTGATTGTGAATCCCACCTTGCTGCTCGGTCCCGGCGACCTGGCGGATTCTTCGACCGGGGACGTTCGCAAGTTCCTCGATCGTTCCATTCCGGCCGTGACTGCCGGGGGCATGGCGTTCGTGGACGCCCGGGATGCGGCGCTCGGCATGCTGCTCGCGTTCGAGCGAGGTCGAGCGGGCGAGCGGTATCTACTGAACGCGAAGAACCTCACCGTCGTCGCTTTCCTTCAGCGGCTCGAACGTCTCACCGGGGTCAAAGCCCCCTGGCTGCGACTGCCGAAATCGCGCGAGCTTGCGGTGGGGGCGAGTCGGCTCTTCAGCCGTGCCGTCGAAGCGATCGGTGGTTCCTCGCCGGTCGACGAGGAGACGGTCGAGATGGGGCAGTACTTCTGGTATTGCGATTCTGCAAAGGCGGAGCGCGAGCTCGGCTGGCAAGCTCGCGATCCTGGGGAAACCCTGCGCGACACCGTCGAGGATCTGCGCGAGCGCGGGCTGGTGTCTTTGCCTGACGACTGGGCATCAGCGGCCCCGGCCGACCGATGACGCGAATCTCGGTCTGACCCTGCCAAGACTCGGAGAAACCCAATCGCCTTGGCGGGGAAAGCTTTCCCTTGGCGCGCCGCGCCGACCCTGGCATCCTGCCAGGCTGGAGTCTCTGCGGGATGTGCCCGTACGACTTCGGCAACGTTGTGTACCAGCCTGCGCCGTATCCCCCTGCCATGGCCAGTTCGAGCTCGTGTTGCACCGGACGGCGAACCGGAGGCCGATGATGAAGACCGGATTGCTGCTGTCGCGCGACGACGGAGCGATTTCCGAGACCGTAGATGTCGATGCACTGGGTCGGGATTTCGGTCACCTGCCCGTACTCAAGGTCTACGAGAGTTTCTTTACTGCCCCCAACCAGCGCGACGTCGTTCAGACGATCTTGGACCACCTACTGGAAGCCGTGGTGCTGGCCGGCAACTCGCCCAGGTACTTCCATCGCATTCCGAGTGGGAGCAGCATCCTGGATGCGATCGTTGCCACCGGCATCAACCCCAACCGAATCGCGTTCGCGAACCTCAAGGAGCAGGTTGCGTTTGCCCACTTCGGACGGCGCGAGGACGCGACGCGCAAGGCGCGAGCACTGATTGAAGCCGCACTGGCGAAGGTCGAGGTGACGCACCCGATCGAGTCCGTCAGCGTGGCGCCTCGCCGTGTCGTGCTCGTCTTGGGCATGACGGAAGGTGGACTTCTGGCAACGCAGGGGCTCCTCGGCAAGGGCTACCGAGTTCACCTTGTCGACGCCAGAGCGGAGATATCCACCTCGGATGAGCTTCGAGAGGCCCTACGCCCCACGGTGGCGGCGGTGGAGGCAAACCCCCTGGCCGCGATTCATGCTCACACCGAAGTGATCGACGTCAGCGGATGGTCCGGCGAGTACACCGTGCGCCTGAACAACTCGAAGGGAGCGGAAACGCACGCGGTGGGTGGAATCATCTTGGCTGTTGGTGCGGACACCGAGCTCATCCGCCGCCTCCGCCCCCTGTTCCAACTGGACACCGACGAGACGGGGCAGATTCGCGGCGACGGGGCCAGCGGTGTGATGGGGCGTACGAAGGATCCTGGTGTGTGGTTCATCCCGCCGCTCGGCGCGGGCGGCGACCTGTCGCACGCGACGGCCTATGCGAGCGCCGTGGTCCTGCATCTGACCACTCAGCTCGACCAGAACGAGCTGCGGCACCCCGTCTACGTGTCCGAGGTCGACGAGTCGGTGTGCGGGGGGTGTGGCACCTGCGTGAAGACCTGCGCCTTTGCCGCGTCGGCTGTGGACATCCAGCGCAAGCTTTCCACCATCGACGTGAGGCGCTGCAAGGGGTGCGGCAATTGTGTGGTGGCGTGTCCTACCGGCGCCCGAGATCTGATGGCGTTTCCCGAGGACCACGTGGTCAGGAGCATCGGCATTCTGGCCCGAGCAGCCACGACGTCCAGCGAGCCGAAGGTGCTGGCTCTGCTCTGCAACGGTTGTGGCTATCCCGCGGCCGATCAGGCCGGAGAGCTTGCCACCCAAGCTCGGGCCATGTGCTACTCGCCCAACGTGATGCCCGTTCAGGTCGAATGCGGCGGGAACGTGGACACGCAGTACGTGCTCGAGGCATTTCGGGAAGGCTTCGACGGGGTTGCGGTCACTGTCTGTCGTGACGGCCACTGTCACCACGTGGTCGGCAACACCGACATGGATCGCCGCTTGGGCCTGTTCCGCGAAGTGCTGCGTTCGAGGAACATCGACCCAGAGCGTTTGCGAGTGATCCACGTGGCGCCACACGAAGGCAGGCTCTTCACCGAGGAGATCCAGGCCTTCTGTCAGGACCTGAAGGGCCAATCCGTGCAGGCTGTGTCCTGAGCTGGAGGAGTAGCAAATGAGTGAACGCGTGACCGTTGCAACCACCTGGCTCCAAAGCTGTTCCGGCTGCCACATGGCCACTCTCGATCTGCACGCAGAGTTGTTCGAGCTGATCGAGCTGATCGACATCAAGTACTCGACCATCGCGGACATCAAGGAGGTTCCGAAAGTGGACATCGCCTTGGTGGAAGGCGCCGTGGCCAACGAGGACAATGCCGAGCTCTTGCGCACGTTTCGGGAGCAGTCGAAAACCCTGGTGGCGTTGGGGACCTGCGCCTGTTTTGGTGGAGTGACCGGGCTCAGGAACCTCTTCGATCGGGATGCGGTCTTGCGGCGAGGTTACGTCGACACCGAGAGCACGGTCGACGGCAAGATCCCCACCGGCAAGGACATTCCTGCGCTCACGCGTTCGGTCAAGGCCATCGACCAGCTGGTCGAGGTCGACCACTATCTCCCGGGTTGCCCGCCGCTGCCGAGTGCCATCAAGAGCACCATCGTGGCGCTGGTCAAGGGGGAGACACCGCCCATGCCGACGCGGAACCTCTGCGAGGAATGCAATCGAAAGAAGTCGAAGATGCTGGTGCCGAGTCGCGACTTCGTGACGACGACGGTGTTGGCGCCCAACGAGCTCGAGAACATCGATCCCGAGCAGTGCTTTCTCGAGCAAGGCGTCCTGTGCATGGGGCCCGCCACTCGCGAGGGATGCGGATCGCGTTGCCTGCGCGGCAACATGCCCTGCCGCGGCTGCATGGGACCGACCCCGGACGCTCTCGAGCAGGGCGCCAAGATGGTGAACGCACTCGCGTCGATCCTGCCGGCTGGCGCCCTCATGTTCAACGAAGACGTGGTCGGGGTCGGCTACCGGTACTCGATGGCGGTGAGCATCTTCCCCGAGCTTGCGAAAGGAAAGGGCTGAGGCGCATGGCCAGGACCATTGCCATTTCTCCCGTCACCCGCGTGGAAGGACACGGCAAGGTGACGAT
>Ga0316576_10001570_pt1 | contig 12412 bp, 14 predicted proteins | sample S0NA_FD_203075 | JGI IMG/M metagenome (GOLD analysis project Ga0316576, IMG submission 203075) | Rhizosphere microbial communities from salt marsh grasses in Alabama, United States - S0-2_050615r3r5 | ecosystem: Host-associated > Plants > Roots > Rhizosphere | place: USA: Alabama | collected... | reverse complement strand
TTTTCTCGCCGTAGGCCTGCAGCCAGAACAGGTCATCCATGATCTTGCTGGCCTGGATCAGCAACGGGATCATCATTTTCTGGTTTTCGTCCAGGCCGCTGAGATCCGCGGTCAGCTTCACCGTCGCATAGATTTCGAAGCGCGAAGGCTTCTCGGCGGGTTCTTCGCGGACGGCCACGGCGGGCTCCCCGATCTCTGCGGCCGGCGCCGCTTCGGGTTTGGGGGGTTCGGACTTCTGGCAGCCAACGAGGAAAAGGGTTGCTGACAGCGCAAGCAGGTATTGCAGATGCAGGGGCGAACGCATGGGAATTCTCCGTGGGATTCGTGCAATGTTCAACCGACCAATGATATCAGAGCCATGAATTGCGCGGCACCGCGCGCCAGTGCTGAACGCGCAGTGAGCCTGCAGTACCGGCACCCGTATCCTCAAGCAGGAGCGGGTTCGGCCGCAGTGGCGGAGGGGCGGCGCATGTCCACGCAAACGTTCGCGTGAAAGCCTTGTAATCGGGCACTTCCCGCCCCCATTTCGCAGTCATCGCCTATAATTGACCGGCTACGGGAGAGCGATAGCCATGCCAATTTACGAATATCGATGCCAAGCCTGTGGGCACGAGCTTGAGAGGCTTCAGCGGATCAGCGATGCGCCGCTCACCGATTGCCCCGAGTGCGGCAAGCCGAAGTTGCGCCGGCTCGTTTCCGTGGCCGGATTCCGTCTCAAGGGCGGCGGTTGGTATGAAACCGATTTCAAGAAGGATGGCAAGAAGAATCTGCACGATTCCGGAGCCGTGGCCAGCACTTCCGCGAAGTCGGACGACAAAAAGCCGGCGGCGGACAAAAAGGAAAGTTCCGGCAAATCCGCAAAACCCAAGTCCGACACGGCCTGAACAAGGCCGGGTCTTTTCCCATCTCCAGACCAGGTAGCCCCGACATGCGCACACATCTTTGCGGCGAAGTGAACGAACAACTGGCTGACCAGACGGTTCAGCTCTGCGGCTGGGTGGACCGGCGCCGGGACCTGGGCGGATTGATCTTCGTGGGCTTGCGTGACCACAAGGGGCTAGTGCAGGTGGTGGTGGAGCCGGACAGTCCCGCCTTCGCAGATGCCGAGTCCCTGCGCAACGAATTCTGCGTACAGGTCGCAGGACAGGTACGGATGCGGCCGGAAAGCCAGTGGAATAAGGCCATGGCGACAGGCAAGGTCGAAGTCGTGGCCGAACGGGTCGAAGTGCTGAACGCTTCCGCGCCCATGCCGCTGATGATGAGCGACGAAGATGGCGAGGAAATCCGGCTCAAGTATCGTTACCTCGATCTGCGCCGGCCGCGCATGCAGCATAACCTGCGCACGCGAGCCCGCATGTATCGCGCGATCCGGGACAGCCTGGACGCCAAGGGCTTCACCGAGATGGATACGCCCATCCTGACCAAAGCCACGCCCGAGGGTGCCCGCGACTACCTGGTGCCCAGCCGGGTGCACGCCGGCCAATTCTACGCCCTCCCGCAGTCGCCCCAGCTGTTCAAGCAGCTGCTGATGATGGCCGGTATGGACCGCTACTACCAGATCGCCCGCTGTTTCCGGGACGAGGACCTGCGAGCGGACCGGCAGCCCGAGTTCACCCAGCTCGATATCGAGATGGCCTTCGTCGAGGAACGCGACGTGCAAGACCTCGCGGAAACCATGATCCGGGAAGTCTTCCGCGACACCCTGGAGGCCGAGTTGCCAGACCCGTTTCCGCGTCTGTCGTGGCGCGAGGCCATGGACCGTTACGGCTCCGACAAGCCCGACCTGCGCATCCCGATGGAGCTCGCCACCGTCGACGAGCATGTCGCTCATGTTGAATTCCGGGTGTTTTCCGAGCCCGCCGCCGCCGAAGGCTCGCGGGTCGCGGCGCTGCGCGTGCCGGGCGGCGCGACGCTTTCGCGCAAACAGATCGACGAATATTCGGCCTACGTGGCGCGCTACGGCGCAAAGGGCCTGGCCTGGATCAAGGTGAACGATCTGGCAGCCGGTCTGGAGGGCCTGCAGTCGCCCATTGCCAAGTTCCTGGATGACCGCGCCTGGCAGGGCATCGCCGAGGCCACCGGGGCGCAGTCCGGCGACATCATCCTGTTCGGGGCCGGAGAATGGCTCACCGTGAGCACCTTCATGGGCGCTTTGCTGGTGCGCGTCGGGAGGGACCTGGAGCTGGTCGAGGATGGCTGGAAACCTTTGTGGGTCACCGAGTTCCCGATGTTCGAGTGGGACGAAGACGCCGCGCGCTTCCTGGCTATGCATCATCCGTTCACTGCTCCGGCGCTGGCCGATCCCGCACGGCTTCTCGAAGAGCCGGGCAAGGCCCTGTCCAAGGGTTACGACATGGTGCTGAACGGCGCCGAGATCGGCGGGGGTTCGATCCGTATCCACAACCCGGAAATGCAGCGCGCCGTCTTTCAGTTGCTGGGCATCAGCGAAGAGGAAGCGCGTCAGAAATTCGGCTTTCTGCTGGAGGCGCTTCGCTACGGTTGCCCGCCTCACGGTGGCATCGCCTTCGGTCTGGACCGCGTCGCGGCGCTGATGTCGGGTGAAGAGTCCATCCGCGATGTCATCGCCTTCCCGAAAACCACCACCGCGCAGTGCCTGTTGACCTCGGCGCCGTCCGTGGTGCCCGACGACCAGGTGGCGGAGCTCCATATCCGGGCCGTCGTCGACGACGACTGAGCTTCCGGCGGAACCCGTTTTGACGCCCGTTACCGGCAAGGCGCCGCCACAGCCGGAGCGGGTCGGCGTGACGGCCGCCCTGGCGGCTTACATTTTCTGGGGCCTGGCCCCGATCTATTTCAAGCTGATCCAGTCGGCGCCGGCGCTGGAGATCATCGCGCACCGCATCCTGTGGTCGGTGCCAATGCTGGCCGGGTTTCTGTTGCTGCGGGACGGATCGAGGTTCTGGCAGCGTGTGCGCCTGCCTTTGCGCACCGTCGGCATCCTTCTTGTCTCCGGTAGCCTGGTAGCAGGCAACTGGCTGATCTTCGTCTGGGCGGTCGTCAACGGCCAGGTGTTGTCCACCAGTCTCGGCTATTTCATCGGCCCGCTGGTGAACTTCCTGCTGGGCTTCCTGTTCCTGCACGAGCGCATGACCCTGGTGCAGCGCTTCGGTGTACTCATCGCCGCTTCGGGCACCATCTACCTGGGTTGGTACCTCGGCGCGGCGCCGTGGATTTCGCTCAGCCTGGCGTTCTCCTTTGGGGTCTACGGCCTGGTGAGGAAAATGCTCAATGTCGGACCCATGGTCGGTCTGCTGTGGGAAACACTGCTGCTGTCATTGCCCGCGGCGGGCTACGTCGCCTGGTCGGCCGGGCGCGGCGAACTCTATTTCAGCTCCGCCGGCGGCCTGCAGGCCGTCCTGCTGGCGCTGGCCGGACTGGTGACCGTGCTGCCGCTGGTCTGGTTCAACGTCGCCGCGCGATCCCTGCGCCTGACCACGCTGGGCTTTTTCCAGTACATCGCGCCGTCGATGACATTTTTGCTGTCGGTGTTCGTGTACGGGGAGGCCTTCACCCCCGGCCATGCCGTCGCCTTCGGCTGCATCTGGTTCGCGCTGGCCATGATTTCGGCCGAATCCTGGAAAAAGGGGCGTGCGCTGCCGCGTCTGCGCCGGCACGTGCCATGAGCGGGCGGGAAGTCGTCCTGGTGCATGGCCTGTGGTTCGGGCCCTGGTCCATGCGCCTGCTGGCGCGACGCTTGCGCCGCGCAGGATTCCGGACTCGGTTCTTCCGCTATCGCAGCACCCGCGGCAGCCTGGAACGTCACATGCGCGACCTGCGCGCGCTGATCGGCGAAGCAGCGGAACAACCGCCGCACTTCGTCGCGCACAGCCTGGGCGGACTGGTTACCCTGAAGCTGCTGGCGGAGACACCGGGTCTGGAGGCGGCGCGCGTCGTCCTGCTGGGCAGTCCCCTGCGCGGCAGCGTGGTGGCGCGCAAGGCAGGCCGCATTCCCGGCGGCCGCAAGCTGATCGGCGCGGCGCGGGAAGCCCTGTTGCAGGGTCACCCGTCGCCGCTTGCGACCAACGCGGTCGGAATGATCGCCGGCACGCGCGGCTTTGGCCTGGGCCTGCTGGTCGGCGGCCTGGATGGGCCCGGTGATGGCACTGTGGCTTTGGCGGAAACCCGGGCGGAAGGCCTGGTCGATCGCCTCGAATGCCCCGTCACCCACACGGGCATGCTGTTCTCCCGCAAGGTGGCGCGCCAGGTGGCGGGATTCCTGCATCGCGGGAGCTTTGACCACTCCCGTCACTAAACCCGCACGTGCTAAAATACGCTGTTTATCTCAAAGGGTAGTTTCGCCATGGCCGGACACAGCAAATGGGCCAATATCCAGCATCGAAAAAGCAAGGTTGACGCCAAGCGCGGCAAGATTTTCACCCGCATCAACCGTGAACTGACGGTGGCGGCCCGCGAAGGCGGCGGCGACCCCGACGCCAATCCGCGTCTGCGCCTGGCCGTGCAGAAGGCCAATGCGGCCAACATGCCCAAGGACACCATCGAGCGCACGATCAAGAAAGCGACCGGCGAGCTGGAAGGTGTCACTTACGAGGAAATCCGCTACGAGGGCTACGCGCCCGGTGGTGTGGCGGTGATGGTCGACACCCTTACCGATAATCGGAACCGTACTGTGGCGGAAGTGCGTCACGCCTTCTCCAAGCACGGCGGCAATCTCGGCACCGATGGTTCGGTGGCCTACATGTTCAGCAAGGTCGGTGTACTCAACTTCGAGCCCGGCACCTCCGAGGACAGGGTCATGGAAATCGCACTCGAAGCGGGTGCCGACGACGTGGTGACCGAGGATGATGGTTCCATCGAAGTCCTGACTTCGCCCGAAGCCTACGCGGAAGTTGCGGATGCCATGCAGAAGGGAGGCCTGGAACCGGCCAACTCCGAGATCACCATGCGCGCCAGCACCGATGTCGAACTGGACGAGGAAACCGGCCGCAAGATCGTTCACTTCCTCGACGTGCTCGAGGACCTCGATGACACCCAGGCGGTCTACTCCAACGCCGACATCCCGGACGAGGCCTACGAGGACGAATGAGCCGGCAGCCTGAAGCCAGCAACGCCGGGTCCTGCTGAACGATGCGCATCCTGGGCATCGATCCGGGCTCGCGAGTGACGGGGTACGGCATCATCGAAGTGGAGGGTGACCGCATTTCAGCGGTGCATCACGGCGTCATCAAGACCGGTGGCGGGGAGTTTCCGGAGCGCCTCGGCGTAATCTTTGCTGCCCTAAAGGAATTGATCGACGAGCACCGGCCTTCTGAAGTCGCGGTCGAGACGGTCTTCGTCAGCCACAATGTGCAGTCGGCCCTGAAACTGGGACAGGCCCGCGGAGCCGCGGTTTGCGCGGCGATTTCCATGGGGCTCCCGGTTGCGGAGTATTCGCCGCGATCGGTCAAGCAGGCAATCGTTGGCCGCGGCGGCGCCGACAAGGTGCAGGTTCAGCACATGGTCTCCGTGCTGCTGCGGCTGGCGGAGAACCCGCTGGAGGACGCCGCCGACGCGCTGGCTGTGGCATTATGTCACCAGCATACGCAGCAGACCGTGAGCAGGATGCAGAATCTGCAGAGACCATGATCGCACGCCTATCGGGAATCCTCCTGTCCAAACAGCCCCCACACCTGGTGATCGATGTCGCTGGCGTCGGTTACGAGGTCGAAGCGCCACTGTCCGTCTTCTATGACCTGCCGGAGACCGGCCAGCCGGTAGTTCTCCTGACGCATCTTTCGGTCAAGGAAGACAGCCATACGCTGTACGGCTTCGCCAGCGAGGCCGAACGTACGCTGTTCCGGCAGTTGCTGAAGATCAGCGGAATCGGCGCCAAGCTGGCGCTGACGATCCTGTCCGGAGCCAGCGGCGATGAGCTCGCGCGCTACGTACAGGACGGCGACACCGCGTCGCTCACGCGGCTGCCCGGCATCGGCAAGAAGACCGCGGAGCGGATTATCGTTGAGTTGCGGGACAAGCTGGAGGCGTACCCGGTCGCCGAGGGCGGTGCGGCAAGACCGGCGGGAAACACGGCAGGCGGCGCGAGCGGTGAAGCGATCAATGCCCTGCAGGCCCTGGGATACAAGCCGCAGGAAGCCAGCCGGATGGTGCGCGCGGTCGCGGAGCCCGACATGGCGGTGGAACAGATCATCCGCAGCGCCCTGCAATCGACGGTGAAAACCCCGTGAAGCGGTCGACACGCGCGGCCGGACGGCCAACGGACGGAATCTGAATGAACGAAGCGGAACCACGGATCGTTTCACCCGAGGACAACCAGGAAGACCTGGCGCTGGACGCCAACCTGCGGCCGAGGAGCCTGGACGAATACATCGGACAACCCGCGATGCGGGAGAAGCTGTCGATCTTCCTGGAAGCGGCCAGGCGCCGCAGTGGTGCGCTGGACCACATGCTGATCTTCGGGCCGCCGGGACTCGGCAAGACCACGCTGGCGCACGTGATCGCCAACGAACTGGGCGTGCAGTTGCGCCAGACGTCCGGCCCGGTGCTGGAACGCGCCGGCGACCTGGCTGCACTGCTCACCAATCTGCAGCCGCGCGACGTGCTGTTCGTGGATGAAATCCACCGCCTGTCGCCGGTGGTCGAGGAAGTGCTGTATCCGGCGCTGGAGGATTTCCAGATCGACATCATGATCGGCGAAGGCCCGGCGGCGCGTTCCATCAAGCTGGACCTGCCGCGTTTCACGCTGATCGGCGCGACCACCCGTGCCGGCTTGCTGACCTCGCCGCTCCGCGACCGTTTCGGCATCGTCGAGCGTCTGGAATTCTACAACTCGGAGGAATTGTCCCGAATCGTCACACGGTCGGCAGGAATTCTCCAGATTGAAATCGATAATGAAGGTGCGCTGGAAATCGCGCGGCGCTCCCGCGGTACGCCGCGCGTGGCCAACAGGTTGTTGCGGCGCGTCCGTGACTATGCCGAGGTGAAGGGTGACGGATTCATCGACCAGGCAGTGGCGGACGCGGCCATGGAAATGTTGCAGGTGGACGATCGCGGCTTCGACACCATGGACCGGCGCCTGCTGCAACTGATCATCGAGCAGTTCGACGGCGGCCCGGTAGGGGTGGAAAGCATCGCCGCCGCATTGTCGGAAGAGCGGGGCACCGTCGAGGATGTGCTGGAGCCGTACCTGATCCAGCAGGGTTACATCTCGCGCACCGCCCGTGGGCGCATGGCGACCGCGAAGGCTTACAGCCACTTTGGCCTGAAACATCCGTCGGCCGTGGGCAAGACGGACCTGTTCGACGGTTAACCCGGTTTCGGTGGCCGAAGCGTTACAGGGAATGAAGGACGGCAACAAGGACGCATTCACCTGGCGGGTGCGGGTGTATTTCGAGGACACCGACGCAGGTGGGGTCGTATACCATTCGCGCTATCTGAACTTTTTCGAACGGGCGCGGACCGAACTGCTTCGGTCGGCCGGCGTCGAACAGACTGAGCTGAAAGAACAGCACAAGCTGATCTGGGTGGTGCACGAGATCAGCGTCAAGTTCAGGCAGGCGGCCAGGATGGATGATGTGCTGCTGGTTTCCGCTGAGTTGACCCCTCTGAAGGGGGTGCGGCAGGGATTCCGGCAGGAGATAGTGCGCGAGTCCGACGGCGTGCGGGTCGCGAGTGCGGAACTGAGTGCGGTGATGCTGCACGCGGACAGCCTGAAGCCGGCGCGCATGCCGGCCTGGATCAGGCAGATGTTGGAGAGGATGAACAATGCAGAATGACTTACAGATCTGGCAGTTGGTGTTGGACGCCAGTTGGCTGGTCAAGGGCGTCATGGCGCTCCTGCTGGTCGCTTCGGTGGCGTCGTGGATGATCATGTTCCGCAAGCACCAGGCGTTGCGGGACGCCGAGAAGGAAGCCAACACCTTCGAGGAAAAGTTCTGGTCCGGCACTGACCTGACGGCGCTGCACGAGTCCATCACGTCGAGCCACCGCACCACGCGCGGCATGGAAAAGATTTTCGACGCGGGCTTCTCCGAGTTCCTGCGCATGCGCCAGCAGTCCCGCATGACTCCGAACGCAATGGTGGAGGGCGCCCAGCGTGCGATGCGCATCGCGACGACTCGGGAGACCGAGGACCTGGAGCACCACCTGAACTTCCTGGCCACCGTGGGCTCCACCAGCCCGTACGTGGGCCTGTTCGGAACCGTGTGGGGCATCATGACCTCGTTCCATCAACTGGCCAATGTGAACCAGGCCACGATCGCGATGGTGGCGCCGGGCATTTCCGAAGCACTGGTGGCCACGGCGATGGGCCTGTTCGCGGCCATCCCGGCCGTGATCGGCTACAACCGCTACTCCAACCAGGTGGAGCGGCTGGAAGTGCGCTACGACAATTTCAAGGAGGAATTCTCCAGTATCCTGCAGCGCCAGGCCCACCGCCTCGTCGAGGAGTAAACGGGGATGGAGACCCTCAAGAAGCGCCGTCGCCCCATGGCAGAAATCAATGTCGTCCCTTACATCGACGTCATGCTGGTACTGTTGGTGATCTTCATGATCACCGCGCCGTTGCTGAACCTGGGTGTAGAGGTCGAGCTGCCCAAGGCTGACGCCGAGCCGATGGACGTGGAGCAGAACAACGAGCCGCTGGTGGTGACCGTACTCACCAACGGCGACCTGTACCTGAACGCAGGGGGTGACCTCGACGGCACCTCCAGTGGCCTGATCGACCCGGAAACCCTGGTGTCGACGGTCTCCGCGATCGTGCGGAGAAATCCCGGAATCCAGGTGCTGGTCGGCGGCGACCGGGGCGCCGATTACGGCCAGGTGTATGCCGCGCTGGTGTTGCTGCAAAAAGCCGGTGTCAGCAAGGTCGGCCTGATGAGCGATCCCGCGGAGCTGGGATACGGCGAGAACAGCGGAGGGGAGTAGAGGGTGGTGACCCGGGGCGAATTCTTCGCGCAGGCCCGGGCGTTCTCGGGCGCCATCCTGGTCCATCTGCTGATGGCCGCGCTGATCGTGCTCGGCACCATGCACTGGAAACCGTTCCGCAAGGAAAATCCGGTCGGCCTGACCATCGAAGCCGTTATCGTCGACACGTCGGAGATCAGGAAGCAGCGCGAGGAAGCGCGCCAGGCCGCCCAACGCGAAGAGCGCAGAAAACAGCGTGCAGCTGAGCTGGAAAAGCAGCGCCAGCGCGAGCTGGAGCAGAAGAAGGCCGAGGAACAGCGCCAACAGCAGTTGGAGGCGCAGCGGAAGAAAGAGGCTGCCGACCGGCTGCAGAAACTGCGCGTCGAGCGTGAACGCAAGCTCGAGGAAGTACGCCAGCGGCAACAGCGCGAGCTGGACAAAATCCGCGCTGAGCGCGAAGCGGCGGAAAAGGAGCGCAAACTGGAAGAGGAGCGCCTCAAGCAACTCGAGGCACGCAAGGAACAGCAGCGGCAGGAGCAACTGCGCCAGCAGCAGGAGGCCCAGCGCAAGGCGCAGCAGGAAGCCGACGCCCGCGCCTTCAAGGCAGGCCAGCTCGCCAGCCTGAAAGACAAGTACGAGGCCGCCATCCAGTCCTTCGTGACGCAGAACTGGCTGCGGCCTCCTACCGCGCAGCCCGGCCTGCGGTGCACGCTGAAGATCGTGCAGATCCCGGGCGGTGAGGTCATTTCAGCAGCGATCGCCGGCTCCTGCAATGCAGACGAGGCCACGCGGCGCTCGATCGTTGCCGCGGTTGAGCGCGGCGGTGCGCTGCCTTATCGTGGTTTCGAAGACGTATTCGAGCGCGAAATAAACTTTACCTTTATCTATGACGGTGACTGAAATCGTGAAAAAACTCCTGTTTCTGGGGCTGGCGCTGCTGGCCGTACGCACGGCCCACGCCCAGCTTGAAATTGAGATCATCAGCGGCAATCCCAGCGCCTTGCCCATTGCCATCGTGCCTTTCGAGTGGCAGGACAAGACGCCGCCGCCGATTACCAGCGTGGATTCGATCATTTCCGGCGACCTGTACCGCTCCGGGCTGTTCGACCCGATGGACGTCGAGGACATGGCGGAGCGCCCGGTGGATCAGGAGTCCATTCGCTTTGGCACCTGGCGCCTGTTGAAAGTCGACTACATCGTGATCGGCAAGGTGCGCACGCCGACTGACGGCATCGGCCACGAAATCGTCTACCAGTTGTTTGACGTGCACACACAGGAACCGTTGTTGTCGCGCATCACCACGGTGGGGCCGGGCGACCTGCGCTTCGGCGCCCACCGCGTGGCGGACGCAATCTACGAGGCCCTGACCGGTGTGCCGGGCGCCTTCTCGACGCGCATCGCCTACGTCACCGCAACCGGGGTCGGCAATGACCAGCGCTACGAACTGGTGGTGGCGGACGCCGACGGTTACGGACCGCAGTCCATCGTCGGTTCGCCCGAACCGCTGCTGTCGCCGGCCTGGTCTCCGGACGGCAAGAAACTCGCCTATGTTTCTTTCGAGAAAGGCAATTCCGCGATCTATATGCAGGACGTGGCAACCGGGGCGCGCGAACTGATTTCCTCCGGCAAGGGGATCAACGGGGCGCCGGCCTTCTCGCCCGACGGCAAGAAAATGGCCCTGACACTATCCCGTTCGGGCAACCCGGAGATCTACGTGCGTGACATGGCGACCGGACGGCTGCAGCAGATGACCCAGCACTGGTCCATCGACACCGAGGCCGCCTGGTCCCCCGACGGCCGGACCATCTATTTCACCTCTGACCGGGGCGGCCGGCCGCAGATTTACAGCATTCCCGCGACCGGCGGCGACCCGCGCCGGGTGACCCTCGAGGGCGACTACAATGCCCGCGCCAGCGTCTCACCGGACGGGCGCAAGATCGCTGTAGCGCAGGGAAAAGGAAACGAGTATCGTATAGCCGTCTGGGATCTGGAAACCGAACGCTTCACCATTCTGACACCGGGCACATTGGATGAGTCGCCCAGTTTCGCGCCGAACGGCAGTATGATTCTGTATGCAACGCGAGAGGGGACCCGTGGCGTCTTGTCCGCGGTGTCGGCGGATGGCAGCGTCAGGCAACGATTAATCCTGAGTGAGGGAGATGTTCGGGAGCCCGCATGGTCGCCCGTAATCAGGTAGAATGATCCGGGATATGTGGCGTGATGCCGTAGAGGACGGCCCAAAGAACAATAGCAGGAGGAAATGATGAAAAGCGCGTGGCGATTGACTGTCGCAATACTGATTCTGGTGGCCCTTGCAGCCTGCAAGAGCGCTCCGGAAGAAAAACCCTCGACGACCGGCCAGGAGCCCGTCGAGACCAAGCCCCCCGTTGAAACGGCGGCTGCTCCCGACCCGCGTGATTACTCCGATGCACGCAACTTCGACAACCCGGAGAGCCTGTTGTCCAAGCGGGTCATCTACTTTGACTTCGACAAGTCCGTGGTTCGGCCCGAGTTCCGTGGCATCGTCTCGGCCCATGCAGCATATCTGGCTGCGCACTCGACCGCCCGCGTCACGCTTGAGGGCCATGCCGACGAGCGCGGCACCCGCGAATACAACCTGGGTTTGGGTGAGCGCCGCGGCAATGCGGTCGAAGGCCTGATGTCGGCCCAGGGAGCGCGTGGCGACCAGCTTGACGTGGTCAGCTACGGCGAGGAGAGACCGGTGTGCCGGGTCAGCGACGAAGAGTGCTGGTCGCTGAACCGACGCGTGGAGATCGTCTACACCGCGAGGTAGCACCATGGCGGCAAGCCGTACCTCATTGCCCGTGATGGCCAGCGCGATGCTGGCCATCCTGTTTTCCACGTCCGCACCCGCTCAGCAGCCGAACGACAGCGGCATGTCGGTGACGGCCGACCTCGTGTTGCAGGTGCAGGAACTGCAGGACGAAGTGCGCAAGCTCCGCGGGATGCTCGAGGAGCAGACGGTGGAACTGGAAAACCTGAAGCGCCGCCAGCGCGACCAGTACCTGGATCTCGACCAGCGGATCTCCGATATGCGAAACAGCCAGCCGGTGACACAGGCGGAGTTGGCGGCCGGAGCGGGTCAGACTCAGCCCTCAGTGCGCCAGCCAACCGTCTCGCCGTCCGCTGGCGAGGCCCCGGAAGTGCGTGCGCCCATGGAATCGCAGACGGAGATGACCGGCATCGGCCAGCCGCAGGTCCAGAGCCAGGCCGCGCCAGCTACGGCCGAAAACGAGAAGGCCGCCTACGACGAGGCCTTCCAGGCCCTGAAGGACCTGCGCTATGCGGACGCCGCGGAGGAGTTCCAGTCCTTCCTGGACCGCTATCCGAACAGCGAGTACGCCGACAACGCGCAATACTGGCTGGGCGAGTCGTACTACGTGACCCGAAATTACGAGATCGCACTCAAGGCATTCCAGGATTTGCTGGACAAGTTTCCGGACAGCCCCAAGGCGCCCGACGCACTGCTGAAGATCGGATACACCCACTACGAACTGCAGCAGTGGGACAG
>Ga0316576_10001569_pt1 | contig 12413 bp, 10 predicted proteins | sample S0NA_FD_203075 | JGI IMG/M metagenome (GOLD analysis project Ga0316576, IMG submission 203075) | Rhizosphere microbial communities from salt marsh grasses in Alabama, United States - S0-2_050615r3r5 | ecosystem: Host-associated > Plants > Roots > Rhizosphere | place: USA: Alabama | collected... | reverse complement strand
TACTGCTGCATGAACTGCTCGACGGCCAGATTGTGCTCGCCGTCGCAGAAGCCGAACTGGCGGGCCAGGGTGCGCTGATAGTCGAACAGCAGTCGGTCCTCGTGACGCCCGCTGAGCCGGTGAAGGGCGAAGCGGATGCGCCAGAGATGGGTCTGGCCCTCGATCAGGGCCTCGTGCTCGGGCTCCGTGAGGAAGCCATGGTCCACCAGGTCGTGGAGGGTCTCGGCGGCGAAATGGCGCTTGGCCACCCAGCCGATGACCTGGATGTCCCGCAGTCCCCCCGGGTTCTCCTTGATATTCGGCTCCAGGTTGTAGGCGGTGTCGCCGAACTTGTGCCAGCGGGCCTGCTGCTCCCCCATCTTCGCGTTGAAGAACTGCTCGCTGTCCCACAGGTGCTCGGGCCCCAGGGCCTCCCGCATGCGGCGCAGCAGCTCCGGTCCCCCGGCGATGAGGCGCGACTCCATCAGGCTGGTCATGACGGTCACGTCGCGGCGCGCGGCGCTCACGGATTCCTCGATGCTCCGGACACTCTGCCCCACCTGGGGCCCCAGATCGAACAGGAGGGTGACGAAGCGCTCCAGCGACTCCCGTAGGGAGGTCTCCGTCTCGGGCTCCACCAGGATGAGGACATCCAGGTCCGACGCCGGCTGGAGCTCGCGACGGCCGTAGCCACCCACGGCGACCAGACTGAGATCGTCACGCTCCCCGAAATGGGCCTGCCAGACCTCCCGCAGCACCTCGTCGGCCAGGTCGCTGCGGGCCCGGACCAGGGTGGTCACCGGAACACCCTGGTCGAACTGCTGGTACAGGACCTCGGTTCCCTCCCGCAGCCGCCGCCGACAGGCGACGAGCAGCGGGTCGGGATGGATGGGCCGGGGGTCGCCTGGTCTGGAGGTAGTCAATAGGTCCAGAGCGGGGGTCACGGCTGGCCGTCCGGGCCGCGCTCCTCCGCCCTGAGGGTCAGAACCTCATGCCCGTCCTCGGTCACGAGGATGGTGTGCTCCCATTGGGCCGAGAGGCTGCGGTCCTTGGTGACGACCGTCCAGCCGTCAGGCTGGAGCTTGATGAAGCGCTTGCCCACGTTGACCATCGGCTCGATGGTGAAGCACATGCCTGGCAGCAGCATCAGGCCCTCCCCGGGCTTTCCGTAGTGCAGCACCTGGGGATCCTCATGGAACTCCCGCCCGATTCCGTGCCCGCAGTACTCCCTCACCACCGAGTAGCCCTGGGATTCCACGAACTGCTGGATGGCGTGACCGATGTCGCCCAGGGTCGCGCCGGGCTGCACCGCGCGGATTCCGCGCAACATGGCCTCCCGCGTCACGTTGACCAGCCGGCGCGCCAGCACCGAGGGCTCCCCTGCGAAGAACATCTTGCTGGTGTCGCCGTGATAGCCGTCCTTGATGACGGTGATGTCCACGTTCACGATGTCGCCGCGCTTGAGTCGCTTGTTCCCGGGGATACCGTGACACACCTGGTGATTGACCGAGGTGCAGATGGACTTGGGGAAGCCCCGGTAGTTGAGGGGCGCGGGCACCGCCTTCTGGACCCGGGTGATGAAGTCGTGGCAGATGGCGTCGAGCTCGTCCGTGGTGACCCCAGGCTGCACGTGGGGCTCGATCATGTCGAGCACGTCCGCCGCCAGGCGCCCGGCGACGCGCATCCGTTCGATCGCCTCTGGGGTCTTGATCTGTACGCTCATCGTCGCGCTGGATGCGTCCACGTCTGCTGCGGATCTCTCGGAATTGCTTAGGTTATTTCCTGGCGGCGATTGCCGAGGCCAAGCCCGCTATGGTATATAAGCGTCCGCGTCGCCGCAAACGCACACCGGCCCGGGGTCGAGGCCCCGAACGCGGTATGTCGGGGCGGCGCCACCAAGCGAAAAACGTCCGGTTTTTCGCTTTGTTTTTGGTCCGGACTTCAAACGCAAGCCCGCCGTCGCGACGGCGGGGTCAACGACCACACACGCGTCAACACCGACCGCTGGGTGCCCCTCGGGGTTGCGGCTTGGGACGCGTGGAGGCTCAACCCAGACATGAGGATATAGGCAATGAGCGACGTTTCCATGCGTCAGATGCTGGAGGCCGGGGTGCACTTCGGCCACCAGACCCGCTACTGGAACCCGAAGATGGGCGCATTCATCTTCGGTCACCGCAACAAGATCCACATCATCAACCTGGAGAAGACCGTCCCGCTCTTCCAGGACGCGATGAACTACATGAGCACCCTGGCGGCGAACGGAGGCCGGATCCTGTTCGTGGGTACCAAGCGGGCGGCGCGGGACGCCATTCGCGAGGAGGCGCTGCGCTGCGGCATGCCCTTCGTGAATCATCGCTGGCTCGGCGGCATGCTGACCAATTTCAAGACGATCCGTCAGTCGATCAAGCGGCTCAAGGAACTGGAGGCCATGTTCGAGAGCGGTACCATCGAGCGCTTCAGCAAGAAGGAGGCCCTGGACCTGTCCCGGGAGCGCGACAAGCTGGAGCAAAGCCTGGGTGGCATCAAGAACATGGAGGGTCTTCCCGACGCGCTGTTCGTGATCGACGTGGGTCACGAGAAGAATGCCGTGACCGAGGCCAACAAGCTCGGTATTCCGGTGGTGGGCGTGGTCGACACGAACAACGATCCGAGTCGGGTGGACTACGTGATCCCCGGTAACGACGACGCGATCCGCGCCGTTCGCCTCTACATCGCGAGCGCCGCGGACTCCGTGCTGGAGGGGCGCGATACGGCCGCGGGGATGTTGTCCGGTCGTGAGTCCGAGTACGTGGACGTCTCCGCCGCGGCACCAGAGCCGGCCTGATTGCGGCTGGCTCACGGGTCTGCCTTGCGGTGCCCGAGGGGCGCCGCGGGCCGCACCGGACCCGATCCTGTCTTGGTGGGGCCCGCCCTGTTGGGCCGGCCCACTCACCTCCCACTCAATTTCCAGGCCCCATGACGGGGCGAGGTTGTGCAAATGGCGATCACAGCGGCGATGGTGAAGGAGCTTCGCGAGCGCACGGGCGCTGGCATGATGGAGTGCAAGAAGGCCCTGGTGGAGGCCGAAGGGGATATCGAGGCGGCCATCGAGGCGATGCGCAAGTCCGGTCAGGCAAAGGCCGCCAAGAAGGCCGGCCGGATCGCCGCGGAGGGCGTGGTGATGATCGAGATCGCCCCGGGGGCCAAGAATGGTGTCCTCGTGGAGATCAACTGCGAGACGGATTTCGTGGCCAAGGACGAGAACTTTGCGTCCTTCGCCGCGGCGGTCGCCCGCACCGCCCTCTCCCCGCAGGCCACCGACGCGCTGGCCCTGTCCGAGATGCCCCTGGCGGATGACCCCGCCATGACGGTCAACGGCGCCCGGGAGGCCCTGATCGCCAAGATCGGGGAGAACGTCCAGGTGCGGCGGCTGGTGCGTTTCGACGACGTCGCGGGCACGCTTCACAGCTACCGTCACGGCCAGCGCATCGGGGTGATCGTTGACCTGGTCGAGGGTGACGAGACCCTGGGTCGCGACATCGCCATGCACATCGCGGCGAGCAACCCCCTGTGCGTGAGCGCCGACGAGGTGCCCGCCGAGACCCTGGAGAAGGAGCGGGAGATCTTCCGCGCCCAGGCGCTCGACAGCGGCAAGCCCGCAAACATCGTCGAGAAGATGATCGAGGGCCGGGTGAGGAAGTTCCTGGAGGAGGTGACGCTGCTGGGCCAGGCCTTCGTCAAGGACCCGGAGATCACGGTGGAGAAGCTCCTCAAGCAGGCGGGTGCCCGGGTGCGCCGCTTCGCCCGCATCGAGGTGGGAGAGGGCGTCGAGAAGCGTAGCGACAACTTCGCCGAAGAGGTGATGGCCCAGGTGCGGGGAGACTGACCCTGCTCGCGCGCCCGAGCAGGGCCGCAGGGCCCTCCCGTCTCGGGGCTATCGCATCATCCATTCTGGTCTCGGCACAGGTGACAGGCCCATGACCGCGTCCCCCCCCTCCGAAGGACCCGCCTACCGTCGCATCCTGCTGAAGTTGAGCGGGGAGGCCCTGCAGGGGGCCAATGATTCCGGCATCGACCCGGATACCCTGGAGCGTTTCGCCTGGGACGTGCGCGCCCTGGTCGAGGCCGGGGTGCAGGTGGCCCTGGTGATCGGAGGTGGCAACCTCTTCCGCGGCGCCGGCCTGGCGGCGCGGGGAATGGACCGGGTCACCGGCGACCACATGGGCATGCTGGCGACGGTGATGAACGCCCTGGCCATGCAGGACGCCCTGGAGCGCCTGGGGGTGGCGGCGCGGGCGCTGTCCGCCCTGCGGATGGACCAGGTGTGCGAGTCCTACACGCGTGACCTGGCCGTGCGGCACCTGCAGGGGGGCCGGGTCGCCATCCTCGCCGCTGGGACGGGCAATCCCTTTTTCACCACGGACTCCGCGGCCAGCCTGCGGGCCATCGAGATCGGGGCGGACCTGCTGATCAAGGCCACCAAGGTGGACGGGATCTACTCCGCCGACCCCCTGCGGGACCCGGGGGCGATCTTCTACCCCCGAATCAGCTACGATCGGGCCCTACGGGAAGGGCTCCAGGTCATGGATGCCACGGCGATCGTGCTGTGCCGGGACCATGGGATGCCCTTGCGGGTGATGAACATCAACGAGCCGGGTGCCTTGCTAAGGTTGATACGTGGCGAGGATCTGGGCTCCCTGGTCGTGAGTGGTGACTGAAGATGATCGATGACGTCAAGAAAGACGCGGCGGAGCGCATGTCCAAGAGCGTGGAGGCCCTGGGCCACGAGCTCGCGAAGATCCGCACCGGACGTGCCCACCCCTCCTTGCTGGACCACATCACGGTGTCGTACTACGGCAGTGAGATGCCCATCCGGCAGGTGGCCAACGTGACCGCCGAGGATGCCCGCACCCTGGCCGTGACCCCCTGGGAAAAGGGGATGGTGCAGGTGGTGGAGAAGGCGATCATGCAGTCGGATCTGGGGTTGAACCCCAGCACCGCCGGTACGGTCATCCGCGTCCCCCTGCCGCCGCTCACCGAGGAGCGTCGTCGGGATCTGATCAAGGTGGCTCGCCACGAGGCGGAGCAGGCGCGGGTGGCGGTGCGCAACATCCGGCGCGACGCCAACGGGGAGCTCAAGGAGCTGGTCAAGGAGAAGCTGATCTCCGAGGACGAGGAGCGCCGGGGCCAGGAGCTGGTCCAGAAGCTCACCGATCAATACGTCAAGGAGGTGGATGCCGTGCTCGCGGAGAAGGAGCAGGACCTGATGTCCATCTGAGCGTGCTCGGGCGGATACTAGGCCGAATCGTGGACAAGACCACGCCCGATCCTGGTAGCGGCGAGCCGCGCCCGCGGGTCCCCCGGCACGTCGCGATCATCATGGACGGCAACGGGCGCTGGGCCCGCCAGCGTCATCGCGCGCGCACCTGGGGCCACCGGGAGGGGGTCAAGAGTGTCCGGGCGGTGGTGGAAGAGAGCGTGCGCCGAGGGGTCGGGACCCTGACCCTCTTTGCCTTCAGCAGCGAGAACTGGCGCCGCCCCCTCTCAGAGGTCAGTGTGCTCATGGACCTCTTTCTGAGCACCCTGCGGGGCGAGATGCGGCGCCTCCAGGAGAACGACGTGCGCCTGCGGGTCATCGGTGATCGTTCCGCCTTCTCCGATAAGCTCCGGCAGCGAATCGCCGATGCCGAGGACCTCACCGCCAACAACGAGCGGCTTTGCCTCCAGATTGCCGCCAACTACGGGGGCCGCTGGGATATCACCCAGGCGGCCCGTCGTCTGGTGGCCGACGTCCAGGCCGGGAGCCTGAGCCCGGCATCCATCGACGAGCAGGCCCTGGCGGCCCGGCTCTCGTTCGCGGACCAGCCCGACCCGGATCTCTTCATCCGCACGGGGGGAGAGAAGCGGCTCAGCAACTTCATCCTCTGGCAGTCCGCCTACGCGGAGCTCTACTTCACGGACCTTCTGTGGCCCGAGTTCGATGCCAAGGCGTACGGACTCGCCCTCGACGACTTTGCGCGGCGCCAGCGCCGATTCGGGCTGACCGGCGAACAGGTCCAGGGGCGGGAGCTGGTTCCATCCCAGCTGCTGGTGGCCGCCGATGAGGGGCCCTAGCACCTTGGCGGTTCCCAGCTCCCTGCGCCAGCGAGCCCAGACGGCCTTCCTGCTGGGGCCCCTGGTCCTGGCGGCCGTGCTGTTGCTGCCGACCCCCGCGTTCGCCGTCGCCCTGGGGCTCGTGACCCTGGGGGCCGCCTGGGAATGGGCCAGGCTCGCGGGACTCGAGCGACAGATCGAGCGCGCGGGCTATCTGGCCCTGGTCGGCGCCTTGCTGCTCGGCCTTTGGACTCTTCCCTGGCTGCGGCCGTGGCTCCTGGGCGCCGGGGTCCTGTGGTGGCTGATCCAGGCGGTGCATATCGCCACGGTGCGGGAGATCTCCCACCGGCCGGGGCTCCGGGTGGGTGAGCTGGCGGCCGGCGTCCTGGTGCTGGCGGCACCCTGGGGGGCATTGATCCAGCTCCACGAATCGGACCCCCATGGCCGCGCCCTGGTCCTCTTTCTCATGCTGCTGGTGTGGACGGCGGATTCCCTCGCCTATTTCGTGGGGCGCCGCTGGGGGCGCACCAAGCTCGCGCCGCTGGTGAGCCCGGGAAAGACCCGGGAGGGCGTCTACGGCGCCTTGGCCGGCGCCCTGCTGTGGGGCCTGCTCCTCGGCTGGGCCGGCTCACTGGGTCCGTCCGGGACCCTGGCGGCGGTGCTGCTGTGCGGCGCGACCGTGCTCATCTCGGTGGTCGGGGACCTCTACGAGAGCCTCTTGAAGCGCCGCCGCGGGGTCAAGGACTCCAGTCACCTGCTGCCGGGGCACGGCGGGATGCTCGACCGGGTGGATAGCCTCACGGCGGCGGCCCCCGTCTTCGTCCTCGGTCTTGCCCTGATGAGAGGACTCCAGTGATCGGCGTGACGGTGCTCGGGTCGACCGGCTCCATCGGGGTCAGCACCCTCGACGTGGTGTCCCGCCATCCCGAGCGGTTCAGGGTGGTCGCGCTGACCGCCAACGGCAACGTCGACCGTTTGGCCGAGCAGTGCCGCCGCTTCCATCCCTCCTACGCGGTCATGGCGGATCAGGGGGCGGCCGCGCGGCTCGCCGAGCTGCTCGGCGGCATGCCCGGTGGGCCCCGGGTCCTGGGCGGGGTGGAGGGTCTCGAGCAGGTGGCCAGCCTTGCGGAGACCCAGTACGTCATGGCGGCCATCGTGGGCGCCGCGGGATTGAGACCCACCCTGGCGGCGGCCCGGTCGGGGAAGCGGGTGCTGTTGGCCAACAAGGAGTCCCTCGTCATGGCCGGCGCACTCCTGATGGAGGCGATCGAGGACAGCGGGGCGGAGCTGCTGCCCATCGACAGTGAGCACAATGCCATCTTCCAGTGCCTGCCGGGGGGGTTCGGCCGCGGTCTGCCGGAGGTGGGGGTGGAGCGCATCCTCCTCACCGCCTCGGGAGGACCCTTCCGGGAGTGGCCGGCGGAGCGCCTCGCCGCGGTCACGCCCGACCAGGCCTGCGCCCATCCCGTCTGGCGCATGGGCCGCAAGATCTCGGTGGACTCCGCGACCCTGATGAACAAGGGACTGGAGGTCATCGAGGCGTGCTGGCTCTTCGGAACGAGCCCCGATCGGGTGCAGGTGGTGATCCACCCCCAGAGCGTCATCCACTCCCTGGTCCAGTATCGCGACGGGTCGGTACTGGCGCAGCTCGGCAACCCGGACATGCGCACGCCCATCGCCCATGCGCTGGCCTGGCCGGAGCGCCTGGAGTCCGGGGTGGCGCCCCTGGACCTGGTTGCGGTGGGTCGCCTGGAGTTCGAGGCGGCGGATCTTTCACGCTTCCCCTGTCTCGGCCTGGCCTTTGAGGCCGCGCGGACGGGTGGATCTGCGCCCGCGGTGCTCAACGCGGCCAACGAGGTCGCGGTGGCCGGATTCCTGGACGGTCGGCTGGGCTTCCCCCAAATCGCGGAGCTGGTGGACCGGACCCTCCAGGGCATGCCGCTGCAGGCCGTCGAGGGCGGGACGCTGGATACCCTGTTGGATATCGATCGGCGCGCCCGCGTCCTTGCCGGGTCATTGCTCGGGAACTACCACTAAGCGACAAAGTCGATAGCAGCATCGTGGACCTACTCTTCACCATCGCCTCATTCCTCGTCGCCCTGGCGATCCTGATCTTCGTTCACGAGTTCGGGCACTTCTGGGTCGCGCGCCGGCTCGGTGTCAAGGTCCTGCGCTTCTCCATCGGCTTCGGGCGACCCCTGCTCCGTCGTCAACGGGATGCGGACTCCACGGAGTACGTCCTGGCCGGCATCCCCCTGGGCGGTTACGTGAAGATGCTCGACGAGCGTGAGGGGGAGGTGCCCCCGGAGCAGCTCCATCTGGCCTTCAACCGCCAGCCCGTGTGGAAGCGTTCGGCAATCGTGGCCGCCGGGCCCCTGTTCAACTTTGCCTTCGCCATCCTGGCCTACTGGGCCATCTTCGCGTCCGGCGAGACGGGTCTGCGGCCGCTCGTCGGCGAGGTGGCGCCGGATTCGATCGCCGCCGAGGCCGGCTTCCAACGGGGTGACGAGCTGCTGCGGATCGGGGACCGCCCGTCGCCGATGTGGGATGGCGCGGTCTATGCGCTGATGGCGGAGGCCCTGGAACACAAGGATCTACGGGTGCGGGTGCGTGACGCCTCGGGCGCGGAGCAGGACCGCTGGATCAGCGGGGAGCGGCTCGCGGATCTCTCCGAGGCGCCCAACGTCCTGGAGCGCCTGGGCCTGAGTCCCTCGCGGCCGCCCCTGCCCCCGGTCATCGGAGAGCTGACCCCGGGGGAGCCCGCGGAGCGGGCGGGTCTTCGGGTTGGGGATCGCATCCTGGCTGTGGACGGGGCGCCGTTGGAAGACTGGCGGGCCTGGGTCGATCTGGTGCGGGAAAGCCCCGGCGCCGAGCTGCGGGTGGAGATCGAGCGTGAGGGCGAGCGCCTGGACCTAGCGGTAACCCCGCGCGCGGTCGCGGCCGACGGTGCCACGATCGGGCGCATCGGAGCCGGCGTCCAGGCCCGCGACGACCTGCTGGAGCCCTACCGCGTCGAGGTCCGCTTTGGGCCCCTGGAGGCCCTGAGCCAGTCGGTCCACAAGACATTCGACATGAGCCAGCTCATGCTTCGGGTCCTGGGGCAGATGCTGGTGGGTCAGGCCTCGGTGGAGAATCTGAGCGGTCCCATCACCATTGCGGAGACGGCGGGTCGAACCGCCAGCTACGGTCTGGAATATTTCGTCAAGTTCCTGGCCGTTGTCAGCATCAGCCTGGGGGTGCTCAACCTCCTGCCGATCCCGATCCTCGACGGCGGGCATCTGCTCTACTTTCTCATCGAGTGGGTGAAGGGCAGCCCCCTGTCGGAGCAGACCCAGCTCCAGGGTCAGCGGATCGGCATCGCCCTGCTCGCGGCACTCATGACCCTCGCCTTCTACGTCGACCTGTCCCGGCTCTTTGGCTAGCCGGACCCTTCCCGTATACTAAGGACCCTCGATCGGCACCCCGATACCGGGGGTCGACACCATCTCGGGGAACCTTCCTTGCGCGTCTCACCATCGGTCCTGGGTCGCCGCTGGCGTCTGCTATTTCTCACCTGTCTGCTCCTCGGCCTCTGGGTGGCGCACGCCGCCGCCGAGGAGTTCCAGATCGCCGATATCCGTGTCGAGGGGCTGCAGCGAATCGCCCCGGGCACGGTCTTCACCTACCTGCCGGTCCAGGTGGGCGACACGGTGAGCGACGACGTGACGGGAAGCATCATCCGCTCCCTCTATCAGACAGGCTTCTTCGACGACGTCCGCGTCCAGCGCGACGGCAACGTGCTGGTGCTGCAGGTTCAGGAGCGCCCGGCCATCGCGAGGATCGAGTTCGTCGGCAATCGGGACCTGGACGAGAAGGCCCTGCGGGAGGCCGTGGCGGAAATCGGCCTGAAGGAGGGTCGCGTCTTCAACCGCTCGGTGCTCGATCGCATCGAGCAGGAGCTGGAGCGCCAGTATTTCTCGCGGGGCAAGTACGGGGTGCTGGTCCAGTCGACGGTCTCTCCCCTGGAGCGCAACCGGGTGGCGATCCGCATCGAGATCACCGAGGGCCTGACGGCCCGCATCAAGCAGATCAATGTCATCGGCAACCAGGCCTTCGACGAGAAGGAGCTGCTGGGGCTGTTCCAGCTGGGCCGTACCCGCTGGCATTCCTTCTATTCCAAGAACGATCAGTACTCCAAGCAGAAGCTGGCGGGCGACCTGGAGGCGCTGCGCTCCTTCTACCTGGACCGCGGCTTCATCCAGTTCGAGATCAAGTCGACGCAGGTCTCCATCAGCGCCGACAAGAAGGAGATCTATGTGACCGTGGTGATCAGCGAGGGCGACCGCTTCACCATCAGTGATATCAAGCTGGCCGGTGAGCCCACGATCCCCGCGGAGCGCATCTTCCCCCTGATCCAGCTGCGGCGCGGTGAATACTTCTCGCGCAAGCTCACCACGGAGAGCGCCGAGCGCATCTCCAACCTGCTCGGCGATGAGGGCTATGCCTTCGCCAACGTCAATACGGTTCCGGAGATCGACGAGGCCAACAAGCAGGTCGCGGTCACCTTCTTCGTGGACCCGGGCAAGCGCGTCTATGTCCGGCGCATCAACATGAAGGGCAATACCCGGACCCGCGATGAGGTCATGCGCCGCGAGATGCGCCAGCTGGAGAGCGCGTGGTTCTCGGCTGCCCTGGTGCGGGAATCCCGGGAGCGTCTGCAGCGGCTCGGTTTCTTCGAGGACGTCACCATCGAGACGCCGGCGGTGCCCGGCTCCGCCGATCAGGTGGACGTCAATGTCACCGTAAAGGAGAAACCCGCCGGCAATCTCATGGCGGGCATCGGCTACTCCCAGTCCCAGGGCATCATATTGAACGCGAGCGTCACCCAGAACAACTTCCTGGGAACCGGCAAGCGCGTCTCCTTCGCCGTCAACACCAGCCAGGCGACGCAGCTCTATCAGGTCGCCTACCTCAATCCCTTCTACACGGTGGATGGGATCAGTCGCGGCTTCGAGCTCTCCTACCGGGCGACGGACTATCAGGAGCTCCTGGGGGCGGACTACTCTACCGCCCAGGGTGTCGTCGGGATGAACTTCGGGTTTCCCATCTCCGACAAGTCGCGGGCGGGCTTCGGCTTGCGGTACCAGTACACCGATTTCTCGGCCGGCTTCTCGGGGCTCGCCCAAGAGTTCGTCGCAGAGAACGGCAACGTCTTCAACGACTTCTTCCTTAGCGCGAGCTATGTCCGCGACACCCGGGACACTGCGGTGTTCCCCACCAAGGGCAGCCTGCAGACCCTGCGCCTCGACGTGAGCGTCCCCGGCAGCGACCTCACCTACTACAAGACGAGCTACTCGGGCATCCGCTATGTCCCGCTCACCCGGAAGTTTGTCCTCTCGCTCTCCGCCGATCTCGGATACGGCGACGGTTACGGGGATCTGAATTACCTGCCGTTCTTCGAGAACTACTACGCGGGCGGTCCCCGGACGGTGCGCGGTTTCAAGGCAAACACCCTGGGTCCCCGGGAGACCAACATCCCCTATGACCCGGTGGGCGGCAACACCAAGGTCGTCGGCAGTATCGAGCTGTTCGCCCCGCCGCCGGTCGGCGGAGAATTCGAGAAGACCCTGAGGATGGGCGTCTTCCTCGACGTGGGCAACGTCTGGGTGACCAAGGGGTCGGACCTGGTAACCCCGACCGGCTTCGACCTGGGAGAGATGCGCTATTCCGCCGGTATCTCGACCGCCTGGCTGTCTCCCATCGGTGCCCTGTCCTTCAGCTTCGGGTGGCCACTGAACGAGAAGGAGGGGGACGACACCCAGGTGTTCCAGTTTGGGATCGGTCAGACATTTTAGACTCGAGGCGTACAGGTGCTGACACACCGTTTCGGCTTTGCCGTCTTTCTGATACTCCTTTTCTTGTGGGGGCCGGGTCTCGCCGCGGAGGATTACAAGATCGCGGTGGTCGACCCGAATCGGGTGGTGGAGAACTCGCCCCAGTACGAGGCTGCCCGCAAGTCCCTCCAGCGGGAGGTGGAGGAGCGGGAGAGAAATCTGCGCACCCAGCAGGAGGAGATCGCGGAGCTCCAGCGTCGCCTCGAGCGTGAGGGAGACCTGATGAGCCAGAGCGAGGCCCAGCGGCTCCAGAACGACATCCGGAGCCGCACGCGCAAGCTCAAGTATGCCCAGGACGAGTTCCAGGAGGACCTGACCCTGCGTCAGAACGAGCTGCGTACCAAGTTGGCCCGTCAGGTGCAGGAGGTGGTGGTCGAGCTCGCCAAGGAGCTGGAAATCGACCTGGTGCTGAGCGAGGGGCTGGTCTACTTCAGCAAGCGTATCGACATCTCTGACCAGGTGGTCGAGCGGCTCAAGCGGGAGTTCACG
>Ga0316576_10001568_pt1 | contig 12416 bp, 9 predicted proteins | sample S0NA_FD_203075 | JGI IMG/M metagenome (GOLD analysis project Ga0316576, IMG submission 203075) | Rhizosphere microbial communities from salt marsh grasses in Alabama, United States - S0-2_050615r3r5 | ecosystem: Host-associated > Plants > Roots > Rhizosphere | place: USA: Alabama | collected... | reverse complement strand
CGCCGACAACCCGGGCTGGATCACCCTGGACGGGACCAACTCGTGGCTGCTGGTCGAGCCCGGGTCCACCCGGGCCGTGCTGGTCGATCCCGGGCCGGACCACCCCGGGCACCTCGACCGCCTCGTTGAGGAAGCCGCCCACCGGTCGGCCCGGATCACCCTGATCCTGCTGACGCACGGCCACCCGGACCATGCCGACGGGGCCCGCGGCCTGCATGAGCGCACCGGAGCGCCCGTGCGGGCATTGGACCCGGCGCACCGTCTCGGCGGCGAGGGGCTCACCGGGGGCGAGGTGATCACGGCGGGCGGTCTGGAGCTGTCCGTCGTCGCGACCCCGGGACACACCGCGGACAGCCTGACGTTCCTGCTGCCCGCGGACCGCGCGCTGCTGACCGGGGACACGGTCCTGGGACGGGGCAGCGCTGTCATAGCCCACCCGGATGGACACCTGCGCTCCTACCTCGACTCCCTGGCGAGGCTGGCCGAGGTCGCGGAGCGGACCGACGCGGCTTGGGTGCTCCCTGGGCACGGACCGGCCAACCCGGAGCCGACCCGGCTGCTGGCCGACTACCTCGAGCACCGCCGGGAGCGACTCGGGCTGGTGGCCGCGGCGCTGGGAGAGGGGACGACCGATCCCGATGCCCTGCTGGACGTGGCCTACCCGGACGTCCCCGAGCAGCTGCGCTGGGCCGCGCGGCTGTCCCTGGCCGCCCAGGTCGAGTACCTCCAGTCCGTCTGAGCGGTCCACCGCAGCCCCACCGCCCCCCGATCGGACTGCCCGTCTCCCGGCGATCGGACTGCCCCCGCGGGCACCACCCGCCCGCCACGCCAGTCCGATCCCCAATCCCCGCCCGCCACGCCAGTCCGATCCGCGGGGAGGAGGCTGAGGAGGTGATCGCGGGTGCAGGCAACGGCCCGCGGGGCCGACACCCGAGACGCGCCCGGGCCTCTCCGAGGCCGGGGGCGCAATCCCGTCGGGGGGTGGCGAGCGCCGTCGCTGGCTACATTGACCTCGTGACCGCGCACCGACTGTTCCCCGGCGTGCGGCTGCACATCGTCACCGGCAAGGGGGGGACGGGCAAGACGACCCTCGCAGCGGCGCTTGCGCTGGCCCTCGCCGCGGGCGGCCGGCACGTGCTGCTGATGGAGGTGGAGGGCCGGCAGGGCATCTCGCAGCTGTTCGACACGGCCCCGCTGCCCTACGAGGAGCGCCGGGTCGCCCGGGCACCGGACGGCGGGGAGGTGCGGGCTCTGGCCGTGGACCCCGAGGCCGCCCTGCTGGAGTACCTGGAGATGTTCTACAACCTGCGCCGGGCGGGTTCGGCGCTGTCTCGCATCGGGGCGATCGACTTCGCGACCACGATCGCCCCCGGCGTGCGCGATGTCCTACTGACCGGCAAGGCCGCTGAGGCGGTCAAGCGGACCCAGGCCGGTCATCCGGTGTTCGACGCGGTGGTGATGGACGCACCGCCGACGGGCCGGATCGCCCGGTTCCTCAACGTCAACTCCGAGGTGGCCGGCATCGCCCGGATGGGTCCCATCCATGGGCAGGCCAACTCCGTCATGGGCCTGATCCGTTCGCCGCGCACCGCCGTGCACGTGGTCACCCTCCTCGAGGAGATGCCGGTGCAGGAGACCCTCGACGGCATCGTGGAGCTCGAGGCAGCCGGACTGCCCGTGGGGGCGATCATCGTCAACGGGGACCGCCCGCCGGTGCTCACCTCCGAGCAGCGGGCCGCCGCCCTGTCCGGGACGCTGGATCGTGAGGCCCTGTCTCGTGCCGTCCGCGCCGCCGACGTCGCCACCGCGCGGGCCCCGACCGTCCAGGCCGTCGTGGACGCGCTGCTCGCCGAGGCCCGGGACCACGCCGAGCGCGTCGAGCTCGCCGAGCAGGAGCGCTCCCGGCTGGTCGACTCGGAGGTCCCCGTGCTGAGCCTGCCCCACGTCCCGGGCGGGATCGACCTGGGCGCCCTGTACGAGCTGGCCGCGGACCTGCGCGCCGCTGGGCTGGGGTCGGAGGCCACGCCATGACCGGGTCGCTGTGGCAGGGCGCGCGCCATCTGGACATCGACGCCCGGCTGGCCGACCCCGGGCTGCGGATCGTCGTGTGCTGCGGCTCCGGCGGGGTGGGCAAGACCACGACCGCGGCCGCCGTGGGCGTGCGCGCCGCCGAAGCGGGCCGGCGCGCCGTGGTGCTCACGATCGACCCGGCGCGGCGCCTGGCCCAGTCCCTGGGACTGTCCCAGCTGGACAACACCCCCGCACCCATCTCCGGGATCGACACCGCGGCCGGCGGATCGCTGGACGCGATGATGCTGGACATGAAGCGCACCTTCGACGAGGTCGTCGAGGCGCACGCCGACCCGGAGCGGGCCGCAGCGATCCTCGCCAACCCGTTCTACCAGGCCCTGTCCACCTCCTTCGCGGGGACGCAGGAGTACATGGCGATGGAGAAGCTGGGCCAGCTGCACCGGCAGTCCGAGGCGTCCGGGACCTGGGACCTGATCGTCGTGGACACCCCGCCGTCCCGCTCCGCGCTGGACTTCCTGGACGCCCCCAAACGCCTCGGCAGCTTCCTCGACGGGAGGCTCATCCGGATCCTGGCCGCGCCGGCCCGGGCCGGCGGGAAGGCGTACATGCGGCTGGTCACGGCGAGCCTGGGGATGTTCAGCAACGTGCTGACCAAGATCGTCGGGGCCCAGGTCCTGCGCGACCTGCAGATGTTCGTCACCTCCTTCGATGCGCTCTTCGGCGGGTTCCGGGAGCGCGCCGAGCAGACCCACGCCCTGCTGGCCGACCGCGGAACGGCCTTCCTGGTGGTCGCCGCCCCCGAGCCGGACGCCCTGCGCGAGGCCTCGTACTTCGTCGAACGGCTCGAGGAGGAGGGCATGCCGCTGGCCGGGATGGTGCTCAATCGGGTGGCCCCCGTGCGGCTGCCCGAGCTCAGCCCCGAGCTGGCGGGGGCGGGCGCCGAGCGCCTGCGGGACGCCGATCCGGCCCCGGGCTCGGCCGAGGCCCTCGCCGCAGCCCTGCTCGACCTGCACGCCGATCGGATGCGCCAGGCCGAGCGGCATCACCACCTCGCCGACCGGTTCGTCGCGGCGAACCCGTACGTGCCGGTCGTGGCCGTCCCAGCCCTGGCCCAGGACGTGCACGACCTCGAGGGCCTGCGGCGCATCGGGCAGCAGCTCGGGAGGCGGCCAACCACGCCTTGAGGGCGCGTTAGGACATACCACACGCGAACCTCCCGTACCATGGTGAGGTGGCCCCCCGTGTGAAGAAGCGTCGCCGCACCCTGTTCAGCGCATCCCCCCGCGTGCTCGGCCTCGTGGCCGTGGCCGGCCTCGCCGGCGTGGTAGCCGCCGGGATGGCGCTGCCGGTGGTGGGCCCTGTCGGCCTGCTCGCGCGCGACTCCATCAACTCGTTCGAGGATCTCCCCCGGGACTTCCGTGAGCCCGCCCTGCCGGTGCACACGCGGGTCTACGCGGCCGACGGCACCAAGATCGCGACACTGTACGAGGAGAACCGCATCGAGGTGCCATTGAAGAAGGTGGCCCCCGTCATGCGCAAGGCCGTCGTGGCGATCGAGGACTCCCGCTTCTACGAGCACAACGGCTTCGACCCGCGCGGCATGATCCGTGCCGCGGTGACCAACCTCGGAGCCGGGGAGGTGGCCCAGGGCGGGTCGACCTTGACGATGCAGTACGTGAAGAACGTGCTGGTCACCTCGGCGCGCAACGAGAAGGAGCAGGCCGCCGCACGCGAGGACACCATCACCCGCAAGCTGCGCGAGATCCGCTACGCGATGGCGCTGGAGAAGCGCCTGACCAAGGACGAGATCCTCGAGCGCTACCTCAACATCAGCTACTACGGGGCGAAGGCGTACGGGGTCGAGGCGGCCGCGCGGCGCTACTTCTCCAAGAAGGCCAGGGACCTGACCCTGGTCGAGGCGGCCACGCTGGCCGGCATCGTGCAGCAGCCGTCGAGATTCGACCCGACCCGCAACCCGAAGCAGTCCCAAGCCCGCCGGGATGTGGTCCTCAACCGGATGGCCGAGCTCGGCTACATCAGCGTGGACGAGGCGCGCGAGGCCAAGAAGACGAAGATCAAGTCCTACCTGAACCCGTCGGTGAAGTACAACGGCTGCACCACCTCGTTCGCCCCCTACTTCTGCGACTACGCGATTCGGGCAGCCCAGGACCTGAAGGCCTTCGGCAAGACCGAGGACCAGCGCGCGGAGGCGTGGCGGCTCGGCGGGTACAAGATCTACACCACCCTGGACGTCAAGGCCCAGAAGGCCGCGAAGGCGTCGGTGATGCAGGCCATCCCGCCCAAGGACCCGAGCCGCAAGGCCGCGGCGATCGCGATGGTCACCCCGGGCACCGGCGACGTGCGCGCGCTGGCCCAGAACCGCGAGTGGGGCACCAGCGCCAAGAAGTGGTGGGAGACCACGTACAACTACGCCGTCGACGAGGCGGACGGCGGCACCCGGGGCATGCAGGCCGGGTCCACCTTCAAGCTGTTCACGATCATTGCCGCGCTGGAGAAGGGGATCAGCCCGTACACGGTGATCAACTCCCCGGAGCGGCGCACCTTCACCGGGTTCACCGGCTGCAGCGGATCCCTGCTCACCGGCCCGTCGAGCGGTGGTGACTCGCCATGGCCGGTGTCGAACTCGACATCGTCCGGAGCCTTCGACATGTTCCGCGGGGCGGCGTACTCAGTCAACACCTACTTCGTGGAGCTGGAGAAGCGCGCCGGGGTGTGCGAGACGGTCGAGGCCGCCCGCAAGCTCGGCGTCAAGTACGCCAACGGCAGCGACCTCAACGAGGTGCAGCCCGGCGGCAAGACCGCCGAGGTCGCCTCGTTCACGCTGGGATCCACCGAGATCTCCCCGCTCACGCTGGCCAACGCCTACGCGACGGTCACCGCCCACGGCGAGTACTGCAAGCCGCGGGTGATCACCGAGATCGAGGACAGGGACGGCGAGAAGCTGTCCGTGCCCGCGCCGAAGTGCAAGCAGGCGATCAGCCGCAACGTCGCCGACGCTGCCGCCGCGGTGCTGACCAACGTGGTCGACGGCGGGATCCCCGGCCGCACCGGCGGGTCCATGTCGATCGGGCGCGACACGATCGGCAAGACCGGCACGATCGACAGCAACGCGGCGGTTTGGTTCGCGGGGGCGACCCCCGACCTGGCCGCGGCCGTCTGGACCGGCGACCCGCGGGGCGGCTACCGCTACCCGCTGAAGAACCTGTGGATCAACGGCCGCTACTACTCGAAGGTGTACGGCTCCTCGCTGCCCGGGCCGACGTGGCGGCGGGCCATGCTCGGGGCGCTGTCCGGCTCGGACCCGGTGCGGATGGACCTGAAGAACTCCTGGGGCCTGCAGCCGGCCCGGCAGGTCGGCTCGCCCAGCCAGCGCGCCCCGCAGGTGCAGCAGGCCTCGACCCAGCCCTGGGGGGAGCAGACGGCTCCGACGTCCGACCGGCTCAACGGACGGTAGTCGGGGACGGCACGTAGCGCCCGGGCCAAGAGCCCAGGCCTGCCAGCACCCGGCTCCTCGGCCCTGACCCGAGCGTCGGCCGTTCCGGGCGGCCCGGTGCGGCACTGCCCACTGCTGCAGCGAGGCCCCGGGCGCCGTGGACGCGCCCGGGCGCCCCGGACGTGTGCTGGTCGCCGTGGGCTGCGAGCGCCGGACCCGGATGTCGAAGGCTGCCCGCACTGCCAGCCTCACCCACCGACGGGGCGGGGCGGTCAGCCCAGGGCGGAGCGGACCATCCCGGCCAGCCGGCCGCCGTCGAACCGTCCCGCGGTCGCCGCGCTCAGCTCCTTCATGACCCGACCCATCGCGGGCTTTCCGGTCACCCCCGCGGCCGCCGCCTCCGCGACCGCCTTCTGCACCAGGGCCGTGACCTCGACCTCGCTCATCGGCTCGGGGAGGTACCGTCCGAGGACGGCCAGCTCGGCTGACTCGCGCTGAGCCAGCTCCAGGCGCCCGGCATCCGCGTAGGCCGCCGATGCCTCGCGCCGCTTCTTGGCCTCACGGTTGAGCACCGTCACGACCTCGGCATCGGTCAGCACCCGCGCGGCCTTCCCCGAGACCTCCTCAGTCGTGATCGCGGCCAGAGCCATCCGCAGCGTTGCCGCCGTCAGCTCGTCGCGGCTGCGGATCGCCTCGGTCAGGTCCGACTGCAGAGTCGCCTTGAGATCAGCCATGGACCCATTGTGGTCTGCCCGGGCCGGCTGCACCAAAGTCGCCGCCCGCGCGGTCGGGGCGGCCGGCTGCCAGACTGAGCGGGTGCCCTCCACCGCTGCCACCGCCGCGGGCCTCGTCGGCGGCGTCGTCGGACTCGGGGCGGCCACGGTGGCCTACGCCCTCTGGGAGGCGCGGCAGTACACGCTGCGCCGGTTCGAGATCGGCCTGGACCGGGCCGGGACGGGCGGTGATCGCCCGTTGCGCGTCCTGCACCTGTCGGACCTGCACCTGTCGCCCCGAGACTCCGACCGGATCGCCTGGGTGCGGGACCTGGCCACCCTCGCTCCGGACCTGACCGTGGTCACGGGCGACTTCCACGGCGACCCCGATGGGCCGCGGCTGGCCCTGCGCGCACTGGAACCCCTGCTGACCCGGCCCGGGCTGTACGTGCGGGGGTCCAACGACTACTTCGCCCCCAGGCGGACCAACCCGGCGAAGTACCTCGCCGGGCCCAGCGAGGTCCGGCCGAAGCGCCCGCAGATCGACGTCGCCCCGCTCAACCGGGGACTGACCGAGGCCGGGTGGTTCGACCTGGACAACGCACGGGCCGACCTGCGGGTCGGCGGCTGGGACATCGATGCGCGGGGTGTGGACGACCCGCACATCCGCCGCGACCGCTACGAGCAGGTCGCCGGCCCGTTCCGCCCCGAGGCGGACCTGCGGCTGGGTGTGACGCACGCCCCGTACCGACGCGTCCTGGACCCGATGGCCGCCGACGGCGCCGACCTGGTCCTCGCCGGGCACACGCATGGGGGGCAGCTGTGCGTTCCGTGGGTCGGGGCGCTGGTGACCAACTGCGACCTTCCGCGCGCCCAGGCGAAGGGGGTCTCCCGCTGGGGTTCGGCCCACCTGCACGTCTGCGCCGGGCTCGGCACCAGCCCCTACACCCCGATCCGGATCGCCTGCCGGCCCGAGGCGACGCTGCTGACCATCTCCCGGTAGGTCGGGGGCGGCTCCCCGCGGAATTTGCGTTGCGGGCGCGACGCGGAGGGCCCGACCCGGCGAACTTGCGTTGCGGGCGCGACGGGTCGACCTCGCAGACGCAACGCAAGCCCGTGTCGCGCGGCGCGTCCGCAACGCGAATCCAGCGGTGCCCGCCCGGGGCTCGCCCCGGTCCTCACCCGTCGGGACGCGCCGCGGCCCCCGCAGCGGAAGCTGGCAGGCCACCCCACGCCGAAGGCCCACGGCACGTCGCCGTGGGCCTTATGGGCGTCGGGATGGCGGGATTTGAACCCACGACCTCTTCGTCCCGAACGAAGCGCGCTACCAAGCTGCGCCACATCCCGAGTACAAGGCCCGATTCTAGCGGCAGGTCTGCCACAGCCCAAACCGCGCGCGGCCCACTGCAGACGGCGTTCGCTGGCCGCGCGCACGGCGCGGCGCTGCGTGGCGCGCGACTCGCGGGGCGCCCGGTCAGCCGATCCGTGCGGCGAGCAGCGCGGCGATCTGGACCGCGTTGAGGGCCGCGCCCTTGCGTAGGTTGTCGCTGGCCAGGAACAGGGCCAGCCCACGCCCCCCGGGGACACTCTGGTCGGCACGCAGCCGCCCGACGTAGGACGGATCGGCCCCGGCAGCCTGAAGCGGCGTGGGCACGTCGTTCCACGCGACTCCGGGTGCCGCATCGAGGAGCTCGCGGGCCCGCTGCACGGACAGCGGCCGCGCGAACTCGGCGTTGATGCTCAGCGAGTGCCCCGTGAACACGGGCACGCGCACGCACGTCCCCGACACCGCCAGGTCGGGGATCTCCAGGATCTTGCGGCTCTCGTGCCGCAGCTTCTGCTCCTCGTCGGTCTCCCCCGAGCCGTCATCGACGAGGCTGCCGGCCATCGGGACCACGTCGAAGGCGATCGGCGCCACGTACTTGCGCGGGGCCGGGAACTCGACGGCCCCGCCGTTGTAGGTCAGCTCCTCGAAGTCCTGCCCGACCGCCGCGCGCACCTGGTCGGCGAGCTCCTGGACACCGGCCAGACCGCTGCCCGAGACCGCCTGGTAGCTGCTGACGACAAGCCGGCGCAGGCCCGCCTCGGCGTGCAGCGGCGCGAGGACGGGCATCGCGGCCATCGTGGTGCAGTTCGGGTTGGCGACGATCCCCGTGGGGATGCTGTCCAGGGCCTGGGGGTTCACCTCGGAGACGACCAGCGGCACCTGCGGGTCCTTGCGCCACGCCGAGGAGTTGTCCACCACGAGGGCCCCCGCGGCCGCGAACGCCGGTGCGATGGCCCGGGAGGTCGCGCCGCCGGCTGAGAACAGAGCGATCTGGATCCCGGCCGGGTCGGCCGTGGCCGCGTCCTCGACCACGACGTCGGCGCCCCGCCACGGCAGGCGGCTGCCTGCGGACCGGGCGCTGGCGAAGAAGCGGACGGAGGCGATGTCGATCTCGGACTCGTCGAGCAGCCGGCGCATCACCCCGCCGACCTGCCCGGTGGCCCCGACGACGGCGACGTGCACGCTCATCGGCCGGTCCCCCCGTAGACGACGGCGTGACCCTCGGCGTCCAAGCCGAACGCGGTGTGCAGGGCGCGCACGGCCTCGGCGGCGGCCTCCTTGTCGGTGACCACGGAGATCCTGATCTCCGAAGTGGTGATCATGCTGATGTTGATGCCGGCATCGGCCATCGCCTTGAAGAACGTCGCCGAGACGCCCGGGTTCGAGCGCATGCCCGCCCCGATCAGTGAGATCTTGGCGATCCCGTCGTCGGCGAGGAGCTCCTGGTAGCCGATCTGGCGCTTGGCCGCCCGCAGCGCGTCGAGGGCGGCCAGTCGGGAGGCGACCGGGCAGGTGAAGGTCACGTCCGTGCGACCGGTCTCCTCCACGGAGACGTTCTGGACGATCATGTCCACGTTCACTCCGGCATCGGCGATGGCCGAGAAGATCTTGGCTGCCTCGCCGGGCCGGTCGGGCACCCCCACCACGGTGATCTTGCAGTCGTTGAGGTCGTGGGCGACCCCGGCGATGATCGGTTGCTCCATCTCGGTCCCTTCGGAGGCGGCGAGGTCGGGCAGGGGCGCGTCGGGCGCGATCACCCACGTGCCCGGCTTGTCGGAGAACGACGAGCGGACGTGGATCGGCATCCCGTAACGGCGGGCGTACTCCACGCAGCGCAGGTGCAGCACCTTGGCCCCGGCGGCGGCCAGCTCGAGCATCTCCTGGTAGCCGATGTAGGGCACGTGCCGGGCATTGGGCACCACGCGCGGGTCGGCGGAGAAGACCCCGTCGACGTCGGTGTAGATCTCGCAGGCGTCGGCGCCCAGGGCCGCGGCGAGGGCCACCGCCGTGGTGTCCGACCCACCCCGACCCAGGGTCGTGACGTCCTTGCTGTCGTAGGACACCCCCTGGAACCCGGCCACGATCGGGATCGCCCCGTCGCCAAGGGCGTGCCGGATCCGGCCCGGTGTCACGTCGATGATCCGGGCTGCGCCGTGCGCGGAGTCGGTGATCAGGCCGGCCTGGGACCCGGTGTAGGAGCGGCCCTCCTCGCCGAGGTCGTGGATGGCCATCGCCAGCACGGCCATCGAGATCCGCTCCCCCGCGGTGAGCAGCATGTCGAGCTCGCGGCCGGGGGGGTTGGGGCTGACCTCCTGGGCCAGGTCCAGCAGCTCGTCGGTGGAGTCGCCCATGGCGGAGACCACCACGACGACCTGGTTGCCGGCTCGCTTGGTGCTGACGATCCGCGCGGCCACGCGCCGGACGCTCGTCGCGTCGGCGACGGACGACCCGCCGTACTTCTGGACGATCAGGGCCATGCGGGACAACTCCTGGAAGGCGCGGCGTCGGGCGGCGGTGTGCGCCGCGATTCTAGTCGCTGAGCAATCGCCCACCGGCGGACGCCGCGGTGCGCCGCGCACCGGCCCGGTTCATGTCGCCCTCGATCGGATCCGCGGCGGTCGCGGGCATCGCGCCGGATGTCACTGGGACTCGCCGCCGACCTCCAGCGGGGCTCCGCTGCGCACGTGCGAGATCAGCGACCGCAGGGCGCGCAGCGCGCTGGCCCCGGCGTCGCCCCATGAGGACAGGTAGGTGGTCTGCCACCACCACAGCGCCTCCAGGGTGCGCCCGGCGGCATGGTGGGCAAGCCCGTGCAGCAGGTCCGAGACGATCACGGTGAGGTCGTCGGAGAGCCGCGATCCGACCAGCTCGGGATCGGCGTACGGGTCGAAAACCTCCACGTAGGAGTCGATGGGAGCCAGCACCTCGGCCAGGCGCGCGCGCAGGGCGTCCACGTCGGGATCGGGCCCGGTGTCGGGCTCGAACCGGCCCTCGGGGACCACGTCGGCGATCGCGCCCAGCCGCGCGCCCATCGCCAGGACGTCGGCGACCTCGAGCAGCAGGATCGAGATCGCCTGGTCCTCGGCGGCCCCGGCCGCCACCGCCTCGGTGGCTTGGACGAACCGGGCCGACGCCCCCGACAGGCCGTCGGCGAGGGCCGCCAGGTCCTCGTCGACCTCGGTGGCCGGGGTCGTCAGAACGGCCATCGCGCCCTCGATCGGCGCCTCCTCGACCATCACACCTGCCCTCCTCCGATCCGGCGGCGTCCCTCGAACGCTCGCCCCAGCGTGACCTCGTCGGCGAACTCGAGGTCGCCGCCTACCGGCAGTCCACTCGCCAATCGGGAGACGGTCAAGCCCAGCGGGCCGATCAGGCGGGCAAGGTACGCCGCGGTCGCCTCTCCCTCGAGGTTCGGGTCCGTGGCCAGGATCACCTCGGTGACGGTCCCGTCGGCGAGACGGGCCATGAGCTCGCGGATGCGCAGGTCGTCGGGCCCGATGCCATCCATCGGGCTGATGGCTCCGCCGAGGACGTGGTAGCGGCCGCGGAACTCGCGGGTCCGCTCGATGGCGACCACGTCCTTGCTCTCCTCGACCACGCACAGGACCGACGGGTCCCGGCGCGGGTCTCGGCAGATCGCGCACAGATCCGACTCGGCCACGTTGCCGCACACCGTGCAGAACCGGACCTTCTCGCGCAGCACCCGCAGGGCGTCGGCGAGCGCCTCGACCTCCTCCGGGTCGGTCTTGAGCAGGTGGAACGCGATGCGCTGCGCGCCCTTGGGGCCGATGCCCGGAAGCCTCCCCAGCGCGTCGATCACGTCCTGGACGATGCCCTCGTACACACCGGCCCCCTAGGAGTGGTCGATCTCGCCGATGGGCCGACCGCCCAGCTCACGGGTGATCAGGGCGATGCCGTCGACGGCGGAGGCATCGAGGTCCGGGTCGTCCTCGCTGGGCTCGTCGGGGGCATCGGGCTGGGCCGTGGGGGCCGTGGCCTCGCGGACGAGCTCGACTCCGCTGCGGGGCTCGGGCCGTCCGCCCGCGCCCGGCGCCTGGCTCGCGGCACCCGTCGGCGGGCGCTGCCGGGCACGGGAGCCCGCTGCGGGCTCTGCCGGATGGCCGGCGCGCGGATCCTGCAGGGCAGCGGGCGACGGGCCAGGGGGCGCGTCCGGGGCCTGCCGGGCACCGGGGGTCTGCCTGCCCGCCTGGCCCTGCCCCGGGGGCGGCCCGGTGGCCGGTCGTGTGCCGGCGGGCGGTGCCGGCGTGGGTGCGGGCGGCCGCGCCCCCGCTGCGGCGGCGCCCGGGTCGAGCATGATGTCGATCGTGACGTCGAGGCCGAGCACGTCGATGAGCGCCTGCCGGAGCCGCTCATCGTGGCCGGCCTGGGCGATCCTGGTCGCCTTGCCCTGCTCGGCCACCGCCACTGCGAGGGCCCCGTTGCTCAGCGAGACGGGGGTGGAGTCGGTGAACAGGGTCCATGCGACCCGGCTGCCCCTCGCGATGGCCTCGAGGACCGTGGGCCAGGCGGACTGGACCTGGCCGAGCTGGGCAGGTCCCGGACCGCCCGGAGCCGGCGCAGCGGTCGACGCTCGTTGCCGGGCCGGGTCGGCCTGCGGCCCCGCATCACCGCGGGCGGGCGGGGCACCGGCGCCGGCACCCCTCCCCGCAGGGGTGCCCTCCTGGGGACCGGACGGCTCGACCCGGGGGGCCGACGCTGCGCGGCCGCGCGACGCTGCCGCTCCGGGACCGGCCGCATCGGGGCTGTGATCGGGATCCCGGGGGCCCTCGGCGGAGGGGTCGCCGGGTCGGCCGCCCGATGACGACGACCCCGCTGGGGCCTCCGGGATCCCGGACGGCCGCTCGGGGGGGCCGGGCTCGTGCGACACCGA
>Ga0316576_10001566_pt1 | contig 12418 bp, 10 predicted proteins | sample S0NA_FD_203075 | JGI IMG/M metagenome (GOLD analysis project Ga0316576, IMG submission 203075) | Rhizosphere microbial communities from salt marsh grasses in Alabama, United States - S0-2_050615r3r5 | ecosystem: Host-associated > Plants > Roots > Rhizosphere | place: USA: Alabama | collected... | reverse complement strand
AGTACCATGGCACGGTGGGGCGCATGCCGAGGGCGCTGGACGCGATGCCCTTGAAAGTGTGGTTTGTCGGATCGCCCGCGGGAGGAACGCTCGCGGTGACGTCCCACTGAAAGTAGGTCACCCCGGACTCGGGGCGCGCGCCCAGCTTTTCCCAGTTGGCCCAGTGGTTGAGCGAAGAGTTCCAGATCACCTTGTCCTTGGGGGCGCTTCCACCGGGATCGAAGGTGTTGGTACAGACGTCGAAGTAGAAGCCGCTTTGCTGAAAGTACGTCTCCTGTAGCGACTGGATCTTCGAAACGAAGACCTTCTCCTGCACCAGCCGGCTCTTCTTGATGTGCCGGGTGTAGGCGATCACGGCCACGGTCGCGAGGACGGCGATGATCACCACCACGATCATCATTTCGATGAGCGTAAATCCTTTGTTTTTCTTCACCATGGTTTACTCTAGCACAGCCCGCCCGTGGAGAAGCAAGCTCCTTGCCAATCGCGTCCCTGCGCAACGAGTCTGAATGTTTCCTTTTTTTCCAGGGGGGCGGGCCGGGGCCGACAAGTTTTGTCAGCCCCTGCGCAAATAGTTCACTCCCCGCCGACCTCGATGCCGTACTTGGCCAGTCGATAGCGCATCGAGCGGAGGGTGATCCGGAGCAGGTGGGCCGCCTCGGTCCGGTTCCCGCCGGTCTGCTCCAGCGCCCTGGTCAGCACCTGCTTCTCGATCGTCCCCATGTACTGGTCCAGGTCCAGACCATCGGGGGGGATGGCGACATGGGCCAGGTGGCGGGGGCCGGGCCGACGGAACGTGGGCAACGAGGAGACGTCGAGGACCTCGTCCACCGCCAGGGTCACCGCCCGCTCGACCAGGTTCTCGAGCTCGCGGACGTTGCCCGGGTAGTGGTGGGTGCAGAGCAGAGAGAGGGCCTCGGGGGCAATACGCCGCACGGGACGTCCCATCTCCGCCGCGTACCTCCGCATGAAGTGCTCCGCCAGGAGTGGGATGTCCTCGGGCCGGTCCCGCAGCGGCGGCACCGTCAGCGCGATCACGTTCAGGCGGTAGTACAGGTCCGAGCGGAAGCGCTCGCTGGCCACCTCCTGCTCCAGGTCGCGGTTGCTGGCCGCGATGATCCGCACGTCGACCTCCAGCTCGGAGACCGCGCCCACGGGCTTGATCCTGCGCTCCTGTAGCGCGCGGAGCAGCTTGACCTGCAGCGCCGGCGGGAGCTCCGCGATCTCGTCGAGAAACAGCGTGCCCCCGTCGGCGGCGCTGAACAGCCCGCCCTTGTCCCGGGTCGCGCCGGTGAAGGCGCCCTTGACGTGGCCGAAGAGCTCGCTCTCCATCAGCGTCTCGGGGATCGCGCCGCAGTTCACGGCGACGAAGGGCTTCTCGGCCCGATCGCTCAGCGAGTGCACGGCGCGGGCGACGAGCTCCTTGCCCGTGCCAGACTCGCCGAGGATCACGAGGCTGGTGCGGGTGGCGGCGACCCGCTGGATCAGCCCGAAGAGCTGCTGCATCACCGGTGAGCGCCCGACCATCCGGTCGAGGCGGAAGCGTCCGCGCAGCTCCTCGCGCAGCGTGACATTTTCGCGCACGAGGGCGCGCTTCTCCAGCGCCCGTTCGACGGTGACGACGATCTCGTCCACCTTGAACGGCTTCGTCACATAGTCATAGGCGCCCTGCTTCATCGCCGCGATGGCGGTCTCGGCCGTGGCGAAGGCGGTGACGATCACCACCTCTGTCTGGGGGTGGCGCTGCTTTGTCCGCTCGAGGATCTGCAGGCCGCCGACCCCCGGCATCTTGAGGTCGGTGATCACGAGGTCGAACTCCTCGCGGTCCAGCTGCTCGAGGGCTGCCTCGCCGCTGTCGACGACGATGGCCTCGTGCTTGTGGCGGCGCAGCAGGATCTCGAGGAACTCGCGCATCGAGGCCTCGTCCTCGACCACCAGGATCCTTCCGGAGATCGGCATGACGCGGGGAGTATGGCTACCGCAGCGGGCCCGCGTCAACCGGCGCTGCCGTGGCGCTTGATTCCGGTCCGGCTGCCGTGGTCCCCTGGATCCCTCCATGGAAGCAAGAGGAGCCCGGCGCCTTGTGCCGATCCTGCTGCTGCTCGCGGTGGTGGGCCTGACCTTCGCCCCCTCCCTGCGCGGCGGCTTTGTCTGGGACGACGTCTGGCTCGTACAGCACGACCCCGACATCCGGGACGTGCGCAGCCTGCCGCGGATCTTCGCCCGCTCGTTCTTTGACGTGCCGTTGATGACGCCCGGTGAGCTCGAGGAGCGGGCGAACATCCAGTACCGGCCGCTGGTCACGCTCAGCTTCCTCGTGGACCACCAGATCTTCGGCCCCGGGCCCTTCGGTTTTCACCTGACCAACCTCCTGCTGCACCTCGGGCTCACCCTTGTCGTGTTGTGGATGGCCCGGGCCGTTGTGGGGTCGGGCGCCGGACTCGCCGTCGCCCTGCTGTTCGCGGTTCACCCGAGCCGGGCCGAGGCGGTGAGCTGGATCTCGGGGCGGACCGAGCTGCTGATGAGCCTGTTCGTGCTCATCGCCCTCGCCGCTTTCGTGCGCTGCCTGCGGTCCACGAGGCGGCGCTGGATTTGGCTGGGCCTGGGCTGGCTGTTGTTTGTCGCCGCGCTGCTCTCCAAGGAGAGCGCCGTCGTTCTCGCCGCGCTCGTGCCCCTCGCCGACTGGTTGCTGGTCCAACCGGGGCAGCCTCTTCGCGTGCACCGGTTCCGGGGGCGGGTGCTGTGGTGCCACGCCCCGCTCCTTTTGGCGGCGGGTGCCTTCGTCGCCGCGCGCTACCTGTGGCAGAGCGGACACCTGCTCGACGCCGGCCCGACCGGGATCTCCGAGTGGGGGCTCGATGTGCTGCAGACGCTCGGCCACTACGCCGTGCTCCTGGTCGCACCCTACTGGCCATCGGCCCAGATCGGCGCGTTCAGGACCTCGGTGGACTGGACGATGGCAAGCGTCGGCCTGGCGTCGGTCGTCGTGGTCGCGGGGGGCGTGTATCTCGCCGCCGGGCGCCGGGCCTGGACCTGCCTCTTCGCGATCCTCGGCGGGGTGGTCGCCCTCGCGCCGGTGGCCAACGTCGTTCCCCTGCGGCTCTCGGTGCTGGCCGCCGAGCGCTTCCTCTACCTCCCGTTGCTGGGGCCGGCGTTGCTCGTCGGGCTCTGGCTCCGTCGGCTCGAGGCGCGACGACGTTCGGTGCACCTGGCGCTGCTGGTCTCCGTGGCGCTGGTCTGCTCCAGCTGGTCCGTGGCCACGTTCCGCCGCAGTGGCGACTATCGTGACTCGCGCCGCTTCTGGAGCGCCGAGCACGCGGCCGACCCGGCGAACCCGCTGGCTGCGCAGCTCCTCGGAGAGGAGCTCCTCGCGCGCTCCCGGCCCGGGGCGGCCGAGGGGCTCTTCCTGACCGCTCTGCGCGGCTACTCCACGGCCGGCGCGCGCTACTTCGGCGAGAGCGCGGTCAACGCCCTCCTGCGGGTCGTGGGAATTCGCCTCGCGCGGATCCCGGTCCACGACCTGCCACCGCGTCGCCGCGTGCTGAGCTTTGTCGAGCGGCTGGTCAGGCTCTCCCGGGGGATTCGTCCTGCGCGGGTCGTCCTGCGCTTCGACGACGGCCAGCGCGTCGTGGTGGACGGCGAGTATCCGTGGGTCAGGCAGGCCCTCGCCCGCGCGCGTCCGGCGCTGCTGGCTTTCCTCGGGGTCGAGCGGAGCCTCCTCGGCGACGATGGCGAGGCGCTGCGCGCGCTGCGAGAGGCCGCCGCCGCGGCCCCCCGGCGCACCGACCTGCAGCTTGCCCTGGCCACGGCGCTCGCCCGCGCCGGCCAGCCGGAGCAGGCGAAGCGGGTCGTCAACCAGGTGCGGGCACGTGACCACCGCACCCCGCGGCTGGAGCCGGTGGAGACCGCCCTGGGGCGGGCGGCGACGATCTGGCGTCGGCTCCCCGGGTCGGGCGCCGCGCGGCACCTTGCCCTCGCCGAGGCGCAGCGCCTGCTCGGGGCGCCGCTGCGGGCGGCGCGGGAGCTGCGGACGGTCCTCGAGATCGAGCCCGGGAACCTGCCCGCCCGCGGGGCCCTCGCGCTGCAGCTCGCGGCCGGGGGCGGCCTCGCCGAGGCGCTGCGCCTGCTGGAGGGCGGGAGCTGGTCCTCCACCGAGCGCCGAGCCCTCGAAGCGCGCGTGCGCGCCGCGTATCGCCGCTGGCAGCTCAGCGTTTCCGGAGGATGACCACCAGGAAGCCGGCGAGGTCGCGCAGCAGCGGGGCGCGTCCGGCGAGTCGCTCGGCGAAGGCGAGCACCTCCCGAAGCAGCGGGACATCGTGGACCTGGGCCACCGGCGTGAGCACCCGGACGCCGCGGGTGCCGACGAGCTCAAGCTCTTGCGGGAGGTAGCTTCTGATCGTGGAGAGGCTGTCGAAGCGGGTGAACACGTCCTCGTCGTTGAAGCGCTGCCCGATGCGCGAGGGCTGCTTGATGCGCTTGATCAGGGTGCGCATGCTGTAGCGGTTGTAGAACTCGAGGACCAGGTGGCCGCCGGGGCGGGTCACGCGCGACAGCTCGGCCAGCGTCTGCTCGATGGTCGGCACGTGGGCCAGCACCTTGAAGCTGACCACCGCGTCGAACCAGCCGTCGGGGAAGGGCAGGGCGTCCACCGAGGCCTGGACCGCGGAGAGCTCGCGCCGGCGCGCGACCGAGAGCATGCCCGCCGAGATGTCAACGCCGACGGCGAGGCCGTCGGTCAGGCGGGCGATGCGCTGGAGGATCAGCCCGGTGCCGCAGCCGGCCTCGAGGACGCGGCCACGGCAGTGTTCGTGGGCGGCGGCGAGCTCGAGCTCGTCGATGAGGACATGGTACCCCTTGTGGCGGTGGCGCTCGTAGGAGCTGCTGAACTCGTCGTAGTAGTCCTTGGAGCGCGACCCGCTCCGGAGCGCTTGGTCGCCGGTGCGTGAAGGTGACATGGCGCGACGTTACTCTGCGAGTAGCTCTTCGTACAGTGTCTCGTAGCGGCGGGACACGGCGTCGATGGAGTAGTGCCGCCGGGCCGCCGCTCTGGCGCCCGCGCCGAGCTCGCGCAGCCGTTCGGGGCTCGAGGTCAGGTCGCGGATCGCGCGGGCCAGGGCCTGCGGGTCACGGGGGGGCACGGTGAGCCCGGCTCCGGGGTGGGCCAGCTCGCAAAGCGGCGGTCGGTCGGCGACCACGGGAGGGACGCCGAGCGCCATCGCCTCGAGCAGCACCAGGGGCAGGTCCATCTTCGCGTAGAGCGACTCCGCCGGGAGCACGCACAGGTCGCAGGCGCCAAGCAACCCGAGCATGTCATCGACATCGCGCAGCATGAGGACCCGCGGCAGGGCGCCGCCCGCGTCCAGCAGCTCGCGGATCTCCGCCTCGATCTCGAGCGACGCCGGTTGTTTGATGCGGCAGGCGAAGACAAAGAACACCGGGATGTCGTCGAGAGCGAGGATCGCCCGGGCAACGGTCCGGGCCGCGTCGGAAAACTGATAGTCGCCGGGGTAGATCACGACAGGACGGTCCGCGGGCAGCCCGAAGCGCGCTCGGATCGCGCGTCGCCGCTCGGGCGATGGTGGATCCGGGATCTGGATCCCGGGCGGGATCATCACGAGGCGCCGGGCCGGAACGCCGGCGTCAACGAGCTGTCGCTCCGTGTGGTGCGACAGCACCACGACGCGTTCGGCGAAGAGCAACATCCGCGCGCGCTGGAAGCTCGCCGGGGTCGAGCAAACGGTCTGGATGGTCCGGCGACGGCGCAGGGTCAGGGCAGCGCGGGCAGACAGCGATGTCTTGAGGTTGGGCGCGAAGAAAAAGTGGGTGATCGCCGTCCGGTCAGGCTGGACCAGGCGTGCGAGCACGCGGAGGTTCTGCACCAGGGGAGGGGTATAGGTCCCGGCGGCCCGGTAGATCTGCTCGCACTCGACCCGGGGGGCGGCCAGCTGATAACCACGGGGTGTCAGGACCCGGTAGGTGAATCGGGTTCCGGCGCTGGCGAGGTCTTTGACCAGGTTCTTCGAGCTGTCGTTCCAGGGGGGAGCAATTGGCTTTGAGATCATGAGGATAGTGCGGGCCACGGGGTCCTCCAACAAAGCGCGAGGGGAGCTTGCCGGAGGGTGGCACAAGTGACGCCCCAGGCGAAGCTGTTCCAACGATCATGCCCATTTCGCTCGGGTTTTTCTTGACCGCTGGGATAGTGCCGTGATACCAAAACTGGTCGATCCGCTGCTACCGTTGGAGGCTTGGATGGCGAAGAAGATCCTACTCGCCGAAGACAGCGTCACCATGCAGAAGGTCGTGGAGATGACCTTCGCCGCGGAAGGCTTCACGGTCACGGCAGTTTCCACCGCGGAAGGGGCGATCCAGCAGGCCAAGGAGATCAAGCCGGATGTGGTGATCGCTGACCTCTCCATGGAGGGCAAGAACGGCTACGATGTCTGCAGCGCGGTGAAGGGCGACCCCTCCCTCGCGGGGACGGCCGTGCTCCTCCTGCACGGCAGCGCGTCGCCCTACGACGCGGCTCGTGGCAAGGCGGCCAGGGCGGACGGCGATATCGCCAAGCCTTTCGAGACTCAGGCCTTGATCGACAAGGTCAAGGCTCTGGCCGAGTCGGCGCTTGCTACCACGGAGCAGCCGATGGGCCCCATCGAGTCGCTTGCCGCTCCGATGGGGGGTGGTGAGGACATCGTCATCGACACGGAGTCGCTGGCCGGGGCGGCGAAGCCCGCCGCGGCCAAGCCTGCGCCGAAGCCAGTCGTGCCGAAGCCCGTGGTCGCGCCACCGCAACCCGCGCCCAAGCCCGCTGTGGCCAAGCCGGCGCCTGTTCCGCCGAAGCCCACGCCACCCCGGCCGGCGCCCAAGCCGGTCGCGCCGCCCAAGCCGGCGGTGGCGGCACCCAAACCTGCGCCAGCGCCCGTTGTCGCGAAGGCCGAGCCTGGCCCGGTCGAGATCACCATCGAGGCCGAGCCCCCGCCCCTTGGTGGCGGCGGTGTGGTGAACTGGGACAAGTTTGACGTTCCGGGGTTTGACGAGCCACCTCGTACGGATGCCACGTTGCTCGGCGTCGGACAGCCGACTCCGGCACCCGCCCCGGTGCCGACCCCCGCGCCCGCGCCCGCCGTGGCGAAGACGGAGCTTCCACCGCCCCCGCCGGGCATGCCGCTTCCTCCCGCGGCGAAGGCGCCGCCCCTTCAGCCCGGGCAGCCCTACGAGCCCGCGGTCTACGAGGCGATCACCAAGCTGAGCCGCGAGGTGATCGAGCGCATCGTCTGGGAGGTCGTCCCGGATCTGGCCGAGCAGATCATCCGCGAGGAGCTCGATCGTCTGGTGGAGAAGCGGCGGTCTGGCTAGCAGGGAATGGCGCCAAAGCTCGAGCTTTTCAGCGACAAGGTCGGACTGTGCATCATTGATGTGCAGGAGAAGCTCGCCGCCGCCATGCCCGAGAAGGTGATCAAGGGCACGCTCCGTAACTGCCTCAACCTGATCGAGGCGGCGCGCGTCCTGTCCCTTCCGATCATCGTCACCGAGCAGTTCTCCAAGGGGCTCGGGCGGTCATTGCCGGTGGTCGCCGAGTCGGTGCTCCGGCTGCCGTCGGAGCAGGTCTTCTTCATGGAGAAGGACCGCTTCAGCTGCGCCGGGATCAATCCGTTCGTCGCCTGGGTGCGCAAGACCGCTCGACCGCAGTGGATCCTCTGCGGCATGGAGACCCACGTCGGCGTTTACCAGACCGCGCGCGGCATGGTGGTCGACGGCCACGATGTCCACGTCCCCCGCGACGCGGTGATCTCTCGCACGATGGCGAACTGGGAGACGGGCCTGCAGCTGATCAACCGCTGCGGGGCCGTGGTGACCAGCACCGAGACGGTGGTCTTCGATCTGCTCAAGGAGGCCGGCGGCGAACAGTTCGCCCTGCTCTCCAAGATCATCAAGTAGGAGGGGGCTACTCCTCGAACAGGACCTCGTTGGTCATGTCGGGCAGGGTCGCCTCCATGCGGGCGCCGGAGAGATCGGCGGTGGTCTTGCGCAGGCGCTGGGTCAAGACCTGGACGAAGCTCCAGAGCAGCTTGACCGAGAGCTTACTCTCGTTGCGGATGATGTTGTAAAACTCCGGCCGGCGGATCGTCAGCACGCGGACGGAACCCTCGGCCGTGGCGCTCGCGCTGCGCGGAGCGCGGTCCACCAGCGCCATCTCGCCCAGGTGGTCGCCGCGCTTGAGCGTGGTGATGAACGCGTCCTCCTTGTGCAGCCGCACCTGACCGTCGAGCAGAATGAAGAGCTCGTCGCCCTCCTCGCCCTCCGTGAGCACGAGGTCGCCGTCCTTGTAGGAGCGGACGTCGGTGATGTTCATCACCCGCACGAGCTCCTTGTAGGACAGGTAGCGGAAGATCGGCATGCCCTTGAGCACCTCGATCTTCAGGCTGAGCTCCTTGGAGCGCTGGTCCTCCGCCTCCGCCGCCGCGACCCGCACCACGACGTTGGTGATGTTGTCGTGTCCGCCGCCCCGGTTGGCGAGGTCGATGAATTGCTTGGTGACCTCCTTCGTGTCCGGCTTGGCGAGGATCAGGGAGATGTTCTTGTCGTTGAGGTAGGCGTGCAGCCCGTCGGAGCAGAGCAGGAACTGGTCGCCCGGGAGCACGTCGAAGTCGAGGGTGTCGACCTCCACCGACTCGTAGACGCCCACCGCGCGGGTCACCGCGTTCTTGTAGTCCCGGTAGGGCGAGCTGTCGATCTCCTCGGGGTTGAGCTTGCCGCGACGGACGAGCTCGTTGACCAGCGAGTGATCGTCCGAGAGCTGGTGCACCTGGCCCTGGCGCATGAGGTAGACCCGCGAGTCACCGACGTGGGCGATGAAGCCGCGGTCGCCGGCGAGCATCAGCAGACTGCAGGTGGTGCCCATGCCGCGCTTCTCGGGCTCCTGCTGCGCGCGCTGGTAGATCGCCGAGCAAGCCGACTGGACCGCGTGCTCCAGAATGCGCTGGATGTCGCTGCGCGGGACTTGCTTTTCCCCCTCGGCGAATTGGTTGATCAGGTCCTTGTTCTCCGCGACGGCGTCGCGGACCTTACGCACGCAGAGCGAGGAGGCGACCTCTCCGGCGGCGTGCCCGCCCATCCCGTCGGCGACGACGAACAGGTTGAGCTTCTTGTCGACGAGGAAGTTGTCCTCGTTGTGGTCGCGCTGCCTGCCGTCATCGGTGGCGGCCCAGAAGTCCAGGTGCACGGCGGCCTCCGTAATTTCGCGAGTTTAAACACAAAAGCGGTGAAGGACAAGCAGATTGATCCACGTGATCTCGCCGGCGCGCGTTCTATTGACACCATTGCCCATTTGATATAATCACCGCTGGACATTCGGGGATCGTCTAACGGCAGGACGCAGGATTCTGGTTCCTGCTATCTAGGTTCGAATCCTAGTCCCCGAACCAGGGCCCCATAGTCTAGCGGTTAGGACGTCGGCCTCTCACGCCGAAATCCCGGGTTCAATTCCCGGTGGGGTCACCTGGAAGGCCAGCAGCAATGCTGGCCTTTTTCTTTGGTGCGCCTATTCGGTGGCCTGACGCGGCTACTTCCCTTGTTCGAGTCGCTCCAATAACCAGGTCTTGGTCTCCTCGCTGAACGGAAGGCCCGCTATCTTCTCCTGGGTTTTGCCACGGTCATATGAAACGCGGCGAAAACGGATCGTGTCGCCGTCGTACAGCGCGTACGAAGCGTCCGGGTTGCCGACAAACCGAGGTTGGCCCACGCTCCCTGGATTGATCGCGACCTTCCTGCCGGCCAGTCCTTCGATGACCGGTTCGTCCTCCACGACGACATAGAGGGAGGTGGGACCAACGAACGTGCACGTGCGGTCCCACTCGAGCCCGCGATGTTTGTAGGGATCGAAGATCTTGTGGTCTTCGTACCTGGCGAGCACCGCCGGTGCGTGGGTGTGGCCAAAGAAGCCGTGCAGCTCGCTGAACTCGGTCAAGAACTCGCCCAGGCGCTCGTCGATCTGCCGGTTGAAGACGAGGTACTGGCACTTGTGCGCGGGCCATATGTACTGCTCGAGGGGGTTCTTGGGCGACCCGTGCACGAACTGGCAGGAGTCGTCGATCTTGCACGCCTCGGCCTCGAATCCCCGGCCTCGGATTCGCGCCACAAGGCGCTCCCAGGCGGGTGAGCCTGCCAGCTCACCGACGGTCCAGTCCAGGGTTTCGCGCGTGTCGTCGTTGAGGTCATCCGACGGCTCCAGCACCTCTTTCTCGTGATTTCCGATCAACAAGAGATCCGCGATCTCGACCACGCGTTCGAGACATCCGCGCGGGTCAGGGCCATAACCAATGGTGTCTCCGAGGACGTAGATGCGATCGGGCCGCTGCCGGTCCACATCCCGCAGTACCTCCTCGAGCGCCTCCTGGTTGCCATGGATGTCCGAAAGCAGCGCGATGAGATTGCCCATGGGCCCATGGTAGCAGGCCGCGTCGCTTGTCGTGGGCGGCGCCGCGCCCTCAGGCGCACACGGCCCGGCAGGCTCTTGTTGTGCCTTGAAAGGTGCTAGTAGGGACGGGCCTGCCTGATGCCGTCGACGAAGATCGTCTTGCCCTGCGCGTTGACAAACGGCTTCAGGGGCGGCGCTGGCAGGGCGCGCTTTGCTTCCTCGGCCGCTTTCAACTTCTTGTCCCAGAGGACCGATGCCGCCTTGTCGCCTTTGACAGCGGCCTGGAAGACCGGATCGCGCAGGTTGGCCGCGATCTCTCGGCCCAGCTGTTCCCCAACCCTTCGCATGTTGCCCGGGTAGACCGTGCTCGAGCCGCGAGAGCGACCGTCGGGCCCGCGCGTCTTGGTGACCACCAGCTCCGGCAGCAGCTGGCCCCGGCTGGCGGACCACAGCCGGGTCACGCGGCGTGTGCCACCGTCCGCCGTGCGAAATACGTGGCCCTTCCCCACCACCAGCTGGTTCTCTCTGAAGCTCCCTCGTTTGGCCTTGAAGCTCATTCGCATGGACTCCAGCTTCTGGCCGATCCTGGGCATTAGGTTCACCACCCGCGCCTTCCACTTCCCCGCCCAGCTGGCACCTTGGGGGCGGGCCAGGGCAGGGGAGGACCATCCCAGGGAGCAAACACAGAGCACAACCGTCAAAAGAGGTACGCGTTTCATACATCAAGACCATGCACGTTCCATTCCTTTGTGCGTGCCCCCAAAACACAGGGAAAACGAAGCATCGACAGATGAAGGTGCCTAGTGGGGTTTGCGGTACCGGAAACGAGACTGGCCGCCTGTGCCCCTCGGATTTGCCCACTCCATGGCTGCACCCTACATCTGCGGCAATGTGCGAAAAGTCCTTTATTTGTGAAGGGTTGACGGCAAGGCAGGGCGGGCTAAGCTTGTTAGTCTAAACGAAGGAGCGACATGGAACCGATCTTCGACTGCACCGCCCTGAACCCGTCCCAGCGCAGAAGCCTCTTTGACGCCCGCCTGAAGGCCCTCGCCGAGGGGGCCGGGCTCATCCTTCGAAGCAACGCGGACCCCACGGATCTGCTGGCCCTGATGGAGCACGACTACCCCGGCATGTTCGAGTACCACCGTATCTCGGACGCACCCGGTGACAGCGCGGTGCTCGTCGCCCGGCGGCGCAAGGGCCGCGCGCCGGGCGGGGTCGTGGCCTGGCTCCTCGACGATCACCGCCTGACCCACTCCCTCGTGCGCCGCCTCCGGGAGGCGGCCGGGCAGGGCGAGATCCGGCGCGTGGTGCTGCTCGCGCATCAGCTCCAGCGGCTGCTCGCCGCGCACTTCCGGCGGGAGGAGGAGCTGTTTTTCCCCGCCCTGCTCCGGCGTCTCGGCGGGGCAGGCTACCTGGTGCAGCGCTTGCGGGACGAGCACCAGCAGGGGCTCGAGCTCGTGCGCCTGATCGGCAGGACCCTGGCAACGGTGGACGAGGACGTGGACGTTGATCACCTGCGCCAGCGTGCCGACCTGCTCCACGGGCTGCTCCAGACCCACTCCCGGTTCGAGGACGGGCTGTTCTACCTCCTCGCCGAGGTGCTGCTCGACGAGACGGAGCAGGAGGCGCTTCTGGACAAGTTCCGGGCGAGCCCCGCCGCGACCTCCCTCTGACCCCTGTGGTAAAATCAGGCCCGGGGCTGCTCCTTGGATCTGTCCGGTCTGATCCTGCACGAGACCTATCGGCTCGAACGCCAGCTGGGCGAGGGGGGCATGGGGGAGGTCTACGTCGCCTCGCACCTCAGGCTGGAGCGCAAGTTCGCGGTCAAGCTGCTTGTTGCGGAGGCGGCCCGGGACGAGGTGGCCCTCGGCCGCTTCCAGCGGGAGGCCCGCGTGACCAGCGCCCTCGGGCACCCGCACATCGTCGAGGTCGTCGACTTCAACCTCACACCCGAGGGGCGGCCCTACCTGGTGATGGAGCTCCTGGAGGGGGAGGATCTGG
>Ga0316576_10001565_pt1 | contig 12422 bp, 6 predicted proteins | sample S0NA_FD_203075 | JGI IMG/M metagenome (GOLD analysis project Ga0316576, IMG submission 203075) | Rhizosphere microbial communities from salt marsh grasses in Alabama, United States - S0-2_050615r3r5 | ecosystem: Host-associated > Plants > Roots > Rhizosphere | place: USA: Alabama | collected... | reverse complement strand
TCGGCTGAATTGTCACTGAGGACACTGTCGATAATCGTCATGCTCGCAGAGCCAAAAGCGCTCTGGTTGAAGATGCCGCCGCCGCGGAAGCTGGCCGAATTGCCGCTGATCGTGCTATTTTCGATAATCACCATTCCGTTTACGTTACTGATTCCACCACCCGAGTCGGCAAACCCATTGGTGATTTTTAGGTCCTTAAGCGTCACTAGATCTTCAGTTGCCATGGTAAAGACGCTGTCACTGGCATTGCCGTTCACTTCCGTATGGTCCGCCCCTTGCCCGGCTATGGTGACCATTCGATCAATCGTCACGTTTTCGGTGAAAATGCCGTTACCAACATTGATCGTCTCGCAATCCGGATCGGCTACCGCGGCCTGAATGGTGCCAAAATCGCCCGGAACCTCGCACACCAGGGCCGGAGACGCATCAGCGAGTGGTAGCCATTGCCATGCAATGATAAGTAAGAAAAATAGAGAGCTAAGTACCAAAAGAGATTTTGTTTTCTTATCCATGGTGAGTACCCCATTATTATGTGGCAAATTACGATACTGGTAGAGATGCGGCTCAAGTACGTCCAAGAATGGAGGTTTTAGGCCCGTGCACCGAGCAAATATTCTACTAGTGGGGGCCAGTACTGTCAATCGATAAAAATACAATGTGTTGATATGACAATTCAAAGAGTGACCAGGTGTCCCTTAGCAACCTTCCACTCCGGACTGCGCCGTGAGATCCTAGCCATTCGTATCTTCAAGCACTCTTGAAGGTGCTCCCAATGGGACGTGGCCACATGACACAGGTTTTCCATCTCCAATGGGGCAATCTGCTGACGGTGGAGAATAAGAAGACTCATAAGTTCTCTTATCTTCAGAGAAAAACAGAAAAAGTGGGGTGCTCAGAGCCTAAGAATCGAAACCTGCACTTTTTATGAGGGAGAGTCGCTTTCATGTGGCCAAGTCCCCTTGCGTAATTCATTCAGTAATGAGAGCCGTCCTATCTATTGAAACCGGCAAGCTCAATGAAAATACAGCCCCACCTTCCGGCCGGTTCTCGGCCCATATTTCTCCTCCATGGGCATCCACAATTCCCTTGGCGATAGACAGCCCTAAACCGGTCCCGCCAACCGATGTTTCCTCGGACACGGGGCCGCTGTGACCTCGAAAGAACTTATTGAAGAGAAGTTCGCTGTCTCCTTCGGGCAAGCCAGGTCCATGGTCCTTGACGGCGACAACCACGTATTCCCCCTCCGTATAGGCTTCAATCTCGATTGCCTTATCAAGCGGGGTGAATTTCAGCGCGTTATCGACCAGGTTTACCAGCGCCTGCACGGCAAGCGCCAGGTCGATTTCCACCAGTGGCAGACCAGGGGGAATAGTGCTGCGCACAATACGCCCTTTCAAGCGCCTGGGCATCTGCGCCAGCGAGGCCCCCACCAGATCTTCGACGTCATTGGGCTGGCAGACCATTTTGAGGGCCCCGGATTGAAGGCGCGTCATGTCTAAAAGGTTGCCGACCAGGCGGTTCAGGCGAATGGACTCTTCCCAGGCTGTCAGCAGCAAATCCGTGCGCGCGGCTTCAGAGAGCAGCGCTGCATCTTCAAGCAGGCTGCTCAAAGCGCCGGTGATCGAAGCCAATGGGGTACGTAGATCATGGGAAATCGAGTTGAGGAGAGCCGTCTGCAGTTTTTCGGTTTCTTCCAAAAGGCGCGTCTGGCGGGCTTGATCCGCTAACTGCGCCTTTTCCAGGGCGAGAGCGACCTGGCTGGCGAAAGAAGCCAGAAAGCGCCGCTCATCGGTGATCAGATTCTTATCTTCAGGTGTAAATTCAATTGCCAGTGCGCCAATCGTGCGTCCGGAGGTTTGCAGCGGCAAATAGTATTCCTTGGCCGTGGTCAGGGTATCCGTGTAGTGGCCGGCCGACTGGCCATGCTTGCACACCCAGTCAGCGACGGTGGCGGCATCCCTTTCCAGTTGAAAACCGGCCGTCGCTGCCAGGAGTTGGGGCATTTCTTCTGAAGACTCGTTCTCTGCCGGGGCCAGGTAAAGCGCGGCGGGATGGTCCAGGGTCGCCCGTACATGCCGCACCGCCACCTGGGCGATCTCCGGCGTCTCGGTCACGGTAGCCAGCTTCTGGCTGAGTTCATACAGGGCCACCGTTTGCGCTTCACGCCTGCGCGCCGCCATTTCCTGCTCGCGGGCCCGCGAGGTCAGCGTGGTGATGACCAGCCCAATGGCCAGCAGTCCGGCAAAGGTGAGCAGGTATTGGGCGTCGGCAATAGCCAGCGTGTAATAAGGGGGTACGAAGATCACGTCGAAAGCGATCACGCTGAGCAGCGAAGCGACAATGGCCGGATAGAGGCCGAGCCAGATTGCGGCGACCATCACGGCCACGAAATAGAGCATCACCAGGTTCGTGGGATTGATATATGGGCGCAGAGGCAGTCCGGCCAGCGTCGCCAGGCCTACCAGGCCGGCGCTCAACAGGTAGGCGCGCCACCCTGTTGTTTGGCGCGCTGCCGTTGATGTGGCGCTAAATCTGCGCTTCTTCGTCCCCACCTGTGTAGCCTCACTTTTGCCGCTGATCACATAGAGATCAAGGTCCTGGCTTTCCTGTAAGAGCTGGTCCACCAGCGACCCGCGCAGTAGTTCCTGCCAGCGCCTGCGCAAAGGTTTTCCAACCACGATCTTGCTCACATTGCGGCTGATGGCGTAACTCACCACTGTTTCGGCGACGGAACGGCCGTTCAGGCGCAGTACTTCCGCGCCCAGTTCCTCGGCCAGATTCAGGGTGCGCGTTATGCGTTCCTGATCCGCTGCCGACAGGCGGATCGATTCCGGCGTTTCCACATAAACAGCCATCCAGTCCGCCCGCAGCCACCGCGCCAGGCGCCGCGTGGATCGCACCAGACGCTCGCTCAAGGGGCTGGGGCCGACGCAAACCAACAGCCGCTCCGTAACGGGCCAGGGCCCCAAGATGGCGTGCTGCTGCATGTAAGCGCGCATTTCCTCGTCGACGCGTTGGGCCGCGCGGCGCAGGGCCATTTCGCGCAGGGCGTTCAGATTACCGGGACGAAAGAGCTTGCGCCAGGCCGCCTCCTCACCGGGAGGGAAAGCGACTTTGCCCAACTCCAAGCGCATGATCAGCTCATCAATCGGCAGATCGACAAGCACGACCTCGTAAGCCTCATCGAGCACGTAATCGGGCACGCTTTCAGAAATGGCGACGCCGGTGATGCGTACAATCACGTCTTTTAGGCTTTCCAGCTGGTTAACATTGACCGTCGTATAAACATCAATTCCGTTATTGAGCAGCTCCAGGACGTCTTGATAACGCCGCGCATGGCGTAAACCGGGGGCATTCGTGTGCGCCAGATCATCCACAATGACGATCTGCGGCCGTCGTGCCAGGATAGCGTCGGTATCCATCTCATGGGAGGGGCTGCCGGCCATCGCATACGGACTTGCCGGAACCTGGTCGATTAGATGTGTGGGTAAGAATTCAAGGTCTCTGAGCAGGCTGTCCATTTCCGCACGGCCGTGTGTATCCACGATACCGACGATCACGTCAATGCCGGCGCTGAAGCGCAGCCGCGCGGCTTCCAACATGGCATACGTCTTACCCACACCTTCGGCATAGCCCAAAAAGATATGCAGGTTGCCGCGGCTATCGGCCGTTATTTCCCGTTGGCCGTTCTCAGGCTCAGCAGCGGCCCCAATTTCTCTAGCAACATTCGTTTCTTTATCCATGCCTGATTAAATTGTAGTCCAACTACGGCCGTATACAACAACATCAGCAGTGAAAAGGTACCACAAATGAGCAGACCTGATAGGCTGGTTGTCTCATCGTGGGTTAATCGTCAGCCAATCCGGGTGGGCGGCGCGTGCAAGGCAAATAGAGGCGGTTATACTTGGAGGCCATGGGTAATGGGTCTCCAAAAAAGAACACGGACGCTTTACGGCGACATTGGCCGCTGGGAATAGTTGTCCTGTCGTTTTTAGTGCTCGTCCTGATCTACAGCTGGACCACACCCCCTTATGAAGGGCCGGATGAGGCGCAGCATTACGCCTATATCACCTGGCTGGCAGAAGGGAACGGCTTTCCTCCCCAGGGGGATGAGGCCTGGAAGACGGAGATCAAACAGGAGTCCGGCCAGCCGCCTCTCTATTATCTACTGGCCTCCTTACCGGTCAGTTTGATCGATTTTGACAATCCGCCGGCTGCCTACCGGCCAAATCCCCATTTTGTAGGCCCTTCCCCGCATGCCGTCTTTGATAATGATAACAACGCGATCCATTATCTGAGCGATGAACAACCCTTGCGCGGCGGCTGGTTAGCGCTGCGCTTCGCGCGATTGGTGACCATCACCTTCGGGATCATTTTGATCATCGGCGTCTATGCCCTGACCTGGCAGCTAAAACCCAAGCAGCCTTCGCTGGCCCTGGCGGCGGCCGTTCTGGTCGCCTTCACGCCGCAGGTACTTTATATCAGCGCGGTTGCCTCTAACGACATCCCGGCCGCGGCGATGAGCACCCTGTCGCTGGTTTTTCTAGTCACCTTAATGCAGCGAAGCCCGGCAAGAAGCTGGGGTATAGCCTTCGCCGGGGGTGCTTTTGCCGGCCTGGCCGCCCTGGCGAAGGTTAACGCCTTGATCTTGGGAGCGCCTTTTGCCGTCGCGCTGCTGTGGCTGTGGTTGGGCAAGGGGGAAGCATTGCGGCAAGTTGTGGTTAAGGCGCTATTCATTGCCGGCGGCATGGCGCTCACCGCCGGCTGGTGGTTTGTCCGTGTGGCACGGCTTTACGGCTCACCGCTGGGGATCGCCACACACAACGACGCCCCCTGGGCGATGGAGCAAGGTGAAAAATTGGTGGCCGGTTGGGCGCGCTGGGTGGAAGTCTTTCGTTATTACTGGATCGCCTTAGGATGGGGGACGATCCGGCCGCCATCGTGGGTTTACGCGATCTTTTTTGGCTTTGTATTACTGGCCGTGATCGGGCTGTTCGCCGCCGCCTGGAGATATTGGCGCGAGCGGCGGCCGAGTTTTGCTGACAAAAATGTGGCCTTTGCCCTCGTATTTGCCGTGTTGATCCTGGCCAATGTGCTTTTTCTTGAGGTATGGATGCACCGGGTGATCGCGCCATACGGCCGTTTGCTTTTTCCGAGCATCGGCGCGATCACGATCAGCTTATTCATTGGTTGGCGTGCTCTGCAAGGGCGCCTAGCCCTGCTGCCGGTCAGCTTTGTGATGCTGCTGGGCATTTTGACGCCCTTTGTCATTATCGGGCCGGCCTATACGCCAGATTATCTCAGCGAGGAAGAAATCGCCGATCTACCGGTGCCGGTCGGCTGGCGCTTTGGCGACAGGATCGAAGAACCGATTGTCGAACTGATCAGCGTTACACCCAACACGACGTCGACAGAAAACCAATCCATCTTTATCGTCGACGTCTGCTGGCGCATCCTGGCCCAGGCAGAGGATGATTATACAGTTCTCTTACAAATTACCGGCCCAGATGACATACTGGTTGGGCAGCGGCGATCCTTTCCCGGCCAGGGCTTGTTACCGACCACGCAGTGGAAGCCGGGCGGCGTCATTTGCGATCCGATGCATGTTCGCCTGAAAGCCCCCTGGGCCAAGACACTGGTTTACCGGGTGGAAATACACGTCCTAGATGAGGACACGGATCGCCGCCTGAAGGTGATTGATTCTCAGGGCGAGGAGGTGGAAAGTACCTTCATCGCGCCGCTTCGCGTTTTCGATCCCGGCGACGCGGCGACCATCGTGACCGATTTTCCCAATGATGGTGCGCTGCAGCTGCTGAATTACACTTTCAATGGGCCGGTTTTGCGGCAGGGCGAGGCGATTGAGGTCACCTTTGAATGGGCGGCGAAGTCTGACTTGGCAACAGATTACCAGGTGTATTTACATCTGCGAGAGGCCGGCAGCGGCGAGTTAGTGGCCCAATCCGATGGACCTCCGCTGGATGGCTGGTACCCGACTTCCTGGTGGCCGGTAGGCGAGATCGTGCGTGACAGCCGGGCGATTGAAATCACGGAGGACATCCCGCCCGGCGAGTACGATTTGTTTAGCGGTTTCTATGATCTCAATTCATTGGAACGCCCCGGCGAGGAGCAGAACCTGGGGAGGCTACGCATAGAGCCATGATGCGCCAGCCTGCCCGGCATTTATTCCAGATTCAAATTGCCCTGCTCCTGATCTTGTTGATCGGTTTTGCCGCGCGTATTTACGACCTGGACCGCCAATCGATGTGGTCGGATGAGGGCTTGAGTTATTATCGTGCCGGCCTGCCGCCCGCTGAAATCCTGCAAAACACAATCACGATCGACGGCACCGTGACCCGTGACACAAACCCGCCCCTCTATTTTCTTCTGCTCAATCTGTGGCGCCGGTTCGGCGGGGAAAGCGTCAGCTCACTGCGCCTCGCCGGCGCGCTTGCCTCCTGGTTAGCCGTTCCATTGATGTTTGTCCTGGGAACAACCGCCTACGATGAAAAGGTCGGCCTGACCGCGGCGCTGCTGATGGCCATCTCGCCCTTTGACGTGTGGCAGTCGCAGGTCTTACGCAACTACGGCCTGCTCGTAACCTTGAACCTGTTCGCCGTTTACGGACTCGTGCGCTTTGCTTTAGCAAGTGAGGATAAGGGCAATTGGCGCTGGTTGGCTTTATGGGGCGCGGCCAGCCTGCTGGGCATCTACACCCACTACTTTGGTTTTCTGATTTTTGCCTTTGGCCTGCTGGTCCTGACGGTGGTATTTTTTCAGCGCTACCAGGGGTATCGCCGATTAGGCCGGTCGCGCCTGTTGGGTGGGCTTGGGCTGGTATTCCTGCTGGTCGGGCCGGCGACCTTGCTCGCTTTAGATCGCTTCCGTCAGGGACAACAGTTTGATTTCTTTCCCGTCCCTCTAGGGACTGTGATCCATCACGCGGCCAGCGCTTTCGGCGTCGGCGTTTCGCCTTCCCTGACATTCCCCTGGACGATGCTTCTGCCGGCGATCATCCTGTTCCTGGCGGGCCTGGCAATCGGCTTAAGCTGGCGACCTAAGGCCACCTTGATTATCGCCGGTTACCAGATTATTCCCCTGGGATTACTGCTGCTGTTGTCCTTGATCAACCCTTTATATAACGGCGTGCGCCACCTGCTGATCGGCCTACCGCCGTTCTTGCTGCTCGTGGCGACGGGGATTGCGGGAAACACGGCAGGGCGAATTCGCCCCTTTCCCGGCTGGCAGGCGCTCCTGCAAGCGACGCGCATCGTGCTGGCGCTCCTTGTGCTGATCATCCAGCTACTTTGGCTGCAAACACAATTCACGTCCCCCCGTCTGCTGCGCGATGATGTACGAGCGGCGGCGCAGTTCCTCAACGCGGTTGCCAAACCGGGCGACCGCGTGATCTTGCATGATACCCTTATCGGCTTTGTGTTTGACGTTTATTACGAAGGAGACGCGCCATGGAGTGCAATCCCCTTATATGGCGAGGCGGATGCCGGTACGGCGTTGGAGCGGCTGGCCCAGGCGGGCGAAGCGGCACAACGAATATGGTTCTTGAGAGATCCGACGCCGCGTACAGGATTTCCCGTGGACGTCTTGCCGGCCTGGGCGGAAGAGAACTGGCTGGCGATCTATGATAAAACGTATCCGCGCATGTGGCTCAAAGTACATCTGGATGGGTACGATCCCGATCCGCTGGACGCGGAGGTGCCGGAGGATGAGCAGCTGGCGGCAACGTTCGGTGATACCTGGCAGCTGCACGGCGTCGAGATCCCCGGCGAGGCAAAGGCCGGCATGCCCTGGTGGATAACCTGGTATTGGTCCCGGCAGGCAACCCCGGCGGAGAATGAGCTGGCCGGGGTCGAGTTGTCGCTCAGGCTGTTTGATGAGAACGGCCGGCAGTGGCATCAAACTGAAAGCGCCCTGGGAGACAAGTTTCCCGCCGCGGCATGGCCGGAGGGGGTCATTGTACGCTTTGACCAGCAAACATCCATTCCCGCGGGCCTGCCGCCCGGGCATTATACGGTCGAGCTGCGCCTGCTGCACAATGGATCGGTCCTGCCGGCGGACGATGGCAGCCCGGCGATGACAGTCGGATCGGTGCAGGTGATCGCGGCGGCGAAGGACGCTGAGGCAGCATCCCAAGGGTACACCGTGCAAAACGGCCGGTTGGGGCCTGTCGAGCTGCTTGGTTACCGGCTAACAGACTCCGCGGTTAAGCCGGGACATGTCATACCGGTCGATCTGTTGTGGCAGGTGCGCACAACAGCGGAAGAAGATCTTAAACTTCGCCTGCGCTTGCTGAACGAACAAGGCGAGGCGATCGCCGAGAGTATGCAGGAACCTACCCCTACGAGCTACCCGTCCCAGGCCTGGCAAAAAGGGGATGTTCTGCGGGCACAAGGAACGATTACTGTGCCGGCGGCGGCCGAGGCGGGGGCGCAGCTGGTTGAAGCGGCCCTGGTCAGTGCCGCGGATGGCAGGGTGATTGGACGGCCGCTGCTGCTTGACCAGCTGCTGGAAGTTTCTCTCTGGCCGCTGCTTAGTGAGCCCCCGGCGGTTGACGCGCAGATAGGCGCCACCTTTGGCAATCCGCCTTTCGCAGCGCTTGCCGGCGTTAGCGGGCTCAGCTTGCCGCTTGCGCCGGGTGAGGTTGCCCACTTGCAGCTCGTGTGGCAGGGCATCGCGCCTATTCAGGATGCGTATTCCGTATTTGTGCACGTGACGGATGAAACGGGGGCGATCGTTGCCCAACAAGACGGCACGCCGGCCGGCGGCGTCCGGCCAACAAGCAGCTGGCGCACGGGAGAAGTGATTATCGACGATCGCGAACTGTTCACCGGCGCGGACATGGCACCGGGTGAGTATGACGTGTGGCTGGGATTCTATGACCCGGACAGCGGCGTGCGCCCGGCGGCCTTTCTTGATAGCCCGTCCGCGGACGGCCGTGTGCGGATCGGCGTACTCACCATAGAAGAGAGCTAATCGCCCACGCCCCTTAAGCGCCGGCAGGCAAGAGGAGGACTTCGCCCTGCGGATCATGATAATGGGCCATCTTGACAAATCCTTGACACCGCCTTGCTCGTTCTTGAATATTTCTTGATGACAAATATGCTATCGTTGAGTTGGTAGCAATAAATAATTTATTGTTATTTCCTGCTGTAATTTTAGGAGATAAATTTTGACATCACTATTAGATATGAAAATTAAGCGCGCCCTTATCGGCACGCCTTTTCCGACCAGCCGCGATGTGCACGAGCGCCTGGACAAGGCCCGCGCTTTAGCAGTATTTGCATCCGACCCGATCAGCAGCAACGCCTACGCCACCGAAGCTATCATGAGCGTGCTGATTGTTTTAGGGAGCGGTGCCCTATCCATGACGATGCCCATCGCCATGGCCGTCGCCGCTCTGGTGCTCCTGGTCATTTTTAGCTATATCCAGACCATCCTGCATTATCCGGACGGCGGCGGCGCCTACACGGTCGCTAAAGACAACCTTGGCAAGTATCCTTCGCTCTTTGCCGGCGCGGCGCTGCTGGTCGACTATACTTTGACCGTATCCGTTTCCTCGGCGGCCGGTGTACGCGCCGTGACCTCCGCTTTTCCCCAGGCGGAACACTACAGCGTGCTCATCGCCTTAGGCGCTGTCGCCCTGATTACCTGGGTCAACCTGCGTGGGGTGCGCGACAGCGGTTCCATCTTCGCCATTCCCACTTATGCATTCGTCGGCGGCGTTTTGCTGGTCATTGTAATTGGCCTGGCCCGTAGTTTAGGTCTGTTCGGCCTCGCCCCCCTGCCAGTCTACCACGATGCAGTGCCGGCCACCGTTTCATTGTTCGGCTTTGCCTATATCTGGCTCCTGCTCCGCGCATTTGCCGGCGGCTGTACCGCCTTAACAGGTATCGAAGCTATCAGCAACGGCGTCAAGGCGTTTAAAGCCCCGGAATCCAGGAATGCGGCGCTGACCATGGTTGCCATGGGCGTCATCGCCATGTCCTTATTCATGGGCATATCTTATCTATCTACCCATATGCACCTGGTGCCTAACCCGCACGGCGAAAGCATCCTCTCGCAGATGACGCGTACAATCACCGGCACCGGCATCCTCTATTTCTGGGTGCAACTCTTTACCGCGCTGATCCTCTTCCTGGCTGCTAACACCGGCTTCCAGGATTTTCCACGCTTGAGCTCTTTCCTGGCCAACGATGGCTACTTGCCGCGCTGGATGCAAAACCGCGGGGACCGGCTGGTTTTTAGCTGGGGCATTCTTGTTTTAGCCACCATCTCATCCCTCATCATCATTCTCTTTCACGCGGACGAAATCGCCATGCTGCCTCTTTACGCCCTTGGCGTGATGCTCAGCTTCACGCTCTCGCAAACAGGTATGTCGAGACTGATGGGCAAAGTCGGGAAACTGGAGCCCGGCGAAAGCGAATTCACCGGTGTAACCACTATCCATTATGAGCCACACTGGCGCTGGAAGAAAGCCTTGAACACCTTTGGCGCTATCGTCACCGGCGTCGTTTTCATCGTTCTCGTGGCCACGAAATTCAAGGATGGCGCATGGATGGTCGCGCTGGCTATCCCGGCCCTGGTCTTTATGTTTGACCGCATTAATAAACATTACCTGGCTGTGTCAAAGACGCTCAGCACCACCGACCTGCAAGAGGAAGAATTACTGGAGGTGTCCGATGTCGCCGTCGTTCCGATTGCCGACGTACACCGCGGGACATTGCGCGCACTGCAGTATGCGCGCCTCATCGCCAACGATGTACGCGCCGTCTGTATCGCCACGTCGCCGGACGTTCACGAGCGCATTGAACGCCGTTGGGCGCGTTTCCCCAAACTGACGAAAGGCATCAAATTGATCATCATTGACTATGACTACAGGGACATTTTAACGCCGTTGGTCGATTACATAGTCGGGGTCAACGAGAATGAATTCCCCGGTCAACTGGTCACCGTCGTCATCCCCGAATTTGTGCCCATGGAAACGGCCGCACGCGTGCTGCATAACCAGACGGCAAATATTCTGCGCGGACGGCTGCGTACCAAGGAGCAAATCATCGTCATTGACGTCCCCTATCATATTCTTCCAGTGGGATTGCTCGAGGAATTGCAATCGGAATCCGGCAGCGAGCCAGCCGCCTCCTATGAAAAGGTTTCGGCTGAGATTGACTCCGCTGAAGAGGTCTCCTCTAAGGAGGAGCACGTTTCGTAAAAAGAAATTCGGTTCTTTACGACTAGTATTTTTACAGGCATCGGCCGTTTAGCCGATGCCTATTTGATCGAGGATATCTTTGACGAGTGGTTTGGGCGTGAAGTGATTCTCAAAGGTCGCGGTATTGACTTTGCGTAATTCCGCAAGTTCGCGCGGATTTTCCAAGAGGTAAATAATGCGCTCAACCAGTTCCTGGGGATCGTCGTAGGCAAACTGCTCATCAAACCGATCGTAGGCGTACATATTTTCCCTGTTATTCATCAAGGTTTCGCCGGCGATAGGCTTGCCCATGGCCATGAGTTCACCAAATTTGAAGGCCAGGCAGTCATGGTTGCCGCGCACATAAACCCCAACCCGCGAACGGGACTTGTAGTCAAAGTAGTGACGCTGATCCAGTAAATCGGATTCATTAGGGCCACAATCCTCCTCGCCGCTCTTACTCGGACAAAAATAGCTGGCAACGATATTGAACTGGTCGTATTGATTGAGCGCTTCAATGACGCTCCTACGGCGGGCGATCATGTCTTCATATTTAGGTTGTTCATAAAGGATGAAATTGCAGAAAACGTCGATGTCTTTGTCGCGGGCACGCAGCTCGCGGTATTTATCCAGGCTGGTAAAGGTGCGCAGATAGCGTATTCTGCGTTTTATGGCCTGGAGAGGCCAGGGACGGCCGTTGAGCGGCGTCACTTTCGGCAGCAAACGCCAGGGCTGCGAGGGGGCGATGGGGTAGACAACGGGAACCGGCTTAATTTTAGCGGCGAAGGGTTTTAGCTCATCGCTTTGAGCAATGACGCCGGCGTTATAGTTCACCTTGAAATAATATCGACAGCGCTCCAGAAACGGCCGGTAAAATTCTCCCCACGGCTCATCGGCACCGCTCTTATCATCGCCGTCAATGCAAAAGAGGAAGGGATCACGGCCGTTGACCCGGTAGAGGCTCACGGGAATGATTTCCGTCATCCAGTTAGCAGCCGGATCGAGATCTGCGAACTCCGGGGGAGCCTCCCGGGAAATATCAAAGCGATAGCCGCGCTCTTTCTCGTTAGCCAGGAAGCCGTTAATAAATAAACTGGCAAAGCGCAAATCGCTGAAATCATAATAGGTTATTGTAGTCATCAACAGCCTCAATTTAGGTTATCAGGTTTTCAAGTCAATCAGTTTGTCAGTTTGTCAGTTTGTCAGTTGGATAGAGGGA
>Ga0316576_10001564_pt1 | contig 12422 bp, 11 predicted proteins | sample S0NA_FD_203075 | JGI IMG/M metagenome (GOLD analysis project Ga0316576, IMG submission 203075) | Rhizosphere microbial communities from salt marsh grasses in Alabama, United States - S0-2_050615r3r5 | ecosystem: Host-associated > Plants > Roots > Rhizosphere | place: USA: Alabama | collected... | reverse complement strand
TGGTTAGCTAAAACAGCCGGCCAATCATTTTCGGTAAATTCGCGTAGGAGGAGGCGTTGGGTTTCCAGGTGCATGAGAGGTGAGGTGGTCAGGTTTTCAGGTTGTCAGTTAGTCAGGTGGGCAGGGAAAAGCCTAAATTACTGAGATGCTGAAATGCTGAAATGCTTTTCTATTTCTCTTCACCCTTCTCATTATCACCATCACCATCATCGTCAACTTCATCAAATAGATCGCGTTTGCTAAAGGGGGATTTTAGGAAACGGCCGACTAAGCGGGATCTGGGCATATAATCGATGTGCGTGCCGTTTTTGTTATTTGCCAGGATTTGCTCAACCAACCACGGAGCGACGTTTTCCGGCGTATCGGCAATGATGTTAAAAATCGATTTGACCTTATCCAGTTCCTGAGGGTCTTCATAGCGATCCAATAACAAATCGGTAATCACCATGCCTGGTTGAAGCGTGCCCACGACGATGCTGGTTTCTGCTGCGTCCTGGATCAAGGCCTGAGTGAAATAATGAACGGCCGCTTTTGATGTGCCGTAGATGCTGAGACCTTCGCGGATTTGGCCGTTCGAACCATAGCCTTCCATATTGTAGATTTGGCCGAAACCCTGCTTAAGCATGCCTCTCATGGCAACCTGCGAGCCGTAGATCAGGCCTAAGACATTGACATCAATCACGTTCTTGACCGTATCGGCCGGCAGTTCCCAGGGCGGGTCCGTGTCATGGCCCAAGCCGGCATTGTTTATCCAGATGTCGACCGCGCCCAAAGAGTTGGCGGCGTAGGTCCAGAGGTTTTCCACATCCTGCGGTTCTGAAACCGTCGCCGGAAAGCCGTACAGCCTTTCAGAACCATATTTCATGGCCAGATCTACACAAGCTTGTTCGACCGATTCATGGCCACGGCCGTTGACGATGATCAGGCAGCCTTGGTCCAGAAATGCATCGGCCAGGGCATAACCGATTCCCCGTGTGCTGCCGGTGATGACGACTCGTTTCATGTAGCACTCTCCTTGCAAAAGTTAATCAGTTCCTCAGTCAATCAGTTTCTCAGTTCTTATCTACCTCATTGGCATACTGACGTACTGACATACTGAACAGCTTATATCATTCCGCGCGCGCCAAGCCGCCAGCGAACGCGGGCGATGGTGATGGGCACAATCACCGCCTGCAGACCGCCCTCATTGCGAAGCGCGCGCACAGCTTCTTTCATTGTCGCTCCTGAACCAATATAGTCGTCCAGCAGCAAAATGGCATCATTTTCTGAGAGCGCACTCAGCAAGCCGCCAGCGGCGACTACCTGCATTCGGTCGTGCACGTTATCGCGGCGCTGGTCATTGTTCAATAGTTCGCCCTGACGATTAGGTGGAGCTTCTCGCCAGGAAAGCAGAGCCGGCGCGGCGGTCACGCCCAACTTCGCGGCTGCATATGCGCTCGTGTTCTCGCGCTGCTGCCAGGTCCTGGAGGGGATAGACACCACGCGCTTAAACTGATATTTCGTCTTTAAACGGCCCAGCAGCGCGTTCAAGAGCTCGTACAGTTCGGAGTCTAGGTCCGGTCGGTCAGTGCGTTGGCGCATGAAGTTCACAAAAAGGGGTTGGCGCAACTGGCCGTCTAAGAGCGAGAAACCACCTTCCATAAGCGGCCGTTTAGCCGGGGGAATGGGAACCTGGCGATGGTCCAACCAGGCCTGTATGCCAGCGCGATCGTTGCTGTAGGAAACGGCCGTTTCCCGGCGGCAGTAGCTGCAGTGACTACATGGCTGCGCGCTTTCGTCGCCCAAGACCTGGCGCAAGGTCTGCATCAGACAGCCCGTTTCACCCTGCCCGTACAGGATCATTTTTTCCAATTCCTGGCTGCGAACTACATGCTGCCGCTCATATCGCGCCAATTCCGGCATTCCTTGTTTCGAGGTGCGCACATAGACTTGCCGTCTGTTGATCAGCTGTTTCTCTACAAAAGATTGTTCTTGCAGCTCGGCGAGGATGACAGTGACCATGGTCGGATGCAGGCCGCTTCGAGCGCGAACCTGGTTCCGCGAGGGCCAGGATACGGCGGCGTCTGAGCTGATCGCGTTGAGCACGGTGTCGAAATCGGCGGCAGTAGGTTGGGCGGAACGAATGAAATGTTCCTGGATGCGGCGGTCCTGTATATCGAACAATAAAATCCCTTGCGCGGGCAGCCCATCGCGGCCGGCACGGCCGACTTCCTGGTAATAAGCCGTGATCGATCCCGGAACATCGACGTGAATGATGAAGCGGATATCCGCTTTATCGATGCCCATACCCAGCGCATTTGTGGCGGCAATCGCTTTGTGTCCGCCGTTCATGAAGGCATTTTGCAAGGCGCGTTTGCGCTCTGCATCGTAGCCGGCGTGATAGGATACGACGTCTACACCCTGCTGGGAGAGATATTCAGCGACGATTTCCGTGTTTTCGCGCGTTGCGCAGTAGAGGATGCCGCTGCCCTCAAGCTGCGGCAGGCGTTCAGCCAGAAAAGCGAGCTTCTCAACCATACCTGAAACTTCTTGGACGGCCAGGCGGATATTCGGCCGATCCATGGGCATGCGCTGCACGACGAGCGCTGCCTCCGGGGAGCCGCGTAACTGGGCGGCGATATCTTTCTCTACACGGCCGTTTGCCGTTGCCGTCAGGCCGAGGACATGCAGCTCGCGGTTGTTCTTCTCGAACTCCCTTACAGCCTCGATGATTTGCCGGTAAGCGGGGCGAAAGTCATGCCCCCAGGTCGAAATACAATGGGCCTCATCGACAACGACCAGGCCAATAGGTAAACGGGTCAAGAAGGAGAATATTTCGATGTTATCCAGTTTCTCCGGGGCGATAAAGAGAATGCGCAGGCGCCCATTCAGCGCGGCTTGAATCGCCGCCGCGTTTTCTTCCTCTGATTGGTCGGAGTTGATGCTCGCGGCGGCAATCCCAAAGCGGGAGTTTAGCTGCGCCACCTGATCGCGCATTAAAGCGAGCAAAGGGGATATGACCAGCGTCAGCCCATCAATAAGTAGGGAACTAAGCTGGTAGATGAGTGATTTGCCATAGCCTGTGGGCTGAATACACAAAACGCGCCCGGTGGAGAGCAGCGCTTCGATTGCCTCTCGCTGCCCAGGCCGGAATTCGGCCATTGCGAACTGCTGCTGCAGCAGCGATTGCAGGTCTGTTGTTAATTTCTTTTCCATGATTAGATCAGGTTTATGTCCTTTCGCTGCTCATACAACCAGCTTTGCAGGGGTTCATCAATCGGGATGGTCTCTTCCCAATGCGGCTCGTCAGCCATGGTGTCATAGCGGAGAGAGATCACATCATTTAACTTTTCAGGGCGGCGGGATTCAGGATGAGAGGCGTGCATATGTAGAGGATAATTGACCAGACAGGGCAGTTCATGGCGCTCTTGAGGGTTGGTTTCGGCCAGTATCGTCCCCGCCAGAACAGCCTGATGGATAAATAGGCGGTATAGAAAGTCCTGTTCATAAAAAGGGTTAAAGGCCGGCAAGGTGTAATAAGACCTGAAGTTAGCAGACCATGTTTGTAATAATTTCCGCCGTGGCCGGACAACCAACATGCCGGCGTTGAAATAGGGGCGGATCATTTTTTCGTCCACGGAAGTACGCATCGGCTTAATGTGCTGTGCATCGACCGCGCAGTAGTTGTAGATCAGGTCCCAAAAGGGATCCGGCGGCGCGGAGGCCGGCGAACCAATTAAGGTGTGATCAACCGGCCGGTAGCCAAAGATTTTACCGTCGGGGAGGAATAAGACTTCCGGTTCTTGAATAATCAGGCTGTCACGATCCATCCAGACCAGGATCGCCGCCCGTTCCTGAGCCAGGTATTCAGCAAATCCGGCAGCGATGGTTTTGCCCGCAAATGGGAAATCAAGTTCCTCCTTACTCACTTCAAAAGCAAGCAGACGGACCCCGGCCTTGTCCAAGTCCAGACGTAATGAGGTCGGCAGTCGTTCAATGTATTCGGGGATCATGAGCCAGATCGGCGTAGCAGCATAACGGCCGCCAAAGGCGCGGATGCTCCTAGCCCAAAGCAGCGCCTGACGAGCGGCGGCGGTTGAGGTGGCCATTGTGGCGAAAACGAGGTCATTCATATTTTAGGGGGCTCCTTTACTTTGTGGCATCGGCCGTAAAATCGAGTTCCAGAATAACATTTTCTTCGACGCCGGCTACGCCGGTCGCACTGGGTACGAAGAGATTAAAGTCCGCACGCTGGATGGTTGTTTTAGCGCTTCCTTCAATGCGTGTGTCTGAGACGGTAACGGCCGTGACGTCGAAAATCACAGGTTTTGTGTATTCGGTGATTGTCAGATCTCCGGTGATTTGGAAGTTAAGCGGTTCGCCAATTGTGGTGGTATCCGGCAGTCCTGAAACGGCCGTGGGAGTGAAGGTGATAGTTTGAAAGACAGAAGTGAGCAAGATGCGGGTATCGATTGACTGGTTACGAAAGCCATTGTCTGTCAGCAGCGTTCGCGCATCAACCTGGATAGGACCCACGGCGGCTGTGGATAGGTTTTGCAGATCAAGTGCGATTTGTCCGCTGACCTGATTGGTTTTGCCGACCACGGTGGTCGGTTCGCCGAGCAAGATCTCGTCTATGAGAAAGCGGGCCTCTGTCGAGTCGGGATTAAGATTATAAATCGTGCTTGCTTCAGCAAAGGACATGCCCTGGGGTACTGGAGAAGCTTCTGCATCGCCGGCTACATCTTCGGCTGCATTGGCACACGCTGTAGGGACAACAAGCAGTAGGAAGATAAGCAGCAAAACTGATTTGTAAAATTCAGGTTTCAGTGGTTTTGATTTCTCCATTTTCTCCTTTAAATTAAGTCGAACAAAAAATTGAACGACGATTCATCCGTTGTCAATCTCTATCCCCACCGCCATTGTTACCCTGAAATTCCAGATCCGCAACCGTAGGATCTTGAACTGTGAAATTGCTGTGGAGTCATTGACTTAGCCCCTGGCTAATGTATAATGCAATTGAGCTTAATAAAGTTAAATATTTCCTTCGGGGCAGGGTGAAATTCCCGACCGGCGGTAAGGCCAAGCGCAGGCTAAGCCCGCGACCTGATGGCGCGACTTCTATCGTTCGCGATGTGATATCGTTAGTCACGGTGGATCCGGTGTGATTCCGGAGCCGACAGTTATAGTCTGGATGGGAGAAGGCAAACAATCGACGCGTACCCGTTTATGCATGCCCCACAAATTTGTGGGGTTTTTGTTTAATGGGCGGAAGCGTTGGCATTCGCGTTCTACCTTCCCCTTGCTCCGAACTTAAATCATGAAAAATATAAAGCGGTTTCTTGACGCTCAGCCGACGTGGCTTACAGTTTTGGCATCACTCATTGTCTTATTGATTGCCTGGCAGCTGCTGGTGATCCTGGGAGATTATCCGGCTTTTATCCTGCCGGGACCGGCCGATGTCTGGCGGCAGTTTCAGATTGTGCTCGCCGACGGCCGTCTTGTGCGCCACAGTCTGATTACCATCAGTGAAATTATCCCCGGCCTGCTCATTGGTTTATTCATCGCCGTTCCCTTGGGATATATGCTGGCCAAGTCGCCGCTAGCTGAACGTTTGCTCTCGCCTTACCTGATTGCCTCCCAGGCAATTCCGGTGATTGCTATTGCCCCCCTGTTGACGATCTGGATATCTTCAACCTATTGGTCGCGAGTGACAGTAGCCGTCTTGGTGGTTTTCTTTCCCATCTTGATCAACAGTATTACCGGGATACGTTCCGTACCTCCGGAAATGTACGAGCTGATGGCATCGCTGCATGCCACGCGCGGCCAGGTTTTCAGCAAAATGGAACTGCCGGCGGCCATGCCTATGCTGTTGACTGGGCTCAAAGTTGGAGCGACCCTGGCCGTGATCGGTACATTAGTCGGTGAATTTGTGCAGCCGCGCAGTGAAGGTCTGGGGTACCTATTGGTAACGGCGCGCTATCAATTTAAAACCGATCTGGTGTTTGTCGTGTTAATTGCTTTGGGAGCGATCGCCCTATCGCTGTATGGCCTTGTCAGCCTGTTAGAAAGACGCCTGTTGCGCTGGCAGCTGCGAGATGGTAAAAGTGCCTCAGCCCTCCAGAGAGAGAAGGTGGTGGTTATCTCTCAAGGATCTTCCGAGAGCATAAAATACGTGGAGAAGGAAATTTGAATCGCTTCGCTAGACTCTTAATTCCCCTATTAATTATTTTACTTGTGCTGGCTGGCTGTAATTCGACGGCCGTTGAACAGGAAGCAAGTTCCGGAGGATTGACCCAGCTTCGCCTGCCCATGGGCTATATCCCTGATCCGCAGTACGCGCCGCTTTATGTTGCCGTGGATAAGGGTTATTTTGCCGAAGAAGGATTAGCGCTGGAATTTGATTATAGTTTTGAGACGGACGGCATGGCTCTTGTAGGAGCTAATGAAGTTCCATTCGCGCTTGTTGGTGGAGACCAGGTGATCCTGGCTCGCGCCCAAGACTTGCCGGTTGTCTACATTCTGGAGTGGTTCCAAAAATATCCGATCGCTATTGTCAGCCGCCAGGCCGCAGGAATCGAAACCCCACAAGACCTGATAGGACGCAGCGTTGGCCTTCCAGGTTTCTTCGGCACCAGCTATGTTGGTTATGTTGGTTTGTTGTCCGCCAATAACATGACGGAGGATCAGGTAGAGGCAAAGGATATCGGCTTCACGCAAATTGAAAATTTACTGTCTGACCAGGTGGATGCCGTTGTGGTTTTTGCCAATAATGAGCCTATCCAGCTAGAGAATATGGGTGAAGCCATCAATAATTTGCAGGTCGCGGATTATATTGATCTTGTCCATAACGGCGTTGTTACCAATGAGGAGACGATCGCCAACAATCCGCAGTTGGTAGAAGGGTTCACGCGCGCCTTTCTGCGTGGGCTTAAGGATACAATTGCCAATCCCGATGAGGCTTATGAAATAAGTAAGAAATATGTAGAAGGGCTTGATAACAGCCGGCGCGATGTACTTGATTCTTCAATCGAATTCTGGCGTGCGGATACTTTAGGCCTCACGGACGGCCAATCCTGGAAGCGGACCGAGGATCTGTTGATCGAAATGGGGCTTCTCGATCATCCTGTAGCCGATCTTGAAAAGGCTTATACAAACGACTTTGTCTTAAAGGTTCAACCTTAATGGCTCAGGAAGGGAACATAGAAACGGCCGGAGTCTTCGCGGCACAGGGTCCGGCAGGCCAGAGCGATCCACTGGTGACCCTGAGAAATGTCGCTCACGTGTTTGCCGATAACGGGACGCACGTTCTGACCGATATTTCTTTGTCCATGCAGGGTGGGGATTTTACGACGCTGGTTGGTTCTTCCGGCATTGGGAAATCAACACTTTTACGCATTATTGGCGGTCTGCTTCAGCCCAGCAGCGGGGAAGTCTTGTTTGAGGGACAAAACCCGAAGGAATCAGATCTGACGGTCGGGGTTGTTTTCCAACGCGATAACCTGATGCCCTGGCGTACAACGTATGATAATGTGCGCCTGCCCCTGGAACTTCGTGGTGAGAAGGGAAACCACGTCGACCGTCGTGTGCGTGAAATGATCGACCTGGTTGGGCTGACCGGCTCTGAAGAAAGCTATCCGGCGCAGTTATCAGGCGGCATGGCGCAGCGCGTGGCCATTGCCCGGGCGTTGATCCACCGGCCGTCCTTGTTGCTTCTAGACGAGCCGTTCGGTTCGCTGGATGCACTCACGCGTGAACGTATGGGACAGGAGCTGCTGCGCATCCGCCGGGCGATGCCTGTGACCGTCTTCATGGTGACGCACAGTATCAGTGAAGCGGTTTTCTTGAGTGATATGGTGTTAGTTTTGGGCGCTGTTAATGGCCCGAGCTCTCCGGCTACGATCACGGATCGTTTCCCAATCGATCTGCCCCGCCCACGCCGTTTTGAGATGGTGCGGACCCCTGAATTTCAGGAATATGAGGTTGCTGTTCGTTCAGCGATCCGCACCTAAGATTTCACTGAGCAGCCGCTGCGTTATTGAAAGTGAATGAGCGAAAGCATCATACTCAAAACAATGACGATACCAATGACAATGAGCAATATGCGCGTCCAATTGGTAGATTTGCCATCACCCGATTTCATTGATTGGTGAGTCCTTGTTTTTTGTACCCGCCGTTTTCTTGTTTTAGTCATAAAATTTAATAATTCTCCTCAAAATTAATCCTAAAAGCCTTAACCGGCCAAGTATATCACAATTAGGGCTGGCTTTAATCCTGCTTAAGATATTTCTCAAACCAGCGCGCCATATGTTCCAGGCGGGCGACACGCCTGTCAGTACGGCCGTTTCTGGAAAGGCCATGCGATTCGTCCGGGAATAAGACCAGCTCTGAATCTACCCCTTTCTGCTGCAAGGCAACGAAAACCTGTTCCCCCTGCTCGCTGGGGACACGGAGGTCATTGAGACTGTGGATGATCAGGGTCGGTGTGCTGGCATTGCCGACAGCGCTCATCGGCGATTGTCGCCAATAATTTTCAATATCCTCCCAGGGCGGCGCCAATGTACCGACAAGGTGTTCCGAAAGCATGTTCATATCACTGGAGCCGTGGAAGCTGATGAAATTGCTGACCAGGCGTTGGGCGACGGCCGCTTTAAAACGATCGGTGTGACTGATAACCCAGATTGTCATATACCCGCCATAGCTGCCCCCGGCGACACCCATGCGCGATGAGTCAATGTAGGGCTTTTCGGCGATTAAGTCAGCCCAGGCCATGATATCGTCATAGTCGACGGTTCCCCAGTTGTTAAAGATGGCGCCGCTGAAATCTTCACCATAGCCCTGGCTGCCGCGGGGATTGCACCAAGAGACCACATATCCCTGGGCGGCAAGATAATAAAATTCATGCATAAAAACACGGCCGTATTGGGTCTGTGGTCCGCCGTGGATTTCTAGGATCGAGGGATACTGCCGGTTGGGATCAAAGTCTGGGGGTTTGAGTATCCAGCCGTCCAATTCTTCACCCCCAGGACCGGTGAAGGTGATTTCCTCAATTTCGCCAAGTTCCAACTGCGTCAGCAGGTCCTGATTAAATTGGGTCAGGATAGTGATGCCGGGCTTGTTTTGCTCTTTCAAAACGACCTGTCCGGTGCTGCTGAGAAAACTCCAGAGCGCGGCGATACCGTCCTGGGTGGCATCAAAGGAAAACTCGCCGATGACACCGGGTTCTTCAATGACGCGTTGTGGCTCGCCACCCTCATCGCTAACAGCTATTGCCAAAAGCGGCTGGTCTCCGCGGCTCACGGCCATGACATAGATGAACTGCCCGTCGAGAGACCAGATCGGTAGGTTCGACCCTTCACTAAGGTCAATATCGGCCACAGTCGCCAGCTCCAGATGTAGGTCGTAAGGCTTTGTCAGATTGCGTGATTCTCCGCCATTGACCGGCAAGATGTAAAGGGAATTGTTTTGATAAAATGCGCCTGTTTTCTCACGGCCAAGGTAAGCAATCCACTGCCCGTCCGGTGAAAAAGAGGCATTGAATTTTCGGCCGTAGGGCGCCTCGATTTTTGTTTCTTCACCGCCCTCAGCGGGAATGAGAAAGAGGTCGATGGCGTCAATATCTTTGTCGGGATGAGGGCTGCGATTGCTCAGGAAAAGTATTTGCGATCCATCCGGCGACCAACGCGGGCCGGTATTATGATGATCGCCCTCGGTGAGCTGCTGCGTTTCAGCGCTGCTTGTATCGACGGTCCAGATGTGCCATTTTTCTTGTGGTAAAAAGCCCGCGCCTTCCGCCTTATATTCCAGACTTGTGATACGCCTGGCGACAACACCTAGCTTCTTTTTCTGTTCATCCGCTTCCCGCTCGACTGCTTCGGCGTCTTTGCTGCGGAACTGAAAAGCCAGGGTTTCTCCGCCGGGCGACCATTCAAACCCAGCGAAGGAGCCTTTTAATTTCGTTAACGGCCGTGCCTCGCCACCGAAAAAGGGAATGATGTAAATCTGCTCCTGCGTTTCCTCCTGGCGATTAGAAAGGAAGGCGATCTCTCGCCCATCAGGAGACCAGCGCGCGTGGCGATCTCGCTGGTCGCCATAGGTGAACTGCCTTGTTTCGCCGCCATCGGTGGGCACAATCCACAGGTTTGAGTATTTCTTTTCGCTGTCCCGATCGACACGCTGCACATTGAAGATAATGTGCTTCCCATCGGGAGATATCTGGGGATCGGTGATGACTTGCAGATCGTATAAGTTTTCCGCGGTAATCAAATTTTTATCACTATTCATCGATTTTCCTTTGAAAAAGTTCTTTGATTATAGAGTGCGGATCATAAATGAATCCTGGATTCTGCACAATCTTTGTAGGAAGGGAGTAGTAGTTCATAAAAATAACCCTGCGACGGCAATGGCGACAAAGCCGCCAACCAGGGATGCCAGGAGATTAACCATGTCGTTGCTCATCCAGGACCAGCCGCGCAAAGGCCTGTTTGGTGTGCCGTCCAGCTCGATTTTCTTCTCTGTTTCTTTCTGGCGGCTATCGCTGTAATAGATTTGTTGCACCGTCGCACCGAGCAGGCTGTCTATAAGTGAGCCGGCGAGCCCGCTTAGGGCGCCGGTGACAAGCATGGCCGGCAGGCTGAAGCTGGTGAACAGTCCGGCTGTTAAGCCGATCACCAGACCGCCTAATAAGGAAACGGCCGTGCCCAGGAACGACACACCACCGGAGGTTCCGACCTCGACGATCCGTCCGTTGGTGATCAGGCGTGGCGGCTGCTTGCTCAAGGTTCCCAGTTCGGTAGCCCAGGTATCGGCCGTAACGGTAGCCATAACACCCAGGTACAAAAAATACCAGGTGTTGGTGGGGACAAGGGAAGTGGGGACGAAGACGCTTAAAGTGGCCAGGAGAGCGCCGAGGCCGCCATTGGCCAAAGCCTGACCCAGGTCTCGACGGTGTCCTTTTTCAAACTTTTCGGCGGCTGCCTTTTTCTCCGCTTCTTTAAAATGGGATAGGAGACTGGAGCTTGTGAAAAATACGGCCAATAAGGCAGCCCACGACCAGCCGCCAAAACCAAGGGTCAACGTGCCTACAATCAGGGCGCCAATGGCACCGGATTTGGAGAGCGATCCGCGCCAGTAAGCCAGGGCGACGACAATCGCACTGAGGAGAAAAGCATAAAAAAGCTGCATAAAATCTATCATTTCCCTAAGCCCCAAATGGGGGCGGCACGGAGTTTACCAGAGGCGCAAAAAGTTGGGAAGAAACTGGCCTGGGACATGCCCTTTGTCATGGAAAAGCACATGACACTTATCACTTGACAGGCAGAATAAATTTATTCACACTGTGATCGTGCCGTACAATAGATGCGGTGAGAACTTTCCCACACTTATAGGAGCTGAAATCTAATGAGTGAAAAACTGAATCCATTTGCTATTGCGCAAGCGCAGCTTGATGAAGCCGCAGAGGTTTTGCAGCTTGATCCTGATATGCATGCCTTCCTGCGGGAACCGATGCGTGAATTTCACTTCACCATCCCCGTACGAATGGACGATGGCAACGTGCGTACCTTTAAAGGTTTTCGCGTGCAGTACAATGATGCGCGCGGTCCTGGAAAAGGAGGTATCCGTTTCCATTGGGAGGAGACGATCGACACAGTCCGCGCTCTTGCGGCGTGGATGACCTGGAAAACGGCCGTCGTGGATATTCCTCTTGGAGGCGCAAAAGGGGGTATCATCGTCGATCCGCGGCAGTTGACGCAAACGGAGTTGGAGCGGCTCTGTCGAGGGTATATGCGTAACATTGCCCGCTACGTAGGCATTACCAAGGATGTCCCTGCTCCTGATGTTTACACAAACCCACAGATTATGGCCTGGATGATGGATGAATACGAGGTATTGGTGGGCCATCATGAACCGGGCGTCATTACCGGAAAGCCGTTGGAACTGGGTGGATCGGCGGGGCGTGAGGATGCCACGGCGCGCGGCGGCATCTATACCTTGCGTGAAGCGGCGGATGTCCTGGGCTTCGATTTGAAGGGTAAAACGGCCGCTATCCAGGGATATGGAAATGCAGGCACTTTCGCCCACCAGCTCGCCGAAGACATTCTGGGATTAAAAGTGATTGCCGTGAGCGATTCCCGCGGCGGCATCATCAACACCAAAGGCCTGCCTTACAAAGAGACCTATGCTCACAAGCGCAACACCGGAGCCGTGGCCGATTTTAAAGGCTGCGATGATATTACCAATGAGGAGTTGTTGGAACTGGATGTTGACGTCCTGTTCCCTTCGGCGTTGGAAAATGTCATTACGGCCGAAAATGCACCGCGGATAAAGGCTAAGATTTCGGCCGAATTGGCCAACGGCCCGACAACGCCGGAAGCGGATGAGATTTTGTATGAGAACGGCATCTATGTGATTCCGGACTTTCTCTGCAACGCCGGCGGCGTGAC
>Ga0316576_10001563_pt1 | contig 12427 bp, 14 predicted proteins | sample S0NA_FD_203075 | JGI IMG/M metagenome (GOLD analysis project Ga0316576, IMG submission 203075) | Rhizosphere microbial communities from salt marsh grasses in Alabama, United States - S0-2_050615r3r5 | ecosystem: Host-associated > Plants > Roots > Rhizosphere | place: USA: Alabama | collected... | reverse complement strand
AGCTATGGCAAGGAGGCTCGCAGCTGGGACGGAGCGGCACTGGCGGATGCACTCCGGTCGGTAGCGATTCTGACGGCACACTCCCGGTCCAAGGTGCGCGAACCACTGCCTCCCTTGATGCCGCCGGCTGCGCGATCCGGTGTGTGAGCCCGCGGCCGATGCGGCCCGGCAACGGGGAGCAACAGGCTTTCCGAATCGCATTCCGTGCAGGTGCCGCATGCGACGGGTCTGCATGAAGCTACCAGTGCCCGGTGTTTTCCATTGACGCCCACGGCTCCTGCGGCGGCAATGCCTCGCCTTTCTGCAGCAACTCGATGGAAATGTTGTCAGGCGAGCGCACGAACGCCATGTAGCCGTCGCGCGGCGGCCGGTTGATCGTGACGCCGCCGTCCATGAGTTGCTGGCAGGTCGCGTAGATGTCATCGACCTGGTAGGCGAGATGGCCGAAGTTGCGGCCTTCACCGTACTCCTCCGGGTCCCAGTTCCAGGTCAGTTCGACCTGGGCATCCTCGTTACCCGGAGCGGCGAGAAAAATGAGCGTGAACCGGCCCTGTTCGCTTTCCTTGCGCCGCAGCTCGACCAGTCCCAGCTTGTTGCAAAAGAAGTCGAGCGACTCCTCGATATCGCTGATCCGAACCATCGTATGCAAATATTTCATCGTCTTGCTCCGTGCGTATGGCCACTCCACAATGGCGTACGATCATACCGTCGCGACCAGCCGAATCCCAACCGTGAAAGGCATACGCACCATTACCGTCGATCTCGACGACACATTGTGGGAAATCCACCCTGTGATTCAGCGTGCCGAACGGCGGCTGTACGAATGGCTGGGCGAGTACTATCCGCGAATTACCGCAAGGTTCTCGGTCGAGGCAATGCGAACCCTGCGTGACGACGTCATGGAGGAACACAGGGACAAGCTGCACGATCTCACCCTGATTCGTCGCGCCGTCCTGACCAGGGCCGCGAACGCGGCGGGCTACACGGAGTTTCGGCTCGAGGAGGCGTTCGCCGTGTTCGACGAGGTCCGCAATGACGTCGATCTGTTTCCCGAGGCGCGTCCCGCGCTGATGGCATTGCGCGAGAGGTTCACGGTCATTGCCGTAACCAACGGCAATGCGAACCTCGAGAAGATCGGCATCGGCGACCTGTTCGATGCCCACGTCAACGCGGCAATGGCGGGTGCGGCCAAGCCCCATCGTCCGATCTTCGATGCCGCGGTGAAAGCCGGCCGGGCGAGTGCCGAAGAAACGCTGCATGTCGGCGACCATCCCTTCTACGACGTTCACGGCGCCCGCGAGGCCGGCCTGCGCACGGTGTGGGTCAACCGCAATGGCGACAGCTGGCCACAAGACTACGACGAGGCGGACCTCGAGATCCGGCACGTGGGCGAGTTGCCCGAGCTGATGCGATGAGCGGGTCCGGGCAACCGCTCATCCTGTTCGTACCCGGCTTGTTGCCGAAACCCGAACCCGAAATACACCGGCAGGCCCTGCTGCGGTGCCTGCTCGCCGGCGTGCGTCGCATCGACCCGTCGGTGGCCGATGCCATCGCGGCCAGCCCGCAGGCCTTCGATGTCGTGGCGTGGACGTACGCGTTTTATGGTGAGCATCGCGATTTCGCGATCGATCGCAGCGCCGTGGACGCGGTCATCGAGCAGCAAGCTGCGAGTGAGCGGGACATCCGCGAGGCAACCTCGTTGCGGCGGCGCTTCACGCGCTGGGTGTATCGCCTCGGCGACCTGCTGCCGTTCCTGATCCCGCATCTCGCCGACGAAAAAGTGGAAGTTCACCTGCGTGACCTGCGGCGTTACCTGAGCGACGACAACGGCATCGCGCAGCATGCGCGGCAGATGCTCGAGTTGCGCCTGCGCGCGGCCGGGGAGGCAGGCCGTCCGGTGCTCCTGATTGCCCACAGCATGGGGTCGGTCATTGCGTACGACAGCCTCTGGGAGTTGAGCGCCGACGGGCGCGACGACGTGCGTCTCGACATGCTCCTGACGATGGGGAGCCCGCTCGGCCAGCGCTACATGCAGCAGCGCCTCAAAGGCGCAGGCGAGACCGGCGCCCGGCGGTACCCGCACAATATTCGACGCTGGAAGAACCTTTCCGCGATCGGCGACATGACAGCACTCGATACGGATCTCGCCGACGATTTCGGCGAGATGCTCGAGCTCGGCCTGGTGGAGCGATTCGAGGACGAAACGCTACTGACCTACTTTCGGCTCGAAGGGCATCTGAACGTCCACGCGGAATACGGCTACCTCGTTCACGAGAAGACGGCGCGTACCGTTGCCGAATGGTGGCGTGGCCACGATTCGTCGCTACGTGACTAGCCGGCCTCGATATTTGGCTTGATGACGATGTCGATGCGGCGGTTGCGGGCTCGCCCTGCGGCGGTCTCGTTGCTCGCTACCGGTCGCGTTTCGCCATAGCCCGTCGCAATCAGGCGGTAGGTCGGGATGCGCATCGCATTGATCATGTATTGCCGGACCGACTCGGCGCGATCCTGGGACAGCTTCTGGTTGAAGTCGTCGCCACCGTGCGAATCGGTGTGACCCTCGATGATCAGCTCGCTCTGCGGAAATACGTCGATCGCCTTTTCGACCTTGCCCAGCAATTCGAAATTCTGCGGTTTGATCTGGGCGGCGCCGCTGTCGAAACTCAGGCCGACGAGACGCAGGATGATGCTGTCGCCCTGGCGGAAGACACGCGCTTCGTCGTGGTCGAACATCTTTTCGACGCGCTCGAACTGCTCTTTGACCCGGGCCTGTGCCTCGAGGCGCTGAATCAGGGCGGCGCGCTCCTCGGTGGCGCCGCCGAGTCGTTCGTCCAGGGATCGTATTTCTTCTTCCATGTCCGCCAGGCGCATCTTGTTTTCAGCTGCCTGCTGCTCCAGTTCCTGCAGCTCGGATGCCTGCTCTTCGAAGTGCGCGACGAGCTCCGCCGTGAGCTCGTTCGGCCCCGTTTCCATTTTCGGCAAGATATCGGCAACGGCCGCGATCTCGCGTAGCGCTGCTTCCCATTGCAGGACCAGTTCCTCGGGCGTCAGGTCCTTGTCGCGAACCTTGCGCACGACTTCCGACAGGTAGATCGCGTGCTTGGCCTCGTAGTTCGCCTGTTGGGCGAGGCTGCGCGGGAGGTCCGTGTCATAGCGGTTCTCATTGAGTTCCCGTTCTGCGTCCGCGAGCAATTCCTTGGCCTTGCCCAGCGTGATCGGGGCGTAGCGACCGACGCGGGCGCGGTCGGCCTGGGCCAGCAGGCTGCGTGTCTCGGAGAGGTACTGGGCCTTGATGGCGACCAGCTCGGCATCGCGGTAGAGGCTCGTCGCCTCGATTTCGCGGCGGCTCGCGCCGTTGAGGTCGCCGCGCTCGAGGTAGCGGATCGCGTCCCCGAACTTGCGCTGTGCGTCGTCCCAGAGATCGGGCGCGAGTGCCGGCGCCTTCGCATTGGCGGCGTCCTGACGGCTCTTCAGGACCTGGGCGAACTTGGTCTGGGCAAGCTCGGCCGTCTGTAGCGCCTCCCGGTAGTACTCGGTGGCCTTCGCAGCGTTGTCGCGAACCCACTCGATGTTCCGACCGCGCTGCAGCGCTTCGTCGGCATCGCGGTACTCGTCCTCACCGCGTTCCCAGGCGCGGGGGGCCAGCAGGCTGGCCTGGGCAGCCTCAGCGGCGGCGCGCGCCGCGTCCGCTTCCTTGAAAAATGTCTTGCGAAGCTCGTCCTGGGCCAGGCCCTGCGCCGCAGCCAGCAGCGCCCCAAGAATGACGACGAGCCGTACGAATTGAGTCTTCGCAACCATGTGTAGTCCTCGATTTTTGCTCCGGAATCCACCCAAGCGATGGCGGATGCGGCCGATATTACATATTGGGCGACAGCAAATCTGTGCGCCGCGTCCGGTAAGTTCCCGATTTTACGCCTGAAAGACCGCTTTTCGGCGCGATTTCGTGAAATATGTCAAATTTTTTTCAACGGACTGCGGTTTCCGGGGAATTTGTGCTCTGGCTCACAGTCGCAGCGGGCGCCCCGGCGTAGTCTGGACTCATGTCAGCCAAGTACTACACGCAGTTCATTCTCACCGACGCGGAGTACCGTGGCGGCAATGAATTCTGCGGTGTCGTGGAACTGAACCAGCCAATGGATCAGGAATCCGATCGGCGCGACATCGAGGCAATCCTCGCCAGGAATTTTGACCTCGCGCTGAGTGCGGTGCGCCTGGTCAGTTGGTCGAGGTTGCACTGAATACCTCTGGCGTTGCCATTTTTTCCCCCTGACTCTCCCGGCTTCGGCCGGGATTTTTTTTGCGCGGTACTGCTCGGGCGCGCAGGCTCTGGACGGGAGACGCCGCTGCGGCCATGGATGCGTCTACGCCGCTGTGAGAGAATGCCCGCCGTTATGAGCGACGCCAACGAAAAACTCCGCAAGATTGCCGTGGTCAGGAGCGGCAGCAAGTACCGGACCGATGCCGGCTTCACGGCAATCAAGGATGGTCAGAAGCACGGCCGCGAGACCACGCCGGCGGTACGAGGCGACAAGCCGAAGTGGTTGCGCGCGCCGATGCCGACCGGCAAGGGCTACTCGGGGACACGCAGTATCGTGCACGAGCATCGCCTGAGCACGGTCTGCGAGGAGTCGAAGTGCCCGAACATCGGCGAATGCTGGAACGCCGGGACTGCGACAATCATGGTCATGGGCTCGGTGTGTACGCGCGCTTGCCGTTTTTGCGCGGTGGACACGGGCAACCCGAAAGGCTGGCTTGATCCCGAGGAGCCACGCAATGCGGCGCGGGCCGTCAAACTGATGGGTCTCGAGTACGTCGTCATTACGTCGGTCGACCGCGACGATCTCGCGGACGGAGGCGCGTCCCACTACGCGGCGTGCGTGCGTGAAATCAAGCACGTGAATCCCTCCACGGCCGTCGAAGCGCTGACGCCTGATTTCAGCGGTGTCCTCGAGCACGTCGAAACGGTTGTCGATTCAGGGCTCGACGTATTCGCGCAGAATGTCGAGACCGTCGAGCGGCTGACGCACCCCGTACGCGACGCGCGTGCCGGCTACGAGCAGACGATCGCGGTACTGGCGCACGCCAAACGACACCGGCCCGAGGTGCTTACGAAGACCAGCCTGATGCTGGGGCTTGGCGAGCGTGATGCGGAAATCCTGGAGACAATGGACGACCTGCGCGATGCGGGCGTCGACATCCTGACTCTCGGGCAATACCTGCGGCCGACACCGAACCATCTGCCCGTCGATCGCTACGTTGCGCCAGCAGAATTCGAGGCCTACCGGACCGAGGGCCTCGAGCGCGGATTCATCGAAGTGGTCGCGGGTCCGATGGTGCGCTCGAGCTATCGCGCCGAACAGGTGCTGCAGAAGAACAACGTCGGGCTGGCAGTCTGAGCATGGCCGGTTTCTTTGCCGACTACGGCCTGTTTCTCCTCAAGACGCTGACGATCGTCGTTGCGATCGTCGCCATCATCGTGGCCGCTGCCGCGGCACAGAAGAAGGCGAGCCACGAAGGTCTCGAGGTCGAGAACCTCAACAAGAAGTATCGCCACCTCGCGGACGCACTGCGCAGCGCGGTCGCCTCGAAAGAGGAACGCAAGAAGGCAGCCAAGGAACGCAAGAAAGAAGAAAAGGCCGAAAACAAGTCGCCGTCGGGCAAGCCTAGAAGCTTCGTAATCGACTTCAAGGGCGATCTCAAGGCGAGCGCCGTTGCGTCGTTGCGCGAGGAAGTCAGCGCGATACTGGACGTCGCGACGCCGGCGGACGAGGTTATCGTGCGCCTCGAGAATCACGGCGGCATCGTGCACGAACACGGCCTGGCCGCATCCCAGCTTGCACGCATCCGCGATCGCGGCATCCCGCTCGTCGTTTGCGTCGACAAGGTCGCAGCCAGCGGCGGCTATTTGATGGCTTGCGTCGCGTCGAAGATCCTGGCGGCGCCGTTCGCGATCCTCGGGTCGGTCGGGGTGCTCGCACAGATTCCCAACTTCAATCGAATGCTGGATAGCCACGGCGTCGACTTCGAACAGATCACGGCGGGCAAGTACAAGCGCACGGTCACGATGTTCGGCAAGAACACGGACGAGGACCGCGCCAAGCTAAAAGATGAACTCGAGGACGTGCACAGGCTGTTCAAGGATGCGATCGTGAAATACCGCCCGGCGCTCGACCTCGAGAAAATCGCTACCGGCGAGCACTGGTACGGTACCCGGGCACTCGAACTCGGGCTGGCCGACGAGATCCGGACCAGCGACGAGCTGCTCGGCGGGAAAGTGGCGGATCGCGACCTGTATCTCGTGAGGTACAAGGTCAAGCAGCCTTTGCAGAAACGACTGCTGCAAAACGTCGAAACCGCGATCGAGCGTGCCGATGCGGCGCGTTGGCGGCACTGGTTCGAGTCGCGCCTGCCACGATAGGCACGGAACCCGGGGCTGCCCCGGGTGGTCGAACAGGGGGCAGGCTCGCTGCCTGTCGAGAGGCTATAATCCTGCCAGGCACCAAGGAGTTTTCATGCGTATGCGTCGATCCCGATACCTGATTCCCGCCGTCGCTGCGGCGCTGTCGCTGGCCGGCTGTTCGTCGCAGCCGTCCCAGCAGACCCGCGCCGAAATGGAGGCCGAGAGCGCGCGGGCATTCAACCAGATGCGCGCCAGCATGCCGCTGGTGACCGACCGCGAGACCATCGATTTCGTCGCCTGTGTGGCGCAGGCGGTCGTGGAGGTCCTGGAACCGCCATACAACGATATTGAATGGGAACTGGCGATTTTCGAGAGCGAGTCGGTCAATGCGTTCGCTATGCCGGGTGGCAAGATCGGGGTCCTGAGCGGGATTCTCAAGGTGACCGAGAACGAGCACCAGTTGGCGACCGTGATCGGGCACGAAATCGCGCACGTCACAGCGGAGCATTCGGTCAACCGCGCCAAGCAGGCCGGCCTGACGAACTTCGGCATCAATGCCGTGGCGATTATTCTCGGCGGCGGTTATTCGGGGGCGACCTACACGGCACAGCAGGCGCTGGCAGCCGGTGCCGCATTCGGAATTTCCTTGCCCTACAAGCGTGGCCAGGAAACAGAGGCCGACGTCATCGGTCTCGAATACATGGCTCGCGCGGGATTCGATCCGCGCCAGTCCGTGCCGCTCTGGCAGCGCATGGATGCCGGTAGCGGCAAGAAGCCGGCCGAGTTCTTGTCGACCCACCCGGCCTCCGAAACGCGCATCGAGAACCTGATCAGCCAATGGCAGAAGACGCTGCCGCTCTACAACCAGGCAAAGGCCGAAGGCCGGCTGCCGGATTGTGGGGGCAGGAGCCCGCGCTTCGTCGATGAACCGGAACCCGAAGCGGAGACGGCGGCCAATTGATCATTCGTCGGTGCTTCATCCTGCTGCCGCTCGTCTTGCTGGGCGGCTGCGCAACGGTCGAGGACTTCCTGTCCTCGCTCGGTAAGGAGAAGGGCGAGGTAGCCGTGCCGATCGACGAGCGCCCGGTCGAAGATCCGCTCGATCCGAACCGGTTCCTGCTCGCCGACGAGCAGCAGAGTGTCATCGGTGAACCGCAGGTCGTGTTCACGCGGGGCGAAGACACGTTGTCGGATCTCGCGCGGGAATATGGCCTCGGATACGACGAGCTGATTGCGGCGAACCCCGGCGTCGATCCCTGGCTGCCGGGAGAGGGAACCGCGATCGTTCTGCCGACCCAGTACGTGTTGCCGAAGGGCAAGCGATCGGGCGTCGTTCTCAATATTGCCACCAAGCGGCTATTTTATTTCCCGGCGACGGCAGAGGACGAGGCGCCGTACGTGCTGACCTATCCCATCGGCATCGGGCGCGTAGGGTGGGAGACGCCCGTGGGCCAGACGACGATCGTATCGAAGGCGAAGGACCCGAGCTGGTGGCCGCCGGCGTCGGTTCGCGAGGAGCACGCCAAACTGGGTGACCCCCTGCCTGCGGTCGTGCCACCGGGCCCAGACAACCCCCTGGGAAACCGGGTACTCAAGCTCGACATGCCCGGCTACCTGATCCACGGCACCAACCAGCCCTACGGCGTCGGGATGCGTGTCAGCCACGGATGCGTGCGCCTTTACCCGGAGAACATTGAGTACCTCTACGAACTCGTCGCGATCGGCGAGACCGTCACCATCGTCAACGAGCCTTATCAGTTCGGCCATCGTGACGGGCTGCTGTATTTCGAGGCGCATGCGCCCCTCGAGGACGATGAACTCCCGGCGGATGACCGGCTTGTCAGCCTGCTCGACGCGCAGACGGATGCGGCAGGCCAGCCGCTCAATCGACATCTCCGCGATCATGTCGCCACCGTTGCGGCGAATCCGCACGGTGTTCCGGTCGCCGTCGTGCATTACGATGCGCAGGAGTTCATGGATCGTGCGCGCGTCGTTCACAACACGGTGGAACAAGATCCCGACGCCCCGACTCTGATCGAAGTCCGGGAGATGATGCAGGAAATCGAGGCCGAGATCGAAGCCGAAGAGGAAGCGCTGTAACGCCTCCACCGGCGGCTGCCGAAAGCAGGAGGGGAGCCCGTCGAATGCGGATATCGAGCGCATCGGATAGGCCGGTCGATCCCCCGGATCGGACGTGCATACGACCCCGAGCCGGTCTATAGTGGCCGGATGAAGAAGTCGTCCAAAGCAGCGCTGTTGTCCGGGCTGGTATTTCCCGGGATGGGACATCTTTTCCTGCGCGAGTACCTTCGCGGTGCATTGCTCGTCACCTTGTCCGTGGCGGCGCTGTCAGCGGTGGTTTCGCGTTCGTATGAGCACGCATCGCTCATCGTCGATCAGATCGCCCGTGGCGAAGTTTCGATGGAAGCCGAGGCGATATCGCAGGCCGTATCCCGTTCGACGACCGCCTCGGAACGTCTTGCGGAAAATGCTGCCGTTGCCGTTCTGGCCGCGTGCTGGGTGGCTGGAATCGTCGACTCGTACAGACTCGGCGCCGCGAAAGAAGGAGCGGCCGACTGACGGTCGATGCCGTTCCGAGTCGTCGCCCAGGCGAGAGACGGTTCGCCGCCGCAAGCTCTCCCTGGGGCAACGAAATGATCGGTTTTCCAGCCTGCCGCCCGCGCAGTTCGCGTTATAATTCCCGCCGCTGAGCCAGACTGGCCGGCCAGTACAGATGGGGAGATGCGTGCATGCATATTGTATTGGGGATACTAGGCAGCGTTGTCACGATACTGTTCCTGCTCGCTCGGCTGGGTATCGACGTCAGGGGTTTGAATCCGTTCTACTGGTACAGGCGCAGGGCATATGCGCAAAAATACGGCAGCGACCCAATCTACTCGATTGAAGACCCGATTCACGTGGCAGCACTGATGATCATCGGTGCTGCAAAGCTGGACGGAGACCTGACTGCAGAGCAGAAACGCGTCGCGCAGGAGCTGTTCGTTTCCGAGTTTTCTCTCGGTGCGCGGGAAGCATCGGAACTCTTCGGCTCAGCGGCTCATCTCCTGGCTGCGCCGCAGCTCATCGACGACCAGCTGAAAAAGCTTGCGGCCCGCAACAGCAACCGATTCTCATCGGACCAGGCAAGATCCATGGTGGAGATGATGACCAGAGTCGCCTCCGCTGACGGCGACCTGTCGCCCGCGCAGAATGGCTACATCGACAGCATCCGTGACCAGTTCGTTCGTCAGGAAGCGCCATCGCGAACATGGTCCTGACCGGCGCCTGAAAACGGACTGCCGGTCGCAAAGATCGACCCGAAGTCTGACAATCCGCCGCGTCTGCCGCCCGGGTTGATTGGGATACAATGCGTCCTTCTTTGACGGAGGTGCGGGGCCTCCGGTCACCGACAATGGCGACCCGGGACACAACGAATATGCCAAGAGGATGCCCGATGAAGACAATTAGCCTGTTGCTCGTATTGATCTGGACGACGGCCGTGGCGGCACAGGAGGTTCCATCCGTTACCGTGCATTGCAGCTCCGAGTCCGAGCGCCAGCACTGCGCGGCGGACACGCACGCTGGAATCCTGCTGGTGCGGTCGACGGGGCCTTCCGCCTGCTTGCTGGGCAGAACCTGGGGCTACGATGCCGACGGCGTCTGGGTCACCGAGGGTTGTGGCGGAGATTTTCTCGTGTCGGGGACTGCCGAGACGTTGGCCGGTACCCCAACCGTCGCCGACGCACCGGCGGCACCTGAAGAAAGGCCGTCACGAGCGGAAGACGACAATGATTTCTCATTCTACGCGCGATTCGGCTCGATCATGTCCGTGACGAACGACGAGGTGGACGTCCAGGACAATGGTTCCCGTCTCGCATTCGAATTCTCGACGGGAGACAATGTACGTTTCTTTGCCAAGGGCGAATGGAGCGTCAACCTTACCGGGGCTCGAACCACCCTCAACCCGGGCGAATCGACATCGGGCGGATTCGTTACGCTGGAGTCCAAGCGCGGAGAAGTGTTGGGTGCGCGTCTCGGCTACGTGGGCTTCGACTTCGGCGACAAGGGCACCCTAACGCTCGGCAAACAGTGGAGCGTGCACTATGACATTGCCGGCTATACGGATGCGTTCAATACGTTCGGCGCGGAGGCAAGCGCAACCTTCAATGCGGGGACGGACGGGGGACTCACCGGCACCGGACGGGCCGACGGGGCGCTGACCTACAGGAATACCTTCTTCGACATCGTCGATATAGGGCTCCAGACCCAGTTTCGCTCCCTCGACAATGACCAGTTTCTCGATGGCTACGGTGTGTCGGTTCGGGTAAGGCCGGTACGCGGCATCGAGGCTGGAATCAGCTACACTCGCGCGAAGCTCGAGGATTCGTTCACCCGTGCGGTGTCCGGCCTGGACAATGATCCCGTTTACCGGATAGCGGGTGTGAGATACACGGGCGAGTCCCTTACGCTCGCCGCGACCTACTCCCGCCAACAGAACGGAGACCTCATTCGCGTGCCCGTCGAAGAAGGTGGCGACATCATCGAAGTTCCGGAAGTTTTCGACGCAGATGGCGTCGAACTGTCGGCTCGCTACCAGATCGGCTCGGTCGGTCTGCTGGCCGGCCTTCTCAATTACCAGCCGGACCTTCAGCCGGACAATGAACTCATCGACCCGGCGACGAGACAACGTTATTACATTGCCGGCGTGGACTATTTCCCGACGCCGAGGACCCGTCTCTATGCAGAGTATCGATTCTCCGAGGGCATCGACTCTCTTGGCGAGCCGAGCGAGGATATTTTCGTCCTAGGTGCAAAGTACGAATTCTTCGGCAACGGAACAAGGGACTGAAAACGGGCCGCAGCCGATGGCGGCAGCACCTGGCTCAGCAACGCGCCTTTCGTCACCATATCGGCGTCCGTGGATCGCAATCGATGCTCAGCGGCAGGGCACGATGAGCACGGGGCATTTTGCCTCGCGCAACACGCCCTCACTGACGCTGCCGACGAGCAGCTGGTGCACGGCGCTACGGCCATGTGAGCCCATGGCGATCATGTCCACGCCAAGCTTCGAGGCCTGCTCCAGGATAGTTTCGACTGTCGGACCCTGAACGAGGAGTGCGGTTGCGTCGACGGCGTCGGCGCGCAGGTCGTCTGCCATCTCCTGGATTTTCTGGTGTTCTTTCCGGAAGGACTCCGCTACGCCGTCACGCACGGATTGCGGCCCGGCTTCCCAACCCACGAAATCCGGGTCCGGCTCGGCGACATGCAGCAGCCAGACAGCGGCCGAGGTAGTGGCGGCGATTTGCCGCGCTTTTTCGAGGACAGCGGCCGACCTGTCACCAAGGTCCAATGCAACGAGGAGCTTCACGTCCGGTCACCTCTCGATTCAGCCCGCAGCGTACACCCCGATCATACGATGCGGCTCCCGGAAATTCGATACACTTCGCCATCGACAGTTATTCGATAGCGAGCAAGGAACCCCGTTATGAAATGTCCTGACGATTCAACGAGCCTGCAGAGGCAGAATTACGAAGGCGATGTGCAGGTCGATGGGTGCCCGGAGTGCGGCGGGATCTGGCTGGACCACGGTGAACTCGAGGCGATCGAGGACCGGCGCGAAAACGATTATCGCGCAGAACTCAAAACCATCCCGAACTACTTCGACAAGTCTTACGCAATGGCTCTCGCCCGGAGCGAGGGGACATACATGTGCCCGCGGTGCGAACGGGCCATGGAAAAACGCGAATACGCCTTCTGCTCACAGGTCATGATTGACGTCTGTCCGCAGTGCCGCGGCGTATGGCTGCACGACGACGAGTTGTCCGAGCTCGAGGTCTTCTTCGAGCGAAACCGGCTCGAAACGGCGGAAATCCGCAAGGGATTTCTCGCCAGCCTGTTGTCCCTGATGCCCGAGCAGCCCATCGCCAACGGGAAGCTGACTCAAGGCTCGTAATAGCGGTCGAACTCTGCCGGCATGCTCCCCGGTGCAGCCGGCCGCTGCGCCAAAACGGGCAGGGGTCGGGCGTT
>Ga0316576_10001562_pt1 | contig 12429 bp, 13 predicted proteins | sample S0NA_FD_203075 | JGI IMG/M metagenome (GOLD analysis project Ga0316576, IMG submission 203075) | Rhizosphere microbial communities from salt marsh grasses in Alabama, United States - S0-2_050615r3r5 | ecosystem: Host-associated > Plants > Roots > Rhizosphere | place: USA: Alabama | collected... | reverse complement strand
ATGGCTTTCACCTTGTACTAATTAGTCTCGGGTTATTTGTTGTCTTCGGGGGGTTTTTCGGCGCTTTTGGGCAATATTGGCCGGTCTTATTAATTCTTGGTGGGATAATTCTTTTGTTTCGTGGTTATAGTCGCACCAAGGAATTTGATGATACCGAAGAACCTTTGGAGAAACATTCTTAGAAATGCAGTCATTTGTTTAGTGCATGCAACTTTCAGATAGCGTCCTCGTAGAGAAGAGTAGAAAAATAAATTCGTAAAAGCTATTAAACTTTGGAGGTTTTTTATAATGAGCGAGAAAAGATTGGTACGTTCACAAGATGACAAGATGTTTCTAGGTGTTGCCGGTGGCATTGCCGATTATTTCGGAATCGATCCAGCAATCGTCCGGGTTGCATTTGTCCTATTAACCCTCTTCCATGGATGGGGATTAATCCTCTATTTCATCCTGGCCATCATCATGCCCATGGAAAAATCGCCGGTCTCGGCTAAGGCTAATGCCTTTGATGAGGAAGAGATAGTAATCAAGGACGCCTAGCCCGATTAATTCACTTGATGCTTATCTCTGGTCGGGCTTACTAAAAGCCTCCAATCTCCTGACGCCAGAGAAGCATAAACGGCCGTCCTCTGCGGTATCTACACTGCAGGGACGGCCGTTTTTTCATATTTAACCCGTGATTGGACCTCATGGCTTCGCTTGTATCCAAGAAAATAAACACCTATGGAGACGTTGATTGAGGGACGAAGCAGGCACCTTTACCGCCCAAAAAAACTTTCAAGTATAATGCGCCTATGGCATCACTTATACAAAAGCTCCGAACGTTAATCAAAGCCAGCCTGCACGAATTAGCGGACAGGGCTATTCAACAAAATGATCTCGCTATTTATGACCAGTACATTCGCGATGCGGAACAGGAGGTCGAAGAGTTCAAGGCAACCATCGCACCTCTTTTTGGCCAGGTAAAAGCCTCCCGCCGTAGGCGGGAGGATCTTGCGGATAAGGCTGCGAAATATGATTTGGCTATCGACCAGTTTTTACTCCAAGGCAAACGAACCGAGGCCATGGTCACACAAAAACAATTGAACAGTGCCCTGGAACTTATTGAAACCTACGAAGCTTCTCTCGAGAGACAGGTCGCCGCTGCTGAACAACTTGATGATGTGCGAATCAAACTTGAAGGACGACTGGCTATCGCCAGGCAGGAGCGAGAAGAATTAGGATTCCTCCTACAGCTGGCGAAGGCTAAGGAGACGTCGGCAAAGGCGATGAAATCTCTGGACTCCTTGATGGGCGAGGGAGATTACGAGGTTGCGGAGGCGGCTGAAAATATTCGCCGCCGCCTTGATCATGCGGACGCCGCCTGGGAAGTGCAGTCCAGCAGCCTGGACCGGCAGTTGGATAATGCCATGCATGACCTGGAAGTTGAAGGACAGCTGGCGGCGCGGATGGAGCGGCTGGGACTTGACGAATAACAGCCGGGGCGAGAGCAAATTGCCCTGGATGCGATGAAAACTGCGATCGTACACGACTGGCTCAACCAGATTGGAGGCGCTGAAGATGTGCTGGAAAAGCTGGTTGACCTATATCCCGATAGTCCCATCTATACGTCGCTTTACTGGCGCTATGGTATGCCCCGTCATTGGCGGGAGTGGGATATTCGGACCAGCATCATCGATAGCCTGCCCTTCGCCCACAAGAGACAGCAGCTTTACTTCCCATTGTATCCTCTGGCATTTGAGCAGTTTGACTTCCGCGGCTATGATCTGGTTATCAGCAATAAAAGCGGCTTTTGTCACGGAATCATCACGGATTCGGACACAGTGCATATTTGTTACTGCCTGACGCCGACCAGGTACGTGTGGCGTTATCATCAATATGCGGAGCAGGAAAATTTGGGTGTTCTATTAAGGACCGTCATGCCGCCGTTTTTAACCAGCCTGCGCCAATGGGATCGATTAGCAGCCGACCGCGTTGATCACTTCATTGCCATATCACAAACTATCCGTCAGCGAATCGCCAAGATTTATCGCCGCGAGTCAACTATCATCTATCCACCTGTGGATACCAGCCGTTTCGCCACTGCCGCTGTCCCCAACGGAGGGATAGAGGATTATTATTTGCTTGTTGGACGGTTGGTCCCTTACAGACGCATCGATATACTTATCGAGGCTTTTAACAAAATGGGCAAACCGCTGATCATCGCCGGAAGCGGACGTGATCGAGAGAGATTAGAAGGGTTGGCCGGCCCGACAATTACTTTTTTGGGTTTTGTTCCTGACGAGGAACTGCCGGAATTGATGGCACGCTGCCGGGCTTTTATGTGGCCAGGAGAGGAAGATTTCGGCATTTCACCCATTCAAGCGATGGCCACGGGCAGACCCGTGATCGCGTACGCCGCTGGTGGGGCTCTTGAGACAGTCATTCCTGGACGCACCGGTATGCTTTTTTATGAGCAGACAGCTGAGGCAATTATCGACGCAGTTGAGAAGTTTGACGTGTATGCACTAGATAGCGGGGCTATTTGTGCTTTCGCAATGCAGTTTGACACCTCCGCGTTCAAACGTAAAATGCAGCAGTTCGTAGAGGAAAAACTAGAACAGCGAACAAGGAATAAAACACAGTATCCCAGATAAGCTGACAGGCTGACAACCTGACAACCTGAAAGACTGACATACTATGGAAATTCGCCGATTTTGGCAGGTATTAAAAAGACGCTGGCTGCTTGTGCTGATCCCGGCAATTGTCGTGCTGGCACTCGGTTTGTTGACTTACCAACAACCTACACCCGTGTATTCGACGGGTGTTCGTTTTATCGCCGGCCAGGAACCCACTCCAGGTACAAGCCTGGAAGATGAAGAGCGATATTACAATTGGTTAACGTCCGAATATATTGTTAACGGGCTCACTGATTGGGTTCGTGGCGGGGAGTTTGCAACGGCCGTCAGCCAGTACCTGGCCGGTCAAGGATATAATATTCCCGCCGCAGCGATCCAGGGCGGGTTGGTGGCCGACAATGCGCGCAGTATGTTGACCATTTCGCTCACCGGAGATAATACCCCGCAGCTGGCGGCGACAATGAATGGCGTGATCGCCGTGCTAACGAAACAGAATGCAGCTGCGTTACCTCAGTTAGGCGGGGAAAATGCCCTGCTGACGCAGCTTGACGAACCCGCTGTCATTCAGCAGCCAGCCGGCATTCGTGGAAGGCTCGATCTACCGCTGCGGATCCTGCTGGCTTTATTGGCCGGTATTGGTCTGGCGCTCCTGGTTGAATATCTGGATCCAACCATCCGTGATCGTCAGGAGCTGCAAGAAATCGGCCTGGAAATTCTAGGTGAAATCCCCAAAAATTAGTTTGATGGCTGGTTGTTGATTGTTGACCTGGACTATCGACTAAGGACTATATTATGCAATTAGGCGATTATGTACGCATCTTACGCCGTAGAGGATGGATTATTTTAGTAGTAGCCATCCTTACTGCGCTGGCCGCTTTTGGTTTTAGCAAAATGCAAACCGAAGTTTACAAATCGACGCTGAATCTCCTAGTACGGCCGTCGCGCACTGATTTTGGCCAGTCACAGGCTGCTAAGGAGCTGCTAAAGACATATGAAGTGTGGCTTTATAGTAGCTACCGTGCCCAGGCCGTGATCGATGAATTACAGTTAGATATGACCGCCCAGGAACTGCTTGGTGATGTAGAGGTTGCTTCTGACAACTTTAGCTTCATGGTCTCGCTTGCTGTCGAAAATACGGATCCAAATCTGGCTAATGATATTGCCCGCACATGGGGGAATCAGTTGATCCAATGGCAGGTGCAGGAAAACGATAAAAATCGCCAGGAAGACCGTATTACCATTGAATTTCGCGATGATCCGCAGGTATCGCTCGACCGGCCAAACACCAAAATCAATACTCTGGCAGCCTTTGTCTTTGGGGCCCTGATCGGGGTTATTCTGATCTTCTTGCTTGAATGGTTGGAATCTGGCGTGATCCAGCGCGGTGAGGATGTAGAACGGTATCTGGAAATCCCAGTCATTGGCACGATACCGCAAGAGTAGCCGCCGGGCGTGTAATGCGAGAAAATAAAACTTAATGATGCCATCATTCTTGGTAAAAAAGCTCTGCATAGCTGGAAATAAAAAAGATGGCATCTTTCAGGAAGACCTATGGACCTGATAACATTAACCGACCCCCGTTCCCCAGTCAGTGAGGCTTACCGCACGCTGCGCACAAATCTCTCGTTCTACAGCGTGGACGATCCCATTCATAGCCTTGTTATTACTTCCTCAGCCAGTGATGACGATAAGAGCATCGTAGCTGCCAACCTGGCCGTTACGATGGCCCAGAGTGGGCGGAAGACGATCCTTGTCGATTGTGACCTACGCCGCCCTACTTTAAATCAATTGTTTGATCTGAACGCCGAACCCGGCCTGACAAACGTAATTCTGGGGGAATATGATGGGATTCCTCTGCAACAAACCGGCGTTGAAAATCTGAGCTTGCTGGCCAGCGGTCCCAAGCCGCCCAATCCGGCGGATATGCTGGGTAGTAAACGCGTTGACACCTTAATCGCTGAACTAACCGGACAGGCTGATTTAGTGATATTTGATTCACCTCCTGCGCTGGCTGTAACCGACGCCGCAGTTCTAGGGGCAAAGGTTGATGGTGTTCTGTTGGTTATCAGCGCCGGAAAAACGCGTCGTGAGCATGCCGAACGTGCCAAAGAAACCCTGGAGAAAGCGCGAGTGCGGATTGTCGGTTCTACATTAACTAACGCGCCGCATGATAGTATGGTAGGCGATTATTATGGATAGTATTCAGTTTATCAGAATTTCAGTGGGTCAGTCTTTTCTGAACAACTGACACACTGATTACTGACCAACTAAAATCAGGACAATCAGATGAAAGGACTTATATTGAGCGGCGGAACGGGGTCTCGCTTGTTTCCATTAACTTACAGCAATGCCAAGCAGTTGATCCCCCTGGCTAATAAGCCGATTTTATTTAGGGTTATTGAAGCGATTTGCGATGCGGGAATCAACGAAATCGGGATTGTTGTCGGCAGCACGGCTGATCGCATTAAAGACGCGGTCGGCAACGGCGACCGCTGGGGTATTGAAATCACATATATCCAGCAAGATCAGCCCCTAGGGCTCGCCCACGCAGTGAAGGTCTCCGAACCATTTCTGGGCGACGATCGTTTTGTTATGTTTCTGGGTGACAATGTCATCGAAGGCGGCATCAGCCCCCTGATCGCTCAGTTTGCTGACAGCGAGTGGAACAGCCAGATTGTGCTGACGAAGATAGACCATCCTGAGCAGTACGGCGTGGCTGAGTTGGGGGAAGACGATCGCATTGTGCGCCTGGTTGAAAAACCAAAGGTACCGCCCAGTAACCTGGCTCTTGTTGGTATCTACATGTTTGATAGTAATATATTTAAGGCAGTTAATGAAATTACGCCTTCCTGGCGCGGGGAATTGGAGATCACGGATGCCATCCAGTGGCTTGTTGACCAGAAATATGCGGTCCATCCTTACGTCCATCGCGGCTGGTGGATTGATACGGGAGCGCCAGGTGATCTGTTAGAAGCCAATGACCTGGTCCTCGAAGAGATCAAATACGGTATCGATGGCTATGTTGACCGCGAGAGCACCGTCGGCCGTCGTGTCAAGATCGAACGTGGAGCGGAAATTATCAACAGCGTCATTCGTGGCCCGTCCATTATTGGCGAGAATGCACGTATCGTGAACAGTTATATCGGTCCCTTCACCAGTGTGAATCACGGGGTCTTAATTGAGGACAGCGAGATTGAACATTCCGTTATCCTGGAAAACAGCCATGTCAAGGACATCGGCACGCGCATCCAGGACAGCCTGATCGGCCGTGATGTGACCATCTCCCGTTCGCCAATCAAGCCCAAGGCCCTAAAACTGACCCTGGCCGACCACAGCAAGGTCGGAATCTTGTAACTCAACGTGGCACGTTGAGAGAGCGATCTTCATGCGCGCCCTTCTACAAAGAGTCACCACAGCTTCCGTAACCGTCGACGGCCAACTCGTCGGCCGTATCGATAAAGGCTTTGTGATTTTGCTTGGAGTTACCCACACCGATACGGAGACCGAAGCCGAATGGCTGGCCCGCAAAGTCGCTGGTCTGCGCGTTTTTGAAGACAAATATGGCAAAATGAACGCCACGTTGGCTGATGTCGGTGGGGAACTACTGGTCGTCTCCCAGTTCACGCTCTACGGTGATGCCCGAAAGGGAAGGCGGCCATCCTACACCGACGCTGCCCGACCCGAACAAGCCGAACCCCTTGTAGATTATTTCATCGATCAACTGCGCGGAATGGGATACAATGTCGCCACCGGCCTCTTTGGCGCCAACATGGATGTCGAAATCCATAACGATGGTCCGGTGACATTAATGGTGGAGCGGGAAGCCCCCCAATAAGATTTAACAAAATTTAGAAACCCTAGAACCCCGGTTTTTATTGGCTATAGGTCAGTCCTCCATCAGGAGTGTGAAAAACCGGGTTTCTAAAAGTGGTGTTCGTCATGAAAAAAACTTCAATTACCATATTCCTACTAGTATTCATCACGATGCTCCTGGCCGCCTGTTCATCCGCCCCCGCTGCTGACCAGCAGGCCCCCGCGGATGCCGGGGCTGTGGCTGAGGTTGAAGAACAGCCAACCAAAGTGCCCACCGAAACGAAGGAACCAAGTCCCACGCCTATCCCGCCGACGCTGACCAACACGCCTAACCCGGCACATACGCTCACCCCCACACCCCTGCCTACCTCGACTCCCACAGCCACGCCGACCAATACACCTGTGCCTGACGAATGGCTGACCCCGGCTCCTCATGTACAGGGTATTGAACAATCACCCTACGCGGAAAGCGAGTGCAGCGACCGATTCCCCTGCAACGAGGATGCTGAGGCCTGGGCGGCGCGCATCACCGTCCCCGAGGGTTTTAAAGCCGAATATGTAGCCTACATTCCTAACGCCGATCATCCCGATCGCGCTGCCCAGCTGACAACACTCACCTTTGGTCCTGACGGGCTCCTTTACGTGGGTACGATGCACAGCGGCATCTATACCGTTGACCAGGATGGCAATGTAGAGCTATATGTTCGCGACGTGGATGTGCCCACCGGTCTGGCCTTCCAACCCGGTACCGACCGTCTCTATGTTTCTAATCGCGTGCTGGACCGCAACGTTGACGGTGAGGCGCAGATCTCGGTAATTGTCGACGGACAGATGAAGACCCTGTTTGCCGGCCTGCCCTGCTGCTACGTGGGCATGCACGGTCCCAACGGCATCGCCTTCGGGCCTGACGGTTACGGCTATGTGGGCATCGGCGGCCGCGCCGACCATGGCGAAATCCTGGACGGTTCTAATACGCCTGATGAGATGCAACCTCTGGAGGCTATTATTTTGCGCTTCAGCCCAGACGGCAGTGAGATGGAGCCTTATGCCTGGGGATTTCGCAACCCTTATGACATTGCCTGGGACGCCGACGGCAATCTTTGGGCGACGGAAAACGGCCGTGATGGCGAAGTACCCGACTATCTCTTCAAAGTAGTACCAGGCGGCCAGCATGGCTATCCTTATTTTGAATGTGATGGCTGCCGCGGCATTCCTGACGACATTGAGCTCGTTCCCCCGGTGTACGAATTCACGCCGCATTCCGTGGACGCTGGTATCACAAATTATCTATACAACGATTTCCCCGGCTACTACAACTCTTTATTCACCGTGTTGTGGACGGCTATGGACTTTGCCGAACGCATCGTGCGTATTACACCTGATGGTGAGGTCAGCAGCTTCGCCACCGGCTTCGCCGCCCCGCTGGATATCACCACCAGCCCCGACGGCGCCCTATACGTTGCCGACTACGCAACCGGCATTATCACCAAGATCAGCTATGAGGGCTGATCTTACAAATTAGTCCATGATCTCGTAGGGGCGCTTTGCGGAGCGCCCTTGTGATCATTTTTCTTTGTGGCAATCAGCTGCGGATCGCTTCCACTCCAACATTGTTGCTAACAGATGCGATTTATAAGGAGTATAATTCAGGTATGAGTGAAACCCTGGAAAAAGAAATTGCCGCGCGGCTGTCGGCCGTGCAGGAGCGCATCGACCAAGCAGCAGAAAGAGCCGGCCGTGATCCCACCGAAATTAAACTTGTCGCGGTGACCAAAACCTGGCCCGCGGAAGTGCTGCTCGCCGCCTACAATGTAGGCATTCGCGATGTCGGCGAGAATCGTGCCGAAGAGCTGGCGCAAAAGCGCATTGAACTGCGAGATGCCATCCCTGAAGACGATCCCCTGGTCTGGCACCAGATCGGCATATTACAAAGCCGCAAGACAGCGCTCGTGGCTGAAAATGCGGATTTCTTTCACGCCCTGGACCGTGTAAAAATTGCCAAGCGATTATCGTCGCAGCTGGGCGAAATCGGCCGTGAACTGCCGGTTTTGCTGGAAGTCAATTTATCCGGCGAAGCATCGAAATCCGGCCTGAATGCTAATAATTGGGAAGAAAGCGCAACCCAACAGCGAGAACTGCGTACAGTCATACAGACGGTGGCTCAACTACCCACCCTGCGGCTGCAGGGTCTGATGACCATGGCCCCCTGGGGTGTAGAAGAACAAGAAATACGGGACGTATTTTGCCGGACACACCTGCTGCGGGATTGGTTGGTTGAAGAGCTGCCGGAGCAGAAGCTGCCGCACCTTTCAATGGGCATGACCGATGATTTTGAGATTGCTGTGGAAGAAGGGGCGACAATTGTACGCATAGGCCGGGCGATATTTGGTTCCCGGCAGCCTTAGGATACTAAGTTTAAAAACTGGCAATTATTTGGAGTTTATACATGTATATTTTGATTCAAATTATCAACATTATTTACTGGATACTCGTCATTTTACTGTGGGCGCGTGTCATCTTTTCCTGGGTACGGCCGGACCCCTATAATCCTACCTGGGGACCGATTGTACGCTTCATCTACCAAGCTACCGAACCCTTGTTGGCACCAATCCGGCGCCTTTTACCGGGTATGTCCGGCCTTGACCTCAGCCCGATGATTCTGTGGTTTATCCTGTATCTAGTCCACAATTTTTTAATTCGTGCGCTGATTTAATCCGGCGCCTCTAAATACAATCACAAAAGGCTAAGAGGTTGCATGCCCCTTAGCCTTTTTTATTATCTGGTAACTAGTGATTGGTAACTGGTGGCTGGAAACTGCTCACTTTCTTCTTAGCGCAAGCCGGTCAAGCTCCGGGCAATGACCATCCTCTGAATCTCGTTCGTACCTTCATATATCTCCGTGATCTTGGCATCGCGATAGTACCGTTCCAGGGGTAGTTCTTTGCTGTAACCCATACCACCGTGAATTTGGATCGCTTCTTTGGCCACGTAGTTGGCGGTTTCGCTGGCGAACAACTTAGCCATGCTCGCTTCCATAGAGTAGCGTTCGCCTGTTTCCGCGGAACGCATCTTGGCCAGGCAGGCTTGATAGATGAGCAGCCGGCTGGCATCAACGCGCGTCTTCATATCGGCCAGTTTTTGCTGGATCATCTGAAAATGGCCGATTTTCTGACCGAAAGCTTCGCGCTCTTTGGCATAGGCTACGCTGGCTTCAAAGGCAGCTTCGGCTATCCCTAGAGCCTGGGAGGCAATACCAATACGGCCGGCGTCAAGTACGGTCATGGCGATTTTGAACCCTTCGCCTTCTTCACCAAGCCGGTTTTCAACCGGGCATTGGTAGTTGTCAAAGATAAGCTCACTGGTGGCGCTGGCGCGGATGCCCAGTTTGGGTTCTTTTTTCCCTCGTTCAAAACCCGGCCGGTCTGTTTCGATCAGAAAAGCGGTGACACCGTGATGCCCCTTCTCAGGATGGGTCATTGTGAAAAGCACAATGTAGTCGGCAACCGGTCCCGAGGTAACCCATGATTTACGGGCGTGGATCGTGTAATTTTGTCCGTCCTTGTTAAGTACTGCCCGGCTGCGCATCGTGCTAGCGTCGCTGCCGCTCATCGGTTCGGTCAGGCTGTAAGCGCCGATCTTTTGGCCGCTGGCAATAGGTACAACAAACTTCTGTTTTTGCCCCTCAGTTCCAAACTTCAGTATCCCGTGGCAATAGAGGGAGTTGTTAACGGACATAACGGTCCCATGGCTGGCATCCGCTTTACTGATTTCAGTTAAAGCCAGGGAGTAGGCCAGCGTATCCATTCCTACACCGCCATATGCTTCCGGTACTTCAACGCCCATAAATCCGAGTTGGCCCATCTGACGCACTGTGTCTATGGGGAACTCTCCGGTCTCGTCAAAATGGGCGGCGATAGGCGCGATAGATCCCTGGGCGAAATCCCGCGCCGCCTCCTGAATCATTTGATGTTCTTCGGATATGAATGGGAACATTGTTTCTCCTTCTGATCAAATGATGCCAACTTTCTCCATCAGTTAATTGTGATTAATTTAAGCTGAAAAGCTGGCATCTTCTCCTTAGGCTGCTGCTAGTTTTAATCAAAATCCGTTTTTGCTTTTTTTTCGATTTGTTTCAGAAGCGCCGTGAAATCTGCGGCCGTTAACTCCAATCCCTCTTGCCAGCGCCGGCGTTCAGCTATCCAGTAACGGCCGTCCGGCCCGGCGAGCAATTCCGAGGACACTTCCGGTCTGTTCGGTGCGCTCCAGCGCCGGGCATGGCTTTCTTTATAAACCTGGGCTAATGAAATCTGATGAAACGGCTCTACAACCGTCTTGTTTTCGAGCCATTTTTCAGCCTCGTCAGGTGCGAGGTAGGCATAAGTGATAATCCGTTCGCCATCTTGCTGAATCTGGTTAGCCAGGCAGACCCATTTATCAGAAACCAGCCTTTCTCTCCCTGCCTTGGGATATCCTTTGAGCTTGAAAAACCAATTGGTCAGGATTACCGGTTTTGAGAAATCAATATCGCGGATATCCATGGGTCCATCAATACTATCGCCCGCCTCAAAATGCAGCCCTTGATCACTCAGTTCAATTTCTAATCCACTGGACCAAGTCTTTTTTAAATAATTCTCCACAAGCCACGCGCCGCTCATGGCGATGGCAATAGCGCCAACACAAGAGATAACGGTTGCAAAATCGAATAGAATGCTGTCCTTCGCAAATGCTCCCAATAAGAAGCGGATCAATAAAAAACCTCCCAGAAGGCCTAGAACGATCGCCAGCAGAACAGACATGCGGATACCGCCATGTTCGGGATCTGCATGCAGAATTTGCGTGGACGAAGCTGACTCATTCATCATACTGATTGTAACATTTCGCAAACAAGCTGCCAGCAAACAGTGACGGCCGTCAGCTGATGGCTGACCACTGACCATTACCCATGTATAATTGGCCCATGCTACTCATCCTGACCCATGAAAAGGCGGATTTCGACGCCATCGCTTCGCAGTTAAGCGCTAAGAAATTGTTCCCGGAAGGCATCCCGCTGCTGCCCAGGGACCTCAATCGCAATGTGCAGCAGTTCTTGAATCTATATTGGGATGCACTGCCATTTATGCGTACCGATGATTGGCGTCGTCGGAAGGTTGATGAAGTCGTCTTAGTCGACACCAACAGTTTAAACAGCGTACGCGGAATGGTTAGAGAACCGCATGTACGGGTCATAGATCATCATATGGATTACAAACCACGTACAGGATGGGATTACCAGGTCGAAGCGGTTGGGGCGACAACCACGCTGTTAGTCGAGGGTCTCCAGGTGAGCGGTCTTTCTTTAACGACGGAAGAAGCGACTCTTCTGCTGTTGGGAATTTATGAAGATACCGGTTCCTTGACTTATGATACGTCGACGGCGAGGGATGCCCACGCCGTAGCCTGGCTTATGGAACAAGGTGCAAAGTTGGAAGTGGTTCGTCGTTTTTTGGCAGTTCCACTCACGCCACAGCAGCAGGTGCTCTACGATGAATTACAGTCAAATATCAGGTGGCACCGCCTTCAGGGACAGACCATGGCCATAGCCACGGCAGTCGCTCCCGAGGGATTTAAGGACGAGATTTCTTCGGTTGCCCATCGACTGCGCGAGACCCTGGCACCCGGTGGGCTCTTTGTGCTGGTCCAGATAGGCAAAGATGTACAACTGGTCGCTCGCAGTTCGTTTGAGAGTATCGATGTATCGATCGTGGCCCGTGGTTTAGGGGGTGGTGGGCACAGCCGCGCCGCCGCTGCCCTGGTAGTTAATGAAAATGTCGAAGATACAGCGCGGCGAGTGGAAGCGATTTTACCTTCCATCATAAAACCCATGGCCAATGTGTCCGAAATCATGTCTTATGGAGTACAGACTATATCGCCAGGGACAACTGTCGATGAGGCTTTACGGCTAATGCTTCGCACCGGACATGAAGGCTATCCAGTTCTTGATCCTGCCAATGGTCGTATAACG
>Ga0316576_10001560_pt1 | contig 12432 bp, 8 predicted proteins | sample S0NA_FD_203075 | JGI IMG/M metagenome (GOLD analysis project Ga0316576, IMG submission 203075) | Rhizosphere microbial communities from salt marsh grasses in Alabama, United States - S0-2_050615r3r5 | ecosystem: Host-associated > Plants > Roots > Rhizosphere | place: USA: Alabama | collected... | reverse complement strand
CCAGAGAGCCATCTTCAGGCCGAAGGTCATCGGCTCGGCGTGCACCCCGTGGGTCCGCCCGATCATGGGCGCGTTGCGGTAGCGGAAGGCCTTCTCGCGGACCACGTCCATGAGACCTTGCAGCCCCGGACGGATGAGGTCGCAGGCGTCTCGAACGAGCATCGCGAGGGCGGTGTCGACGACGTCCGACGACGTCAGGCCGTAGTGGAGCCAGCGTCCCTCGGGACCGACGTGCTCGACCACACACGAGACGAAGGCGATGACGTCGTGCTGGACCTCCCGCTCGATCTCCTCGATGCGTTTCACCTCGAAACGGGCCCGCTCCCGGATGGCGGCCAGGGCCCCGGGGGGAACAATGCCGCGCTCGGCCAGCACCTCGGTGGCCGCGATCTCCACCTCAAGCCATTTCCCGAAGCGGTTCTCGTCGGACCAGAGCCGCGCCATCTCAGGGCGCGAGTAGCGAGGGATCATGAGGGTCTCCTTCCGAACTGGCGGCGGGTCGGCGGGAGCCTACCACGGGCGCCCAGGGTCATCCACAAGGGACCGGCGCGCCTCAGGCGAGGACGACAGTCTTGTTTCCGTACACGATGACGCGGTCCTCGACCACGTACCGCACCGCCCGGGCGAGGACGGTCTTCTCCACGTCCCGCCCGAGCCGGACCATGTCGCTGGCGGTGTCGGCGTGGCTCACCCGGACGACGTCCTGCTCGATGATCGGTCCCTGGTCCAGCTCGGCGGTGACGAAGTGACTCGTCGCCCCGACGAGCTTCACCCCTCGGGCGTAGGCCTGCTCGTAGGGGCGCCCTCCGGCGAACGATGGGAGGAAGCTGTGATGGATGTTGACGATCCGCGCCTCGTATCGGGCACACAGCTCCGGGGGGAGGATCTGCATGAAGCGCGCCAGGACCACCAGGTCCACGGACTCCTCCTCGAGCAGGCCACCGATGGTGTCGAAGTCCGCCGCCTTCGACTGCGGCGACACCGGGACGTGGTGGTAGGGAACGTCGTGCCACTCGACGTAGCTCCGGAGTTGATCGTGGTTCGAGATCACACCTCGGAGATCGAAAGGCAGCTCTCCGGTCCGCCAGCGATGGAGGAGATCGGCCAGGCAGTGCTCCTGGCGACTGACGAGAATCATCACGCGGCGGGGCACGGCGGAGTCGCGTATCTCGAAGCGCATCCTGTGCTTCCGGGCGAGAGGGATGAATCGCTCCTTGAACTCCTCGATCCCGAAGGAGAGTGAGTCGGCGGCCACCTCGTTGCGCATGAAGAACCGCCCCGCGACCCGGTCGGCGTGGTTGGCCACCTCCGTCAGCCACCCGCCCCACGACGCGATGAGGTTGCTGACTGCAGCCACGAGGCCCACGGCGTCGGGACACGAGACGGTGAGGGTGTAGTGTCGGGGCTTCTGTGCATCCACGGGCGGCAGTTTAAGGCATCTCCCGTCTCTCCCCGGGCGACCGGGCCTCCGCGGGGGTGGGCGGTCAGTCCCCGCCCTGCTCCGACGGTCGGGGCGGCCGGGCCTCCGGGAGGTGGATCCGTACGCTGGTGCCGCGACCGGGGGTGCTCTCGGCGTCGATCCTCCCCCCATGCTCCGCCACGATCTGCCGGGCGATGGCGAGCCCGAGGCCGGTTCCCTTCACCTTGGTGGTGTAGTGGGGTTCGAAGATGCGCTCGACGTCCTCGAGGCCCGGTCCGTTGTCGTCCACGCGGATGACGACCTCGCCCTCCTCGGCCCGGGTGCTCAGCCGCAGCTCGCCCTCCCTGCCGTCCATGGCATCGAGGGCGTTGTTGATGACGTTGAGCAGGACGCGCTTGATCTGGTCGGAGTCCGCCTCCACCTCGGGGACGTCCGGCGCCAGGTCGACTCGCACGACGAGGCCCTCCGGGGAGCTCTGCGAATAGGGCGCGAGGGCATCGAGAACGAGCGCGTTGGGATCACCGCGCTCCGGCCGCATCTTCGGCAGGCGGGAGAAGCGGGAGAAGTCGCCGATCAGGACCTTGAGGTCGCGCACCGCACCCTGGATCATCTCGATGGCCGAGGGAAACAGCTCGCCGAACCGGGCGCGATCGTTCTGCCACGCGTTCTTGAGCGTGTCCGCGGCCAGCCCGACGGGGGTGAGGGGGTTCTTGATCTCGTGGATGACCCGCTCGACGGCCTCCTTCCAGGCCTCGAGCCGCTGCGAAGCGAGGATCTGGGTCAGATCCTCGCAGACCACGACGGTTCCGATCGGACGCCGGCCCTCCCCGAAGAGAGCCGACGCCACCACCGACAGCGTGCGCCGACCCTGCGGCAGTCGGCACAGGACCTGCGCCTCGCGGCGGGGCACGCGGCCGTCGCGGACGTCCGCGACCACCTCGACGAGGTGGGAGGTCTCCGCCCCCCCGAGGGCTTCCTCGAGGGAGCGGCCGTGGGCGGCGCTGGGGGGCACGCCGAAGATCTGGCCGGCCCGGTCGTTGAACGCCTCGATTCGCCCCTCGGCGTCGAGCGAGAACACACCCGTTCCCACGTTGGCAATGACCGTCGACAGGTGGTTCTTGAGGGTGAGGAGGCTCGCCTCCGAGTCGCGCAGCTGAGCGGTACGGGCCTCGACCATGGCCTCCAGATTGCGGCTGTAGCCTTCGACCTCGCGTCGGCTCGTCTCGAGCTCCCCCACCATGCGGTTGAAGGACTCGGCCATGCGGCCCACCTCGTCGCGCGAGGGGACTGGCAATCTCACCTGGAGGTCCCCAGTCGCGGCCCGGGACATGGCGTCGTGGACCCGCCTCACCGGCGTCAGGACCATGCGCGATAGCAGCGGGTTGAGCAGCAGGAGGACGAGCACGAACGTCAGCGTCACCCCACCGTAGAAGAGCGAGCGCGTCAACGCCTCGGAGCGCTCCAGCGGAGCGAGGCTGTACAGCAGGTGGAGGCGTCCGAACGACTGGCCGGGCGCGGAAAGGGTCGCGGTGAGCGCGAGCACGCGCTGGCCATTCCAGATCGTCTCGCGGAACTCGTCACCGTCCGCCGCCGGGGCCGCCGGACGCGCCGCTTCGCGGCGCACCTGGAGATCGGTGAGCAGGGTGCGCCCCCCCACCCCCACGAGCTCGGCGTGACCCTCCTGGTCCAGCACGAGGACAAGCTCTTGCTCGCCGAGATACGGCTCCACCTCCTCACCCAGCAGCCGCCGGATTGCCGAGCTGTCCGCGGTCGCCCCGAGGTCGAGCCCCTCGGCCTCGATCCGGGCCCACACGATGCCCTCCTCGCCGACGAGGGCCCCGAGGTGCACGGCCAGGGATTCGCGATTCTCGCTGAGCAGATCGTGGATGAAGTAGCGCTCGAAGTTCCGGCGCAGGGTGGTCAGCAGCCTCCGGTCCTGCTCCACCAGGCGTTCCCGCTGCTCACGCAGGATGGGGACGAGGGCGAGCAGAAGAACGACGACGCTACCGGTGAAGACCGCGGCCAGCGTCAGGGTGACCTTGCCGCGCAGGCTGAGGTCACGAATCGCTCCGAACAGGCGCCTCATGGCTCTCCCAGCCACTTTCGCACGAGGGCGATCGGTCGGCCATCCGGCCCTCGTTCGACCGCGCTCAAGGCAACTCCCTGGCGCCGGTCGCCGTGGGCGTCGAATCGGATCACGCCGCTCGCGCCTTCGACCTCGGCTGTGGCCACCGCGTCGCGCAGCAGGCGGCGGGTGTCGTCGAGATTCTCCTCGAGGGCCTCGTCGGTCAGGGGCCCGAGGGATCGGACGCCAGCAGCGACGACCTGCACGGCATCGTAGCCGAGGAGGGCCCGGCACCCCTGGGTGGGGGCCCCGAAGACCCTCTGGTACCGCCGCTCGAACTCCGCCGACGGCGAGCACAGCTCCGCGAAGTACGCCTCCCCCGGCGGCCCGCCCCGGCGGAAGAGCAGCGGATTCGACCAGCCGTCGCCGCCAAGGAAGGTCGCGGTGAGGCCGAGGTCGGTGGCCTGGGCCCCGATGAGGGTGGCGTCGGTGAACGAGCCCGGTACGAACACCACGTCCGGACGGTAGTCGGCAATGAGCTCGAGCTGGGGTCGGAAGTCGGTCTCCAGGGCCAGGTAGAAGAATTCCCTGGGCGCCCGCCCCGCGGTCTCCTCGAACCTCTCGATGAAGCTCCGGGCGAGCTTGTTGGAGTACTCCCGCCCCACCTCGTAGAGCACCGCCGCCCGCCGAGCTCCCAGGTCCTCGACCGCGTACTCGGCGAGAAGAGCGCCCATCACGACGTCCGAGCTGCAGACGCGGAACACGAAGTCCCGGTTCTGGCCCGTCTCCGGGACCCATGTGAGATCCTGGGCGGTCGAGACGTTCGAGACCTGCACGACGCCGCGGGCTTCGACCTCCTCGGCGATGGCCTTCGACAGCTCGCTGGAGTTGGCGCCAACGATGCCGAGAGCCCCATCCTCGATGGCGAGCACCGCGGCCCGCTGGGCATCGACGAAGTAGCTGCCGGTGCGGTACTCGCGCAGCTCCAGGCGACGACCGTGGATGCCACCGGCGTGGTTGATCTCGTCCACCGCCAGACGGACTCCGTTGAGTGACTGCATCCCGGAGGCGGCGTAGCGGTCGACCGTGGGAAAGACGGCGGCGAGACGAACCGCACCGGGAGTGGGAGCGTCGCCAGGAACGAGCACGACGGGGTCGACGCGTTGCGCGCTCGCATCACCCCGGTCCGCCTCGTCCGGGGACAGACACGCGAAGCAGGCCACCGCGGCGACGGCGACGGCGAAGGCCCGGAGCACCATCGCTCCCCCAGCGTAGCACGCCGGCGGCCCGGTCGCGGTCAGAAGAGGCGAAGCTGGCCGGCCTCCGCGTCGGGTGCCTCCGCCCCGCCCCGGACCTGGATCCAGTCCGTTCCGCCCGGCGCGGCCAGGGTGACGCTGGTCTCGCCGCGTCCACCGCGCTGGAGCGCCTCCTCGGCGGTCAGCAGAGCCAGATCCGGGTGGTTGTTCTTCTGGGAGAGGTGAGCGAGGATGACCCGTCGGCACTCCGCGCCCAGCCCCTGCTCGAGGTAGCGCCCCACGTCACCGTTGGAGAGGTGCCCCAGCGGTCCCAGAATCCGCTCCTTGAGCGACCACGGGTAGGGACCGTCGCGGAGCATCGCGGGGTCGAAGTTGGATTCCAGGAGCACCGCGTGACAGCCCTGGAAGGCTCCGACGAGGTCCGGGCTCAGGTGACCCAGGTCGGTGGCGTGTCCGAACGAGGCCCCGCCGGCCGAGATCACGAAGGCCACCGGACCCGCCGCGTCATGCGGTACGGCGATCGCCCGAATGGCGAGCTTGCCCAGACGGTGCGTCGCACCGGGCTCGAGCCTCTCGTAGCCCGGCAGATCCTCCGCGCCGAGGCCCGCGGCCTGCCAGGTTCCCCTCGTGCCGCCGAGGGGCATCCCCCACTTCGAGGCGAACGCGACCGCGCCCCGAGCGTGGTCGCCGTGCTCGTGGGACAGGAGCACGAGGTCCACCGACGCCGGGTCGACCCCGGCGGACCCGAGCCGCTCCCGGAGCTGCCGTGGCCCGAGCCCGGCATCCACGAGGATGCGCGCCCCACCGCCCTCCACCAGAGTGGCGTTTCCGGTGCTGCCGGACCCGAGGACTCGAAGCCGAAGGCTCAAACGACGAGGTCCTTTTCCCGGGGGCGCCATCTCCGCAAATCGCCGAGAACGCTGGCGGCCACCCGCTCACGGAACAGCTCGGAGGCAACGCGCTGCACGTCGTCGGCGGTGACCGCCTCGATCTCGTCCAGGAGCTCGTCGAGCGTGAAGGTCCGACCGAAGTAGATCTCCTCGCGGGCGAGCTGGCTCATGCGGGCCCCCGTGTACTCGAGGGAGAGAACCAGGCTCCCCTTGAGGTGGTCCTTGGCCCGGCGGAGCTCCTCCTCCCCGAGCTTCTCCGCGCACAGCCTCCGAATCTCCTCCAGAGTGAGGTGAATCACTTCCCGGACCGAGTCTCGGCTGGTCGCGGCGTATATGCTGAACAGGCCGGCATCCGAGTAGGCAGTCACCCCGGAGGAGATCGAGTAGACGAGGCCACGCTTCTCGCGGATGTTCTGGAAGAGCCGCGAGGACATCGAGCCCCCGAGCACCGTGTTCAGGACGTAGCACCCGTAGCGGTCCGGGTCGGTCTGGGCGAGGCCGGCGGTGCCGAGGCAGATGTGGACCTGCTCCAGCTCCCGCTTCGAGCGCGTCACCACGCGGGTGACGGACCGCGGGGCCCGCCCGTTCGCGGGAGACCGTCTCGCCCGCAGTCCGCAGAAGTGGCGTCGCACGAGGGCAGACGCCACCTCGTGCTCGAGATGTCCGGCGGCGGCGATCAGGATGTTGGAAGGCTGGTACACGCGGGCGAAGAACCGGGCGAGGTCCGCGCGGCGGAGTGGCCCCAGCGAGCGCTTCGACCCGAGGATGGAGCGTCCGAGAGGATGGCCGGGCCAGAACGCCTCGGCGAACAGCTCCATGACGAGGTCGTCGGGCGTGTCCTCGACCATGTTGATCTCTTCGAAGATGACCTTCTTCTCGCGGGCCATCTCCACGGGATCGAAGAGGGGGTTCATAACAATGTCGCCGAGGATGTCGACCGCCACCGAGAGGTGCTGGTCGAGGACCTTGAGGTGGAACGAGGCGTACTCCTTGGCGGTGAAGGCGTCCATGTGGCCACCGATCGAGTCCATCTCCTCGGCGATGCGCTCGGCGGAGCGGGTCTTCGTGCCTTTGAAGACCATGTGCTCGATGAAGTGGCTGATTCCGGTCTGTTCGGGCCGCTCGTGGCGGCTGCCCCGCTTGAGCCACACCCCCACGGCCACGCTTCGCACCTCGGGTATGGACTCGGTGATCAGGGTGAGGCCGTTGTCGAGGGTCTCCTTGACGATCATCTGGGGATTCAGGGGAGCCGCATCCGGGGAGCGCGGTGAGCCAGACTAGCACATGCCGGACCCTCCGCTGCACCGCCCAACCCCGCGCCCGCGCCTCAGGGAGCGTCGGCCAGCCGCAGCACGACGGGCACGAGCGCTTCGGCGGCCATGCGGTGGGCCACCTCGTTGGGGTGGCGGTCCACGGGATGGACCCAGAGCCGGGAGGTGCGGTGACCCAGGAACACCGGGAGGAGGTCGAACCAGGGGATCCCGGCGCCGAGGCAGAAGCGTCCAACCGTCTCGTGGATGGGCGTGAACGGATAGGGCTCCTCGAGCCCGACGAAGAGCGGCCAGGCGACGACCAGGAAGCGCCCCCCCTGACGGTTCACCCGCCGGTCCATGTCGCGGATGATCCCCTGCGTGGAACGCCAGCCCTCTGCGTTGCCCTCGCCCCACATGTCGAGATACCACCGGGTCGTCTCCCGCCCCACCCGCCATGCGCTGACACGGTCGGCGACGAGATCCCAGGTGCGGGGGGTCAGGAACCCGGGAGGCGCGACGGTCTCGTCGGGCAGCCGCTCCCGGTCCAGAATCCAGTCGTTGATGTAGCTCTGCCGGGCCTGGAACTCCGGGGACCTCACGGCGTCGTTGAGAACGAGGGCGTAGACGAGGAGGTCGGGCTCGTAGCGCAGAGCTCCCTCGAATCCCTCCAGGAGCTTCGGGAAGTCCAGCCCCCGCCGCCCGCAGTTGCGCACCTCGAACCGGGCCGGCTGCTCCTCCTCCAGAAGGTCCCCCAGCACGCGGGCAACGGTGTGCTCCTCCTTCACTCCCTGGCCCTCGGTGAAGGAGTCTCCGAAGATCACGATCCGGTAGACTCCGCGCTTCCGGGCGGCCGGCGGCACGTCACGGAACCGCAGGTGGTTGTAGTGGGAGACCACCGCCCACGGGTGCCAGCGAGCGATGGACTCGAACCGATGGGGGGCGATGGAGAAGTAGCGCTCGTGGTTCGCCGGGTCGTGCAGGTTGATCTCGAAGTATCCCCGGGGATTCGAGGGGTAGCAGTCCAGCAGCGTTGTCCAGCCCGCGTCCACGATGCGACGGGTGGCGAGGCGACGCTCGGGGGTGAATCCCATGATCCGCAGCGCGACCTCGACGATCAGGAGAGCCAGCAGCACCGAAGCCAGCGCCAGGGCGAGGTTGCCCAGCCAGGCGCGTGTGGGGATCCGGGTCCCTCGGCGTTCTCCAGACATCGGCGGTGACCACTCCGGGCCGGAGAGCTTCGGCCTCCCGGCGCGAGGAGCCAGCCTAGCATGCTAGACTCCGCGCCGGTCTTCCATGCCCAGCCTCGAAGCGAACGGAGACCGGGCCCGGATCCTGGGCATCGCCGCCCTCATCTCGCTCCCCGTCCTGGCGTCGATTCCGTTCGACCTGGCTCCCCTGGTGCGAGGGCCGGCTCCCTATCCGCCCGAGTGGCGGTGGGCCTTCCGACCGGAAGGCCCGGCGCAGCCTCTGCTCGCGGCCGGGGGCTGTCTCTTCGGACTGCTGGCGCTCCTTTGGGTCTCGGGGAGGGCCGGGACCGGCCGCCATCCCATCGCGATCTCACGGGCCCTCGTCGCCGGAGCGGTGGTGCTGGGATTCGGCCTGCAGATCGCCCTGCTCGCCCGCGAGCCCGGTCGTCCCCTGCGCACGATGCTCTCGCGAACCCGGTCTCGCTCCTACAGCTCCTACCACGCGGTGGCCATCTCCCCGGAAGCCCGTGACCCGAGGACGTTCCTCCGCCACCATGCCGACCGACTCCGCGGTCAGGCCCGATCGGCCAAGCACGCCGCCACTCACCCGCCGGGGCCGGTGCTCTTCTACCGGGCGATGCTCGCCCTGTGCGAGGGTTCTCCGAAGGTCACCGATGGGCTCCTCGCCACCGCCGGCGTTCGGGACCGGGAGTCTCGACCGCCGGCAACGCGTCCGGCACGGGCGGCCGCTCTCCTCGGGGCTCTTCTCCTCGGACTGCTGGGGTCCCTCGCCGCCTGGCCGATCGCGCACCTCGGGACGGCGCTCGGGGTGGCCCGCCCGGCGGCGGCGCGCCTGGCCCTGCTCTGGGCCATGCTCCCCGGCCCGGCCCTTCAAACGCCCCAGCTCGATCAGGCTCTGGCGCTCCCCGTCGCGGGGGCCACGACGCTCCTGCTGGCCGCGAGCCAGCGCAGGGAAGGCGTGGCGTGGAGAGCCGTCCTGGCGGGCGTGCTGGGAGGAATGGCTCTGTTCACCTCGTACGGAGCGGCGGCCTTTCTCGCCATTGGCGGCCTCGCCGCCCTCGCGGCGGCCGACGGGGCGACGAGTCTTCGGCGCGCACTGGCCGGTGTGGCCGCCGGCAGCGTCGCCGGGCTCACGTCCTTCGGTGTTCCCGCCCTCTTCGGTCACCACCCGGTGCGAGCCATGCTCACCGCGCTCTCCATCCACCGCGAGATCTACACCACACCGCGTAGCTACGCCCTCTGGCTCCTGTTCAACCCCCTCGACTTTGCGCTCTTCCTGGGCCTCCCGGTGGCGGTGACCGGCCTCCTCGTCCTGGCCGGAACCGCCCGCCACGTGGCCGACGGGGGCGCCACTCCCATCACCCGCTTCCGGCTGGTCACCTTTGCCGGAATGGCCGCCCTCCTCGCCCTCGGGGTGACCCGCGGCGAGGTGGGGCGCCTCTGGATCCCCCTGATGCCGCTGGTGCTCGTCGCGAGCCTCGCGGCCGGCAACGCGCCCGGCCGGAGGGAGTCGCTCGTCCACGCCACGCTGCTCGCCGCCTTCACCCTGGCGATGGGCAGCTACTGGGTGATCTGAGCCTCCGCTTCGCCGGGAGGCCACCGGAAGTCGGCCCGGTAGACGAGGATCGACCGACCGACTCGACCGGCCGGCGTCAGCCGGCGCAGTCGCTCCATCATCGAGCGGTCCTCGGGGTCGAGGTAGACCCCCTGGAGGTTGGTGGCGCTCACCGCGACGATGTCGCCGGGATGGATCTCGCGCGTCACCCGGGGCGGGTGGGGTGCCGAGTAGCCGGGGAGCCGCTCCCCGCGGATGCCGTAGTAGGACGGGGAGGCGCTGCCGAAGTACGACAGCTTGAGGCTCGTCACGCCGTGGGCGTCCATCCATTTCTTCAGCCGCTTCAGGTCCTGCCCCCAGTCGAGGTTGGAGTCCACGAGAAGCCGCCAGCCGCGGGTTGGCCCGCCGCCGATCTCGTTGAAGTACGCGAGGTGATGGGGGTGGTTGGCGAGAGTCCCCGCCCCGTACCAGGCCCCGAGCACGGCGACGAAGGCGAGCCCCACCGGCCGCCGCCACCGGACCATGCTGGCGGCCGCCTCCCCCGCCGCCACCAGGAGGAAGGGCAGGATCGGGAGCAGGTGCCGATGACCGATCTGGAGACCCCGGCCCATCGTGAGCCCGATGTAGATGGCCACGGGGGCCCACAAGAAGACCGCCGTGCGCCGCGGCAGTCGCGGTATCCGGACGAGAGCGAGCAGGGTCAGGATGAGCAGGGGGATCGGGGTCTTCAGGAGGAACGTGACCAGGAAGTAGTCCGGGAACCCGTCGTCCGACAGCCGACCCAGCAGGAAGGTCGGTCGCCTCGCGGAGTGCTCCATCACGAAGAGGAGACCCCGAGCATAGTCCTCGGGCAGCAGGCCGAGGTCGGCGGCACCCACCAGGGCGCCCTGCCAGGTCCCCTCCGGGGCTGCCTCGAGAGGGGCACGGAGCGACGCCCGCACCACGGGATCGGGCGAGAGGGCGCCGCGAAAGCCATAGGACGCCCAGACCACGACGAGGGCCAGCCCTCCGATCGCGACGAGAAGCCCGAGGACGAGACGGATCCGGCGACCCGCCCCGGTGACGGCCCGTGCGGGCCCCGAGAGGGCCGACTCGAGGGGTCCCTTCCCCCAGACCGCCACCGCCCCGAGAAACACGAGGACCGGGGCCAGCACGAGCCCCGAGAACTTCGTCGCCAGCGCGGCGCCGGCCGCGAGTCCGGTCGCCAGGAGCCGACCCCACGTGGCGCGCTCGGTGAGGCGATCAAACGCGGCGACGGTGAGGAAGACGAAGAGGGCGAGACCCACGTCGGTGGTGACGAGGTTGCCGTGGGCGAGGAGATCGGGGGAAAGAACGGCGAGGGCGAGCGTGGCCGCTCCGGCGACCGGGCCCGCCAGACGCCGCGCCCGGAGGAAGAGGGCACTCAGAAGCAGGAGCGTGAGGACCAGCACCGAAAGCCGGGCCAGGAGAAGCAGGCGGTCGGCGTCGTTCCAGACGTAGAGGAACCGCCTGCCGAACTCCCACTGCCGCCCCATCCGCCAGGCGAGGTCGTCCGTCCTCACCTTCGGGGCCACGGCCAGCAGCGGGGCGGCGGCCAGGAGCTTGACCAGCGGGGGCTGCTCGGGGTTCAGCCGATGATCGCCGAGAGCGAGGTGGGTGTAGCCGGCGGGCAGGTGGGCCCCCTCGTCGAACGTGGCGGCGTTGCCGAGCAGCGTGTGCACCGCGAGGGCCGCGTGGACGGCGAGCCCGCAGGCGAGGAGCAGACCGGCGTGCTGCCTACTCACGGCGAGGCACCATCCCCTCAGCTTCCGACGTGCTGCCTACAGCCGAGGAGCGCGACCAGGCGGTGTCTGGGCGGAGGGCCCCTGGCGGTCGAGTCACAACCGCCCTTCTACCCGATCGTCGTGGCCGCCGTCCACCGCACGACCGGAGACTGCGCGCGAGGCAGCCCCATCGGGCCCCTGCCGGCCGTCGCGACGTCGCGACGTCGGAGTGCTAGCATAGTGGTGGGTGCCAGCGCGTGGCCTCCGGACGCCAAGATGCTCCTGCTCTATGGCTTGGCCGAGAAGGCACCGCCACCGGCCCTGGCGGGAGAGTTTCGCCCGCGGGCTCGGATGTCACGTCTTCACCGAGTGGGCGAGGGAGGCCAGCAGGGAGGAAGATGGCAGTCGGAAGGAAGGGAAAAGGTCGCGAGCGGAGCGCCCGCCGGAGGTGGCCCCGGCTGGCTGGCGCGCGTCGATCGACCCCCCCGGAGCTGGTGACGATGGCCGGGGCTCGCCACCTGGCTCTCGTCGTCGTGGGGCTCGCCTTCGGCTCCTGCGGTGGCGGATCCTCGCCGCCCACCACCCCGACCCCGACCCCGACCGCTCCCCCGGGCAACCACTCCCTCACCGCGACTGTCTACTACGACTTTCTCCGCAACAGCGCTCTCGATCCCGAGGAGACCGTTCGATTCGGAGATGTGGAGATCCAGATCGGAGGCGGCTCCGGAGTCTCGCACGCGGGAACGGGAGAGGCTCTGGTCCAGGGGATCTCGGCCGGTAGCCATCAGGTCGCCATCGAGACCTCGACCCTGCCCCCCTTCTTCATCCTCGGCACCGAGCGCACGGTCGAGGTTCCCGCGGACACGGAGGTCCTGGTCCCGGTGGCGCTGCCGATCAGGCAGAACCAGGCGTTCCGCTATCTCTCCACCGGAGACAGCATCGCCGAGGGCACGGGCTCCAGCGACGGAGAGGGATACCGGTCCGTCCTCAACTCGATGCTGAGCGGCTACTACGACATGCCCATCGACATCAAGTACCGCGGT
>Ga0316576_10001559_pt1 | contig 12437 bp, 9 predicted proteins | sample S0NA_FD_203075 | JGI IMG/M metagenome (GOLD analysis project Ga0316576, IMG submission 203075) | Rhizosphere microbial communities from salt marsh grasses in Alabama, United States - S0-2_050615r3r5 | ecosystem: Host-associated > Plants > Roots > Rhizosphere | place: USA: Alabama | collected... | reverse complement strand
CCCCCCGGCGGCGCACCGGCCGCGGCACGCGCCGCAGCCGGGGGAGGGCCGGGCGCCGGCGGACCGGTCGCGCCGCCGTCCCCAGCGGCCCCGCCCGCCCCGGCGGGCACCGACAAGAGGGCGGCGATGCGCGCCGCGATAGCGAACCTCATGGCGCGGTCCAACGCGGAGATCCCGCACTACTACGTCACCCAAACCATGGACCTCGGCCCGGCGCTGGCGTGGCTGCGTGCTCACAACGCCGACCTGCCGGCCAGGCAGCGGCTGATCCCCAGCGTGCTGTTCCTCCGGGCGACGGTCCTGGCCGCCCTCGAGGTGCCGGACCTGAACGGCCATTGGGTCGACGGAGCCCGGCGAACAGCGCAGCGGGTCGATCTCGGGGTTGCCGTCGCCACGCGCGGGGGTGGCCTGGTCACTCCGGCGATCCCGGACGCGGGCGGGCTGAAGGTCGACGACCTGATGGCGCGCCTGGCCGACCTGGTGTCCCGGGCCCGGCGCGGGAACCTCAAGCAGGCGGAGATGGCCGGCGCCAGCATCACGGTGAGCGCGCTGGGCGAGAACGGCCCGGACGCGCTGTACGGCGTCATCTTCCCGCCGCAGGTCGCCCTGGTCGGGGTGGGCGGGATCGTGGAGCGCCCGTGGGCCGTCGACGGGATGCTGACGGTCCGGCCGACGGTGACCATCGCACTGGCCGCCGACCACCGCGCCAGCGACGGCCGGACCGCGTCGGCCTTCCTCGCCGTCTTCGCCCACGCACTGGAGCATCCGGAGGAGCTGTGAACACAGATCGCGCACGTGAGGTGCTGTTCGACGCCCTGGGTCAGCTGGCCCCGGAGGTGGATCCGGCAGAGATCGATCCGACGGCCGTGCTCCGAGACGCCGCCGACCTCGACTCCGTCGACTTCCTCGAACTGGTCGCCCAGTTGTCCGAGGCCATCGGAGTGGACATCCGCGAGGACGACTACCCGCAGCTGGACACCATCGACTCGGCGGTTGCCTTCCTGGCTGCACGGGGCTGATCCGGGCACCGGGCAGCGCGGCCGCCCGCAGCTGGCGCGGCGGCCGACGAGCCGTGCCCGCCCCGTGCCCGCCCCGTGCCCGCCTGCGCGCCGCTGACTACAGGAGGTCCTTGCCCACCATGTGCCGCATGGTCAGCCCGCCGATCGGGATGGGCAGCCAGAACGTGACGAGACGGTAGAGGAAGACCGCGGCCAGGGCGGGCGCGGCAGCCATGCCCACGCCCGTGAGCGCCGCCAGCAGGACCGCCTCGACCGCGCCGACGCCGCCCGGAGTGGGTGCCACGGACGCTGCTGACCCGACCGTCAGGTAGATCAGGCCTATGGTCGAGAACGTGGCCGTGCCGCCGAGCGCGTGGACCGAGAAGTACAGCGCGGCCACGTAGCTGATCTGCAGGATCAGGGCGCCGGTGAACAGCACGGTCATCTTCACGGGGCTGGCCAGCAGCTCCCGGATCGCGTCCACCGAGTGGCGGAGAGCGGGCACGACCAGGCGGATCGCCGTCGCCCGGATCTGGGGGATCGCCGCGGCCACGCCCAGCACGGCCAGCAGGATGGCGATCCCGATCGCGACCGTGGAGACCGAGGGGAGCTTGTCCAACTCCTGCTGAAGGGCCCCGCTGCGCCCTGCGATGACGGCCATCAGGAGCAGCAGCAGCACGTGCACCACCCCGACGGCGACCTCCTTGGCCGCCGTCGCCGAGACGGCTACGGGGGAGGGCAGGCCCTGCTTCTGGGCGAACCGCACGTTCAGTCCTACGTGGGCCACCCCCGGAGGTGCGACCGCTCCGACGAACGTGGCGGCGACGGCCGCCTGGATCGTCTGCAGTGGCCGGATCGGCGTGGGCAGGGACCCGGACAGGGCCAGGGCGGATCCGACGTAGGTGGCGAACGAGGCGAGGAGCGCGGCGGCCATGAACAGCGGGTCAGCCTCGCGGATGGCCTCGATCATGCGCGGCAGGTCGGTCAGCTGCGGGAGCAGGACGTAGATCGCCACCGCGAGCAGGCCCGCCATGAGCAGGGTCCGCGGCTTGACCCGCTCGATCGGGGCGAACTCCGGCTCGGCGACGCCGCAGGCCGCCGCCGTCGCCTCGATGAGCCCGTCCAGGCCGTCGGGCTGCGTCTTGAGGCCAGCGCGGGTGGCCCGGCTCAGGGCGACGGGGACGAGGTGGCTGATCCCCATCGCCACCGTGGGCGCCCCGAGCACGCGGACCGCGGATGCCACGGCACGCTCGGCGCCGACCACACCGCACGTCGCGGCCAACAGCTCGGCGATGTCCGCGCTCAGCGCCCCGTCCGAGGCCGCGGGCTCCCCGAAGGAGAAGTCGATGAGCCAGAGCTGGTCGTGGGCGTCGAGCAACCAGCTGGACAGCTGCAGGTCCCGGTGCGCGATACCTGCCGACCGAAGGCCCCCCACCGCGGTCCACGCCTGGTCGAGCACCGCGTCGGTGATGCGCTCGGCGGCGACCAGGTCGAGCCGCTCGCCCTCGACATGCTGGAAGGCGAGGGCCAGCTCGTTGCCGCGCCCGATCGGCGCCAGCCCCTCGACCCGGGGGGTGCGCACGCCCGATTGGGCGGCCCGGGTTGCCAGCAGGGCCTCGACGGCGGCAGCGTGCCGTGCGGAGGCGTAGGCGACGTCCTCGCCGACCTCTCGAACGCGCACGCTGCGGTACCGGCGCAGGATGCTGTCGGATCGGTACTGGCCGGTGGCCAGCACCTTGCAGTGCAGCAACCGCCCGCCCTGGAGCTCTGCCGTGAAGGGGAGCGAGCCGGCCGCCTCGATCGGTGCCCGTTCCACCCGGGTTGCGAACAGGCCCACCCGGTCCAGCGCGTTGAGCACGGCGTTCTCGGTCGGCAGCAGCACCCGGCGGCCGAAGATGAGCAGGAGCGCGGAGCCGATGGTGCCGCCGATCCCGACGGCCAGGACGATGTCGAGGGTGACGTCGGTCGAGGTGACCACGCGAAGGGCCGCGAGGGCAGCGACGAACAGCCAGCCGAACCGGCGCCAAGGCCGGCTGATCTGGGGGCTGAGCAGCACGAGCGCAGTCACGGAGGTGGCGACCGCCTGGGACGGGGGCCAGCTGGCGTAACCCTCCTCGCCGAGGCCGAAGTCGGGCAGCCGGGCGACGTCCTGCGACGGCACCAGGCGCTGCGCCACCGTGGTCGCCACGACCGTGATGACCCAGCCCAGCGTGTACACGCCGAGCCGCCGCCAGTGGCGCGTGGCGATCAGAGCCAGCGGGATCCCGAGGAAGAACAGCAGGTACAGGACCTGCACGCCGAGGATCAGGAAGCCGAGGACGGCGTCGGGCAGGCGGGCCACGAGCTGCACGAGGTCGCCCTCGAGGCCAGCGGTCGTCTGCTCGGCGCCGCGCGCGGCGAGCACGCCGATCGCCACGACGAGCAGGAACCACAGCATCCGGGTCAGGTCTGAGGGGTCACGGGCGACGACCGACATGCGCTGCGGGAAGTTGGCCGGACCCGGCCGGCGCCGCTGCCTCACCGCCATGCGCCATGCCCCTGGGCCGATCGCAGCATCGTGATCCTCCGGCTGTGTGGGCGTGGGCGGCGGGCAGCGGCGCCCATCCTAAGGGTCGGGTGGGCCGGCCCTGCCCAGGACCGAACGTCTGCCCGCGTCCTGGCGGCCCGGCGTCGTAGGCTCCCGATGTGCCCTCGACCCCTGCGCTGCGCGACCTCGTCACCCTCCTGGACCGTCGGTACGACCCTCGGACGGCGGACTCCTGGGACCGCGTGGGGCTGGTCTGCGGCGATCCCGACGAGCCGGTCGAACGGGTCATGTTCGCCGTCGACCCCGTCGCCGTCGTCGTCGACGAGGCGATCGACGAGGGCGTGCAGATGCTCGTGACCCATCATCCGCTGTTCCTGTCCGGGGTGCACGGGGTGCCGGCCAGCACGTTCAAGGGGCGCGTCGTGCACCGGCTGGTGCGCGCCGGCATCGGGCTGCTCGCGGCGCATACGAACGCCGACAACGCCCGGCCCGGGGTGTCGGACGCCATCGCCGCTGCCCTCGGCGTCAAGCGGACCGATCCGCTCGAGCCCCTGGCGGTGGAGACCGACCCGGTCGACAAGTTCGTGGTCTACGTCCCCCTGGCGGAGACCCAGGCCATGATCGACGCGATGTCCGAGGCGGGGGCCGGCCGGATCGGCGAGTACGACCGTGCCGCGTTCTTCACCGAGGGCACGGGGACCTTCCGTCCGCTGGCCGGGGCAAACCCCACGATCGGCGCCGTCGGGAACGTGGAGCAGGTGGCGGAGTCGATGCTGCAGATGGTCGCTCCCCGGGGCCGCCGGCAGCACGTGGTCGCCGCCCTGCGCAGCGCCCACCCGTACGAGGAGCCGGCCTTCGAGGTGATCCCGGTCGCCGACGCACCGACCGGCCGGGGCGGTGGCAGGGTCGGCGACCTGCCCGAGCCCATGACCCTGGCGTCCTTCGCGGACCTTGTCGCCCGGGCCCTGCCCGCGACCGCGCAGGGGGTCCGGGTGGCGGGCGACGCGCAGCGTGGGGTGCGCAGGGTGGCAATCTGCGGCGGGTCGGGCGACTCGATGCTCGGCGCGGCGACCGCCAGCGGCGCGGACGTCTACGTGACCTCCGACCTGCGCCACCACCGGGCCAGCGAGCACCTCGAGGGCGGGGGATGCGCCTTGATCGACGTCGCGCACTGGGCCGCGGAGTGGATGTGGCTGCCGCAGGCGGCCCGGCTGCTGCAGGCCGATGCGGCGCAGGCTGGGTTCTCGATGAGCACTACCGTGTCCACCACCGTCACAGATCCGTGGTCGTTCCACGTGGGGAGGTCCACCGATGCGCGCTGATCCCGAGACCCAGCTGCAGCTGCTCGACCTGCAGGCCCTCGACACCAAGCTGGGCCAGCTGGCGCATCGACGCCGCGGCGTGCCCCAGGTCGCCGAGCTCGCGGAGTTGGAGAAGCGCGCGGCGGAGCTGCGCGATCGTGAGGTGGCGCTGCGCACGGCGGTGTCCGACCTCGAGCGGGAGCAGGCGAAGGCCGACGCTGACGTGGCTCAGGTGCGTGAGCGGATCACGCGCGACCAGAAGATCCTCGAGGCCGGATCGGTCCACTCCGCGCGGCAGCTCGAGGACCTCCAGCATGAGGTGGCCAGCCTCACCAAGCGCGTGGCCGACCTCGAGGACGCAGAGCTCGAGGTGATGGAGAAGCTGGAGGACGTGCAGGCGCGGGCCGGGGCGGTGGGCGCCGACATCGCCGCGCTGGCCAGCCGACGCGCCGAGCTCGAGCGGGCGCGCGACGCCGCCTACGCCGACGTCGACGCCGAGGTCGCCCGGGTACAGGCCGAACGTGCCCGCGTCGTGCCGGGCATCCCCGAGGACCTGCTGGCGCTCTACGACCGGATCCGGACCGACTCCGGCGGGGTGGGCGCGGCGGCTCTGCACCGGGGTCGGTGCCAGGGCTGCCAACTGACCCTGACCCCGGCGGACATCAACCGCATCCGGGCCGAGGCTGCCGATGCGGTGGTGCGCTGCGAGGAGTGCCGGCGAATCCTGGTCCGCACGGCCGAGTCGGGGCTGTGAGCCGAGGAGTGGGTCGTCAGCCTGCGTCCTGCGCGGGGTCGGCCGTCGTGCGGATCGGGGAGTGGTCGTGACGCGGCGCCTGGTGGTCGAGGCCGACGGCGGATCCCGCGGCAACCCGGGACCTGCCGCGTACGGGGCTGTGGTGGTGGACGGGGACACCGGTGAGGTCCTCGTCGAGCTCGCTGACTTCCTGGGCACCCAGACCAACAATGTCGCGGAGTACGAGGGGGTCACGGCGGGCCTCGCCGCGGCGCACGAGATCGATCCGACGGCCCTGGTCGAGGCGCGCCTGGACTCCCGGCTCGTGGTCGAGCAGCTGTCGGGCGGGTGGTCCATCAAGAATGCCCGGCTGCGCCAACTGGCGCTGCGGGCCAAGGCGATCTGGCCGGTTGACCAGGTGCGGTTCACGTGGGTGCCCCGGGCGCAGAACAAGCGCGCCGACGCCCTGGCCAACCGGGCGCTCGACGCCGCGGCGGCCGGGCGCACGGCCCGGATCGAGACCTGGCACCGGGGGGCCGGCGATGATGACGTGTACGTCGACGTCGCTGACCACCTCGCAGAGGACGCGGCCGCCGAGGCCGCCGCGGAGGACGGGCGGCAGCATCCCGAGCCGGGCGACGGCCTGGCCGGGTTCGAGGCCGCGCAGGCGGGGGTGGCCGCGATCCGGGAGGCGGTGCGTGCCGCGCGGGCGGACGAGCCGCCGCCGGGTCCGGACGCCGAGGGCGGAACCGGTGCAGCGCCCCGTCTCGCTGCGCCGCCGCGGATCATCGGATGGTCGCGCGCCGACCTGGGCGCGCCCACGGCCCTGCACCTCGTGCGGCACGGGGTGACCCAGCAGAGCATCGAGCACCGCTTCTCCGGGCTGAACGGCCTGGACCCCGAGCTGATCGAGCTGGGTCGCCGACAGGCGGAGGCAGCCGCGGAGGAACTGGCCCGGCGTGGGGGCGGCGACGTGATCGTGTGCTCGCCCATGCGGCGCGCGGTGCAGACCGCGGAGGTCATCGCCGACCGGCTCGGCATGGATGCCCCGGTGGCCGTCGATGGGCTGGCGGAAGCGGACTTCGGGCACTGGGACTCGCTGACCTTCTCGGAGGTCCGCGAGCGATGGCCGGACGAGCTGGCCGCGTGGCTGGCATCGACCGAGGTCGCCCCCCCGGGGGGCGAGTCGTTCGGGGCGCTGCGCCGTCGGGTCGAGGCCGCCCGCCTCGAGGTGCTCGAGCGGTACCCGCGGCAGCGGGTCATCGCCGTGAGCCACACGACCCCGATCAAGGTGCTCGTCCAGGGTGTGCTCGACGCGCCGGCCTCGAGCGTCTACCGGTTCGAGCTCGCCCCGTGTTCGCTGACGACGCTGGCCTGGTGGGCCGACGGGGTGAGCACGGTCTTCAGCCTGGGGGAGCGCGGGCACCTGCACGGCGTGCTGCACGAGACCGCGTGAGCCCCGGCGTGTCCTGCCCCTGAACCCGTCGCGGCATGCGAGGCTGGCTGGCGCTGCACAAGGGTTGGGGCTCCTCGATGCTTGAGATCGAGGAGCCCCTTGTGTTCCGTTCGGAGCGCGATGGGTGTTCGTCCCTGCACTCGCGTGCGCTTCGTGCTCCGGCCCGTCGTCATCCACGTCGCTTCACAGCGTTGGCTGCGGTTCTTCGCCGCACTGGCTCGCGTCCGATCTCGTGTCGGCTTCGGCGTCCATCCGTGCGACTCGACTGTCGTCGTCGTGCTTCCTGCCAGTCCGTGGTCGTCGTCGGTCCGTTGTTCACTTGTGGGTCGAACGGTGGTGGTGCTCCGTTCGGAACCCCTTCACCGTAGGCCTCCGCGGAGGGGGGACGCAATACCTCGGAGGGCTCCGATCGAGGTTGTCGCCGGGCTCCCGTCAGGTTTCGGCGCGGTTCGTCCACGAGGTGCCGAATGTCCGGTCCGCGGCGGGGCGGCTACCCGCTCGGTCGGCTCGCCTCGGTGACGGCAGGCTCGCGGGCACCTGACCAGGTGAGCGTGAAGCGGTGCCCGGTGCGGACGTTGCCGACCGCCGCCGGCCGGAAGCAGGCGACCGCCTCGCCGCCGGGATCCCGGACCGCGGGGTAGGCCACGCCCACCGACCCGGCGCCGAGCAGCGTGGCCGCCAGGGCCTGGCTCTCGACGTACGAGTCGGGGTCCAAGCAGGCCCGTGCCCGCCGGTCGCGGGGGCCGCGCAGGTCGTGCAGCGGGGCGTGGATGTCGGCCAGGTAGTCCTGGTACTCCGCTTCCAGCTCCCACCAGTCGATCTCGGCAAGCTCCACGGTCCGGTGATGGGCGACCTCCGCGAGCGAGGTGCGCACCTCCCTGCCGGCGTACCAGGCCCCGCGGTCCGGTCCGTTGAACCGTGAGCCCAGGGGATGCGGGTGGCAGAACGCAGCGTTGACGATGCGCCAGTGCGGCACGCCGAACAGCAACTCGTCCTGGTGGATCCCCCCGGGCAGGACGTTGGCCTGGGCCTGCAGCCGCGGATTCGTCGCAGCGGCGAGCGCGACCAGGTCGGGGATGTCGGACTCCTGCTCAGCGAGGTCGGCGAGCAGGGGCTCGTCGGTGTCGGCGTACACCGCGGGGATCAGCCGGTGCGTGTCGTCCCAGCGCACGTCGCTGACCGGTGGCCAGGGCTTCGGGCCGCGGCGCCGGCGCGGGGCGCTCGATCCGCTGGGCCTCGTCATCGGCGTGCGCCCGTCACGCGCCGCCCCGCCGTGCGTCGAGCAGGGCGCGGACCCGCTCCAGCGCCGGGATGCCGCCCCTGAGCATCACCTCGAGGGGGGCTGCGCCGTTGAACAGCGGGTTGGTGTTGGGCAGGTGCACCCACTGGTCGGCGAGCGGCCCGGGGTACAGCACGTGCAGCGCTGCGTAGATGCCGAGCAGGTAGGAGGTGCGGGTCAGGCGGTCGACGCCCAGGGTCTTCGGGGGGGTGCGCATCCAGGCGTGCCAGGTGCTCGCCGACACGTCGCCGAGCAGCGTGCAGATCTGGGGGACCGTGAGCCCCCACGCGTCGGACAACCGGTCCATCCCGCGCACCGCCGCTGGAGTCAGGCGCGCCTGCTCCCCCGGGTCGCGCAGGTCCACCCAGGTCTGGGTCTCGAACCGGCTGGCCGGGTAGCGGGTGGGCGACGTGAGAGCAGTCATGAGTGGATCTCCAAGCACTCCGATTCTGGAGCAACTCTAGCGCAGAATCACAGTAGGGAACAGGGGGTTGCGGATGGGGCCGGAGGGACCGGCCGCTCCATCGGCGGGGTGGGCCGGCGCCCGGTGGGGCCAGCGGGTCGACGGAGGCGCGCTGCCCGGGGGTGCGGATCAGCCGGTGGTGTCCAGCACCCCGGTGAGCGCACCTGCGGCCCGTCGCGCCGCTGCCGCCTCGTCGAGGCGGCAGAGCCTGGTCAGGCGATCCGCGTGGTGGAGCAGCTCAGCGCGCTCATCCGCCACGATCTGGCGCTCCTGGTCGATCGACAGGGCCATCCGACGGGCCTCAGTGGATCGCAACCCGGTGGAGGCTCCCGCGACGTGCTCGGTCCCGATGGATGTGTCGATCGCCGACTCCGTGGGGACCGCCTCGGCGTTGGCCAACGCCGACAGTGCTGTGCGGACGGCAGAGGCAACCGCGCGGTCCCGACGTTGGATGGCTTGGGCCAGCTCTGCCTGGAGCGCGTCGCGGAGGACCATGGCGGAACGCTACCCTTGGGGGGCGGATGAGTCGGCCGGGCGGCCGCGGCGGCACGATCCTCGGATCGGTGTCGTCGAGGAAAGTCCGGGCTCCGCAGGGCAGGGTGGTGGGTAACACCCACCCGGGATGACCCGCGGGAACAGTGCAACAGAGAGCAGACCGCCCCGCCCCCGCGAGGGGGTGGAGCAAGGGTGAAACGGTGGTGCAAGAGACCACCAGCGCTGTCGGTGACGGCGGCGGCTGGGCAAACCCCACCCGGAGCAAGGCCAAGAGGGTCCGGCGTCCGCGTCGGGCCTGCGTGAGCGACTGAGGGTGGCCCGCCCGAGCTCACGGGTAGGCCGCTGGAGGCTGTCGGCAACGGCAGTCGCAGAGGGATGGCCGCGCAGGGGGATCCCGGCAACGGGCCCCTGGACAGAACCCGGCTTACAGGCCGACTCATCCGCACACCGGCCTCTGGCCTTCGACGATGTGGCCCGCGGTCGGCGGATCGTGCCGCTACCCCTTGGCGGTGCCGGGGTGGTGCAGGCCTGCCAGGTGGCGGACCGCGAGGTCGATGTGCTGTGCCAGGTCGTCTGGATCCGGGACCAGTGCGGCGTCGGCGGCGATTCCGATGCTCACCTTGCCATTGAACGTGAAGATGCACAGGCCGAGGGGCTGATCGCCGGAGGTGGGCACCCAGCCGAGGATCCCGGCGACCTCGACCCCGGCCAGCGCCATGGGGACGCGCGGCCCTGGGACGTTGGTCAGGATACCGACCGACTTGTTGGCGACGTAGTTGGTGATCGGCACAGAGACCGCCGGTGGCGTCTCGGCGATGGCCCGCTGCACCCCGTAGAGGACGGCCGGCTCGGCGCTGTTCTTGATGCGGTTCATCCTGCTGTGCAGCTCTCGCAGCAGGTGATGCCGGTTGGTTATCCCGAGCGGCATCGGGAGCATGACCAGAGCGAAGTGGTTGCCCAGATCCTTCGGCAGCTCGGTGTCGATGGGCTTGAGCGAGACCGGGATCAGCCACTGGACCAGATCGCTGTCGAGGGCGTCCCGAGCCGCCAGGTACTCCGTGATGCCCAGGCTGACGCCCGCGAGCAGGACGTCGTTCACGGTCACGCCGTGTGCCCGACCGACCCGGCGGACGTCCTCCAGCCGCAGCCCGCTCACCCAGGCGACCCGCTTCTCGACGCCCGGGGTGCCCTGCCAGATCGTGGGGGTCGTGCGCCCCGACAGGGCCAGGCGGCCCACGGAGCGCCAGGTGTTGGCCAGCCGGTTGTCCTCGGAGGCCACCCCCGTCACCGCATCCACGACGTCGGTGGGTCCGGTCGCCACGATTCCGGGGAGGTGCCGCGGGTTGACCTGACCCGCCCATGCCGGGGCTCGCGTGAGCGCCGACCCCACGCCTGAGACGAAGTCGACAGTGCCCGTGGTTACGTGCCGAGCGACGCTGCCCGCCAATGCAGTGGGCCCGCCACCCCCCGAGGAGCGGCCGACGGCTGCGGGGGCAGCGGCCGAGCCGGTCTCGAGGGGGTCGAGCATGCTCAGCAGGACCTGGACCAGGCGGATGCCGTCGGCGAGGCCGTGGTGGAACCGCGCGAGCAGCATCGCCCCGCCGGGCGCCCCCTCGGCATCCTCGACCTCCTCGACGAAGTCGACCTCCCACAACGGCCGGGACCTGTCGAACGGCTGGCTGAACCGCGCCGAGATGTAGTCCTGCGCGTCGGCAGCACCGTTGCCGGGGAGGGTGACCCGCCGGACGTGGTTGGCCAGCGCGAAGTCCGGGTCGTCCTCCCACACCCAGGTGCCGTCCACCTGTGCCGCTCGCCGGCTGAAGACGGGGAACCGTGCGATGAGCCGTTCCCCGATGACCGCCTCGACCACCTGCCAGTCCGGGACCTGGTCGAACCGGAGCAACCCGTGGATGTGCATCAGGTTGTTCGGCCGATCCATGTGCAGCCAGGTCCGGTCGGCAGGACGCACAGGGACGGTCATCGAGGCCTCCGTCTCAGCCGCGAAGGGCAGACGCGAAGAGCGCGGGCAGCCGGCGTGGGCTGGGATCTGCCGCGAAGTGGGTGAACTGTCGCGCCGTGCTCAGCGAGGTCGCATTGCCGATGAACCACGGTGGCTTCACGGCCATCGTGAGGCCACCGTGCCGGGCTGACCGCGGGAAGGGGCGGAACGGTGCCCACAGCACGTTCTTCTGCGGGCGGTCGAGCATGAGGGAATTGTGCACCACCCCGGAGCCGGATTGGATGTCGAGCAGGGAGTTCCCGGCGTACGCACCCCACGCGGCACGACTGGTCAGGAAGACGACCCCGGCCCACGCGTTCACTCCGATGCAGCCGTAGCGCAGGTCGGCGACCGCCCTGTCGATCGCCGCTCGGGACTCCCTGGCAGTCGCTGGGTCGACCAGGAGGTTCGCGCCGAGGTTGCCCATGAGGCGGTTGTTGGCGAATTCCACAGCGGCCGCGAGGTACTCCTCGACGGTCGCCCCCGGCAGGGAGGTCGTCACGTACACGGGGCCGAAGTACTCCTCGCGGAAGGCGGGGTGGTCCGTCGTCGGGTCCACGTCCTCGAGCAACGCGATCCGCTGCTGCCCGCCCACGAGTTCGGCGCCGTCGTGGGCCTGGAGGAAGGTGTCGATCCTCTCCTCGGTGCCAGGGTAGAAGGGCCGCCGGTAGGGGGCTTCTGCGAGCGCCCTGCGCACGGCGGCGACGAACTCGTCCCGCTGCGGCCAGGCCTCGGGGAGGACCAGGACCTGGGAGGCCACGCAGGTGTGCCCGGAGCTGTGCAGCTTCTGGGTGGCGATGTGCGCGGCCTGGTACTCGATGTCGGCCCTGGTCCACGTGCCGGGGACCACGATCGTCGGGCCGACTCCGCCGAGCTCCGAGGAGATCGGCTTGTCGAGCAGGGGCCTGCCCTCGGCTCGGCGACGCTCGGCCTCCTCGCCGCGGCCCCAGACGATCGCGTCGAAGGTGCGGGCGCTGCCCGTGATGTGCACGGCCTCGACGGTCTCGCTGCGCACCAGCGCCTCGCCTTGCTCCGCGCCACCGGACAGGATCGCGAGATACCCATCGCGCACGAGTGGCTCGAACACCTTGGCGAAGACCGGCCCATAGGCGGCGCCGACCGGGTTCAGCTTGAGGGCGACGACATCGCCGACGACGAACATCGCGTAGAGCACGTCCAGCTCGGG
>Ga0316576_10001558_pt1 | contig 12438 bp, 10 predicted proteins | sample S0NA_FD_203075 | JGI IMG/M metagenome (GOLD analysis project Ga0316576, IMG submission 203075) | Rhizosphere microbial communities from salt marsh grasses in Alabama, United States - S0-2_050615r3r5 | ecosystem: Host-associated > Plants > Roots > Rhizosphere | place: USA: Alabama | collected... | reverse complement strand
CTAAGCGCTACAAGGTCAAGATCGGCACCCATCGGTTTAAGGTCCGCGCATCCGACCCGGCTGGCAACCGCGACCGGACCCCGGCGAAGGACAAATTCCGGGTCACGCGTTGACGTTCCCAGCCCTCAACCGATCGCTGCTTTCACACCCCGACTGTCTGTTCGCTGGCGACCTTCGGCGCCATCCGCCGATAGGCGATCAACAGTCCCACGGCCAGCAGTGGCCCGAGGATGTCGCTGGGGATGGCCCAGACGTTGTTCGGCGCTGTGTTGTCGTGGACGGTGTACTGCATGACGTGGCCGATGGCGTCCCCCCAGTAGCAGATCGCCAGCACCACGACGGCCGCAGTCAGCCAGCCGTCACGTCGCCAGGCGCAGCCGATCCCGAGCACGCCGATGGCGACGTCCGCCCATCCGACCTCCCACTGGAACATCGACGGGGCGTAGCCGATGCCTTCCGCGATCTGGCTGGAGTTCGGTCCCAGATGGCCCGAGGCCCCGAGTAGTGCCCACGCGCCGCCTAGAACGAGCACCCACAGCAGGAGCAGTTCCACAACACGGCGGGGGGTTCGGGCCGCGGGGAGGCGATCCACGGCCACATGAACCCCCCAGCCGGCGAAGGTGATGAGCCACGGCGTCAGGAAGAAGGCCATGGTGGAACGTACCAACGTGCAGTGGCTGCACGCGACATCAGCGGTTCGTTCGGTGCGTCCGATTACAGGGGACAGTCCCGGGGACCGGCGTACCGTGGGGCACGGGAGAAAGGGGTGTTGCCATGTATGTGCGTACCATCGTCGCCGACCTGGTTCCGGGCAAGACCGAACAGGCCATCCAGATCTTTCGCGACGAGATCGTGCCGGTGGTCCGCGAGCAGGCCGGGTACATCAGCACCTCCATCTACATCGACCACAAGCATCATCAGGCACAGACGGTGAGTTTCTGGGAGTCGAAGGAGGCTGCCGAGGCCACCTCCCAGGGCTCGGAGTACCTCGACACCGTGACGGCGCACCTCGCGCAATGTGTGGTGAACCGGCAGTTCGACCAGTGGGAAGTGGTCTTCACCGACTCCAAGTAGGCGCCGAACGTGGTTACAGAGGGGCGTGGCTCGCACAGAGGCCTTGTTCGGTTATCGGACGGTGCTGAATCGAGCGGTTGAAATGTCCGTTATGCCCCTTGACTCCCGGATTTACACGCCGATAACTTCACGCGAGGCATTCAGCAACGTCGACCGGAAGCGGAGCCGCAGTGAAACGTTTCGCCGTATCGGTCGTATCCCTCGGGATGCTGTTCGGGCTGGTGGCGCCGGCGGCTGCCCTCGAACTCGACCCGATCCGTCTGGAACTCGTCGATGTGCCTGCCACCGTGCCCGCGGGGTCGGAAGGATCCGTCGGGGCATTCGTTCCGCGGGGCAAGCGTTGCCGGCTCGTCATCCGCGACTCGGGCAGCGGCGTCTGGAAGGGGCCTCGGGCGAGGGCCACCTCCGGCTTCATGCAGTTCCCCTGGACGCAGCAGGCGGGCAGTGCCACCGGTCAATGGCGAGTGCGCGTCAAGTGCCGCAATCAGGTCAAGAGGTGGAAATCGCGGTGGGGCTACTTCAGCGTCACGTCTTCAGCCGAGACCCCGGTATCCGTGCCGATTCCGGCGCGCCCTGTCTCGGCACCGGTATCCGGGCTCGCGGCAGCTTACGGCTGGGCACCCTTCGGCTCGACCCTGGTCAGGGGCACTGACTGGTTCGGTGGCCGGGGGGTCGACGTGCGCAGCAACGGTGGCAACGGGTGCGCCTCTGGTTGTGCAGTGCGGGGGACCTACGGGACCAAGTACCAGTGCGTCGAACTGGTGAACCGTTTCGTCCGTACGCAGGGTTGGGTCACGAGCAACATTCTCGGCAACGCGCACCAGATCTTGGACAAGGCTCCCGAAACGGCGTTCGCCAAGCATCGGGCCGGTGACGGGTACCTCCCGGTGCCCGGGGACATCGTCGTGTGGTCCGGCGGCAGTTCCGGATACGGACACGTGGCGGTGGTTTCGGCGGTGTCGGGCGGGGTCGTCACTTTCGTCGAGCAGAACGCGAGCCGCGGTGGTTCGTATCGCCTGAAGATGGATGCACGCGGCAGGCTGGCGCGCTACGGGGCTCTGAACCACACGGGGTATCTGCACGCATACGCCAACGGCTGAGCCCAAAGCATGGCCGGCGGGTGGGTACCGCGGCCTTCCGATGTCCCATCCGAAGAACTCCAGGGGTCGTGAATCGGTAGCCTGGCCACCATGCGCACGTTCGGCAAATTGCTCGGGGTCCTCGGGATCCTCGTGCTCGTGCTGGCGGTGGTGTTCATCTCCTTCGGGGCGTGGACCGTGCACCGCCCCTTCCCACAGTTGAGCGGGGAGGTGGACGTGCCGGGGCTGGAGTCCTCCGTGGAGGTGATCCGCGACGACCGCGGTGTTCCGCAGATCTACGCCGACTCCATCGACGACCTGTTCTTCGCGCAGGGCTACGTGCACGCGCAGGACAGGTTCTGGGAGATGGACTTCCGCCGCCATGTCACTGCCGGCCGTCTGTCGGAGATGTTCGGCGAGAGTCAGGTGGACACCGACAAGGTGATCCGGACGATGGGGTGGCGCCGCGTCGCAGAAGAGGAACTCGGCTTGCTCTCGCCGAAGTCCCGGCAGATCCTGGAGGCGTACGCCAAGGGCGTCAACGCCTACATCGCCGACCGTTCCGGCCCCGAGTTGAGCCTCGAGTACTCAGTGCTGGGTCTGATCAACTCCGACTATGAGATCGAGCCGTGGACTCCGGGTGATTCGGTGGCCTGGCTCAAGGCACTCGCGTGGGATCTCCGTGGGAACATGGATGACGAGATCCAACGAGCGGTCGCCGCGACCGAGGTCGGGGTGAAGCGCACCCAGGAGTTGTACCCGCCCTACCCCTACGACCGGCACCGTCCCATCGTCGAGACAGGGGCGGTGGTCGACGGGAGGTTCGACCAGAACGCGAATCCATCGGTGTCCCAGGCCGCCGCCTACCTGCGGGCAGCTCCGGCACTGAAGGCGACACGGGCCGCCTTCGAAACGCTGAGGACCGCACTGGGGCCGGTGGGCGAGGGGATCGGCTCCAACAGCTGGGTCGTCTCCGGGTCCAAGACCGTGACCGGCAAGCCGCTGCTGGCCAATGACCCGCACCTGGCCCCGGCCATGCCGTCGCTGTGGTACCAGGCCGGCCTGCACTGCCGGACGATCTCGGCGCAGTGCGGATACGATGTCGCCGGGTGGACGATGTCAGGGCTCCCGGGCGTATTCATCGGACACAACGCCACGATCGCTTGGGGGTTCACCAACCTCGGGCCGGACGTCACCGACCTGGTTCTGGAGAAGGTCGACGACGACAGTTATGAGATCGACGGCGAGAAGCGACCCTTGAGCACCCGCGAGGAGACGATCAAGGTGGCCGGCGGGGACGACGTCACGATCACAGTGAGGTCGACGCCCAACGGTCCGATCATGTCCGACGTCCTGGAGTCGACCGAGATGACCGGTCAGGACGCACCGGTACCCGCCCCCGGCCAGAGCCCGGATCCGGTTCAGGCGCCCGAGCGCGGATCCGGATACGCCGTCGCGCTCAAATGGACCGCTCTCACCCCGCGGCCGACGTTCGACGCTTTCGATCTGATCAACACCGCCAGTACGTGGAAGGACTTCCGGGAGGCGGCCTCCCTGGCGGCGGTTCCGTCGCAGAACCTGATCTATGCGGACACCGACGGGCGAATCGGGTACCAAGCGCCGGGTGTCATCCCGATCCGGAAGGGCTACGACGGCAAGTGGCCGGTACCCGGATGGTCGTCGGAGTACGCCTGGACCGGCCAGATCCCGTTCGAAGAACTGCCCGTGGTGACCGATCCACCCGAGGGTTACATCGTCACCGCGAACCAGGCCGTGACCGGCCCTGACTACGAGTACTTCATCACCGACGACTGGTCCTACGGCGCGCGCTCGCAACGCATTTTCGACCTGATCGAGCGGGAGACCTCGGACGAGGATCCGATGACCGCGCAGGAGATGGCCGACATCCAGATGGACGCCCGCAACGAACTGGCCGCATTCCTGGCCCCACGGTTGAAGGACTTCTCCGTCGACGACCAAGCGCGGCCCGCGATCGACCTGTTCGATGGCTGGGACTTCCAGCAGCAGCGGGACTCGGCCGCGGGTGCCTACTTCAACGCCGTGTGGCGGCAACTGGTGCAACGCGTGTTCAACGACGTCCTCGACTCATCAGAGACCTACGCCAATGGCGGCGACCGGTACTGGGAAGTCATGTACCGGTTGTGGGACGAGCCCGACAACCCGTGGTGGGACGATGTGAACACGCCGGGGACCGAGGACCGCGATCAGACCGTGACTGCCAGCCTGAATGCCGCCGCGGCCGAACTCGGCGACCTTCTCGGCGGAGATCCCACGTCGTGGCAGTGGGGGGATCTGCACACGCTCGAGTTACGGAACCCCTCCTTGGGGGAAAGCGGTGTGGCTCCCATCGAGTGGTTGTTCAACCGCGGTCCCTACCACGTCGGCGGGGGAGGCAGCATCGTTCAGGCCAACGGATGGGAACCGCAGGAGGGTTACGAGGTCAACTGGGTTCCGAGCATGCGCCAAGTGGTGGACTTGGCGAATCTCGACAACTCGACGTGGGTGAATCTGACCGGTGCGAGCGGGCACGCTTTCGACTCGACCTATCGCGACCAGACCGAGGCGTGGGTTACCGGCCAGCAGTACCCGTGGGCCTTCAGTCGGCAAGCGGTCGAGGAGGCCGGACGGGACACACTGGTCCTGCAACCACCCTCGTGACGCCCGACGACATCCCGGCCGAGGTGTTCTCGGGCAAGCCGCACAAGCTCACCATGGGCCTGCGACCACTCGACATGTCGACCTGGCTGGATCCGGATCCGGACGACCCGCAGCGCGTTGAGCGCAGACGACTTGTGGAGCAGCATCGGGACGAGGTCTTCGGCGCGTTGCCGGGCAGCGACGATGCTTGTTCGAGCGTGGCAGTTGCCGTGTCGCGGTGGGTGGGCGTCCCGCTCGCAGGCGAGGACCACCCCTTGCTGGAGGCGGCACTCTTGGTGCGTGACGACCTGTGCGTGCTCGCACGCGTACAAAGGCAGTGGACACTGGTGGCAGGGGTGGTCTGTTTCCCGTCCCGGTGGAGACTGTCGGACAAGCTCGGACGGGACGTGATGACCATCCACGATCCTGTGCCCGGCTACCGGTCGCGGTTGGAGGCCCCGACCCAGCAGGCCTTCGAAGCGATCGCGGGACACGCAGCCAGGTGGCGCGTCAACGCGACACTCGTAGATGACCCCGAGTTGTTCCAGCCCGTGGCCCCCGAGGGCAGGACCCATCGTCCCGGTCCGGCCTCGTACCTGCGGGTCGAGCGGCAGTGCCTGGTACCGGTCGGGGACCTGATCGTGTTCTCCATCCGCACCTCGGTGCGGGCGGTGGCGGAGCTGTCCCCGGTCGAAGCGGAGGCCGTGCTGTCGGCAGCGCACAACACCCCGGACGATCTGGCCGCCTACCGTGGGTGGTCACCGCCCGACGCGTGAGTCGGGCAGATCAGCCGGAGGAGGGTTCGCGCGCACGGGGGCACGACCGGAGCTTCAGGCCGCCAAGTGACAGCGCCGAGTCGCACAAGGACACGACCGTCCACCCCAGGCGGGAGGCGTGCGCCGTGATCGTTGCGCAGTAGATGCTGATCTCGTAACGGCTCGGGGTGCTGTATGCGATCTGGATGGTGCCGATCAGCCGGGCCCCACCGGGATCCTCTGGCGTGCGCCAAGGCATGTCGTACCGCGCCCAGCGGGACGGGTCGGCCGACCACAGGCCCCCGTTGTTGGAGTCCCTGAGCGCGAGTTCGACGAGTATCGCCCGGGCCGCCTCCTCAGGAACGATCGCCGCCGGCCGGATGATCTCCGTGGTGCTCGCGTCCGCCTCCGCCATCGGCTCCGGTTCCCCCAAGGGCCGCGCCACCTCGGTGTACACGATGCAATCGCCTCCTTGCTGGTCATATCGGGTGCGGGCAGGGCCGTCTTCACGCCACTGGGCCGTTCCGGTGACCGCGGGACTGTCGGTCGGCCACGCCAGGGCTTCCCGCGACACCCCGGCCGGTTGTTTGGTCAAAGGGGTCCGACTGGGTATGGTGGAGTCTGGCACTCATGTGGTCTCGACGCTGGGGAAGGCGAACCGAGACGAAGGAGGGCCTGATGCGCGCTACCGAGGCAGCGGCCCGGGGAGTCGTGTTCATTCATTCCTGCCCGCGTGCCCTGATGCCCCACGTGGAGTGGGCGGTGCAGCGGGCGGTGGACCGCACTCATCCCTTCGCTTGGGAAGTGCAACCGATCGTGGACGGCATGTCGCGCTGCGAGATGACCTGGTTGGGGCCGGCAGGTGCCGGCGCGCAGATCGCCAGTGCCTTGCGAGGCTTTCCGAACCTGCGCTTCGAGGTGACCGAGGACTCGGCCACGGGGATGGGAGAGCGGTTCTGCTTCACCCCCGCCCTGGGGATGTTCCGGGCGGCAGTGGGGCCGGAGGGAGACATCGTCGTGGGTGAACAGCGACTGCGTGCGCTGCTGTCAACGCCGGACCTAGAGCAGGGTCTGCAGCGGCTGCTGGGGCAGCCGTGGGACGACGAGCTCGAGCCGTTCCGCATGGCCATTGACGCGAGCGTGCGCTGGCTCACGCGGGTGGGTTGAGGCTTGCGCGCCCCGTTTCCGGGCCGCTCGGGTGTCCCCCGTTCGGGCTATTGAGATCCAACCGGACGTATGAGGTGAAACAAACGAAGGGGTGAGATCGGCGGCAGGCAACCGGTTCTGTTCACCCGTTAGAGTGAAACGCCAGGGAATGGACGGATCGTTCACCCGTTCGGCGGAAACGACCATTCACTCGAGGGGCGATCACTTAAGGGAAGCCCAAGGAGGTGGACCATGCCCGAGGCATCCGCCAATCCCGTATCCCTACGAGTGGTCGTCGCCGTAGGTCTCGCGTGTGCTCTGTCCCTGCCCGTGAGCATAGGTGCCTGGGCGGATTCGACGCTCGCGCCGTCACATCGGGTACTGCTGAGCAGCGACGGTCCGACCACTCTGCTCTCCCAGGCTGTCACCGCTGCTGGTGGCCAGGTCGTCCAGACGTATGAAATCGCTGGGTCCGTTCTCGCTGATCTCCCCGAGGGCGTGACGGCACCGCAGGGTTCCTTCGCGATCCCGGACATGGTGATGCGCTTCAACTCCGTACCGACCGCTGCGGTGACCAGTGATGACGTCAACACCTTCCGGCAGACGATCGGAGCGGCGGAGGCCGCGAACGGCTCCGGCGTCACGGTGGCTGTGGTCGACACGGGCGTCGACCCTGCTGCGGACGTCGACGTATCCGATCGGGTGAACGTCAGCGACGGTCCCGCCGGCGATGGACTCGGACACGGCACGTTCATGGCCGGACTGGTAGCAGGCGACGACGACCAGTTCGGCGGCGTGGCACCGGAGGCACGGATCATGGACGTGCAGGTCGCGAATCAGGACGGGAGCACGAACCTGTCGAAGGTGCTGGCGGGTCTGCAGGAGGTCGCCGACCAGCGGGCCGATGATCCCTCCTTGCAGGTCGCGATGCTCGCCCTGAGCACAGACAGCCCGCTCCCGCCTTGGATCGACCCGATGACCCGGAGCCTCGACCAGTTGTGGGCCCGTGGTGTCACGGTCGTTGTGGCTGCTGGCAATGAAGGCGCACGTGAGGTTCCGTCGCCGGCATCCGACCCCCTGTTGCTCGTCGTTGGTGCCCAGGACGAGGCTGACACCCCGACGATCGACGACGACACCGTGGCCGACTTCTCGTCCTTCGGCAGGGCCTTCGGTGAGAAGCGGCCGGACCTCGTCGCCCCCGGCGTGTCTCTGATCTCGACCGCTTCCAAGGAAAGTACTGCGTACACTGGGAATCCCGGCTCCCACGTCGGCAATGACTTCATGAAGGGCACCGGGACGTCCATGTCGGCCGCGGTCACCGCGGGTGCGGTCGCGGCCCTTGTCGGCGAGCGGCCCCAGTTGACCCCCGACCAGGTGAAGCGCCTGTTGATCGGCACCGCGAACCGCACCCCCGCGCTCAAGACCAGCAAGGGCGGCGGTGCAGGGGCCCTGGACCTCGCAACTGCCATGAGCACACCCCTGGGGTCGGTCCCGCCCTTGAGTCAGGAGAACCCGGACGTTGGCCGTTTCGGCCCCGCGGAACAGGACGCGCAGGCGTGGGCGGACTTCGCTGAAGGCTGGGAGTCGGGTGATCTACGGGCCGTCGCCAAGGCCTGGGTCGCGATGAGCCCGCAGACCCGGAAGTGGGCGGCCAACGCTTGGTCCATCGCCGCGCTGATGCGCGCACTGCAGGCCGACGACGACACCTTCGACGGGCGTCGGTGGGCCGGTCGCCGCTGGGCCACGGAGGACTGGAACGGCCGCCGCTGGGCTACCGACGCGTGGGTGGGCCGCCGCTGGGCCGACGAGCAGTGGTTGTCCGAGGTCTGGGACGGTCGTCGCTGGGCGGGCCGCCGCTGGGCAGCCTCCGATTGGCTGGCATTCGCGTGGTCGTTGCGGGAGGCCGCGGACGACCCCGAGTTGCAGGACCTCTGGCTCGACGAGCAGTGGGAAGGCCGCCGCTGGGCGGGCCGTCGCTGGGCAGCCACCGACTGGGTGGGCCGCCGGTGGGCCTCGGATGCTTGGGACGGTCGCCGCTGGGCCGACTACACCTGGGACGGGCGCCGGTGGGCCACCGGTGAATGGACGGGACGCCGCTGGGCCGAGTTCTCCTTCGAGGGACGTCGCTGGGCCACGGAGGACTGGAACGGCAGGCGTTGGGCCACCCTGGGTTGGTAACGTCCTAGCAGCCCCGAAGGAGCCGCCATGACGCAGGTCCACGAGGGCCTGCGTCCGCTCAGGCCTTCTTGGCTTTCCGTGGGTTTCGTGGTGTCGTTCGCGGTGCTCGCCGGGGTGCTCAGCCTCTCGATGCTCGCCTGGCTGCCGACAATCGTCGGACTGCCCGCACACGTGAACCAACAGGCTCCCTTGTGGCTGCTCGGCCTGTTCGTTTTGCTGGCAGCAGTCTCCGACGTCGTCTACGTGCCGGTGCGCCACGGGGACGCCTGGGAGGAACTCACCTTCGTCGAGGTGGTGATCGTATGGGGCGTTCTGATACTTCCCCCCTTCCCGGCCCTCGCCACGGCATTGGCGGGTTTCGCGATCGTCGCCCTGCTGCTACGGCGCCCGGCGGTCAAGTCGCTGTTCAACCTCGGTTCCTACGCCATCTCCGGGGCCGCGCTCATGATCGCCTACTTGGCGATCGTGGGTGATGCCGAACAGTTCAGCCTGCGATCCGTGCTCGGGCTGCTGGTCGGCGCCTTCGTGTTCACGGCCCTCAACCTGCTCATGCTGTCGCTCATCCTGCTGGCGGCCGAGGAGGTGCCGCCCAGGGAGTTGCTCGCCGAGCAGTGGGGGATGAGTCTTGGGATGGCGGTGGGCTCGGTCGGAGTGGCCACCGTGGCCTTGTCGCTCGAGCAGAACGACCCGGTCCTGACCCCATTCGCCGCTCTACCCGCGGTGGCTCTTTGGTACGCGTACCGGGCCAGCGCCGCACATGCGCAGGCCCGCGAACGCTCCCACTGGCTCGTGCAACTCGGTCAGACCGTCGCCACGCCCGGTGACCCCAAGGTGGTCATCCCACGCGCTGCCGACGCGTTGCGCCGCGTCTACGGTGCCGACGAATACAGTGTGGTCCTCCGCTCGGGACTGCGTTTCGGCACCGACCCGGACTGGCGGCCGCCGGATGTGATGCCACGGCAGGTCCTGGTGCTCACCGACGAGCAGTTGCCGGATCACTGGAACGCCGGTGTTGCGGTACGGATCGACGAGCAGTCCGGGGGCGGAGTGCTCGCCATCGGCAGCCATCGCCAACAGGAGTGGGCGACGCGCAACCTGCCATGGGCCCGAAACTGGTCCTTGGAGGACACGGACAAGCCGGCCCTCGTGGCCCTGACAGCGGCGGTGGGCAGTTCGGTGCGCGCCGGCCAGACGCTCGCGGCACTTACGGCCGAGACCGCGAAACTGCAGGCCGTGGTGGATCACGCCACAGATGGGATCTGCGTCATCGACGCGGACGGGGAAGTGGTCCTGTGGAGTCCTGCGGCGGCGGCCATCACCGGTGTCCGTTACCCGCAACTTGCATCCGGGATGCCAGACATCGTGCGTCGGATCGTATCCGCACCCGCGGATCCGATGGGGGTGGAACTGGAGTTCGACCGCAGCGACGGGCAGAGTCTGGCGCTGCACGTAACACGGGTGGACGTGGTCGCCTCCGACACCAGCGTGTTGACCATCCGGGACATGACTCGCGAGCGCCGGGCCGAGAAACTCAAGTCGGACTTCATCGCGAGCATCTCGCACGAGTTGCGAACGCCGATCACGCCAATCCGTGGTTATGCTGATCTGCTCAGCCGCCGTTGGGACCGGATGAGCGCGGAGAAGCGAATCGGAGTGCTCGAGACCATCAAGGAACGTGCCGATCACCTCACGCACTTGGTGGACGATCTGCTGGTTGCGGCCCGGACGAGTTCGGACATGAACCTCAGCGTGGACATGCAGCGATGGGATCTGGTCGACATCGTCCGGGAGTCGGTCGCCGGGTTCACGGAGGCGGACGGCCGGGTGACGATCGCCGATTCCCCACCGATGTGGGTGTTGACGGACCGTACTAGGACGTTGCAGGTGGTCAGCAACCTGGTGGGCAACGCGATCAAATACACCCCAGCGAGCTCCCCGATCGAGGTGATGTTCTCGAGGTCCGATGAGACGGTGGAGGTCGCTGTCCGCGACCACGGGCAGGGAATCGCGCTCGACGAACAGGAACGCGTGTTCCAGAGGTTCTACCGCATCGAGGATCCTATGACCATGCGCACCGGCGGAAGTGGGCTCGGACTGCACATAGCCCGCCAGCTTGCGCAGGCCATGGGCGGCGACGTTAGGCTGATTTCGAGTCCGGGGGATGGCTCGACATTCGTTCTGCAACTCCCACCGGAAGGAGACTGATGGCCACGATCCTGATCGTCGATGACGAGCCCAGCGTGCTCGACGTGATCCGTGACACGTTGGAGTTGGAGGAGCACGTGGTCATCGAGGCGGTCGACGGACCATCGGCTCTTGAGGCGCTGAACACCGACGAACTCCCAGACCTTGTAGTGCTGGACATCATGATGCCGGGGATCAGCGGACTGGATGTCCTCACCGAGCTCCGGGCACGCCCTGCCACGGCCGAGTTGCCGGTCATCCTGCTCACGGCGGCCTCGGATGACGCGACGACGTGGGCGGGGTGGAGCGCGGGGGCCAACGTGTTCCTGCCGAAACCTTTCGATCCCGGGGCGCTTCTCGACTGGATCGATCGCGTGCTCGAAGGTGGGGGCGAGATGGAACCCACACTGTGAAACGCCTTCGGCCCGAGAACCTCGCGAGCCGACTCGAAGCGATACGCCCCCACCCGCGGATCGTCGCGCCCGGTAACTTCGCAACGCCGCAGGAGTTGCTGCGATTGGTGGACCGGGCGATCCCCAGCTACACGCTGCACATGTTGAACGCACAGGGGGAGATCCCCAACCGTCCTGGTGTCACCCACGAGACCACTTTCGTGGGCCCGGGTATGCGCCGCAGTCCCTCGCTGATGTACTACCCCTGTCGGCTGAGTCTCACGCCGGTGATACTGCGACAATCCTTGCCCGTCGACGTCTTGTTGCTCCATACCTCCACACCCCGGGACGGCGTGGTGTCGATGGGACTCGAGGTCAACATCCTTCCCTCGGTGCTCGAGGCGGTCCGCGATCGCGGTGGCCTGGTGATCGCGCAGGTCAACCCGAAGATGCCCCACACCTACGGCGACGCCTTGGTCCACGTGGATGACATCGACTACTGCATCGAGGTCGAGGAACCGTTGATGTCGCTCGCGCCGGGGGAACCCGATGAGGTCGCCGAAGCCATCGCGGGCCGGATCTACAGCAAGATCCCCGATGGTGCGACCCTGCAACTGGGCATCGGCGCGGTACCGGATGCGGTGCTATCGGCGTTGACCGGTCGGCGGGGGTTGAAGATCTGGTCCGAGATGTTCTCCGACGGTGTGCTGCCCTTGCATGAGTTGGGCTGTTTCGACACGGATGTCCCGCTGACCGCTTCGTTCGTGTTCGGCAGTCAGCGCCTCTACGAATGGCTCGACGGTAACCGCAGGGTGCGCATGCGCCGCACCGAGACGACGAACAACCCGGGGCGGATCAGTCGCACGCCGTCGATGATCAGCGTGAACTCCGCGTTGCAGGTCGATCTGTACGGGCAGGCCAACGCCTCCCGCATCAAGGGGAGCATCTACTCCGGTTTCGGCGGGTCCACCG
>Ga0316576_10001556_pt1 | contig 12446 bp, 11 predicted proteins | sample S0NA_FD_203075 | JGI IMG/M metagenome (GOLD analysis project Ga0316576, IMG submission 203075) | Rhizosphere microbial communities from salt marsh grasses in Alabama, United States - S0-2_050615r3r5 | ecosystem: Host-associated > Plants > Roots > Rhizosphere | place: USA: Alabama | collected... | reverse complement strand
CGCTCCCACACGCCGCGAACACCGCGCCCGCGAGCTGTCCGCCGGTCGAGGCGGCGAGGCGCGCGGCCAGGGCCGCGCGGTGACCCGAGACCAGGTGATGATTCCCCATGTCGAGGTGCTCGAGGGCCTCTCGGAGGGCGGCGACGACGCCTGGGTGGCGATGGCCGAGGTTGAAGACGCCGCCATTGCAGTGGCAGTCGATGAAGCTCCGGCCGGAGAAGGCGTCCCGGTAGAACGGCCCCTCCCGCTCGCCGGCCACCAGGTCGAGGCCGGCCTTCTCGAAGAACGCCACCTTCCCCCGCGACACGTGCCGGGCGAAGGCCTCGAACGTCGACTCGCGATCCGGGAAGGGTGGCTCCATGGGATCTGCTCCTCCTCGCGCTTCTCCCCACTTCGGGGAATGGGCTCACTTCGGTGTGGGTCTCAACCACACGAAGTCGACGCCGATCGCTCCCGGGCCCTCGCTTCGAAGCGTCAGGGCGTGGGCTCCGCTCGTGAGCGGCACCGCCTGCGACTTGAAGTTCCGCGACAGCGTCCGATAGGGGACGGCAAGCTCCACCGGGCCCGGGCTCCCGTTGAGGTCGAGAGGGGTGCCGTCGACGAAGGCCGAGAAGCTCCCGGCGCCGGGACGTCGGGCGGCGGTGACGGCGAGGTTGTACTGCCCTTCCTCCGCGACCGGCACCGTGAAGACGAGCTCATCGCCAATCTGGTCCGGGTGCCAGACGAGCAGGCGCCCTCCCGCCCACAGGGCGCCCTCGACGAAGCTCATCGCCGGCTCGCCCTCCACGATCTCCTCGGCCTGGAGGAAGACCGTCGCGTCCGTGTACTTCCTGCCCACCGGCATCCAGCTCTCCGGCAGGCGGGGGAGCTCCACATCCCGGCCGGTGATCGGCACGTGGTCGTCGACGATCGTGGGAGCACCGTAGAGGTAGGCGATGCGGGCGTAGGAGAAGCCCGGGACCGGCTCGTGGCTGAAGAGCTCCATGAAGAAGTCGAAGCGCTCCTGGAACGGGATCGCGTCGACGATCTGCCAGCGGTGGTTGGTGACGAACCCCCGGTTGGCGGGGCCGTCGTTTCGCGGCTGCCCGCAGAAGGCGTGGGAGAAGATCCGGCTGGAGGACCAGGCGTAGTTGAAGTAGTCCTCGGAGCCGGTCCCGAACGTCGACGGCGACTCGTCGTCGTCCACGAAGATCTTCTCGTCACCCTCGCCCCACCAGTTGCCCCACGACGACGGCACCGACGTGGGGTTCATGATCAGGGCCGCCGCCCCCACGAAGACCCCCCGGCCCCGGGCGATCAGGTAGGGGACGTCCTGGGGGAGCGCCTCGGAGGCATCCATGTCGTGGTGCACGCGCCACCGGGCCCGGAAGTGCAGGGACCGGTCGTCGCTCCACGTGTAGTCCGCCGGCAGGGCCGATCCGGTGACGGTGATTCGCTGCGCGCCACGATTCTCGATGGTGATCCGGGCCGACTCCCGGAAGGGCATCCAGAGGCGGCAGATCATGGTGCCGTCGGCGCGGACGGTGAAGGGGACCGAGTCGAAGGGGTTGATCCCCGGCGCGGCCCCGAAGAAGTCGCCGAGAGGGGCCTGGACCTGGCCGCGAGGAGACTCGTCGAAGACGATGTGCAGCAGACCCTGGCGGAGCGCCGCGTCGACGTCCTGAGCCTGCACCCTCAGCGTCAGGCGCTCGATGGCGGCCGGTCCCTCGAGGGCCAGGACGTCCTCCCTTCCCCCGGCCGGGACGGTGGACGTGATCGCCACCGGCTCCCGGGACGATCCCCAGGTCCACTCCTCGTCGGGATGGGCCAGGACCCGGGCGACTGCCGTGATGTCGGCCGCGTAGGTGTCCAGGTCGCCGGGGCGGAAGCTCGTCACGCGAGCCCCCGCCTCGTACTGCCGAACCTGAACCTGGTAGAAGTGGAGCGTGGCCAGGTCCCCCTCCCACTCCATGCGCAGCCTCCTGGCGAAGGGGACGGGGTAGTAGCCCGCCTCGGCCTGGCTGTAGGACCCCTCGAACGGGCCTGCGGCAGAAGGGGTCAGGGCCTCGTAGGTTCTCTGGAAGAAGGCCTGAGCCGGGCCGTCGTAGAGCGCCTCGCGAGATCCGTCCAGGAAGACCCGCAGGGTGCCCCCGATCCGAGCGGTCCACAGCCGCACCACCGCGCCCGGGCCCTCGACGTCGCAGATGAGGTACACGCCGATGCCGTCCTCGTCCGGCTCGCGGAGGACCTTCTCGAAGTTCGGGATGGGCTCACCCCCGAACCCGTCGGAGTTGGCGAACCAGCCGGGTCGGGACGGGAAGCGGCTCCGCCGATCGTAGGACGAGAACTGCACGGTCCGGTAGGAGGGCTCGGGGAACTCCGTCAGCCGGCGCAGGTCGACCATCTCCCGAACCAGCGAGCCAGTGGTGACGGGCTGCGCCTCAGTCGAACCCGGAGCGGGCATCGACAGGCCCAGGAGCAGGACGCAGAACGGTGCCAGGCTTCTGCCAAGGACACGACTACGGTGGCAGAATCGTTTCCTTGGCCAAGGAAGCCGGCCGCAGGCCGGTTCGGTCCTGCCAAGGACACGATCGGTCTTCGGGGTCACTCTCATCATGGCCTCCCGCCGTGGCGACGCAGCCCACTCTCCCAGCCGAACGCCGAAGTCGTGAACGCACACCCACGTCGTGCGCCGCACGCCCGGCACTCTACGACCGGGGCCTGCCCGAGGCAACCGAGGATGCGGAGCACGGTGGCGAAGGCGACACCGCCAGCCCCAGCGCGATAGTCTTGGCGAAAGCAGCTGGCCGCAGGCTGGCATCGGTCCTCGGAAGGCCACGCACTTGGCTCGCGACACCTCCGGCAGCACCGCCGTCGTCTGGTCGGTGGCGTTCACCAATTTCGCCATGCCCTTCATGGCATCGGGTGTGGGCGTGGCGCTGCCGGCGATCGGCCGCGAGATGGGCATGAGCGGCGCGGCGCTCGGCCTCTTCGAGACCCTCTACCTGGGCACCGCGACGGCCCTGCTCCTTCCGGCCGGTCGGGTCAGCGACGCTGGAGACAAGAACAGCCTCTTCACCCTGGGCCTGAGCGGCTTCACCGCGATCACGCTGACCCTGGCAGTGCTCCCGTCGGTGTCTCTCCTGCTGACGTTTCGCGTGCTCCAGGGCGCGTGCGCGGCGCTGGTGGCGGCCACCAACATGGCGATCCTGACCGAGAGCGTGCCGCGCGAGCGGCTGGGCCGGGCCATGGGCCTGAACGTGGGCGCTGTGTACGCGGGCCTGGCCGCCGGGCCGTTCACGGCCGGCGCGATCACCACCGCCCTGGGCTGGCGCGCGGTCTTCGCCCTCGGTGGCCTGCTGTCGGTCGTCGCCGCCGGCATGTCCGCCGCCACCCTGCCACGACGCTGGGTCTGGCCGCGCCTCCGGTTCGACTGGCCGGGGGCGGTGACCAGCGGGGCGGGCCTGATGCTGCTGATCGTCGGCAGCGCCACCGTCGGCGATTCGTCGCTCGGCTGGTGGCTGGCGACGGGCGGCGTGACGCTGCTGGCGGCCTTCATCGGGATCGAGAGGTCGGCCTCGTCGCCCCTGCTCGCGTTGAGCGTTCTGGCGGGAAGGCCGGTGTTCCGGCGAGCCTTGACCGTGCAGTTCCTGACCTACGCCGGAGCCATGGGAACCTCGCTCCTGTTCAGCCTGTACGTGCAGGTGGTCCGGGGCTGGACGGCGCGGGAGGCGGGGTGGCTGCTGATGATTGCGCCGGTCCTGATGGCAACGCTGGCGCCGGCGGCGGGGCGCGCCGCCGACCGCAGGCGACCCCAGCTCCTCGCCGCACTCGGGGTGACCCTCATCTTCGCCGGCACGGTGGCCGCGTGGCTGGTGTCGATGACGTCCTCCATGGCCCTCATCGTCCTCTCCCTGATCGCTCACGGCCTGGGCTTTGCGACCTTCTCGTCCCCCAACATGACGGTGATCATGGGCAACGCCCCGCGCGACCGCACGGCCATGGCCTCGGCCCTCGCCGCCCAGATGCGGGGCCTGGGCATGGTCTGCGCTCTCATGCTCATCACCGGCTTCATGTCGGTGAATCTGGGGCCCGCCGGGGTGGCTGCCCCCCACGCCACCCGTGGCCTCGCCGCCACCATGTGGGGCGCCCTGGGGGTGATCAGCCTGCTTGCCCTGTGGGCTCTGATCTCTGCCTGGCGGGATGCGCCTGTGCCCCGCGAGGATTCGTAGCCGTCGCGCCGGTGTGCGAGAATCGGCCGTCTTTGCCCCGCGACCGACCAGGCGCGGTGATTCCCCGAGGCCGACACGATGAGCGCAGACCAGCCTCGAAGCCGCTTCCCGCCCACCTTCTGGGTCGCCAACGCCATGGAGCTCTTCGAGCGGGCCGCCTACTACGGCCTCAACTCCGTTCTCGCGGTCTACCTCACTCGTTCCGTCGGCGAGGGCGGCCTCGGCTTCCGCGAGCAGTCCGTCGGTTTCCTCCAGAGCATCGTCTACGCGGCGACCTACGTAGTGCCGATCGTCGGGGGCGCGCTGGCCGACCGCTACGGCTACCGCCGCATGCTCCTGGTGGCGTTCTCGTTCCTGTGCGCCGGGTACTTCGCCGCCGGGTACATGTCGAGCTACGCCCTGGTGTTCCTGGCTCTCCTGGTCATGGCCACCGGCTCGGGGCTCTTCAAGCCCATCATCACCGGCACCGTGGCCCGCACCACCGACGAGTCGAACTCGGCCCTGGGCTTCGGGATCTACTACTGGATGATCAACGTGGGGGCCTTCCTGGCCCCCCTGGTGGTGAGCGTCCTCAAGGGTTTCTCCTGGCAGTACGTCTTCGTCGCCTCGGCCCTCTACACAGGCCTCATGCTCCTGCCCGCGGCCTTCGTGTTCCGCGAGCCGCCGCGCCCCGAGAGCTCGAAGAGCCTCAGCGAGGTTGTCACGGGGGCCACCGAGGTCCTGGCCGACTCCCGTTTCATGCTCATGGTGGTCGTGTACTCCACCTTCTGGATCCTGTACTTCCAGACCTTCGGCTCGGTGCTGTGGTACCTGCGCGACTTCCTGGACGTGAGCCCGGTCAGCGGCTTCGTGAACGGGATCCTGGGAGGCCTCGGTCTCCCGTGGACCTTCGCCTTCGACATCGAGCACGTGACCGTGATCAACGCCGGGACCATCATCCTGTTTCAGATCCCGGTGAGCCGCATGCTCCAGGATCGAAAGGCCCTGCCCACCATGGTCACGGGCATGGGCCTGGGGGCGGCCGGCTTCCTGCTCCTCGCCTCGTCCATGAGCCCCTGGATCCTCATCCTCGGCGTCGCGGTCTTCTCCCTCGGAGAGATGACCGCCCACCCGAAGTACTACAGCTTCATCGGCCAGGTCGCCCCCGCCGACCGAAAGGCGGTGTACATGGGGTACGCGTTTCTCTACGGGGTCTTCGGCTCGCTCCTGGGCTCAAGCCTGGGGGCCTTCCTCTACGAGCAGATGATGAAGCCCGCCATCGGCACGCCGGCGGCGGGGGCGACGGCGCGGTCGTTCTGGCTCGTCTTCGCGGTCCTCGACCTGGTCGCGGCGGCGTGTCTCGTGCTCTTCGCTCGGGTGTTCGGGCCCGACACGGCCGACACGCGACGAAAGGCTCTGGCGGTGATGCGGGTCGTCTACACCGCGATCCTGTTCATCGGGGGAGGGTTCCTCTACTACGCCTTGGCGCAGGGCGAGGCCCAGCCGCGTATGGCGGTGCAGGCCCTCATCTTCATGGCGCTGGGCCTCGGGGGCCTGATGGTGGGTCGGGGCCGTGCCGATTCGACCGGGGAAGCCCCGGGGGAGTGAGAGCCATGCCGAAGCTCGTCGAAGCGCCCGTCCGCGTCGCCGCCGTGGGGACACCTCCCAAGACCATCGACGAGTTCGTCGGGGGCGTGAGCTCCGGCGACGGCAACGTGAGCATCGCCCGCATGCGCTCGCCCGCGGGCTGGAGCGAGCCGGGTCAGCGGCCGGAGTTCGACGAGTTCACGGTGGTGCTCCGAGGGGCACTGCGCGTGGAGCACGAGGATGGCACACTGGATGTCCGCGCGGGGCAGGCGGTGATCGTCCGCAAGGGCGAGTGGATCCGCTACAGCACGCCGGACCCCGAAGGGGCGGAGTACGTGGCGGTGTGCCTGCCGGCCTTCAGCCCCGACACCGTGCACCGGGACGAGTGATCGAAGGCCCGGGAAGCCCCGGGGAAGGAGCGACAGATGAGGAGAGCGATCGACCGTCGGTCCTTCCTGGCGGCCAGCGCCGTGCTGCCTCTCGCGACCGCCGTGCGCCGCGTGGGCGCCGGGGAAGCGCGCCGCGCCGCCGGCTCGGCGATGGGCCCGAGGATCCGGCTGAGCTGCAACTTCTACACCTTCAACGAGCCCCTGCAGGCCGGGACGATGACCCTCGAGGAGGCCATCGACTTCTGCGCGGAGCTGGGGTTCGACGGCGTCGACCTGACCGGGTACTACTTCCCCGGGTACCCGGAAGCCCCGCCGGAGACCTATGTCCACGAGACCAAGAGGCGGGTGTCCCGCCTCGGCCTCGAGGTGAGCGGGACCGGGGTTCGCAACGACTTCACCGTCGCCGACCCGGAGAAGCGAGCGGCGGACGTCGCGCTGGTGAAGAGGTGGGTGGGCGTGGCCGCGCAGCTGGACGCCCCCATGCTCCGGGTCTTCGCCGGCCCCGGCGTCCCCGAGGGCCACACCCGCGAGGAGACCGAGCGCCAGGTCGTCGGGCATCTTCAGGAATGCGTGGCGTACGCGGAGCGGCACGGCGTCATGATCGTCCTGCAGAACCACGACGACTTGCTCAAGACCGCGGCCGAGGTGCTGGCGATCCGCGAGCGGGTGCCCTCGAAGTGGTTCGGGCTGAACGTGGACGTGGGCAGCGTGCGCACCGGCGATCCCTACGAGGAGATCGCGCGGCTGGCGCCCTACGCCTTCACCTGGCAGATCAAGGAGAGCGTCTACCGGCGAGGCGTCGAGGAGAAGGCCGACCTGCGACGGGTCTTCGGCATCCTGCGCGAAGCCGGCTACCGGGGCTACGCTCCCCTCGAGATCCTCGGCCCGGGGGACCCGCGCTCGCGGATCCAACGCTTCTTCGACGAGGCGAGGGAGGCCCTGGGCTGAGGCTGCGTCCCGGTCGTCGGCGGGCCCTCGGTCGAGCTCTTCTCGTTGCTTCGCTCTCCGATCGGCGTACGATGAGAAGGTGAGGCTGGTCAGACCGACGCACGGGGGGCAGTGAGCCCATCAATGCCTTCCTGGCTGCTTGTTGTCGCCGACGAGATCGCCGACATCACCATCGTCACGGTGGCCCTCTTCCTGCTGCTGCGCGCCCTGCGAGGGGCGCGCGGGCGCCTCGCCTTCGTCGGTGTGCTCGTCATCGGCCTCGTCGATCTCGCCGCCCGGCTGCTGGACCTCCCCCTCACCGCCTTGTTCTTCCGCGGGCTGTTCCTCGCGTCCCTCGTGGTGGTTCTCCTCGCGTTCCAGGAGGATCTGAAGCGCTTCTTCGAAAGGGTCGCGGTGTGGGGCCTGGGGCGTCAAAGCGGCCCTCCGGGAGACTCGGCCGTCGAGTCCGTCGTCCGCGCGAGCTTTGCCCTCGCCAACGCCCGGCACGGCGCCCTGATCGTCCTGCCGGGACGCGACCCGCTCGACCGCCACCTGGAGGGAGGAGTCCCCCTCGACGGGACGGTTTCCGATGTCCTTCTCCTGAGTCTCTTCGATCCTCACTCCCCCGGGCACGACGGCGCCATCGTCATCGACGGTGAGCGGGTCCGTCACTTCGGTGTGCACCTGCCGCTTTCGGCCAACTTCGCGGAGCTGAGCTCTGCGGGCACGCGACACGCGGCCGCCCTCGGTCTCGCCGAGCGCAGCGACGCGCTCGTGATCGTCGTCTCGGAGGAGCGGGGCCGGGTGAGCATCGCCGAGGGTGGGGCACTCGATGTGGTCCCCGATCCCGACGCGCTCCGCGCTCGCCTGAGTCGCTTCGCCGGGGCCACGCGCGCGGGACCGGCCGAGACGCGGCGACCCCTGAGCCGGTGGGCACGGCGCGCCGGGGAATGGGGCGTGGCCCTCGCTCTGGCCCTCACTCTCTGGACGCTCGTGGTTCTGGGCTCGGCGGTGGGCGAGATATCGGTGCACGTCCCCGTGCAGGTGGCCAATCTCCCGGCGGACTACGTGCTGCACTCGATCGACCCGGGGGAGGTGGAGGTCCGCCTTTCCGGCGCGCGGCGGCGCCTGTTTCTCCTCGAGACGGCCGAGGTGACGGTCAGCGTCGACGCGCTCCTGGCCCAGCTCGGGCGGCGCTCGTTCAGGGTGACCCCTCGGGACGTCCACGCGCCCCCGGGGGTCACCGTCGTAGCCGTCGAGCCCGCCGAGGTCGAGCTCGACGTGGAGGCCCCCCCGTCAGCCGCCCCGGGGCCTGCCGGCAGCCCCTGACTACCGGCTGTCCCGTCTCGGGCCGCCGACGAACCTCCTCACCGGCGGCCAGGGGGCGCCGCGGAGTGGCCGCGCTCCTCGGCTCCGCCCGGGTCCTCGGCCAGCGAGCTCCCGCGCGGCAGCCAGAGCCTGACCGCCGGGTGCATCGTGTAGAGGCGCAGCTGCTTCCCGTCGTCGACCAGGATCCCGCTCGAGGCGTCGCCGCGGATCACCGGGTTCCCGGGGTACTTCTCCCAGTGCACGAGGTCATCCGACGCGGCGAGGCAGGTGGTCCAGGGGCCCTTCCACTCCGGGTCGGCGTTGGCGTGGTAGACGCCGTAGTAGCGACCCTGGTAGCGCACGACCTGGTTCAGGGCCACCGCGTGGCGGTCGTAGGCGTCCGGTCCGAGCCCGATCACCGGGGTGTCCTCGACGTTCGTCCACACCCGTCGGTCCGTCGACGTCGCGAGCCAGATCCCCTTGTCGCCGCGCTCGTAGAAGAGGTTCCAGGTCCCGTCCTCGAGCCAGACCGTCGGGGTCCCGTACGGTCCGGGGGAGAGCGGCTCTCCCGACCGCGTCCGGATGTCGAGGCTCCCCTGCTCCTCCCAGCGAAGTCCGTCCGGGCTCGTGAGCAGGTGCGCGACGTCGTGCCATCCCTCGGCAAACATGAAGTAGACGCCCTCGTGCTTCAGGACGTGGACATCCTCCGTCCACGTTCCATCGAACACGGGGTTGCCCGGGTGCCGCGTCCACACGAGCCCGTCCGGGGAGGTGGCGTAGCCCAGGAACATCGCCTTCGCTCGCTCGGTGTTGTACCCGGTGTACCAGAGCCTCCAGGCGCCTCCCTCGCGGAGAACGAACCCGCGCTCGCGTATCTCGCGGTCCCACGTGTCGCCGCCGGTCCCCGCGAAGAGCGGGTCCTCGCCGTAGGGCACCCAGTCCACGAGCTCCGGAGGAAACCGGTTCCCGGGACGGTCCGCGGGCTCGGACCGCGCCCCGGTGCCGGCCGTGGCCGCGACCACCAGCACCAGCGGGAGGACGACGCGGGGTAGTGACGAGCTATCGTATCGGATCACGGGTCAACCATACCCGATGTTCGACTCTTCGCGCCCCGGGGAACGGATCTCCCGGGTCGCGCGGTGGCTAGAGGGAGACCGCGGCCGCCGACCACTCCCCCGACTGCTCGTCCGAGTGGAAGAGGTGGTTGACGTCCACGATGAGGGTGTCCCCGGAGCGTCGCACCGCGAAGCGGTCCATGTTGCGGGTCGCGCGCCCCTTGATGAAGGTGCCGTCGGGCTGGTACTGGGATTCGTGTCGCGGGCACTGGAAGCGGCCATCCCGCCTTCGCCAGCGGAGCGCCGTGTTCTCGTGGGGGCACGCCAGGTTGAAGGCGTACACCTTCTCCTGGAAGCGCACCACGATCACCTGCTGCCCGCGGTCGATCGTGACGCCCTCCGTCGTCGGCATGGGATAGGCGAGCTCGCCCGGCCCGGCCTTGGCTCCCGATCCCTCGACGACCGGCACCGCGGCGGCGGTCCCCGGGCGGAGCGTCACCCCCGCCATCGCCGCCAGGAATGCCGTCGACATCTGCCCGAGCGCCTGCCGACGAGTCCGTGCCCCCGCGCACGCGCCGCACGCTGCCTTCGCCATCCCCCCTTCCCGCTCGCAGCTCATGCCGCCACCGTCAGCCAGACCCCGGCGAACAGGGTACCCAGCCACAGGAGAAGGCTCGTCGCCGAGGTGACGCCGAGCCACAACCAGCCCTTCGGCCTCTGCTTCGTCACGACGCGCTCGGCGGCCACGAGGCCCAGTCCGTTGAGCAGGAGCAGCCCCACCAGGGCCATCTTCGACCAGAAGGGTGGCGAGACGAGGAACGTCTCGGTGTCCGACAGGGTCATGGCCAGGCCGGTCGTCACGATCACGGCCAGGGCCGGCACCACGACGCGGTGGGCGCCGTGGACCGCCGCCACCACCTCCGACCGGACGGACGGCCCGGAGCGAACGGCCCGGAGGACCTGGCGGTCGGCGGCGAGGGCGGTGCCGCCGCCCACGACGATGCTGGCCAGGTGCAGGTACCGCACGGCAACCGAGATGATCTGGTGGTTGCCGTAGACGTCGGACCAGGAGTCGATGGCGGACTGGACGACAGCGGGAATGCTCATGTTCAGTGGATCAGCATGATCAGGTAGGCCACGGTGGCGATGCCCATGGAGGTGAAGGCGATGGCCCGGTGAGTGGAGGCGCTGCCTCCGCTCTCCTGCTCGAACCCGAACTCGTTCTCGTGCTCCCTCTCGGGGGCCGTCATGCCCGTCGCCACGAAGCCGGCGTCGGCCACGAGCATCAGGATGCTGTGGAGTGTGCGCTTCGTGCTCTTGTGGGGGTCCCGCCGGGCCTCCATGAGGTTCCAGACCCCGGTCACCGTATTGACGCCGAAGAGGGCACCGGTCCCCACCGCCAGCGCGGTGTGGGCGGAGCGCAGGCTATCCGAGCCGTCTCCGTTGTAGAGCTTCTGGCCCACCACGAACTGGGCGGCGAAGAGCGGGAGGGTGGCGTAGCTCGCGTATTTGTGGACCTTGAGCCGCTTGTAGTAGCCGTCGCTGTACTCGAAGGCCATGGGTCGGCGCGTGGGCGTGGCCTGGGCACCGGAGGTCGCCCCGGCCTCCAGCGCCCACAGGCTGGCCGAGAGAGAGCCCGCCGGCGGCCGGGTGGAGGCCACGAGCGAAGGCGCGACCAGCTCCGCGCGATCTCCGAACGGGGGACGCACATGCAGGTCCGGCACCAGGCCCGCCGCTCCGAGATTCCCCGCCTCGAGGGCGAGTCCACCGGCCGGCTCCGGCCATCCGACAGCGGCTGGTGGCGTGGCGAAGGCCGCGGTCACCCCCGCGAGGGCGAGGATCAGAGAATAGAGGACAACCCGTCTCGTCATGTCGGCCTCCCGCCTCCCGAAGAAGGCTCCCAAGTCTCGATCCGGAAGGCTCAGGGCCGGATCGTCAGCACGTCACCCGCGAACTCCGTCGTGTACTGGCGGAGCGCGGTCGGGGCGGGCCCACCGACCACGTCTCCGCTGCTGTTGAACTCGGCGCCGTGACAGAGGCAGACGAAGGTCGACCCGGAGTGACCGGTGATGGCGCAGCCCTCGTGCGTGCAGACGTCGCTCAGGGCCGTGAACGCGTTCGTCCCGGTGCGGGCGACGAGGACGTTTCCCACGGGCGACTGCACCAGGGCCACGGCGCCGGGGGTGGCGAGCACAGAAGCGTCGTCCACCGTGACCGTGATCGTGTTTCCAGCCCCCGTCCCGCTGATGGTGGGGAGCTGTGCCGCGGACCCTCCGCTGGGAGAGGTCGGGCCTCCGCCGCCGCACGCCTGAAGCGTTCCCCCGAGCACGCCGCCGAGAGCCGCCAGTGCCGCGGCGGAGCACGTGCGAGCGCAGAACTCCCGCCGGGATTCGTGTCGTCTCGAACTTGCCGCCAAGGATGCCCTCCCTGTTCTGAACTTCTTGCCCTGATCGTTCGAGTACACCGTGGGGCGTCGAGAGAGGTCAAGTCAAAGCCCGTGTTATCTCGTGACGACTCGCGTGGTGTCTCCGCTCCGATGTGAATCCATGAGAACAGATCCACTCTTGCCCGCGGAGACGTCACGAGGTGCCACTGCGTGGGCGATCACCGTCGCCACGCCCTCGCTCCCGAGGCGCGCGGGGGGGTCATTCGGCGCCGCACGAGGCGGACAAGGCGGTCCGCAGCTTGCTTATGTCGGCGCCGGCCTGGGCGGCGAGGCCGGCATAGAAGCGCGCCTTGTAGAGGTCGTGGCTCTGGCAGTAGCACCAGGCCTCCCCGAGAAGCGCCTCGCCTTTCCGCCGGGGGGCCAGGTCCTCCACACGCTCGTAGGCGCTGATCGCCCGCTTCCACTGCTGGCCCGCCCGATAGCTCTCCGCCACCCCGAGCGCCGCGTCCCCGTTCCCGGGGTCGAGCTTCATGGCCTGCTCGTACGCGGCCACGGCCTCCTCGACCCGGGGCGGCTCGAAGCTCCCATACAGGCGACCCAGGTC